>Ga0207667_10001715_pt1 | contig 27580 bp, 42 predicted proteins | sample KBSCornC52_FD_184301 | JGI IMG/M metagenome (GOLD analysis project Ga0207667, IMG submission 184301) | Corn rhizosphere microbial communities from Kellogg Biological Station, Michigan, USA - KBS Corn C5-2 (SPAdes) (version 2) | ecosystem: Host-associated > Plants > Roots > Rhizosphere > Soil ...
GACCGAACGACTGGTAGGTGGACGTACCAAACACGAGCCACGTGGCTCCACGGGCCTTCAGGACGGGCAGAACGCGCGAGACGAGATTCATGGTGTGCTCCTCGGTGTGTTGAGTCAGGGAGGGGGGTGGGCCGGTCCCACCCCCGAGAGATCGTCAGCCGTGCGCCTGGCCGTACTTCGACCGGCATCCCTTGCAGTCAACGTCAGCGATCGTCCCCATCCGGGTGAACACCGGCTGGACCTTGCCGCAGCGGGTGGTCATGACCGCCATGTCCACGTAGTGGAGGCGCATCCCGTTGCCGATCGTGGCGAGCTGGAGGTCACCGGTCGGGGCGGCCTTCATGGTCTTGCGGCAGGCGGTGCGGGCAGCGGTGGTGTTCGGGTGGTTGTGGCCGGTGTGGTTGATCCGCGTCGTCGTCATGAGATAAGTATATGCGACCTACCGTCGGCCTGCAATAGTTTGGCCAAAGATCTTTGAAGATCTTTTGGGTAAGCCCTTTCCAGTCTCTTGACGTGCAGAAACGTGGTGCCCCCAGGGGGATACGATCCCGCCTCCCGAACCCATATCGCCCGGAGTTTCACCGGGAAGGGCCGGTCTCACCTGAGTTGAGGGCCAGGTGGAGGGCCCCGTAGGGCCCATCCGGGTGGATCAGTTCGCCTCGGTCTTGACCAGGTCACGGACCATGCGGTACTCAGTGGCGGAGAGCGAGTACTTGCGGCCCTTGCCGACCCCCAGGCCCAGCGCCCGGAGGTGCACCCGGAGCTCCTTGGGGGTCATGTTGACCTTCAGGGCGTCCGACAGGTGAGCGGCGAGCTCCGCCGTGGTCATGCCCTCCCCGAGCTCGGCGTAGATCTCCTCGTCGGTCATCCCAGCGTCCTCGATGTCCCAGTCAGCCGAAGTGTCGTCATCCTCGTTTAGCTCGTTGTCCAGGTCGGCAATCTCGAGCACGTCCACCCGGCTCAGGGCGAAGGACCGAGTCTTCCCCTCCACCTTGATGTTGACACCCTTCGAGTTGACCGACAGGGCCTCACCATAGTGGGTGGTGGAGTCGTTCAACACGACCAGGATCTCGGTGCCCTTGTTCGAGGTGATGAAGGTGGTTGCGGTGTCGGCGTTCATGGGGTCCTCCTCGGTTCGTGTGGGCCGCCGGTCGGCCCGTTCACATGAACTACATTACCCGCACCGGCAGGCGCTGTCAACACGGAATGGAGGATTTCCACAAGATCTTTTCCGCTCACGTGTGAGACGTGATCGGCTGACGATACTGAAACGTTTCAAAGCCTGCCTGACCTGCAGACTTGTCCTGGCGCGATCCTGCGGGAGATCCCGGTCTGCGCGTACCTAGCATGGCGTGAGACCCCCAAACCGCGAGACAACGGCTCCACGGCAAGTCGTGCGATCATGGGTGTTCGTCGTCGGTGATATCACAAGGGGGTGCAGTGGTGGCTAGCCAATATAGGCCTGTGCTCATACATGTAGATCCGGATGACTGGCCGGTCTTCCAGGACATATACGAGAAGGGCAAGGTGTCGGCACGTCTCCGTGAGATGGTGAAGGCGGACATCGACAAGTTCACGCGCGACGAGACGCGCGCCCAGCAGCTGGCCGGACTGACCGAGAGCTAGGACCACATGGATAAGCGTGCTGCCGGGCAGTACTTGGACCAACTCTTCGGCAAGCGTACCGGGTACGTTGCCGTTGCACATAAAGACCCGAAGACCCCCGATGACTGGCAAGAGCGTCAGTTTGCGTGGCCAGTCGATCGGGCGAAGTTGTTGGGATGGGCGGGAGTGCACGCAGACGCAAACGTGTTCGTCTGCCCGGCGCTGCGGAGAGATGCCCACACGCGCAAGAAGGGCGACATGCAGCCGACATCCTGGCTGTGGGCAGACGTGGACATGCAGAACGTGCCCGAGGAGAAGCGTGCGGATGTTGAAGCCCGGATCTCTAGTCTTGGCACGCTGGTAGTCCACAGCGGCAGCGCCGGAGACTCCGGTGCGCTCAACCGGCACGTCTACGTGAACCTAGGTACACCGGTAGACCACGAGGACCACATCCGCCTCAACACCGGGCTCAAGGACTACCTGTACGCCGACACCAAGCAGGCCGACAACTCGCTGCTTAGGCTACCGGGGACGACCAACTGGAAGACCGAGGCTGGCAGCCCCGTCAAGCTGGCTGGTGGGCACGGCAAGGCAATCAGCCGCGCGACCCTCATGAAGAACCGAGTATTCCGAGATGTCAAGGTCATCGACGACTGGACTGCCAGCGAGTGGGAGTTCGTCGAGCCAGAGGGCCTCAGCAGCCGTGTGAAGCGTCTAGTCAGCATGCCGGTAGCCGAAGCCGAGGCACGTTACGGCAGTCGGTACAAGGCGGTGTGGGCCATTACGGGAGACCTGCACCGACGCGCTTACGACCCCTCCGTCATCCATTCCTTGATGCACACGTTCCCCGCTGCTCTATCCAAGGCTGCCGACGAGAACGGCTACGATGTTCACCGCGACGTGGACAAGCGCCTCGCGTACGACCGAGCGAAGTCGAACATTGCCGAGGACACGGAACTAGATGAGGACGCCGGGGATGTCTTCGAAGAGATGACCACCGAAGAGGTCGAGGCGTCCCTGATCGGCGAGGGTGTAGAAAAGGAGTTGCTCCGGCGCGCGATCAAGCGAGCGGCCGACCAAGCCGAGGCCGTTCGAGGGCATACCGAACCACCCCCGGACACGTCCTATTCGCTTGACGACGCTCTCATGAATCCCCCGGACCCCACGCAGTATCTCATCGATGACATGTGTAGTGCTCAGGGCATGGTCGTCATATCGGGTCAGTACAAGGCCGGTAAAACTCAGCTGCTGGTGTGTTCCCTCATGACCGCGCTGGCCGATAACGAGCCATTCCTGGGGACCTACGACGTGCACGTACCCGAGGGCGGCATGGTGTGTGGGCATTGGAATCTCGAGATGTCTCCTCTCGACCTCGTAGACAAGTACATGCGTCCTGCGCAGTATAAGAACCCGCACAACGTGCACCTTGCCAACTGGCAGGGTTATCGCCTCAACATCCTGTCAGAGCCCGGCAAGAAGGCGGCTGTCGAATGGCTGACCACACGCAAGGTGAAAGCATGGTCCATCGACTCGTGGTCTGCCTTGTGCCGGATGTGTGGAGTCAACCCGAACGATGGCTCTGAAGTCACCATGCTGATTGGCGCGCTGCTTGAGATCAAGGTGGCTGCCGAGGTCGATGCCATCTTCCTACTCGGCCATATCGCCAGGGCCAGTAAGGACGACGACAAGCCGGGCACGCGTGGTGCTTCCGAGCTGGACGAGGGTGTAGATACGCGCTGGATGTTCACGCTTGACTCGTCTGATGTCCGATGGCTTCGGGCCGAAGGTCGTGGCACGCAGATGGAGAACGCCGTATCGATGGTCTTCGATAAAGAGACCGGGCGGTCCACTGTTGGTACGGTGTCGAAGTCCGCTGCCGCGAGTGAGTCTGGCGTTCAGCTTGTCGTCGAGATCTTGTCGGCCATGCGAGGACAAGGACTCAACAAGACGACGCTTGTCAGGCGCGTGAAGGAATCCAAGGGACGAGTAAGCGCGCGTGCGGTGGATCAATTCATAGAGGACGCGGTGGATGCTGGATTCATTGAGGTCCGATCCGAGCCTGGAAGTCGAGGCCGACCGCAACAGGTGCATTACCTCGCAGGCATGTCAGCGCCGGAGGGCGATTCCAAGCGACGCGCGACGCCCGGTGTGGTCAACCTGGCGAGTGTGCGGACACGGAAACCTACGTCACGGACTACGTGATTTATTTAGCCTGTACCGCTTATTTATGGGCATCGATGTATCGTGCGTGACCGGCGAATGGGGTTTTATTTAGCATGCTGATTTAATGCTGGGTTTAATGCTGGAAAATTATGTAGGCAATACGCAGGTAATTACATCTGACGTTTATTTAGCGGGGGGTCGCATCTTCTTCGGTCATTTAATTCAGCACGGCTGGTACCCCCACTATGTGGGGACCACCGCTGAATAAATACCGGTAGATGCTTAATGCTGGTAATGACGATAGGGGGTGATTTATTCAGCATGGGGCGTAGGCCGGTTTGGAGGAGAAGCTCTCTTTAGCCAACGAAAGTTGTTTTTAGAAGATGTGAGACTGCGTCGGTTTTCTCCTTTCTACCGTTGTCTCAGAATGCCTGTCTGACAGGCCCTCTCGTTGCGCGGCTACGGACTGGCGTGGTTGGGTATTGCTATGGAACTGATTGAAGGCGTTGACCAAGTAGTTCTCACAATGACTCCGGCTGAATGGGCTCAGCTTCAAAGCCAGTACTCATCGGCCTGGTTCTGGCTTCGCAACGAGGTGAAGAACAGCATTCCAGCCGGGCGCACCTTCGGACGAGGACTTGCTCCGGAGGTTGAGCTGGAAGATCTGCGAGATCGAGTCCGGCAATTGGAGTCAAAGACCTCGGGGATCGAGCAGAACTATGTCACCGAGGTGGGCTTCGAAGACTTGATCGGTCGAGTGCGGCGGCTCGAGTCTCAGGCCCGGTTCGAGAGCACCGAGGACGACGCTCGTCTGCGGGATCTCGAAGCGACGGCCACCAAGGCGCTCGATCGGTTGAGCGTTCTCCGTGAAGAGCTGAGCGATGCGGCTCGCCGGATCAGCAAGCTCGAGGACCGGTTGGAGCGCTCGGCTGGTGACGACATGGCTCAACCGTGGGAGATCTGGGCTGAGATCCAGATGGACAAGTTCGCTGCCGGGATGTGCGAGCTGTCCGAGCAGGGCAACGCCGACCGAGACCGGGTGAACAACGTCTACGCCGACATCAGCGCCCTGCTCGAGAGGATGGCGGGGATCGAGCGACGGGAACTCAAGAGTGACGTGTCCTCGCGACTGTACTCCACGCCGCCGACTCACGCTTCGAGCTTCGCTAAGGGTGCCGACCACGGGCTAGAGATCGCCGTGATGGGAGCCCGGAGCTACATGGCTGGGCACTTTTCCGAGGCGACGATCGGCGGTGTGGTCCAGGCTATTCGAGACGGTAAGGAAAAGGTATTTTCTCCAATCGGCATGGACTTGAGCATGCCATTCCCGACTCACAGCTTTGCTTTCGATGCGGGGGATCGTCGGCGGTGCTCGTTCACCGTCGGTACGACACGCTGTAACCGAACCCGCTCGGAGCACTCCGACTAGACTCGATCAAACTCGTTCGGCGGTGTGGCACAATGGGCGATGCGACTCGGTGGCGGTGGTCGGGTCGCATCAACTACTACGGACTGGGAGGTGAGCACTGTGACGGCAACGAAGAAGGACATCACGATCGAGCAGGGCTCGGACTTTCAGCTCGTGGTGACGGTGGTGGGTGGACCGGTCTCGATGACCGGCTACACCGGACAGATGCAGATTCGGCCTGGTAAGGCATCGACTGCTCTGCGATACGACGTTCCGGGATCTGCCATCACCGTTGACGCAACCAACCGGCAGGTCATCGTTGATCTGCCCGCTGCCGAGTCGGAGAACTTCGACTGGGACTCCGGGATGTACGATCTCGTGATCGTTTCCTCGGATGGTCTCACGGTTCACCGGTTGGCTGAGGGCCGAGCCATCGTCGACCACTCTGTGACGAAGGTGGCCTGAGATGGTAGTCGCGGCGTCTGACATCCTGCTGAAGTATTCCGTCGGTTCGGGATCGGCAGGCAACTCGACCTCTGGGACTCGAGACACGTCGCTCGGCAAGTACATCTCGACCACTCAGGTCTCCGCCCCGCCGAATGCCTTCTTCGACGACGTCTCTTCCGCCGAAGCCTTGGCTGGCGACACCGAGTATCGGTGCATCTTCGTTCACAACTCCCATGCCACCGACAGCGCTCTCAACGTCTCTGTGGCGATCCAGTCCGAGGTGTCGGGTGGTGGGGCTACCACCATCGCCTTGGACAACCTGGCGGCTTCTGCGGTGGGTTCGTCGTCAGCCCAGGCGGCAGGCCCGGTGGCTGATGAGAACACCGCTCCGACTGGGGTGGGGTCGTTCGGATCCTCCGTCACGATCGGCACCCTGCTCGCCGGTCAGTGCCGAGCTGTCTGGTTGAAGAGAGTGGTCGGGGCATCGACAGGCAACATAGTCGGTGACGGCTTCACCTTCCACGTTGCCGGAGACGGCTGAGCATGGCTCGCCGGTTCCTCACCAACGACACTCTTACGTGTTCGATGGGGAGTGCCCCAACCTCTCGGGCTGGAACCACCCTTTTGCTGATCCGAGCCTATGACTCGGTCTTTGACCTTCTGTCTACCAACTCCGATTTCATCTCTGGCTTGGCGGGCACTTCACCGATTTCCGGCACCTTCGTCAGCGGCGGAAACATCTTCTCAGCCAATGACTTCGGGTCTGGCCTGGCCGGTCCATCGGACAAGAACACCTGGTATGTGATCGGAGCAACGAAAGTCTCCGGTAATAACACCTATCAGTACACCATAGCTCCCGTCGGTGGATCGTGGACTCAGGCTACGTCTGGTAGCTCGGTGGATGGGTCCGGAGTCGATAGCATTGTCTTCGGCAAGGGTGTCATCGGCGGTGGAAAGTTCGATATCGCTGCGGCAGCGCAATGGGCTACCCCCTTGTCTATCGCTGCGATCCAAGCGCTCGGCACGACCAGCATGGACTCCTGGTTGGCCGGATCTCCTTCTGCCGCATGGCAGTTCAATCAGACGAGTACAGCCACTAACGTTAACGACTTGGTGGGATCAGCCAATCAGACTGCTCTCTCGGGTACGAGTGTTGTCGCTGATCCGGTTGGCTGGACGTATCACACGTCTACCACTCCGTTCACCAAGGATGTAGTAGAGCGCTACCGCGTCTTCAATGGATTCACGAAGGATGTAGTAGAGACCTATCGGGTCTTCAATGCTCTGACGAAGGACGTTGTTGAGCGCTATCGGGTGACCAACGCCTTCTCTAAGGATGTAGTTGAGACATACCGCGTCCTGAACGCCTTCACCAAAGACGTGGTAGAACGTTACCGGATCTTCGCCGCATTCTCCGTGGATGTAGTCGAGCGATATCGCGTGCTCGGCGTGTGGTCCAAAGACGTTGTCGAGCGATACACAATCTTTGCTGCGATCTCGAAAGATATAGTCGAGCGATACCGGATCTACAATGCCTTTGCTAAGGATATAGTGGAGCGGTACTCCGTCGGTGATCGAGATGTGCTGCCAGCCGACATCATCGCCTATCTGAGCGCGATAGATGTTAAAGCCGACCTGTCACCGACTCAGATCACGGCTTATCTCTAGCCGATACGATCGGGGCATGGCTAAGTACTCGGAACTCGACACATCTCAGAGCCCATTTAAGCCCAAGCACGGCCCATCCGGTCCCCGGTGTACCGAAACGGTGCCCAGAGCCCTCTACGGACCCGTGGGCATGCTTCCCAGATGCACCCTGTTGGATGCGCCGAACGGTCCACACACCGGTGACCACCGGGCGAACCTGTCGATCCCCGGAATCGGGAAAGCTATGTTCCGGTGGAAGAACAAGCCGCGCTCACGCGGACACCGGGCATCTGCTGTGATCGTAGACGACTTGAACATCACCGCGCCGAAGGCTCTGCCTGGGAATCGCCCGGCTGATTTGGCCTAGATTTACACCGGTGTTATGGTCGATGCTCCATCCCAAAATGGAGGGGCACGATCATGGGAAGTAAGTACGATTCTCTGCTGGTGAACGTCCGGAAGCTTAAGGGCGGTGAGGTGTTCGGCGCATTGCGCGGTGAGGATTTCCACTGCGAGCCGGTGTCGTTCCAGGGCGTGATCTACCAGCTAGCCCAGAAGAAGGGCGGCGGATGGAAGGCTACGACCATCGTCGTCCGGGATCTGGTGTTCTACGCGTTCTACCGCGAAAGTGATTACTGGAAGCCGAACCTGCCCGCCGCGCCGATCGTGAAGAAGTGGAAAGGTGAGATATGACCTGGCGGCAATGGTTCGTGACCATCGTCTGGATTCTCGCGGGTATATCTATCATTCTGATCGGAGTCTTCGGGACATGAGACTTATCGTTGCAGTCTTCAATTCAGACAACATGCCGGGGGGTTCTCAGGTATGTGAGCCAGGTCAGCCGTTGACGTTCAGCATCACTTCACCGTACCTGGTAAGCTCGGGTCAGCCGGTACAAGTGGGTGTCTCGGTCTTCGAGTACGACGTGCTGGCACGAGCGCAGGGTGGATCTCTAGTCGATGCACGTCACTTGCGGGACGATGAACTAGACACTTCGCTGGTAGAGGTGCCGATCGTATGGGACGTGTCCTTCATTCCGTCCACACGGCTGCTGGCCGACATCCTCAAAGACGTGGTCGAACATGGCCAGCAGCACCCCACTCACGGCATTAACTGCATCTGCATGGATGAATACTCGCGGGAGATCCGTTTACAGGTCAGCAAAGCGATTCCGCCGGATGGGCGGACGACAGACACAGACTGGGCGCAGCCGATCCAGGAGCGACTCAACGCGAAGGCGCGTATCCGGCATGTCCTCAACATGGTTATCCAGGGGTTCTGATGAAGCGAGTGACGGTTGTCTACGACAACGGCAACAACTCTGTCTTCCAGTGTGTATCGACTTCCTGGGGTGACCAGAGTCGGAATCTGATCATGAGGAATGTGACGGAGAATCCGGTCACGGGACAGAAACCGGAGGTTCCCTTCGTAGTGTTGCCTCTTGCGGGGGTTCATTTCTTCATGGAGGAGGAGTGGTGAAGGGTAAGTTGACTCGTGAGGTGACCATTGAGGGCGAGGGTGACTTCCTCACCGCTCGTGAGATCATGATTGCCTGTTCCCAGGTGCCGGACGAGATAGTTCCGACTGTGGAAATCTCGCTGGGTGGAAAGATAAAGAAGCTTAAGTTCAAGGTCGAGTTGGTGCCGGATGCCCAGCAGTGACTATATGCGGGGATGGCGACAGACAGATGCCGGGAAGGCCGCTACTCGTAAGCAGAAACGACGTGAGAAAGCCCGATATCGAGCGTTGACTGACCTCGCTAAGCTCTTTCCGGGGGAGTTTCAAGCATTGCTTACAATGCACCTCGGACAATTAGAGCGTGAGGAGCAAGATCAATGAAGAAGTTCTGGATTGGGTTTGGCATCGTGGCAGCTCTGATGCTGATCGCGACGTGCGCTGGTGTGGTCAACTCCGTGATGAGTGGTTCTTCCTCGTCGGTGGCGATCACCCCGTCACCGAAGGCGGCTCCAAAGGTGTCGGCCAGTCCGTATGTAGAGGACGGAGACTGGCTGGTGGGGAAGGATATCAAGGCGGGCACGTACAGGTCTTCGGGAGCAACTGAGGGGTTCTGTGCCTGGGTGGTGCGCGCGTCGGACGACCAGAACTCGGAGGTCGTGGCCGTGGGATCGGCTGACAAGACTTCACAGCCTCAGCGGGCGGTGGTTAAGAACGGGCAGGTTTTTCAGACCTCCGGCTGCAAGGGCTGGGTCAAGCAGTAACACGTAAAGCCCCGTCTGGTGAATGTGCCTGGCGGGGCTTTTGTGAGTTCGATATGGTAAATGACGAAAGGGGGCAATAACTGATGTGGGCATTGGAGCTCGTCGGCTTCTTGTTACTTGGTCTCGGGGTGGTTGTGGGAGCAGTGGTGGCCCTACCATTCATGATTGCCAAAGCGGCTGGACATGACCAGGCGACATGTGATTGCTGGGATTGCCAAGGACGTCGTGCTCGTGCTGTTGAGAAAGCCAAGAATCGAGGGGGGACACCGGTTTCACCTTCGGAGATGCGTGATCCGAAGGATTATTGGTCTACTTCTCAATTGCGTACAGCGTATCACGTGATTGTGAAGGGGGCGGTCTACAAGGTCATCAGCATCCGAACGATGGCGGATGGCAACACGAAGGTGGGACTTCAGAACGTCCTAACCGAGATCCACACCATGATAATCATCACGCGTAAGATGCACGAAGCTAAGATCTGGCGCAAAGGATCAGCAATGGACGGACTCTGATGTCAGATTCTTCTGGATACCCCATCAGACCAGAACGTAGAGGACCACGTCCAGGATCAGAATCTCCCCTTTGGCATCCAAAGACTAATAGGGGCGAGGATGATGAACCCAGAATGAAACCGCCCTTTGTAGAGGGGCATCGACTCGGAGGACGAGGAATGGCAACCGTAGAAGAGATTGTCGGGCAAATCACCGAAGCCAATGTCATGCTCGGGGATGCGCTCGGGGGGTTGGCTCAGGCTCAGGAAGAAATGGAGGCGGCTGCGGCTCAGCTGTCACAGGCCAAGAACACGTTTGGCAATGCTTTGGGTAGGGCCGTGGAAGCTCGAGACATGGTCGCTCAGACCGTTCAGAATTCGGGCAGCGCCACTCTCAACGACATGCTCGGGTTGGTACAGAGCGCGATCGATGACCATCTGACGCCGGGCGGTGTGCGTCTTGAAGGGTCGGCAGAACCCGTTCACGCGACGATGTATGACCGCGAGGAAGCATCAACTGACCTGAGCGCGGCCATGGAAAAGGGTGAGACATACATCGGTATGGCACTCGGCTGAGGGGGGCGGGGCTCGGTTCTCTTTGCCGGGCTCCAGCTTTTTGCTCATCATTAGCTCATGGACACGCCGATTTTTGACTCCGTTCTTGCAGATTTGCCTTACCCGACAACAACTGCCGACACCTCGTTTCACTGGGTGGCTCCGGTTGTGCGCCGAGCTCCCCGCCCAGGCCAGCGACCGGTGCGAAAGCGGAAAAAAAAGAACGGCTCCACGAACTAGATGGTATGGTCAATGGGCAGCCCTGACCGGCCGGTATTCGTGCCCCCGTACCTATCGCCCGGTCTCCGGTTGTCCCCCGGGGCGGGAGTTTTCTTGTCCATCATCTTGTTAAGCATAGCGGCCTGACACGATGAAGGCTGGGTCCAATCTCCCGCCCCAAACGGGGGACCGTCGCTGCCGGGAAGCCGCGCCAGGACCGTTACTGGCCCGGTGGAAACGGAGATCAAAAGGCGGGATGGTCCCCCACCCTGCGATGCTGGGAGATGACATGCTGTTTCGCCTGATCGTGTTCTATCGCTGGGCACGCCTGACCACACGGCGTTATGGCGTGCAGGCTCTGTTCACGTCTTACCGGCCGAAGCGTGCCGGGCTCGGTCGTGGGGTAAGGCTCAACCCGTTCGGGCGGCAGCATGACTCTGGGCGGGCTGTACGGGGCATCAATGCGATGTACCTCGTTCGTCAGCTCCGGCTCGAGCGGGCACTGACGATGAGTGAAGGTCCGACGGTGAATCTCGCATGAGTACCTTTGATCTTACTCCCCAGGATCGTCGAGACCGGGCTGCTGCTTTGGGCGAGGCCATCGAGAAATGGTCTGCGGGGATGGGCTTCGAGGGGATACTGGGCGATTGGATTGTGGTGGGGGCAATGGTCCGTGTCGATGACGACGGGGACCCCAACGCTGACTACTTCATAGGATTTAGCGGGGGCACGATGCTGCAACACGTTGCACTCGGGCTGATGTCCAAGGGTGATGAGATGTTGTCCGACGGAACGGCCACCGAAGATGGATAGAATTCGTCGCGAGATTACCCGACGCAGAAAGGCGAGTAAATCGCCGATCGCGGGTGTGGTCCCCCCTCGTGGTTCTTTTGTTCTTGAGGCCAACTGGGAACGTGCAGAGGAACTGCGCATGGATCGGCTCGGACCTACCGAAGAAGACGTGAAGATGCCGGATGATTCGGAGAGACCCGCTGCGACTCTTGACTGAGTGGGGTTATACTGGAAGAGCGGGCTTGCGGTCCGCTCTTTTGCGTAGGGAGCCATCTCAGTGAAAACGACGAAGAAGAAGCCTGCCAATTACGTTGGTGGTCGGCCGAAGGATCCAGAGAAACTTTCGACCAAGCCTGAGCAGATTCGTCGTCGGCTTCGGCGTACGGTCGGGACTGAGAAATATAACGAAGATCTCGAACTTTACTACCAGCATACGGGCTTCAAGCGTGTTGAAGACTGGGACATCGAGGAACTGGCGCACGGTAAGCCCCGGAACAAGAACGGTGGCTTTCAGGGCGGTCGACCCAAATGGTTGAGCCCGGAGATCGTGCGCGAGGCTCGTCGTCGGTTGATCGATGAGACGCAGGCACTGATCGGTGAGCAGGTCACGCTGGCTATGCAGACAATCGTGGATCTGATCCAGAGCGAAGAGGTGGATGACAAGGGCCGCCCGATCGTGGATGCTCGGACGAAGTTGGATGCGGCCAAGTTCATTCTCGAGCACATCAAGGGTAAGGCTACGGCCGTGGTTGAGATTGAGGCTGGTGACTTCACCAGGCGGATGATCGCTTCTGCGATTGTGCTGGATGATGGGGAAGCACAGGACGAGCCTGTAGTTCTTGAAGGTGACTTCGAGGTTCTGGAGAGCGATGATGAGCTTGTCGACGGTGAATGAGGACGATCGCTGCAAAACGTGTGGGAAGACGTATGGTTGGCACGAGGAGCATCCGGAAACTAAGCACCCGTTCAATGCGGGCCAGGATGGAGCAACGGACTTCCTCAAGCGTCGCCAGGACCGGGACCGGAAAGGGGCTCAGCGTGGCGCTGAGGGGCCTCAAATCGTCTCCCCCGGTAATGATCCGGTGTTGCGTATAGCATTGATCAACCGGGGTGTCTTGACGCCAGCGGATCTGGTGGTCGCAGAAGAGCAGCTCCGGGCTGCACTGGCGGAGGTTCAGCATGCCCAGCAGGCAGAGGGCACACGGAGGGGGCAAGTTCAAGAGTGAACGGCAGCGCCGCTTCATGTGGGCAGTAGTTCCGGCGGCTGCCAAGAAGTGGGCGCATAACCTCAAGACCAACAAGAGGGACTGGGGTGGCGCTCGGCGCAATGTCCGGGGGCGTTAGTAATGCAAGAAGAAGGGACGGAATAGGTGAGTGAACCGGTGGGACCCCAATACGGTCTGAATCCTCGCCTGGATCATACCGAGCCGAAGAAGGTCTATACAAGCACGGATGTGCTCCAGAATCCGTACTCGTACGATGATGCAATCGCTTCGGAGTTCGGCGGAGTGCCGGGCAGAGTGCAGCCTGCTCCCCATGTTCCGACGGGAGTGGAGCGGATGGGTCAAATCTACGCCATCGATCCGGCAGACCCCGGCGATGGGGTGGCTGCCCCGGAGCTCGAGGGTTCGTTCAACACAGCAGGGACCGAGTGATGTCTGCCCCAGTGCTGACCAAGACCAGACTCTTCAACGATGTCTGGGACTACTACCCTCACGTTGGACAGCGCGATTTGCACCAGAACCGAACGCGCTTCAAAGTGGTGCGGTGTGGTCGGCGCTGGGGCAAGACCATGTTCGGTGGCTATGAGATGGCCACTCGGGCTTTGGCGCCTTCTCGTTTTGATGGCAAGTCACCAACTCTTGGATGGATCGTCGGCCCGAACTACACGGATGCGGAGAAGGAATTCCGTATTGTCTACGATGCACTGAAGAAGATTGGCCTGGACCGTGACGCTATTCGCTTTGTCAAGAACTCGGATGCTGGTGCACTACACATAGCACTGGCTAATGGGGCTGAGATCATTGGTAAAAGCGCGCAACATCCAGACAAGCTGGTTGGTGATGGCCTGGATTGGGTCCTCATGGTTGAAGCCGGACGGCACAAGCGAGCCACCTGGGGTCAGTACATCCGGCCTACTCTATCTGACCGTCGCGGTATCGCTGTGTTCTCGGGGGTACCGGAAGGTAATTCCTCGTCATCTCTTCTCTATTCTCTCTATGAGCGTGGGCAGTCTGAGCGATTTCCTCACTGGCAGTCGTGGAAGCGCCCCTCATGGACGAATGACATAGTCTTTCCCGGGGGAAGGCAAGACCCGGAAATCCTCGAAGCAGAGTCGGATCTAACCACGGATGAGTTCATGCGCCAGTATGGAGCAGAATTCACCGATAAGACCGGCTCGGTCATGAAGGAATTTGACGAAGACGTTAGCCTTGGTGACTTCGACTACAACCCGGACTGGCCACTCTTCCTTGGTGTGGACTATGGCTTTACTAATCCCTTCGTGGTGCTGTTCATTCAGGTAGGCCCGTTCGGTGAGATCCGAGTAATTCGGGAGTTTCGACGGCAATTGCTCGATACCAAAGAGGTTTGCGAGGATCTCAAGCTGGAGTATCCCGGGTTGATCCGGGTAGCCAGGACGATCTACCCCGATCCTGCGGAGCCAGATGATACACGGACTATGCAGCGGGAGCTACGCATCCCTGCGTATAAAAATACCGGTGGGGAGTTGAAGATTCGTCTTGCGTTGATCCGGCGTGCATTGAAAGTTCAGAATCTCCATCTGCCGGAGGGTGATCCTGAACGTCGTCCGCGTCTTATGATCGACCGAACTCATTGCCAGAAACTGGTCTGGGAAATGAGAGAGGGTTATCGTTGGCCCGAACACAAAAAAGAACAGCAGCGGTCAGATTCCGAGAATCCCCTCGACAAAGATAACCACGGAGTCGAGGCATTAGGCCGGTTCTTCCGTGGTTACTTTGGTGCTACCGGTGTCGGTGGATCGTTTGTCTCCACTGCTAACATGAATGGCTGAGGTGAGGAATGGCTGGGGAGTTCACCCCGTACAGCACCGGGGCTGCGTTCTTTGGGCAGAAGCCCGCGTACGTCTCCGACGACTTGGACGCGCAGCGTTTGCAGTCCTATCGCTTGTACGAGCAGCTCTATTGGAACGTGCCGGATATCCTGAAGGTGGCTCTCCGGGGCAGTAACTCGCAGCCCATCTACATTCCCTCCACGCGTACGATCGTGGACACGACAAATCGCTACCTGGGGGCAGACTTTCAGGTCGTAGCGATCAGTGATCCTCGAGTGGCTGGCGGGAGCGCCGATGCTGTCGTAGCGGCTCAGCTGGCCATCGCTGACCTGATCCGGCGTGAGAGGTACAAGAGCAAGTTCAACGGTAAGAAGCGATACGGCTTGATCTGGGGTGACTCGATCTGGCACGTGACTGCTGATCCCGATAAGCCCCAGGGCAGTCGGATTTCCTTGCGCGCACTCGACCCCTCCATGTACTTCCCCATCACGGATGAGGACGACATCGAGACGGTGATCGGGTGCCATCTGGTGCAGCCGACGACCAATGATGCGGGAGATCCCCGTATCCGGCGCTTGACGTACCGAAAGGCCGATAATGGCCGGATCACCGTTGAAGAAGGCCTCTTCGAGGTGGACAAGTGGGAGGACGACACGATCGCTCCCGAGGTTGTCATCCAACTCGTGACCGAACTGCCCGAGCAGATCACCGCACTCCCGGTGTACCACACCAAGAATACGGAGACGCCGGGAGATCCCTTCGGGTCATCGGAGGTCCGTGGTCTCGAGCGCATCATGGGTGCAATCAACCAGACCGTTAGTGACGAGGACTTGACTGCCGCGTTGCAGGGTGTGGGCATGTACGCCACCGACGCGAGCAGGCCGGTAGACCCGGACACCAACAAGCCGACCAACTGGCTGATGGGTCCTGGCCGAGTCATCCACCACGACGGTAAGAGCTTTGACAAGCTCGGCGGTGCGCAGGGAATCGCCGATGTTTATGGAGTGCACTACGATCGGCTCTGGGATGCCCTCTACAACGTCTCTGGTACCCCAGAAATCGCTGTCGGTGCAGTCGATGTGTCTGTCGCTCAATCCGGCGTAGCGCTCCAGCTCCAGCTCGGCCCGATGCTCGCCAAGGCTGGCGAGAAGAATCAACTGCTGGTCGACACCGAGACGCAGATGTGGCACGACATCATGATGATGTGGATGGATGCTTACGAGTCATCCAACTTCGCTGGTGTCGATGTTGTCTGCGTGGCTGGTGATGCGATCCCAGTTGACCGCGTGCAGCGATTCACCGAACTGAACGACATGCTTGACAGGGGCGTTATCGATTCCGACTTCTATCGGAAAGAAGTGGCCAAGCTTGGATATTCCTTCCCCGATGGAATCGGAGCAAAGGCAGACGCTGAGTTCAAGGCCCGCAATGAAGCCCAGCTCGGTACGGCGCAGTTGAACCAGGAGACCGGGCAGAACAATGGTGGTTCCGCAGCCTAGGGGTCCGGAGTTCCGCCGCTATACGATCGTTCAGGCCACCACCGAGGCGGAACTACGGCGCATCCTTGAAGCAACAGCCAAGGCGATCCAGCGACGGATCGCTTCTTTGCCAGTCGGGATCGGTGGCGAGGTTCGGGCTGCACAGCTGCGCGTGACGTTGGCTGCGATCAATGCTCTGGTGCAGACGATGTGGGTCCGGCGGATCAACCCACTGGTGGAACGGGCCATCAAGGACTCATTACAGGCCGCTGAGGACGCCATAGAGACGTTGGAACGCATTGCGTATGCCGGACTGTCGGAACGGGCCGCTGATGCCCTTGTGGCGTCTCTGAGGGCCGCCGGAGCGTCCGGGCTGAAGAGTGATGCTGCTCGCCGTGCTCGAGCGCTGTCCAGGCGCGTGTACTCGAATCGGGCACTAGACGATGGCCGGATCGTTGACATCATCAGGCAAGGACTGATTCAGAACCTCTCGGCGAAGGAGCTTGCCGCAGAGGTTTATCGGTATGTCAGCCCGACAGCGCCGGGTGGATCTTCATATTCGGCTATGCGTCTCGCACGCACTGAGATCAACAATGCCTTCCACGAGCGCCAGAAAGAAGGAGCGAATCGCCCAGGGGTGAAAGCGGTCAAGTGGAATCTGTCGGGATCGCACAAGGTGCCGGACGAGTGCAATGTCTTTGCCGCACACGAGCCATACGATCCTGACGAGGTGCCGGACAAGCCACATCCCAATTGCTTCTGTTATCTGACTTACGTGATGATGTCTTCGGATGATTTCAAGAAAGCGTTGGAACGCGGAGACTTCGACGACGAACTTACGCGACGTACTCAGGAAAACTTGGCAAGGCTTGGTCAGCCGGTTGGAGATGTTACCCCAGTTAGCGTGAGCACCTGGGATAGTGATGCGGGGCTGAAGAGGTTGGCCAAATACAAAGATGGTGATCAGCTAGATGCGTCCACGGTGGGCATTAAAGATCTTTTTGATAGCTTGTCACCCCGAGATGCTAAGGTTCCCCCGAGTGAGATTCGTAAGAAAGGCCCGATTGAGGAAATAGACTTGTCGGGCAGGGTTTTGTTGTCACACCAAGACAAAGCTTCTGTGTCTCGTATACGACATTACCTTAAAGAGGGTATTCCGGGGGGAAATGACAATCTTCCCAATCTCACGATTCTTCCGAGTGGTGCGATAGTCATCAAGGATGGTAACCACCGGATTATTGCTTCACTATTGGCTCGTAGAACTTGGGTTAGGGCCCATGTTCATAGAGTAGAATCGTAAGCTTGGTCAGGGGTCAATCTAGCCGGATCTCGACAAGTGGTAAAGTGGGAGTTCGAAAGCATTACAATAGGCTTAGGGAGCCAATATGAGTCTGCGACTCACCAAGCCGGGCATGCGTTCTGCGAACCTGGCCGGTAAGCGTCACCCCAAGACCGGCGAGTTGTTGACGCCTCTCGGTTACCTAAAGAACGGCACGGCGGTGTGGCCCGTCATGGGTGCATCTTCGGACGACCCCGATGACCCCGAGTACACGCGGGGGGATGACGACGACGAGGACGACGAAGACGAGACTGAGGACGATGACACCGAGGATGAGGAAGAGGATGACAAGTCCAAGTCCCGGAAGTCGTCCAAGAAGAAGGACGAGGACGACGACGCGGATGACGACGAGGACTCACGTGTTCGCAAGGCATCGCAACAGGCTAAGCGATACCGGCTCGAGCTTCGCAAGGTTCAGGCGGAACTGACCGAGCTGAAGCGGGCCAAGGAGGACGAGGGCAAGAAGCCCGACGAAATCGTGTCGCGTGACTTGACCGAGGCACGATCGACCATCACGAAGCTGACCGATACCAACCGAGAACTGACGGCTCAGATAGCTTTCTTCCGAGCCAATGTCGTCGACTGGGTCGATCCTTCCGACGCGTTCACCCTGGCTCTGAACTCCGGCATTCTCGATGACGCGGTTGACGAGGATGGTAACGTGGATGCGCGCGAACTCCGGCGTGGTCTTCGTGAACTCGCCAAGCGCAAGCCCCACCTCGTCAAGAAAATCGAGGACGACAAGAAGGCCCGTGGTCGTCGCTCCACGAAGGACGAAGACGAGGACGAAGACGACGAAGATGAGGAAGAGGAGCCGCGCTCCACTCGTCGGTCGGCAAGCACTCAGAACGGCAGGCGGAAGGGATCGGGCTCCACCACCAATCGAGCTGCGCTCGCGAAGCGGTTTCCGGTTCTCAACAAGTTCTGACGTTCACTCTCCGGCAAGGTCTGTGGCCTAACGGAATCGCAGAACAAAAGGGCTACGTTCCCAAATACGAAGGGAGTGGACGTGAGCCGAATCGACAAGTATGCCCCCAACTCGGGTGGCTTTCGTGCGCCGCTGAACGCGGCTTGGAATGCCACCTCGGGACCGTCGGGAGTCTCGGACCTCAACCGGGTGATCGTGGTCGCCCTCAATGGGTCGGGCAAGCTCATCAAGGCCACCACGGCGGCAGCGGCCGTCGGTGTGGTCTGTCTGTCCTCGGCCAAGGCGGCGGGTGACATTGTGGATGTGATGACCAGCGGCGAGATCGTGGAGCTGGATGCCAACGACATCCAGGGAGCCACGACTCCGACGGCGGGGACGAAGTACATCCTCGACACCACGGCGAGCCGTCTCGCGGCCCAGGGCACGCCCGCTGCGGGCACCAACGTCTTCTATGTCGGAACGACCGTCGAGGCCACGCGCCTCGTGGTCCGATGCGGCTCGTTCCAGGGCTGAGGAAGGGGACTTCGGTGGACACCATCACGCGAGCCCTGGAGTACAACAAGCGGGGACTCATCATCCCCAACATGGTCATGCCCGGCCTGGTCTCCGGCAAGGCGATGCCCGGTCACGATCTGGTCGATCTTCGGTCGTTGGGCATCCTGCCCGGCATCGCCGGTGGTGCCAACCGGAACGGGTTCCACACCGCTGCGGATGTCGTCACGCGAGCGGCTGATGGCACTGACCTGAACGACATCTGGGCAAACTTCATGGCGCTTCTCAACGCCGTGAACCAGCCGCGTCAGAACATCATCAACTTCCTCACCTTCGGTGTCTCCAACATCGTCGAGACCGTGACTCAGCCGGGCCAGGGTGTCGACTTCGAGGAGGCCTCGGAATTCGGCCTGCCGGTCGGCAGCCGCATCCAGCCCACGTACTTCCAGATGGGCTACACGTTCAAGTGGTACGACCTCGGCTCGCGGTACACCTGGCAGTACCTGGCCGACGCGACCACGGCGATGATCGACTCGGTCGGTAACGCGGCGGTCGAGGCCTACTGGCGGCTCCTGCTCAACCAGGTGCTCAAGTGCCTCTTCAACCCGACCAACCTCACCGCGACGATCAACGGCAACAACTACAACGTCTACAAGTTCTATAACGCCGACGGTACCGTCCCGCCTGCGTACAAGAACAACACGTTCACCGGCAGCCACACGCACTACAAGACCTCTGGTGCCAACTCCGTGCTCGAGGCCCAGGACCTCGACACGATGATCATCGACGACTTCACGAGCCACGGCTACTCTCAGGAGAACGGCTACACGCTCGTCGTGATGGTCAACACTGCCCTGGGCAACCAGATCCGGAACTTCCGGTCGGCAGTCAACGCGGTGCAGGCGGTCGGCGGCAACTATGGCCGGTATGACTTCGTTCCGGCGGCTCCGCAACCCGGTCAGATCCTGCCCCAGACCACTCAGGTCTTCGGTCAGTCGCAGGTGCCCGGAACCCTGGGCGGTCTGACCGTCATCGGCAACTACGGCCCGCTGCTGATCGTGGTGGACGACTACATGCCGACCGACTATCTGGCGAGCTTCGCGACCGGTGGACCGGACAACCTCCAGAACCCGATCGGCCTGCGGCAGCACGCAAATACCAATCTGCGTGGACTGCGGCTCGTCAAGGGCCGGAACCCGGATTACCCGCTGATCGACTCGTACTGGGTCACGGGCTTCGGTACCGGCGTCCGGCAGCGTGGTGGCGCGATCATCATGCAACTGTCGTCGTCCGGTACCTACACCGTCCCGACGATCTACGCCTGATCGGAGGACTGACCGATGCGGAAGATCAACTGGGAGCAGAAGCTCTCCGACGAGGACATCGCCTGGCTTCGCAACGCGGGCTTCATGTCGGAAGAGCAGCTCGCCAACCACCAGGCGCAGTTCGATGCCGAGGTTCCGGACGCGGAGACGCCGGAGGACACCGTGACGCGGTCGGCTCTGGACGCGTCTTCGTCGGCTTCCACTCCGGCGGACACCGGGGACGGTCCCAAGCAGGTGGACCCGACTCAGGCCGACCCCCAGGACGCGGGACCGGAGGACGACTACGACTCGTGGTCGAAGGCCGATCTCGAGGCCGAGGTGGGCAACCGGAACGCGATCCCGGACACCTCGGATGTGGAGGTCGTCGGGACCGGAGCGAACGGCAACGTCACGAAGGCGGACCTCATCAAGGGACTCCGCCTCTGGGACGCCGACAATCCCGAGGACGAGAGCTAACCTCTCGGGTGCAGAAATAGAGAAGCCCGGCAGTCTCCCGCGCTGTCGGGCTTCTCTGCGAGTTCACGAGTTCGGGGTATGTTATATGATGGGATCATCTCAGAGTTTGGGAGGTGACCACCGATGGCCTCAGAAACCGAAATTGCAACGCTCCGCCGAATGACTGATCTCAGTCCCGATGACGCTACCTATACGGACTCACTCGTTGGCGGCATGATCGACGACTTGGGCATGGAGCCAGCCGTACGGCAAGTGTGGCGCGAGAAAGCCGCTGCGGTGGCCGGACTGGTGGACACCACCGAATCGGGCTCCAGCCGGGCCCTGAGCAAGCTTCGTGACGCGTATCTAGGCATGGCCGACGCGTCCAACACTTCCGTAGAGGAGACCGGGCACTCCAAGTCTTACACGGTGGGAGTCGAGCGGGTATGAGTTACTTGGATGCGCAGCGCAAGGTTACCGCAGCATTCATTGCGGATGACCCCACTACCGCGCAGCTCATCCCAGTTACTCGCGCTGCTCAGCAAAACGGTGGCTTTCAGGAAGTCAACGGTACGCCTCGCCCTGCGCAAACGTTCAAGTTATCCCTACTGGCTTACGACCAGCGTCCGACCATTACCGTAGCGGGTGTGGAACGTGTTGCTGATTACCACCTCATCGGACCACACGACATGCAGATCGAGGTGGGAGACTACTGGTTGGATGAGGCAGGGACTCGCTTCGACGTGATCGGCTTTACCGAGGGGTGGGGCTACATGACTAAGGCGTTCGTCTTCCGGCACATCCCCCGGTCAGCGAGGCCATGATGGCGCGTCGTAAGGGAACGTTTGTCTTTGACTCGTTGACTCCGGGGTTGCAAGAGCTCCTGCCGAAGATTGACGCTGCGGTAGATCTAGTCTTCGATCGATACGAGCCCGAGGCAGAAACGTACGCGAGGACCAATGCGCCTTGGCACGACAATACCGGCAATGCGAGGGCAGGACTCTTCGCGCAGCATGATAAAGAGCCGATGGTCAAGCATGAACTGACAATCTACGGCACGATGCCCTATACGTTCTGGCTCGAAGTCCGGTGGTCAGGTAAGTACGCCATCATCGGACCCACGATGGTGCACATTGCTCCGCTTATGGCTGCGGACTTGGCTTCGGCTATCAATCGGGCGGTGGCAGCATGAGGACGCTCATCTATCAGGCGATCATCACCGATCCGACGCTGAACAGCCTAGGAATCACCGGTGCGGATTCTTTCGCGGTGGATGTGGACACGCCCCAAGACCGGCCGTTTCTTCAATTGCGATGGGGAGTTAACAGCGTGGGACTAGACGTCTCAACGCGGAGATCCCTCGTAATATGGGTGCACGACAAGCCCGGAGATTATACGAAGATAGACGCCATCATTCTTCGTCTCCGGTCCTTGATTCCGTCCCTCGTTCCTAGCCAAGATACACAAGGCTGGTTGCAAGGTGCACGGTGGGAAGGTGACAGCGAAGACCTGACCGACGATGGTCACAGGACAATCGCTCGAAACACTAGCTTTACGCTTGTGGGCTCGGGCCAGTAGGAGGGAAAGGAACTATGCGCTACGTACGCTACATCGGCCTGGCCCACGTGCGGCAGATCACCACGCAGGACTGGCGGTCGGTGGGCTTGACCGGTGACACGGTGGTGTGGTCGGCCCGGAATGGCTTTGCCGTGCCGCTGGACGCGCTCACCGAGGACCAGATCCGAAAGGGCATCGAGAACGACCCCGAGTTCGTCATCACGGGTGAGGGTGACGATCAGGAGGAGTTTGTTCCGAAGCCGCAGCAGGACGACATGACCCCCTCAGCGCTCGATCAGGTCACCGAGAACCCGGTGGACGTATTGGCCCTGGCGAACGGGCCGGATAACGCCTCTGCGGACAACTCAGGGCCCTCTGTGACACCGGGTGGGGCGGCTCCCACGACAACCGGAGCGCATACTGGCTCCGGCGGTGGTTCCGACGCTCCGGGGACCACGGTTCACTGATGCTCGAACTCCGGTGTCCCAACAAGAAGTTTGGGGAGGTGGCCATGCCTTCGGTCGATGAAGGGGTGATTGAGGTCGTCTGCCCGTCACGCTTCTGTGGGAAGCGGAGTGGAGTGGTGGTGCTGCACCAATTCAGCACGAGTACTGGAAAACTGCTGGCTACCCGCCGGTATCAATCTCCTGAGGGAGGGACACAGTAATGCCTCTGGGAAACGCACTCCCGTATGGACTGCGGGACGTTCAGCTCATCAAGTACCCGACGCTGGCGGCAACGACTTTCGGCACTCAGCTCACGGACCTGCCGGTCGCTCGGACGTTCTCGTTCAACGACACTGAGGACTACGAGGACTTGCGCGGTGACGACAAGCTTCAGACCTCACATGGCAAGGGCGCGTCGGTCGAGTGGGAGATCGAATCGGGCGGCATCTCCTTTGACGCCTACGCGATCATCGCCGGTGGTGTGGTCATCGACTCCGGAATCTCGCCGAACCAGGTTCGTCGGTTCCGCAAGAAGTCGTTGGACGTACGCCCATTCTTCACCACGATTGGGCAGGCGATCAACGACAACGGCGGAGACTTCCAGTCCTGTGTCTGGCGCTGCCGCTCCACGGGCAACGTCGAAGGCGAGCTGGGCGACGGTGAGTTCTTCATTCCGTCTGTGTCCGGCATCGGCTTCCCGTGCCTCGTGTCGGGGCTAGTGAACGCCACCGAGATCAATGACTCGGTCTACGATTTCGTGTATCGGGAGACCTCGGGCAGTATCACGGCTCCGGCGCTGGACACCCCCGCTGCTCCGGTGGTCTACTCGCTGTCGGACACGGGTGGCACGACTGCTGGTGGAGAGATCGTCATCGTCACCGGGTACGGCTTCACAGGCATCACGACTGTCACGGTCGGCGGTACCAACGCTACCGACTTCGAGGTCAACAGCCCGTATCAGCTCACCCTCATCACGCCCGCTCACGCGGCTGGCGCGGCCAACGTCGTCATCACCAACGCTTCCGGATCTTCCGCAACCGGCGCGTTCTCCACATACACCTACGTCTGATCCTTCTCACGGATATTAGGAGCACTCGATGCCCTCCGACAACTTCGCACCCAATTCTGTCTGGTCTTCGACTACTCCGGACGGCCAGGAGCAGGAAGTGACCACACCGAGTGGTCAGACCTGCCGGGCCAAGAAGATGTCCATTGAGGCCATGATTCAGGCTGGACTACTGGCTGAGGCCGACGCGGTGACCGCTCTCGTGTCGAAGCATCTCGCCAAGCCCAAGGCCAAGAAGGGCCCGACTCCGCCGAAGAATGCGGAATCAGAGATCGATATTCCTTCGCTGATGAAGGACCCCAAGGCGGTCTCCGAGATGATCGCCATGGTGGATAAGATCGTTCCTCACATCGTAGTCTCTCCGGCCGTCAAGCTCCACTACATGGAGACCACCGTTGGCAAGACCACCGTCACGAAGAAGCTGACGGAGGAGCAGCGCGAGGAAATGCGCCAGGAGAACCCTGATGTGATGATCGTCTTTACTGACCAGATCGACCTGGCCGACAAGATGTGGCTTTTCGACTGGGCGGCTGGCGGTCTCGGATCGATGCTTGCCTTTCGCGAGTGATCCACGGCTGATCTGGGAGGTGTGGAACATGGCGACTAAGCTGCATTGCCGCCCGTCCGCACTTCTTGGCGCTTCCGATCCCTGGGTTGCTTTCTGCACGGACCGTGCGATCTTTACCTTTGGAACCACCATCGAGAACGCGATGGATGAGGCCGAGAATCGTCTTCCGAGTAGTGCTAAAGACCAAGCCCATAACCGTGCTCGCCAGCGCGTGTTGGACGAATACCTAGGCGTTGAATTGTCGGAGCAGAAGCAACGATTCCGATCGGTAAGCGGGTGACCTGATGGCTAACCACACGCTCGGGACGATCCGGGGCACCATCGAGATTGACTACGATGGCGCTGGAATCGTTCGAGCAGTCCGAGATACCGAGAAGGCTAAGAAGGAACTGGGCGGGATCGACAAAGCCAGTTCCAAGGTGCTGGGTGCATTTTCCTCTTTCACCAAAGGCTTTCTCAAGGTTGGCGGAGCGATCAACCTGGTGACGGGGAGTGCGCATCTGCTGGTCGGTGCTCTCGCAGCCATCGGGCCCCTCGTTGGTGCTGGACTTGCCGCTGCTCCGGCGGTAATCCTGTCGTTCGCCTCGGCATTCGCTGTTGCCAAGATCGCCGTCTCTGGCGTCGGTGATGCGTTGAAAGCGGCAGGTGGAGACGCTGCCAAATTTGACGAAGCACTCAAGAAGCTGTCTCCCAATGCGCAAGCATTCGCCAAGGCCGTTCGTGCGTCTGTTCCTGCACTGAAAGAGGCCAAGAATGGCATCCAAGACGCGTTCTTCCAGGGTGCAGCTGGAGCGGTATCAACGATCATCAAGCGTCTAGTCTCGCTTACCGCGCAAGCTCGAGGCGTAGCTTTTGCGATGGGTCAGGTCGCTCAGAATGTGGTAAAGACCGCTACGAACTCCCGCAACATCGAAGGTTTGCGGACGATCCTCTCCGGGGTGAACGCATTTCTGCTCCAGATCCGGCACTCGCTCGGTCCAGTGGTGACTGGCTTCATCGGCCTGGCAGCGCAAGGATCGAAGTTCGGGGGGATCATCGGTGGTCAGGTGGCCAATGCGCTCGCCAAGTTTGCCATCTTCCTCAATAACATCGACTTGGACAAGGTCTTTGCTACGGCCCTACCGATCCTCCAGTCCCTGGGTGGATTCCTCAAAGACGTTGGGACCATCGCAAAGGCTTTGTTCAGCATACTGATCGGAGATGGCGGTAATGCTGTCGGCGTGATCGGTAACTTGGTCTCGCAGTTCGCCGCGTTCCTGCAAACCGCGCAAGGCACGCAGGTTCTCACTTCGATCGGGCAGGCGTTGCAGGCGATCGGGACTGGCGCGGGCCAAGTCTTCCTGGCGTTGCTACAAGCACTGACTCCGGCGATCATCGCGCTGGCTCCGGCAATTACTCAGCTTGCGGGACAGTTGACCGGTGTTCTAGTCCCCGCAATCAATGCCCTTGCTCCGCTGCTTCTCAAGCTGGCCCAATTCCTCAGTGACAACATGTCTTGGCTCGGTCCGGTGGCTGGCGCGGTGGTGGCTCTTGCTGGCGCATACAAGGTCTATGCTGCCGCAGCCAAAGTCGTGTCTGCTGTTCAGGATGTTCTCCAATCGAAGATTGTCAGGAATACCGCAGCCTGGATAGCGAATGCGGCTGCTGCTGTTGCGACTAAAGTGCAGTATCTCGCACTTCAAGCCGTTGTTGGTGTCCGAATGGTAGCGGCCTGGGTCGCCAGTACTGCTGCAATGGTGGCTAACCGCGCGGCTGGTGTTGCGGTAGCCGCTTTGATGGCTGGCCAGATGGTAGCGTCCTGGGTTGCGAGCACAGCTGCCGTTATCGCTAACCGAGTGGCTATCCTGGCAGCCAATGTCGTATTCTTTGCCGCTCGAGCTGCTGTAATCGCCTGGACAGCCGTGCAATGGCTCTTGAATGCGGCCCTATCGGCTAACCCAATCGGCCTTGTAGTGGTAGCTGTCGGTGCGCTGATCGCTGGCATCGTTCTGCTATGGAAGCACAGTGAGACGTTCCGCACGATCGTACTCGCGGTGTGGGCTGCCATCAAGATCGCTATCAAGGCCGTAGCCGATTGGTTCATGAACACAGCCTGGCCGATTATCAAGGCAGTAATCGACTTCATCATCAACTACTACAAGTTCTTGTGGAAGACGACAGTCACCATCTGGACTGCCATCTTCAATGGGGTGAAGACGGCAATCACCGCGATCAAGAACGTCGCAGTGGCGGTATTCAACTTCATCGTTGCTTTCATCCAGGCCCAGATCAACATCACTCGTGCCATCATCACGGCAGGAATCAACGCAGCACGAGCTGTCTGGAATGCAGTTCTCAACGCCATTCGAGCTACGGCTCGGACGGTATGGAATGCGATTGTCTCTATCGTTAGCGGAGCAATCAGTCGGGTTAAGACGTTCATTCTCGGCGTCCGAATCATCATCTCCTACATCAAGAACGCCTTCACCAGCGCGAAGAACGCTGCAGTCGGCCAGCTCAACTCGCTGCTCAACACGGTGCGTGGACTCCCGGGCCGGATCTCTGGTGCGCTGGGCAACCTGGGAAAGCTGCTTTACAACAAGGGCCGGGATTTGATCCGAGGCTTCATCAACGGCATTGGCTCCATGCTTGGGGCGGTGCGAGACAAGGCTTCCTCGATCGTGCACGCCGTGACCGACTTCCTGCCTGGTTCTCCGGCGAAGACCGGACCGTTGTCCGGTAAGGGTTACGTGCTGCTGCGTGGTCGGCGCTTCATGAACGACTTTGCTCAGGGCATCAATGATGGGTCTCAGAGGCCCACAGCCGCGTTGGCGGGGGCGGTCACGGGATTGTCCCGTGCGACGGTTCCCAGTGGCTCCACGACGAAATCGGGGGCCTCCTCAGCGGCAGTGGCTCCGGCGGTCACGACGTCCGGAACGCGCGAATACAAGATCTCGATCGGGGACAAGGAATTCGCCTCGCTCGTGGTCGATGCGATCACCGGTAACCCGGTGGCAGTGACGAAGGCAAACGATCGAGGTAAGCAGCTCACCTCATGGGCTGGATCGGGGAGGAAGTAGAGATGGTGCGAGCACCTCGAATCTGGCCTGACATCTACTTCGGCAAGCCCGGAGCGATGACACTACTGCCATGGCCGCGCGGCGGTGTGGACCGCCCCTTCGAGAAGAACGTTGTTGACTTCATCACGTCGTCGGCTCACCATATCGTGACTTCCTCACCAAGTGGTGCACGGCAGATAACCTTGAACTGGAATGCTCTGCATCAGGACAACTACGGGCTCTTGGCCCAGTACTGGTACGGTGCGATGGGGCTTGGTCCTTGGGCCTTCGCTGATCCGTCTGTGAGTAATATGCTGCTGCCTAATCAG
>Ga0207667_10001716_pt1 | contig 27579 bp, 21 predicted proteins | sample KBSCornC52_FD_184301 | JGI IMG/M metagenome (GOLD analysis project Ga0207667, IMG submission 184301) | Corn rhizosphere microbial communities from Kellogg Biological Station, Michigan, USA - KBS Corn C5-2 (SPAdes) (version 2) | ecosystem: Host-associated > Plants > Roots > Rhizosphere > Soil ...
CACGCGCGTTTTGAGCACCGACCCCGACGAGGTCATGCCGACACCGAAGTCGAACCACAAACTCACCGACGCGCAGAAAACCTTGCTCAAGAAATGGGTCGAGCAAGGCGCTCCGTGGGCCGAGCATTGGGCCTTTGTCGCTCCAACGAAAGCCGAGCTCCCGAAACCCAACCCCGCGCTCGGCCAGGTTCGCAATGTCATCGACGCCTTCGTGCTCAATGCACTCTCCAAGGAGAGCCTCAAGCAGGCGCCCGAGGCGGACAAGGCGACTCTGCTCCGCCGCGTGACTCTCGACCTCACCGGCCTGCCGCCGACCCCGCTGGAGCTCGACGCCTTTCTTGCCGACTCGTCGCCGGATGCTTACGAAAAGGCGGTCGACCGCTTGCTCGCCTCGCCGCGTTACGGCGAGCGCATGGTCTGGGAATGGCTCGATGCGGCTCGCTATGCCGACACCAACGGCTATCAGGGCGACCCGACGCGCGCCATGTGGTACTGGCGCGATTGGGTAGTCAAAGCGCTGAACGACAACATGCCGTTCGATCAATTCACGATCGAACAACTCGCCGGCGATCTCCTGCCGAACCCCACGCGCGACCAACTCATCGCTACCGGATTCCATCGCAATCACATGATCAATGGCGAAGGCGGACGCCTCCCCGAGGAGTCGCGTGTGGACTACGTCATGGATCGGGTCGAGACCACCGGCACGGTCTGGATGGGGCTCACCTTCAATTGCTGCCGCTGCCACGACCACAAGTTCGATCCGATCAAGCAGCGCGAATACTACCAACTGAGCGCCTATTTCAATTCCATCGAGGAAAGTGGCGGGAACGACGCGGGCGGCTACGCCAAGCCCATCATGAGCCTGGCCACGCCGGAGCAGCAGGCGAAGATCGATGCCGCCAAGGCGGTCGAGACCGCGGCCGACCAGGAGCGGGACCAACTGCAAAAGGACCTGCGTAAGGAGCAGGCCGCCTGGGAGGAATCGATCCGCAGCGACGGCGCGCAACTGACCGCAGTCGAATGGCACACCCTCGTCCCGAACGAAGCGACCAGCGAAAAGGGCGCGACGCTGACCAAGCAGCCCGACGGCTCCATCCTCGTCAGTGGCACGAATCCCGAGACCGACGATTTCATCCTCACTGCCAGCACCGCACTGCGCGGGCCGACCGCTATCCGGTTGGAAGCCTTGCCGGATGACTCGCTCGCCGCGCACGGCCCCGGCCGCGCGCCGAATGGCAGCTGGGTGCTGAGCGAATTCAAAATGCTCGGCGAAGGCAAGCCGGTGGAGTTGTTGCCCGCCCGCGCGGATTTCGAGCAGCCCGGCTGGCCGCTGGCTGCGGCGCTCGATGGCAAGGACGACACCGGCTGGGGCACGTGGCCGCAGGTCGGCAAGCCGCACGAAGCGGTCTTCGAATTGAAGACGCCTTTCAAGCCGCGCTCGTCATTCGACTTCCGCCAGGAAGTGAACATGTCGTTCCGTCTGCAGTTCCGTTCGGCGCACAAGCAACACGTCATCGGCAAATTCCGTCTCTCGATCACCAACTCGCCCGCCGTGCTCCTGCGCCCGATGCCGGAAGACGTGAAAGCGGCCATCGCCATCGAGCCGGCGCAGCGCACCGACGCGCAGAAAAAAGCCATTACCGACTTCTATCTGGCCAGCGACTCGGGGCTGATCGCCGCGAAAAAGAAAGCCGATGAAGCCAAAGCCGCGCGGGAAAAAGTGGAGCGCGAAGCACCACGCACCATGGTCATGCGCGACCGCGCCGAACCGCGCGAAACTTTCGTGCTGGTCAAAGGCGCCTACGACAAACACGCCGAAAAGGTGGAGTGCGGTACGCCGGCCATCCTGCCACCGCTGCCCGCCGATGCGCCGAAGAATCGCCTCGCCCTGGCCCGCTGGCTCGTCTCCTCCGAGCATCCGCTCACTGCGCGGGTGACGGTGAATCGTTACTGGCAGACATTCTTCGGGCTCGGACTGGTCAAGACAACCGCTGACTTTGGCCTGCAGGGCGACAAGCCCACCCATCCCGAGTTGCTCGATTGGCTGGCCCGCGATTTCATGGACAGCGGCTGGAACGTGAAGCGCATGATGCGGCTGATCGTCACCAGCGCGACTTACCGGCAATCCTCCGTCATTCCCGCGGGCATGGCCGAGCGCGACCCCGAGAACAAGCTGCTCGCCCGCGGCCCGCGCTTCCGCATCCCGAGCTGGATGCTGCGTGACCAGGCGCTCGCGGCGTCCGGATTGCTCGTCGAGAAATTGGGCGGGCCGCCGGTGAAAGTGTATCAGCCGGCGAATATCTGGGAGGACGCCACCTTCGGCCAAATCAAATACCAGCAGGACCATGGCGAAGCGCTCTACCGTCGCAGCCTCTACATCTTCTGGCGGCGCATCGTGGCGCCCACGCTGTTCTTCGACGTGGCCAACCGCCAGCAGTGCGCGGTGAAAGTCGGTCGCACCAATACGCCGTTGCACGCCCTGGTTACCTTGAATGACACCACCTACGTCGAAGCGGCGCGTGCCCTGGCGGAGCGGATGCTCAAGCAGGGCGGCAGCACCGATGCGGATCGCCTCGCCTACGGCTTCCGCCTTTGCACCGCGCACCAGCCCACGGCCAAGGAAGCCAGTCTTTTGGCCGCTTCGCTTCAGCACTTCCGCAGCGAATACGCGGGCGATGAAGCGTCCGCGAAGAAGTTGATCGCCACCGGCGAGTCCAAGCCCGATCCAAACCTTCCCGCGCCCGAGCTCGCCGCGCACACCAGCCTCGCCCTGTTACTGCTCAACCTGGACGAAACTTTGACCAAGGAATAGCCGCTATGAATCCCGCTCAACAACGCGCCGCCTATCTCACCCGCCGTCAGTTCTTCTCCAGGACGGCCACCGGCGTCGGTGCCATCGCCCTCGGCGATCTCCTCACACGCAACGGCCTGGGCGCCATGGCCACCGGCACGAATGCCAGCCATCGCTTCGGCGGCCTCGCCGATCTCCCCCACTTCCCGCCGAAGGCCAAGCACGTCATTTACCTGCTGCAAAATGGCGGCCCGCCGCATCTCGACATGTTCGATTACAAGCCGCAGATGGAGCAGTTCCGCGGCCAGGAAATCCCAGCCTCCGTCCTGGGCGACAAACGCTTCTCGACGATGACCGCCGGGGTGAAGAAGAAGCTCGTGCTGCCGCATTTCACCGGGTTCAAGCAGTACGGCAAATCGGGCGCGTGGGTTTGCGATTTCCTGCCGCACATCGGCTCGATCGCCGACGACATTTGCTTCGTCAAATCGATGCACACCGGCGCGGTCAATCATGCGCCAGCCATCTGCTTTTTCCTCACCGGCGCCGAACAACCCGGCCGTCCGAGCATGGGCGCGTGGACCACTTACGGCCTCGGCACCGAGAGTGATGATCTGCCCGGGTTCGTCGTCATGACCTCGCGTGACAAGGAGGCTTCCTGCGGCCAGATCTTCTACGACTTCTACTGGAGCTCGGGTTTTCTGCCGTCGAAATATCAGGGCGTGCAATTCCGCGGCAGCGGCGATCCCGTGCTGTATCTCTCGAACCCCGAAGGCATGTCGCGCGAAGTGCGGCGCGGCCTGCTCGACGATCTCGCCAAGCTCAACGAAGAACACTACTCGGAATTTGCCGACCCGGAAATCCAGACGCGCATCACGCAATACGAGATGGCCTACAAGATGCAGGCCAGCGTGCCGGACCTCATTGATTTCAAAAAAGAGTCGCCCGAGACGCTGGAGATGTACGGCCCGGACGTCACCCGCCAAGGCAGCTTCGCTTACAATTGTCTCATGGCCCGGCGGTTGGTGGAGCGCGGAGTGCGTTTCGTGCAATGCTTCCACGCGGGCTGGGATCATCACAACAATCTCTCCACTCAATTCAAGATCCAGTGCCACGATACCGACCAACCGAGCGCCGCGCTGGTTAAGGATCTCAAGCAACGCGGGTTGCTCGATGATACGCTAGTCATCTGGGGTGGCGAGTTTGGTCGCACACCGTTTATTCAAGGCGACATCACTGACACCAAGCGTTGGGGCCGTGATCATCATCCTTATGCGTTCACCACGTGGATGGCGGGCGGTGGCATCAAGCCGGGGCTGAGCTATGGGGAGTCAGATGATTTCGCGTTCAACGTGGTGAAGGACCCCGTCGATGTGCACGATTTCCAGGCGACGGTGCTGCACCTGCTGGGGATCGATCACGAGCGGCTGACGTTCCGGTTCCAGGGGCGGCAGTTCCGGCTAACGGATGTGCATGGGAATGTGGTGCAGGCGCTTTTGGGGTGAGGCCTGGACGGGCGCTGGTGTTTTTTGGTGCGGCGCTGCTGCGTCGCTTTTGGAGCAAACCATCGAAAACACAACAACCGCAGGAGAAAGACCAAAGCGCCCGCCACGGAGGCGCGAAGCGCTCCAAAGAAGGCTAGTCATCCTGAAGCGGAGCAGGGAAGCATGGGCGGAGCGAAGGACCTCTGATCTCCGTGGGCAGCGGCGGTGCGGAGCTTCCGCCACTTGCGCGTGACCACGCGTCCACACTCTCCTCCGCCATCGCCCGCAAAGATCAGAGGTTCTTCGCTGCGTGCCCCGCCCACCTTCGCCCACCGGGGCACTTCGCTCAGAATGACGGTTTATTTTGTCGATCCCGCCACAGGCCCGGATCACTCCCAGACGCACAGCGACTCGACGTAGGCGGCGGAGCCGTCTCGGAGCCAGCCATCGAGCTGCGCTTGATCCTTGAGCTGCTGCCCGCGCCTTCTCGGCACGACCACAAATCGCGAATCAATCTCCCGCAGCGCGCTCATATCGCCCCACAGCTTCTCGAACTGCGTGACCGGGAAAATATCCTCCTGCCCGTGGCCCCAACGCTTCTTCACGTCCTTCAGCGTGACGTAGGTCGGCATCTTTGCGGCGAGGTTGCGAATCGCCGTGGTGATCTTCTCATCCGCATTCGCATCCGGGGCGAAATCCTCGCGGGTCAGTCCGAAAGCCTCCAGTAAACGGTCAAGATCGATCCACGTGGTCAGCGTGTTATAATAAGTCAGCGCAAACTCCGCTTCCTCGCGCGGCATGGCCAGCCCTTCCACCAAACGCGGACGTCCATTCACCCGCGCCAGACCACCGCCGCGATCTTCCAACCGCCGCGTGATCACTTCAAACGTCAGCGTCGCGCCGCTCTCCAGATGATGTCCGAGCAGCATCGGATCCACATCCGCGCCAAGGGTGTCGATGTTGTGCAAGAGCAGCGTCTTCAATTGCGGGCGCTGGGCGAGCAATTGCGCCAGCGTGCCGTTGCGGAACAGATTCGGCACCTCGAACCAATGCCCCACCGGATGCAGACATTGCAGCGGAAGATTGTCCGTATAATCGCTCGCCTCCCCGGCGCCTCGTGCCCAGCCAATAAGCGCGGTACGCAAGCTGTCCCGCACCTTCTGCTGGCGCTCGTCGAGCATCTGCTGCGGCATCTCCTCCCAGGCAAAACGCAGATCGCGCTCCGTGGGCACCATGCGCAGACCGACGCTCTTGCCACGTGAAAGCAGCAGCGGACCTTCGTAGCCGTAGTCCGCATGCGCCGCGAGAAAGGCCGCGGTCGGCTCGTGGGTGAGATAGCTGGTGGTGAAAATGTGCGGCAGGTTAGCCCCGGCCAGCCGCGAGATGCGACGGGACTTGGCGAGATGCGTCTCGAGGAAAGTGCGATGCCGTCCGGCCAGCTTGGCAAAAGGATGCAATGCCTTCACCACGCCGGCGCCCTGGGTCCAGCGCGAGCCTGCGCCCGCGGCGAGACTGATGACCGCGGCTTCGCCATTGCGCAATGCCACCAGCCCGCGCTCTTGCAGCCGCGCGCTCCGGGCGTGGCCGAGATCGACCACGTCCTCTTCGTGCACGTCTTCGATCACCGCATTAGCCGGCAATCGATTTTGCGCCAGGCCGATGCGCCCTTCGCGCAGATGCAGGCGGATCTGCTCATGCTGCTTCGCATCGAAGCCGTTTTCCGGCAACAGGCTGGCCAGCGATTCGCTGGCCGCATCCGCCTTACCGCGCGGGAGCATGGCATCGAAAAGCGTCTGCACCATGCCGCGCAGTTCCGGCCGCGTGCGGCAGGCGGCGCCAAATTTATCGAGCTCCGCGCGGCGCAACGGTGAAAGCGTGCGCTGATCCTGCCGCAGCAATTCCGGCACGGTGAGCGCGTAATAGCCCGCGGGCATGAGCGCGTTGCCGCCGGCGAGCAGATCGGCAAAGGTGCCATTTTCGTTGATCGCGAAATCGTAAACCACCGGCTCCATGGCGAAGGGCAACGCGTGCTGCAGCTCGCGCTTCGTCTCGCTCATGATGGCCTGCAAGCGCTGCTGCGCCTCGGCCTTGCGCGCCGGCGCGAAGATGAAGCCCATGCCGCCGCCGCTCATGCCGCCAAGCATCCAGAACCCCCAGAAATCTTCGCCGAATTCCGCGCGCACCTGCTCGATGAGCCGCTCGGTGTAATAGGTCGACGCCCACGGAATGATCGTCTGGATTGGACCTTGGAAATTGCGAGTGGTCACCGCCCCGACCCTGGCGATATCGCCATCGCGCAAGGCGTTCAGCACCTGAGCGAGAATGCCGAGCGCTTCCTGCCGGCCCTGCCATTCAGCGCCGGAACGGAGCAGATATTTCTCCGTCACCATCTCGAGGATGGGACCGACATTCTGCGCCATGCCGCCGTGCACGAGGACCAGTGATTCCTGCAGCCGCTGACGCGACTCGGCGGAAATCTCGTTCGTATCGAAAACATGATGCGCCGGCATGAGGCGTCCGCGCGAAATACCGGACTCCGGATCGCCCTCGGCCGCAACAACGCCCTGGATGAGCTTGATCCCCGGCCATACGCCGCCGGAGTCCTGCCAGCCACCACCGCTGCCGCCGATCCATTCACCGAGCAACGCCCGCGCGAGGACCAGCCGCCGCTCGCTCTCGCGCAACGGACCGGTCAGCGATTCCGCCTGCCCGGTGGCCCGCATGCAAACGCCGATCAGCGCCGCGAGCAGATTGGTCGAGACCGCAAGGCGCGAACCCTTCGGGATGTCATTGACCGACGAAACCAGCTCCAGCCCCCGTCCTGGGCCGAGCATCTCCGCAAGCAGATCGCCGAGGCTTTGTCCCGAGCCCTCGATGCCCGGCGGCACGAGGCCGGAAGCAATCACCGCCGCTTTCAACAGGCCGAGGTAATCCTTGGCAAAATCGAATACCTCCGCGAGGTCCGAGATATCCGCACGCGCACCGAGGTCGACGCTCACCAGCCGCAGCACGGGCTGTTCGATGACGCGCAACCACGCGCTCACCGGCGGTTGCGGCCCGGTGTCGCGGCCGTGCACGCCGAGATCGACCGACACGTTCAGCACCTTCGCGCCCTCGGGATAGTCCATGCCGAGAAAGAAGATATCGCTCCACGCCGAATGGGTGAGATCCATGCGCACCGGGGTGCGCTCGCGCAGGATCGGATACGAGCCGTCGGCCGCCTTGGTCAGGAGCTCGCGCCGCATCCGCAACGGCTGATCTTTCGGATGCCCCATGCGGAACATCCATTGATTGCCGCGCACGGTGCGCACGCTGCGCCGCACCTGATCGGCAAGGGTCTGAAACGCGAGGCGATGATAGGCCGCGGCCAACGCGCTGCTCAGCGCGTCGCTCGGGCCATCGGACTTCTGCGCCTCGGAGAAAATCTCGATTGCTTCCTCGAAACGCCGCTGGAGCAATTGCTCGTAACCGTGAAACGGGATCTGGCCGCCGGTCTTCAGTTCCGCGCGCCCGGGCAGATGAAAGCGATGGATGGCGTAGAGGAAAAAGAGGGCGCGAACGCGTTCGTAAAGATTCTCGCTTTGCCGGCGAAAAGCATCGAGCGCCGCGCATTCCGCAAGCAGATCGGCAAAGGAAGCCGCACGGCAGATTTCGTCGAGCGAACGATTGCGCACCGCGTCGTCGTGGGAGCTGATGATTTCGATCAGGCTGGAGGGCATCGGGGAAAGTTTTCGGTCTTAAGTCTCAGTCTTAAGTTTTAAGTTTTAAGTCTTAAATATCTCGGTCTCGAACGCGTCACCTCGGTCGCGGGGGATTCCCTTAAAACTTAAAACCATTGGGCTTTCAGTTCGTCGCCATCAGTTCCACCAAGCCGCGGAGCACTTCATCGCGATCGCGGCCGGAAAGCGCGAGAGCGAGTTGAGCAGTGAGCAGACCGTACTTCACGCCGAAGTCGTAGCGGCGGCCGGCGAGTTCCGCGGCGAGGTAGCGTTCGTGTTCGGCGAGGCGGGCCAGCGCCGTGCGGAAGTTGACCTTGTCGTTTTCGGCGAACAACTCGCGGAGGATTCGCTGCACCGCCGGAGTGAGGACGTGCATGCCGAAGAAACAGAGATAGTAGCCGGCGCGCAGGCCGGGCACATCGAGCTTCTGCTCGGCCTCGGTGGGCGTCGGCTTTTCCAGCACCGCCTCGATTTGATAGAGACGCTGGGCGGCATTCACGAGCTGCCCGCCAACCGCGCCGTAATAGGGAAGCTTGCTCTCGTGCGTCGATTGCACCGCCGAGACCGCACAATTCTCCGCCCGGGCGATTTCCACGAGCTGTTGGGCGCAGCCTTTCTCGGTATTGCTCAGATAGAGATGGTCGCCCACCAGGAGCAGGTACGGATCACCATCGCAAAACTCGGCCGCCGCATGAATGGCGTGGGCATAGCCGCGCGGTTCGGATTGCTCGATGAAGGTCAGCCGACTGGCATGCGCGCCCGCGGCCACCCGGTAGGCGGCTTCATCTCCAGGGCTGATCACCACGCCGATCTTTTCAATCCCCGCCGACAGGATTTCCTCGATAATGATGGCGAGGGCGGTCTTCGTCACCCCATCGCGATCGACCAGCGATTGGAGGGGCAGCGTGCGCTGGTTTTTGCCAGCTGCGGTGATGAGGGCCTTGCGAATGTCCATGAAAGAGAGACCGAGGATTTCCAAAATCGCCCGTAGCGTCAATCAGGCGCATTCATTGAAAGTGTCTTAATTACAAGTCGGACCGAGATTCTTCAGCCCATTGGTTGCACACTGGCGCAGCCGCCTTGAAAAAGAAGCATCGTCAGCCATCCTGGAGATATGAGCGGCACAAGGCGTCTTCCAATCGCCATAGTCGTGATGATTCTCCTTGCGAGCATCATTCTGACTTTCGCCCACCTCCGTAACCGAAGCATCCCCGGCCGTGTCGTCCAATGGTTTCGAGGAGAAAGTGGCAGTGAACAGTATCTCGACGACCTTGTCGAGGATACCAAGAAAGCTGTCGACCCGACGGAACTGCAACAGTGGGCGGTGAGAGTCCTGCAAGAAACCTCACAGTCAGAATCGCGGATGGTTAAGAAAGAAGATATCCCGTCCAGTGTTCGAAATCTCAAAACGAACGGATTGCATTTCGAAATGGTCACCTGTGATTCCGACGCCCCGGCTCCTTCATCGGAGCGGTCGATTTGCATTTGGTGGGGTGGTGGTTTCTTTCATTGGGGCATCCGGGTCGGATCTCCGACCTTCAAGATAACTCCCACGTCCACTTCCACTACCTATGTCGAGTGGCGCCCGGGCATCTATTTTTGGCGCGAAACTCAATAGCGGCGGCCGAGGAATAAAGTCAGTCGATTTGTGCCTGAAGATGAGCAATCTGTGTCTGGCGGCACCACTTTTCCCACACAAAAACCATGCCCGGCGGCGTTCCCCCAATTGAAGACTCCCGCTTGATGAATGAAAGCGATCAGACCAAACCGTGGGAAGCCTGCTACCGTGAGCTCGCACCGAAACTCCTCCTCTTTGCCCGTCAATGGGTCCCCACCCCGACGGACGCGGAAGACGTGGTGCAGACGGCGTTCGTCAAATTTTGGCAACGCCGCCCGGATGCCCATCCCGAGCATTATCCGCTGCTCTACGCCGCCGTCCGCACTTGCGCGCTCGATTTCCGGCGCAGCGGCGAACGCCGGCAGCGGCGCGAGGCCAATCCCGCGGTCGATGTCCTGCGGGAGGATGCCATGTTTTTCGACCACGGTGTGGAGCAACGCGAAGACGCCGCGCTGCTCGAAACCGCGCTCCGCGAGCTCCCGCCCGAGCAGCGCGAAGTCGTCGTCCTCCGCGTTTGGGGCGGGCTCACTTTTGCCGAAATTGCCACTGCTCTCGAGCAGTCTATCAACACCATCACTTCTCGCTATCGCTACGGCTTGGAAGCGCTCCGGCGCGAACTGAAACCCTACACTCATGAACGATTCTGAATTCGAAAATCACCTCCGTGGCCTGTTGCGTCCGATCGCGCCAGCGGTGGAATTGCGCGAGCGCATCGGTGAAGAACTCGCATCGATGCCCAAACGGGCGTCGATTTATTCCGGACGAATCGAGCGTCCAGCGAAGGGCGGTTTCTTTGCGATGCTGATCCGGGATTTCGGCTGGGCCTGCGTCGGCGCCGCCGCCGCGGTTGCCGTCCTGGTGCTGTGGCCGTCTTTCCAAAAGACCTCTCCCAAGGTCGCCCAGACCACGCCGGCCGTACCGGAAGCGAGCACCTTGGTAGCAAGCAACTCCGCGCCGGCTCCGACCAATGCCTTCGAGCACGACGAGACGACCAATGAACTCGTCTCCACGCAGGGCTCCGATCAACTCGTCGAGACCGACGATGGTCCGGCCCGCGAAGTCCGCTACACCTATCTCGAACGTCACGAGTGGTCCAATCCTCACACCGGCGCCCGCGTCTATCTCGAGGTGCCGCGCGAAGACGTCTATCTCCTTCCCGTTGCACTCCAATAATCACCGACCGATCAGATGAAGATCTTTCATTCCTTTTTCCTGGCTGCCGCCCTCACTCTCGGCGCCTCCCTTTCCCTGGCGCAGAATGAGCAGAAGCCAGCGCCACCGGCTCCGCCGCCGCCCGCGCCGGATACCGCGCAGCCGCCTCCATCGCCGGGTGCACCCAACGGTCCCGATGCTACGCCGCCTGGCGGACCCGGTCACGAAGGTCGCCACCACGAGCATCGCGACGGCAGTTCCCGCCCTGCCGAAGAAGGCCGTCCCGAAGGCTGGCACCGTCCCGGCTGGCCGATGCCCATGCCGATGCCGACCAAACCGACTCCTTACATTGGCGTCATTACCGCCCCGCCTACCGCGGCCCTGAGCTCGCAGCTCAGTTTGCCGGACGGCTTCGGCCTCGTGGTCAGCGATGTCCTGCCCGACAGTCCGGCGGCCAAAGCCGGTGTTCAGCGCTACGATGTGCTGACCAAGTTCAATGACCAGCAACTGGTCGACTCCGGCCAGTTCTCCACGCTCGTCCGCGCGCTGAAAAAAGGCGACGCCGCAAGTGTCACGCTCATCCGCAAGGCGCAGGAGCAGAAGGTCACCGTAACGATCGATGAACGCATGCTTCCCGAGCGCCGTTCGTTCCCCTTCCCGGGCGGCGACATGCGGCACATGCATGGCGAGATCGACCGGCCGAACGGCCCGGATGGCCCCCACAGCTTCGGCGACAAGATGCGGATGTATCAGGAACATATGAAATCCTGGCAGACCGGCCAGGCCACGGGCGCACCAGGACAGACTGCCGATGGCGCGCCGCCGATTCCGCCGGAAGACATCCTGCGCGAAGTTCGCCCGGGCGGCGTCGCGCAGATCCGCCTGCTGCGTCCGGACGGCGCGGTGACTTACAACATGGCGAATGCGCGCCTGGTGATGAAAGACGATACCGGCGAAATCGAGCTGACCACGAAGGATGGCAAACGTTCGCTCGTCGCCAAGAATGCGCAGGGCGACACGCTCTTCGACGGGCCGATTAATACCGAGGAGCAGCGCAAGGCATTGCCGGAAGACGTGCGCAAGAAACTCGAAATGATCGAGGTCCAGCGCAAGCTCGCCGAGGCCCCGCAATCGTCCGTGGATTGGGCGCTGTTGCCGGACGTACAGTGATACCCGGAGGCCGCAGTGCGGCGGCGCCGCAACCGAGGGATTTTTAAACGCAGAGGCCGCAGAGACGCAGAGGAGATCGACTCTCTCCCCGCAGTCATTCTTTTTTACTGCTGCGCAGCAGCGCGAGGAATAGGCAAAAGGCGGCGATGCATCCAAAGGCCAGCAGGTTCTCGTGCAGGTTCGGCGGGAAGATGAGGACGAAGCCACGCCCTTTCACCAACGCGGAAAAGCTCGAGACACAGAAGGGCATGAGGAAAAGCCGGAAGATTCCCCAACCGTTGATCCGCAGCGATCCCAGCGCGGCTCGGGTGCTCAACAGCAAAGCGCAGCCGATGATCCCGCTCAAGCCGAACGAAGTGAGCCAAAGCATGGGGCTGGGATCGAAGTAGTGAAAGAACACCACGGCATACCAGATGGCGTAGCACCAAAGGAAGATGCGCGGCGCGTCGAGTTGACGAAGATAACGAAGCAATGACACGGGAGTAATTTCCCGCCCTACTTCGCCGCCGGATCGATCTTCTTCAGCGCCGCCGTCGCCGTGGCGCGCACGGCGTTATCCTGCTCGGCAATCTCGCGCAGCTTCGGCGCGGCATCCCTGGCATCGGGGCCGAGGTCGCCGAGGGATTGGCAGGCGAAGGTGCGCACGCGCGTGTCGCGCACGGCGAGCATGCTCATCAAGTCGGGCACATTCTTCACGCCGATCGCCTTCAGCGCGCGCATGGCCTCGCCACGCTCGGTCTCTTTTTCGAGCATGGAGATCAGCCCTGGCACAGCCGCGCCGGCCGCCGGGCCGTACTTGGCCACGGCATGGGCGGCGGCGCGGCGCACTTTGCCCGACTCACTCGCCCTGGCGAGAGGAACGATCGTGGCAATGGCCTTGGCATCATCGGTCTCCACGGCGGCGAGCGCGGTAGCGGCGGAAGCACGCACATCCGGAGCGGAATCGTGGATCGCGGTATAGATCATCGGCAGCGCGTCTTTCGCGCCATGTCCGATCCCGGTGAGAACCGGCAAAATGGTTGTCCTTTGGTCGCCCTTCTTAGTCAGTTCCAGCAGCTTCGGCACGGCCGGCGCGGCCGCTGGACCGAGGTGACCGAGCGTCTCGATGATGCTGCCTTGCAACGCGGGATCATCCAGATGCGCCACCAGGGGATTCACCGCTGGCGCGGCTTTGTCGCCGAGTTGTCCCAGCGCCTGCACGGCCGCGAGTCGCCCCGCGGCGTTGTTGTCCGCGAGTAGATCCAGCAGTCCATCCACCCCCAACGTCGCTGCCCCACCCAGCGCCGCAGTGCCGGCCGCAGCGGCCTTGCGCACATCGGTGTCCTTATTCGTCAGCGCTTCCTGGAGCAGTGGCTTCAGCCGCTCGGAATCCGCATGAACCGCCACCAACGCACGGAATGCCGCGGCCTGCACCGCAGGCGTCGAATCCTTGGTCAGAACGAAGAGCGGCGTCGCTGCCGCCACACCATCGCGGCCCATCTCGCCGATCGCATTCGCGGCGGCGGTGCGCACTTCGGCGCTGTTGCTCTTCAGCGCCTCACTGAGGACGGGCACGGCCGGTGCACCGAAGCTGTGAAGAATGTTCAGCACCCACTTGCCCTGATCGCCTTTGCTCTTCTGCAAAATGTCCAGCAACGGCGGGAGCGCCTTTGGGCCGAGTTGCGCAAGCGCCTCGGCGTAAACCGGCGCGCCCTCGGCTGCGCGGGCCGCATCGAGCAGCGCCGGCAGCGCACCGACCGCATCCGAGCCCATGCGCCCCAGCGCATGCGCCGCGCGTTCGCGCGTGGCCGTGTTCTTGTCCTTGAGCAATTCCGCCAGCTTCGGCACCGCCGCTTTCCGCACCGCCAGATTGCTGAGCAGCGCATTCAACGCGGCGTGACGCAACGTCTCGTTCTCGTCGGTGACCGCGGGCAGGATCAACGCCACGCAATGATCCGGAGCCACGCCGGTCCTGACCATCGCGGCAAACATCGCGCCGCGCGTCACCGGATCGGTCTCCTTCGCCGCCGCTTGCTCGACTTCCTTGCCCGCCCCCTGGAAGTGCGGATCCATTTGCGCCAACGCATCGGCCGCACCGGCGCGACGATGCGCATCGGCATCCTGCAAAGCGGTCACCAATGCGGGACCCGCTTCCGGGCCGATCGCCGCCAGCGACTGTGCGGTTTCATCACGCACGGTATCCTGCGTGTCACCGAGATTCTTGATCATGGCCGGCACCGCGTCCTTCGCCGCAGCGCCCATGCCGCCGAGAGCGCGCGCCGCGCCGACTTTCAAAGTCGTGTCGCTCTGCCCCAGTGCATCGGTGAGCGGCTGCAATGCCGGCTTGCCGATCTTCGAGAGCGCGTAAGCGGTGCGCATGACGCCCTGGCGCACGTCACGGCGTCCGCGGCGGTTCTTGCGTCCGTCGAGCTGGTCGAGCAGCACCGGGATGGCCTCCTGCGCATCGGGCCCCAGCGCCGCGATGCCCGCGAGGGCCGAAGACCAGACCTGCTTGTCGTCATCCTCCAGCGCCTTGATCAGCGCGGGCAGGGCCGGCTTCGCGGCCTTGCCGAGATGCGAAAGCTCATAGGCCGCTTCCCGGCGCGTCGGCAGATCACGGGCCGCGAGTTGTTGCACCAGTTTGTCGACCGATGACGGCGGGGTATCTTGAGCCAGCACGCAAGTAGCGAGCAGGCTCGCGGCGAGCCCGGCCGTGAAAGCCCGGGGGAACGTGCGGCCCATTACCCTTCGAGGCCGCGCAGCGGTCCGGTGCTGTCGCCGAACGAATCGACGTTGGCTCCCATGCGGTGGAGCATGCCCACGAGCAGATTGGCCATCGGCGTCTCCTGGTCGTAGTTGATGTGCCGGCCCGGCAGGATGGTGCCGTTGCCCCGGCCCGCCATGAGCACCGGCAGGTCATCGTGATTGTGCCGGTCGCCGTCGCCGAGGCCACCGCCATAAACGAGCATGGAGTGATCAAGCAGCGTTCCTTCGCCTTCCTGGATCGAGCGCAGGCGCCCGAGCAGATACGCGAACTGCTGCATGTGAAAACGATTGATCTCGCGGATCTTCATCTGCTTCGCGTGATCGCCCTGGTGGTGCGAAAGGGTGTGGTGCCCATCGCTCACGCCGATGTTGCGATAGGCGCGGTTGCTGCCTTCGTTGGCCAGCATGAAGGTGCAAATGCGCGTGGTGTCGGACTGGAAGGCGAGCACCATCATGTCGGCCATGAGACGCGCGTGCTCTTCGTAGCTTTCCGGAATACCTTCGGGGATCTCGTAATTCTTCGCCACCGAGACATCGGCGTTGCGCACGGCCTTCTCGGCCTGCACCACGCGCTGTTCGATCTCGCGCACGGCGGAAAGATATTCGTCGAGCTTCTGGCGATCGTTGCCGCCGACCTTCTTGCGCAAGGCATTCGCGTCCTCGAGCACGAAGTCGAGAATGCTCTTCTTGTAAAGCTCACGGCGCTTCTGGCTCTCGCTCACCTCCTTCGGCACAGCATTGGCAAAGAGACGCTCGAAAACGAGGCGCGGGTTGATCTCCCGGGTCATCGGCGTGGATTCGTTGCGCCACGAAATGTTGTTCGAGTAAGCGCAGGAATAGCCGGTATCGCACTTGCCGCCCTGGCGACCGGGCTCCAGGCCGAGTTCCAGTGAACCGAACCGGGTCTGTTCGCCGACATGGTGCGCCGCCATCTGGTCGGCCGAAATGCCCACGCGAATCTGCGAGCCTTCGCTCTTCAGCGGCTGCGAGCAGGTCAACCAGCTACCGGCCGAACGGGCGTGGTCGCCACCACCGTCGCCATTGGAACGGCCCTTGTCCTGAGCGAGACCGGTCAGCACCAGCAGCTCGCTCTTATACGGCGCGAGCGGCTCGAGAATGTAGGGCAGATCGAAATCAGCGCCATTGGCGGCCGGCGTCCAGGCTGGCATGTGCGCGCCGTTCGGGATGAAAAGAAACGCCATGCGCGTCGGGATTTTCGCGGCGGCGCTGCCAGCGGCAGCGGCCGCCATCGCGCGAGTCGGGATCATGGCATCGAGCATGGGCAAGGCCATCGCGGCGCCAAGGCCACGGAGGAAAGTGCGGCGGTGAAGAACGGGCTGACTCATAAATTCTGATTATATAACCTCAAAGTCGGGGAAAAGTTTGGGCAATGTTCGCGATAATTGCTCAGTTTTGGCAGGTGTTACAGAGTAGAGGTCCGAATTCTCAGTTTTTGGACATTTTCTCTGAAGAATCGGTGGTTTGCGGACGTTGCCGCGACCGAATACAGAGGTAAGCCCAGCGCAGGAAAAGGAAGCCACCGCCGAGGTAAATCGCCAGACAGATCCAGACGATCGCCGGGAGCGCGCCCCGGTGATGCGCGGCGATCGGGAAAACCGGCTGCGTGGAAAGCTGAAAGAGAATCGCGGCCTCACCGAGGAATGGGGCATTCGCGGAATCCGAAACCAGCCGGGGAACCGTCAGCGCACCCGGCAGCGGCCAGCTGAGGCTGACCATTTCCACGCTCAGCGGATAGGCATGATCGAAGCGCCCCTGCCGGCGGGCGGCGGCGATCCCAAAGGCACAGGCAGCAAAACCGTTTCCACGGATCACGGGCCCGGAATCCACGTCGAAGTACCATTCCGGGGAATCCGGCGCGCGCGGGAATTCGCGGAAGCCCGCGGCCAGCCAATCCCTTTGCCAAAAGTGCTTTTCGTGAGCGGCGTACCACACCGCGGCTTGCTTCGGCCAAAGCGCAGGCGCCAGCATGCAGCCATTCGAGTTGGCGCAGCCGCGCGCCGGTCCGATTGGCTCGCCAGAATCCGCCACCGCGCGGTAAGACGGCAGCCCCAAGTCCGTCGCGTGCGTGCCGGTGAAAGCGCGCAGCCCATCGGCGATTTGGGACGAATGATCCGTACCCAGCACCGCGTCGGCGCGGCGGATCGCATACCACGCGCTCATCACATCAGTCGGGTAACACTGATCCGGGTAGTCATCGAGCGAGCCGCTGGGCGAAGTCGTGAGCTCCGCCGCCAGGGAATTGGTTTGCGTCTGCAGGAGTTCGCGGAACTCGCCGTTGCCCGTCAGCCGCTGGTGTGAAGCGCGCGCGGAAATCAGCAGCATCCGATAGAAGAGGTTTTTGCGCGTCAGGTAGGCATCTCCCCAGTAGAGCTTCACCCAGTTCGCCTGCGCGGGATCAGCGACGAAACGCGCCGCCGCATCGATCGCTCCCTCCGCTTCTTTCCGGGGTTCGACGGCGAACAACGAGTGATCATGTTCCCATGCGTCTTGCAGCGCCTCTTCAGCCCACAGATAGAAAACCGAGCCGTAGAGCGGCCACTCGGTCCCCGCCACGTCGCTGATCGAAAGTCGCTTCGCAGCACCGCTGGCGATTCGCTTCCGCGCCCATTTCTCGTACGACCCCGCCAGACGCGCATGCAACCGCCGCGCGAGGATGGGAACGCCGGGACCGTTCAACGCCGGATCGCAGATCGCTTCGACAACGGTGTAACCGGGGTAGATGAACCCGAAGACCGCGAGCAGAAGAAAGAGCGTGCCGAAAATGCACCGAGGCCAAGTAAAGCGCCAAACCCGGTTCATTCGCGTCGAGGGAGGGACATAGGAAGAACGCTTCTTATCGTCCCGTCATTTCCTCAAGACATTCCCTGCGTATTTCCGCCTTGGCCTGTTCCCAATCCATAAACCACGCCTGACCGGAGGCGATCTGCCGCTCCCGTTCCACCAGCACATCGCCGTGCCATGCGAGGGATTCGATCAATGCATCGTTCCGTTTCAAATCCTGCCAAAGCGCTTCCATGAATCGAAGTTTCTCAGGAACGCGCATCTTTTCCAAACAAAGGGCGGAAGATGGGAAAATGACCACGGATTTCGCGGATTACACGGATTTTTAGATTTCTGACAGCCACGGAATCCGTGAAATCCGCGTAATCCGTGGTCAAAACTCCCCCCATTTGCTTTTCGGCATCTGGCTTGAAATCAGTTCTTCGCCACGACGTCCGGCCGGCGCTTCATGAACGGCTCGCTGGTCACAATGGCCGTGACCAAGGCCGAGAAGTGGTTCCCTTGCGGGGCGATTTTGGCGACGATGGCGTCGACCGAGCACTTGTCGTAACGTTCCAGGCCGCGGCCGAGGGCGTAGGTAAGCATCTTCTGCGTGATGCAGCGGACGAACTTCTTGTCGCCCTTGAGGAGTTCTTTCAATTCGCGCGGACCGGAGAACTTGGTGCCGTTGACCAATTGCCCCGATGGATCGATGGGAAATTTGCCATCGTGATCCCGCCAGCCGCCGGCGGCATCGAAATTCTCCAACGCAAACCCGAGCGGGTCCATTTTGGCATGGCAGCCGGCGCATTCCGGACGGCTGCGATGCTGCTCGAGCCGCTGGCGGACGGAGGTGGTCTGGTTGACCGCCTTCTGCTCCTGGAGTGGCGGCACATCCGGCGGTGGCGGTGGGGGCGGCGTGCCGAGGATTTGCTCGAGGATCCATTTGCCGCGAATGACCGGCGAAGTGCGCGTCGGCGTGGACGTGGAAACGAGCACGGCGCCCTGGGTGAGCACCCCACCCCGTGGTGAATCCTTCGGCAATTCCACCCGGCGGAACTCTTTACCCTTCACGCCGCTGATACCGTAGTAGCCGGCGAGCTCTTCGTTCAGGTAGGTGAAGTCGGCATCGATGAGGTCGGTCACCGGATGGTCTTCCTTGATGATCGCCTCGAAGAAACGCTCGGTTTCCTCCTTCATCAGGCCTTTCAGGTCATCCTTCCACCTCGGGAAAGTCGCAGGGTCGATACCCACTTCCCAGATGTTGCGAATTTGCAGCCATTGGTCGCCGAAATTGTCGACCAGCGCCCGGGCCTTCCAGTCGTGCAACATGCGGTTCACCTGCTTTTCCAGCACCTCCGGCTTGTGCAGTTCGCCTTTCGCCGCGAGGGCGAAAAGCTCGCTGTCCGGTTTGCTGCTCCAGAGAAAATAGGAGAGACGCGAAGCGAGTTCGTAATCAGTGAGATCGCGGGTGTCGCCCGGCTTGAGGTTCGTGGGATCGAGCTCCCAGCGATAGAGAAAATACGGCGAGCAAAGCGCCGCCTGGAAGGCAGTCTGGATACCCTCGAGGAATGAGCCGCCATTCTTCTGCGCCAGCGTGACAAAGCCGACCACGCGCTCGACTTCCGCCGGACTCACCGGCCGGCGATACGCCTCCGGCAAAAAGCGCCCGATGATTTCCATGGCCACCTCGTGCTCCTGCCCGGGTTGCGGCATGCGCGGAATGAGCCGCTTGTGGCTCGCGGGCAAGGCCGGCGGCGGACCGAGCGGCGCCTGGATGTCCACGCTCTCCACGAAGACATTGCGATCACCGCGGAGCTTCGGGTCGGGGTTGTTGGCGTCGTTGTAATTATTCAGGTAAGCGACCGAGATCTGATGCGCCCCCGCCGGAAGCGTGGTCTTCGTCTCATACGTCCTGGCCTTGTTCTCGTTGCCGACGTTGAAAATCGTCACGTCCTTGCCATCCACGCGCAGGGCGAGCTTCGGCAATTCCGGGCCGGCCAATTCGCCATACGCTTTCACCCGGAAGGTATACTCGCCGGCCCGCGGCGCGGAATACGAGGTCACGCCATCCCCCTCGCGATACAGCCCGAGCACCTTGGTCTCCAGCGGCCGGACCGCGGCGGCATCCTTGGACTTGAATTCCTCCCCGCGAATCTTCTTCACCTCGGGTTTTGCCTCGGTGTCGAGGACGATCGCCTTGTGCACCACTTCATCGGCCGCAGCGATGTACTTTTCCATGAGCATGGGCGGCAGCGAAAGCACGTCGCCAATGTTGTCGAAGCCGTAGCCGACCTCGTCGTTCGGGAAATCTTCCGGATTGAAGTCCACGCCCATGAGGTCGCGGATGGTGTTCCGGTATTCCTCGCGGTTCAACCGGCGAATGGTCACCTTGCCGGGGTTGATCGCCGCGGTTTTGCAGTCCGCCTTGGAAAGCTGGCCGTCGATGAACTTGACCATGAGGTCGCGCTGGCCCTCGCTCGGCTGGGGCTTCTTCTCCGGCGGCATGTCCCCGCCTTCGAGCACATCGGCGATCTTCTCCCAGACCTTGCGGTTGTCCTCGAGCTTCGGGTTGTCGATGACCGTCAGCAGGTTCACGTCGCCCTTCTGCTTCTCGTCGTTGTGGCAATCGAAGCAGTATTTCTCCATCACCGGCCTGATGTGCTCCTTCAAGGTCACTGGACCGGTCGCCGGCCCGGCAGCCGCGGCCGCGCCAGTCTGCGTCTCCGCCTTCAACGAGGGCGTCAGGAACTGCCCGGCGGCAAGGGCGGTGCAGGTGGCGATCAGGAGAGATTGGGGGCGGAGCTTCATCAGGAGCCGGGTATGATACACGCGAATCAACCGCTGGCTACCGTGGGAATTAGGGAGGGAAATGGAGGTGGAAGGTGAAAGTGAGAGTGAAAATTCTCTTGCTCCATGCGTTGACAGCAAACCATAAAACCATAAATATTGTCTCATGAAGACGACGATTGATCTGCCGGAAGACCTGCTCCGCCGGGCCAAGGCCGAAGCAGCGCTTCGCGGACGCAAACTTCGCGAGCTTTTCCTCGAAGGCATTCTCCGCGTTCTCAACGAACCAAGCCCGTCTCCCTCTCCCAAAAAGGCCGCACGGTTCGCCGACGGCTGCGGCATCGTCAACAGCGGTGTGGGAGACCTGTCTTCGAATCCGAAACACATGGAGGACTTCGGGCGTATTTAAAATGGGAAGCATGGTCCTCGATACCGGACCGCTGGTGGCCTTGCTCGATGCGGGGGATCATCATCACGCGTGGGCTGCGGAAGAGCTGTCGCACTTCAAAGGCGAAATTCGCATCTGCGAAGCAGTGCTGACAGAAGCGCTCTTCCTCCTGCGCAAGCTCCGTCCAGCACAGGAAAAGATTTTGCACTGGGTGGAACGGCAGGAATTGATCTGCGATTTCGTCCTGCCGGCGGAGGTCAAGGCGGTGCGATCATTGTGGCACCGCTATGCCAATGTTCCCATGTCGCTGGCGGACGCATGTGTGGTGCGCATGGCGGAAATGCATCGCCATTCCGTCATCTGCACCGTCGATTCGGATTTTTCCATCTACCGCAAAGACGGGCGTCACCCCCTCCAATTACTGACGCCACAGTCAACGCATTCGTAAGAGGTCGCCCCATGAAAGGTCTCTCGCTCTCCCTCGTCTTCCTCCTCCCGCTCGGCACGCTCCTCGGCGCAGGCAAATACTCCAAGGAAATCCCGAAAACGACGGTGCCCACCGTGGTCAACACGACACTCACCCTGGATGCGCGCAACGTGAGCGCAGGACGAGCTGTCTCCGAAGGCACGGCGCCCAACCCCGACGCCACCCGCAAAACCACCACGCACAGCGAGAAGCTGCAAATCAACGTCGGCAATCTGGGAATCACTTCAGCCGCCGTCACGGTCCACTGGTTTTGGGTTGGCCGTTACGCGACCAGCGGCAATTGGTTCCGCGCGGGCGAAGGAGAGAAACCGCTGACGATCGATCCGCGCAAATCCGAAGTCGTCCTCGCCGAGGCGGGCGACGTGGAAAGCCACGTGACCCGTTCTACCCACGAGCACTACAAGAGCGGCGGCAATCTGCTGGGTTGGGTGGTGACGGTGTCCAACAGCCAGGGAGAAATCCAGGTGGTGAAGGCCAGTGAGCAATATCTTCAAGCATTCGCCACTGAACCGCCGCCAAAAAAGCGGTGATCAACATCCCCGAAGCCCTCTCACCGCGTTGCACAACTGCAGACATTGCAGCCGCACGCCTTCACTTTGCAGTCTTGAGGACGCGCGCAATTGACATCGAGTCCTTTCTTCGACGCCGTGTCGGGGTACCCATTGAGCCCACGTCTGGGCACGAAGCCGGATTTGTCGGACTGCACCTCCCCGGTGGTGTTGCGATACACGTTGTTTCCGCCTCCCACGGCTTCGGCGGGTTTGCCCAGGGTCCCCTCGGCCACCGACCCAGGTTTCGCCGAGGCGCTCAACGGGCTTGGGTCTTTGCCGGGAATCGGCGGCGGCGCGGACCGCGCACCATTCGCATCGACCAGCGGAGGCGGCGCGGGTTCCTTGCCCTCGGGCCGGACATGGATCACTTCGCCCACCTGCGAAAACTGCAGCCCGCCCTGCTCGCCCAGATAACGCAAGGCTTCCGCAAACGGGATGGATGACGCGTCGAGCGAAAGCTCGTACTTCGGTTTGAAATCGGCGGGCAGGTCGAGCACGAAAGAGACCTTCAGTGCGCCGCGAGAATGCTCTTCCGCCTTTTGCAAATAGCGCAGGGCCCCGACGAGATCCGCGTCGCGGAAACTGACGCGCGACAGAGGGAGGTTCGCGAGCTGGAAATGAATAGGGGCAACACGCCAGTTCGGCTCCCAAGGCTGCGCATCCACGCCGACGCAAAAGAGCGCCAGGAAAAGAAGGCACGAGGTGGCCGCTCGCATAAACCGGAGCATACCAGAGCGGCCCGGTTTTGAAAGGGTATTGATCCTCGGTCGTCCGCCTTCATAGCCTGCGCGTCCCGTGCGCTGGCTTGCTTACATGATTTCCCGCTTCCTCGTGAAGCTGATCCTCGGCGCGGTGTCGAAGACCCACGTCCTCCACCGCGAACGGACGTGGCTGCCCGGAGGCTGGTTGCTGGTATCGAATCACATCAGCCATTTCGACCCGCCTTTTCTCACCGCAGCCACGCATCGGAAGATCGATTGGATGGCGACGCGCGAGCTGTATCATCCGTGGCCGGTGGGAGCGTGGATGCGTGCAGTGGATACGTTTCCCGTCGATCGCGAAAAAACGGCTGATCGCGCAGCGACCCGCGAGACGCTGGAGCGGCTGAAACGCGGACGCGTGGTGGGCATTTTTCCAGAAGGCGGCATTCGCGATGGGAAAAACTCGGTAGTCGAAGGCGCGCCGCTGAAACCGGGTCTCGCGGGATTGGCGCAACTCAGTGGAGCGCCGGTAGTGCCGTGTGTCTTGATCGGCCCGGACCAGCTTTATACACACCGCAACTGGATTCCCTTTCGCAAAAGCAGGGCATGGATTGCTTTCGGCGAACCGCTCTATTTCGCAGGCGATGGCAAGGAAGCCCGGGCGGCATTGGAAGTGCGCATCACGGAATCGTTGCACGCGCTTTATGCGGAATTGAAGGAGCGCTTTCAGCTCACGGAAGGGGATCTACCGCAGCCGCCGGCAAGGCGGAAAGGAAGAAGTTGATAGTGGATGGTTGATAGTTGATAGCCACGCGGAGACGGCCTCAATTGCCCGCAAACCAGCGCTCCCACTTTCCAGTCTCACTTCCACTTTTCACTCCGTGCTCTCCCATTTCCAACGCCTCAGCGCGCGCACTCTCGATGCCGCGATGTGTGGAATGATGTACGCCATCCAGCGGCGGCATCGGCTCGATGAGACCAGCCGCGACGCGCTCACGCGGCACATCGAAAGCCACGTGGCCCTCTCGCGTGACGAATATTACCGTCCTCCGCTCACGGAGATCACCGTGACCAATGGCGCGGTGCCGAATGTCCTCACCTGGGCCAGCCCGATCGTCAGCGGTTTCACCGAGAATGACCGCGCGCATGCGTTGCATTTCCCCGTGCCCGGGCGGCCCCAAGCGCCGACGGTGCTCTTTCTCCACGCACTGATGTCGGCCAGCGATATCGGCTATCGCCGCTGGGCGGCGCGCTTCAATGCCGCGGGCTGGGGCGCTTGTTTCGTGCATCTGCCGTACCACTACTCACGCGTCCCGCGCGGGCATCGGAATGGCGAACTGGCCATCACCGCCAATCTCGTGCGCACGGCCGAAGGCTTGCGGCAGGGCGTAATTGAATTGCGCCAACTCATGGCGTGGCTGCGAACGAAAGGCGTGCGCGAATTTGCCATTTGGGGATGCAGCTACGGCGGCTGGATCGGCGCACTGCTCGCTTCGGTGGAGCGCGATTTTCGTTTCGTGGCGCTGATGGAGCCGATCGTGAATGTCGATCACGCGATCTGGCAATCGCCCACCGGGCTGGCGCTGCGGCGCGAGTTGCGGCGGATCGGGATCGAGCGGGACTTGCCCGCGCGGGCGTTCCCACTCACCTCACCGATGCACGGCGAACCGTTGTGCGGCGCGGAACGCGTGTTACTCGCAGCCGGCGAATACGACACCATCGCACGCGCGGAAGATGTCGCCGAGTTGCGGTCACGCTGGACCGGCGCGAACATGATCACCGAGCCGCAAGGGCATTTTGGTTATCGGCTCATGCCAGCGGCCTGGCGCTGGCTGGAGGAAAAGGGGTGGTTGGAAACATCCAACATCCAACCATAGGAGAGCACCCGCAACGCACTTCCGCCATTGGAAGCCGAGCTTTGCGACACGCCCATGGTGTCGCGGAGGCAATGTTGGATGTTCTGCCTTCTACTCGAGATCCGCCAACTGATCCGGCGGCAGGGTCATGCACGCTGCCAGAAAATCGGCGAACAGCCACGCCGCACCTGCGCCTTTGTCGGCACGCTTGCGGTTCACCGTGAACGGCACGGGGACACGGCGGCGATGCTGCGGATCGTCGTGTGGCGGAATCAGAGTCTTGAAACGGCGACGGGTATTCATTGGGCGGCGCGGATGGCAGCCAGCGAGAACGCATGGATGTGCTCCACGAGTTGCTCGATGGTGGGTGGTTGGATGGCGAGTTTTGGGTAAAGCCGTTCGATGAGGGGACGATCGTGCAGGTAGAAAAGACACTGGCTGACCACGCTGAAGGCCAGCATCCACTCGCGATCCTTCGAGAGCTTGCCGCCAGTGAGCTCGTGAATGATAACCTCGAGATCGCGCGAACACGGGCGGATGCATTCCTCGACCAACGCATCCAGGGCATCGGTCGGCTGGGTCATCTCCCGCGCCATGAGCAACCCCTGCCACGCCGGGCGCCCGGGGTGGAGCAAGCGATGGAGAAAGGCATCGATGAAACAACGCAGCCGTTCTTCCGCGGTGTCGCCTTCCACCGGCACGGGACCGCCCATCGACTCGGAATGGCAATGACACTCTTTGAGCACCACGCGGTAGAGCTCGGCCTTGTCGCGGAAGTGGTAATTGACGGCGGCGACGTTGACGCCGGCGCGCTCGGTGATCTCCCGAACGGTGGCTTGGTGGAAGCCCCGCTCGGCAAAGATCTCCCCAGCCGCAAAGAGAAGTCTGCGGCGGGTGTCCTGGATTACAGCAGTTTCGGCGACAGCCAACATCAGTTTCAAATGCTTGTTTGAAACGGAAGTATGAAACAACCGCTTGAGTCGTCAACTCCTTTGTGATCCAGTCTCCGGCCCGCCGCCCCGAAAACCGGGTTTTACTCTTGTGAGCGACTCTTCTTCGAACCCTGCCTCGGAAAAACCCGCCAGCCCTTGGGCGGTGCTCAAGCACGCTCCCTTCGCACGTTATATGACGGGGGAAACCATCTCCATGCTCGGCACATGGATGCAGATGATGGCCCAAAGCTGGGTCGTGGCTGGGCTGACGAAGAGCAACTTCACCCTCGGCCTGCTGAATTTCGCCTCGGGTATTCCCATGCTGATCTTTGCCTCCTGGGGCGGTGTGCTCGCCGACCGGCACGACAAGCGGCGCATCCTGCTCCTCACGCAGATCGTGCAGATCATCACCGCGGTGTCGCTGGGCTGGCTGGTCCATACGAAAGAGATCTCGGTCTGGCACATCCTCATCGCGGGCGTGTGTCTCGGGACGAGCGCGGCGTTTGAAATGCCGGCGGCTTCGGCGCTCATCCCCGAACTCGTGGGTCGCGAGCGACTGCGCGCGGCGATCTCCGTGGATCGTTCGCTTTTCCACGCGACCCGCACCGCCGGTCCGGCGCTGGGCGGCTGGCTCATGCAAGTCATGGGCACGGCGTCGGCGTTTTTCGCCAATGCGACGAGCTTCCTGGCGATGATCATCGCCCTTTTCACACTGCCTTCGCGGCCGGTGGGCACGGCAGAGGAGGAAGCCCAGCGGCAGACGGGCATGAGCGAAGGCTGGAAATACATCCGTGGAGATCGGCCCACGCGCACGATGATCCTCCTGCTCATGTCGATCACTACGTGCATCTCGCCTTTCTTCATGATCACCATGTCGAACTTCTGCCGCTACGTCCTGCACGTGCCGGAGGAGAAATTCGGCATCCTCATGGCGTCATCGGGCGTCGGGGCTTTCGTCGGGTCGCTCTGGCTGCTGCGCATCGCGGTGCAGCATCGGCGGACGTATCTGCGCAGCGCGGCGGCGATCATCGCACTGGCCATGTTTGGCTTTTCGCAGGCGCGCAATCTCTACGAAGCGATGGCGGCGCTCATGTTCATGACCGGCGGCACGTCCACGCTCTTCGGTCTGGCCAACACCATCGTGCAGGAGCGCGCGCCGGATGCATTGCGCGGCCGCGTCTCGGCGCTCACCGGGATGAGCTTCTTCGGTGTGCTGCCTTTTTCGGGGCTGCTCGTCGCAGCCATCGCGGATTCTGTCGGGCTGCGCCAGGCGATGGGCGGGGCGTCGCTGCTCTTCGGCTTGGCAGCCGCGGCGATCCTGTATCGCTATCAACACGCGTGCGAGGAGCAACCGGTGGCGAGCGGAGGAAAGTTGATAGTTGAGAGTTGATAGACCGTCACCGGGCCACATTTCGGCGGCGCTCCGGCGCCGGGTGTGACTCTATTCGCCGCGGAGCGGCCCATCCGGCGGAAACGTGAAGCACTCTCAACTCTCAACCCTCCACTATCAACTTTTCCCAGTAGCGAGTTCTCGCCACTTGCCTCTAGCATCGGCTTTGGTGCGTGGTATTCCTTCCATCCCCACTTTTGCATCCACCCCATGAATCGACTGTTCCGTTTCGCCGCTGCTTCGCTCGTCTTTCTGCCTACGCTCACCTTTGCCCAGACCGCGGGCAACGAGGGCGGCGACGGCAAAAGCAAGAAAGACCGCGACCCGGCGAGCGTGTCGCTCGCGGATCCGGGCGACATCGCGCTGAAGAAATTCGTCGTCGCGCCGGGGCTCAAGGTCGATCTTTGGGCCGAGGAACCGCTCATCGAAAACGTGGTTGCCTTCGCCTTCGATGACAAGGGACGCGCCTTCGTGGTCGAGACGCATCGGCGCCGCACATCGGATCCCGACATTCGCAAGAACACCGATTGGCTGGACGATTCGCTGGCCATGCGCACCGTCGAGGATCGCATCAATTTTCTCCACAAGACCCTCGACCCGGCACTGAAGCTCAAGCCGACCAAGGATCACGCCGATATCAACGGCGATGGGCAGTTCGACTATCACGACTGGGAAATCGAGAGCGAAGACATCAAGCTCGTGGAGGATACGAACGGCACGGGCAAGGCGGACACAGCGAATATCTTCGCCACGGATTTTCATTCGCTCGAGACGACTACGGCCGCGGGCGTGGCGGTGCGCGGCGATGACGTCTGGTTTGCCTGCGTCCCGAATCTCTGGCGCTTTCACGGCGCGAAGGAAGGCAAGGCGACGTCGCGCGAACAACTGGCCACGGGCTTCGGCGTGCACATTGCCTACGGCGGCCACGACATGCACGGCACCAAGATCGGCCCCGATGGCCGACTCTACTGGACCATCGCCGATACCGGCACGCATGCCACGACCAAGGACGGCAAAATCCTCG
>Ga0207667_10001719_pt1 | contig 27569 bp, 26 predicted proteins | sample KBSCornC52_FD_184301 | JGI IMG/M metagenome (GOLD analysis project Ga0207667, IMG submission 184301) | Corn rhizosphere microbial communities from Kellogg Biological Station, Michigan, USA - KBS Corn C5-2 (SPAdes) (version 2) | ecosystem: Host-associated > Plants > Roots > Rhizosphere > Soil ...
GCAGTTATGTTGAGGCATTGGCGCACTCCACCAGCGGCAAACTCGCCGGTCCGTGGAAACAGGATGGCATCCTCGTAGGCCAGGACAGCGGCCATGGCATGATCTTCCATGCGTTCGATGGCCGTCTGATGCTGGTTCTGCATCAGCCGTTCGACGGCCGATTGGCGCGCGCCAAGATATACGAAATAGAAGACGTCGGCGAAACACTGAAGATTAAGAAGATGGAGTATTTCTGACGGATCTCGCTGGCGGAACAGGCATCGATAAAAGAAATCCCGGATGAGGACGATGCCTCATGCCGGGATTCGCGTTTATGGCGGTTACTGGATGGTGACGGTCAGGGCTCCCGATGCCGTCGCACCCGGATTCGTCGCCACCACAGTCGCGGGGAGTCGCCCGTGTACTCTCTCACAGTCATCTTTTGACAAGAAGCGCCACCATTCCTATGCTGACGGGATAGCGTTTACCCACTTTCACCAGAAGTGAACTTCTAACTCCGCTGGATCGGATTGAAATGCACCGCGGGAAGCTCGAGCTTTCCTGCAAACGAAAGGGTCATCTGATGAAGGCAGTCTCTAGAAGGCGCTTTTTGAAACAGGCCGGCAATGCTGGTCTGTTTGTCGCGGCGACATCGGCGGTAGGCAGATTTGCGAGTGCGCAAACGCAGCGATTAACGCGTGTCACGATTGACTCGGACCGGCAGATCGCCGAAATTAATCCGCATTTATTTGGTTCGTTTCTGGAGCAGTTGGGCCGAGCCATTTATGAAGGTGTCTACGATCCGAACTCACAATTCGCGGATTCGGACGGGTTCCGGAGCGACGTGATCAAAGAGATACGCGACCTGCGTGTGCCGATCATTCGCTGGCCGGGCGGCAACTTCGTCTCGGGCTACCACTGGCTCGACGGGGTCGGGCCGAAGAAGGATAGGCCTGTTGTGCTGGATCGCGCATGGAACTCGCTGGAGACGAATCAATTCGGCACAAATGAATTCATCACCTGGGCTCGAAAGGTGGGGACGGAGCCACTCTTCGGGTTGAACTTCGGCACTGGATCAGCTGAAGATGCAGCGGCGCTGGTTGAGTACTGCAACGTAGACAGGGGAACGAAGTGGAGCGATCTGCGGCGCTCGCATGGATACGAAAAGCCGCACAACGTGAAGTTCTGGTGCGTAGGCAATGAGATGGATGGGCCCTGGCAAATCGGGCATATGGAGGCTCGCGAGTACGGCATCAAGGCTGCCGATGCAGCCCGGCAGATGCGGGCAGTTGACGACACTGTGAAGCTGGTGGCCTGCGGCTCGAGCGGGCCGTCCATGCCGACCTACATTACCTGGGACCGGACGGTGCTCGAGCAGTGCTACGAGTCTGTGGATGGAATCTCGCTGCATCGCTATTGGGGAAACTCGGAGGAGACAGGGCACGACAGTTCGAAATACATGGCGATGAACCTTGCCATGGATCGGCAAATTGACGAGATAATCTCAGTTTGCGATTCGGTGCGCGCTCAGACGCGCTCCAGCAAGCAGCTCTTCCTTTCATTTGACGAGTGGAACGTGTGGTATCGTGCGCGGACCGGCGATGCCGTAAACGGACACAGGAAGGGAGCTCCGCATCTGCTCGAGGAGCCTTACAACCTTGAAGACGCGCTCCTCGTGGGCGGTTTAGTCAATTCATTGATGAGGCACTCTGATCGTGTGAAGGTGGCCTGCTTGGCGCAGCTCGTCAACGTGATTGCGCCGATCATGACCAACAAGGATGGGATACTTCGCAATACAATCTATTACCCGTACTCATGGGGACTGAAGTACGGCCGCGGACGCGCGCTTAGCATCGAGCCGGAAGGACCGAGTTACGAAGTAGACTCCCTTGGTAAGTCGATCGAAGATATCGGGCTTCCGATTCCCGGATTTGGGAAGGTGCCCTACCTCGACGTGATGGCGACTTACCAGCCGGAGCAGAAGACCGCGACCCTGTTTGTGCTGAATCGCGATCTGGAGAATGAGCAGGAACTCGAGTTGAACTGGCACGATCTCACACCGTCGCGTGTCATCGGATTCGAAACGATCACGGGCAACGACCTGAAGGCACTCAACAGTTTTTCAGATCCGAAGAAGGTGGTTCCTCAAACAGTGGCAAGTCCCTCGGTCGGATCGAAGATGAACGTGAAGCTGCCGGCGCGGTCTTACTCGGTTCTCACACTTTCAGTCTGAAAATCGAAACAGCTCCTGGGATCTAGCGATGGCTCCAGTCCCTCGGTCTCGGCGACCGAGCTGAGGATCCGTACTTCTCTAAATAGGCGCCGCTCGGAAAAACCACCAGCTATTCGTAGACACGACAGCTTTGTCCCTGCATTTTCCCTACAGGTTTAGGACTGCCCTTCTAATCATTGAAAATATGGAGCACCGAATGGGATTTGAACCCATGAATACTGGTTTTGCAGGTGAGAAAAACGGTTTATTTTCAGTCATTTACGGAGAACATTGGGCAGCCTAAGTCACTGAAAGGCATAGACGGGAATCTTCACCATGGGTTGAAAATGGGTTGAAGATTCGCTCACAGGGGCGGCCAGATCTCACTGTTGAAGGCCTTTTTCGATGTTGAGTAATCTAAAGTTTCATTTAAGATAGCTCAATGGCCCAAGTACGAAGAAAACTAGCGCCCGTTCTCGAGAAAGCAGCCCGTCACTTCCCAGCGCTTGTCGTAACAGGCCCGCGCCGCGCGGGAAAGACGACCCTCTTCCGTCACACCTTTCCCAAGGCCAAATACATCCTCCTGGAAGACCCCGATATCCAGGCGCGAGTGCGGAACGATCCCCGCGCCTTTCTTGAAGAGATCACCCCACCCGTCATCTTCGATGAAATCCAGAATGTGCCCGAGCTATTCGACTACGTCCGCACTCTGATTGATGCCAAACCGCGTCGCATGGGTCAGTGGCTCTTTACCGGCTCGCAGGAGGCTCCGCTCATGCACGGGATTACGGAGTCGATGGCCGGCCGTGCCGCGATCCTTCAACTCCTACCGTTCAGCGTTTCGGAGACGAGCAAAGTGAATCTCCTTTACGGAGGATTTCCTGAGGTCTTAGCTCGACCGAAAGCACGCGCATTGTGGTTCGCTTCTTACCTCCAGACGTACCTCGAACGCGATGTTCGCGCCATCACGAATGTTCGCGATTTGGTCACGTTCCGGAGATTCATTTCACTGCTGGCGACCCGGCATGGACAGGTGCTGAACAAGACGGATCTCGCCGCCCCAGTTGGGGTATCTGTTCCCACCATTGGGGAGTGGCTACGCATCCTCGAAATGACGGGGCAAATCATCCTCGTGCCGCCGTACTTCGAGAACTTCGGCAAGCGGATCATCAAGTCTCCTAAGCTGTATTGGGAAGACTCGGGCCTGGCATGCTATCTCCTGGGGATCACATCGCGAAGCGAGCTCGATCGTTCGCCGTTTCTTGGGCCATTGTTTGAGGGATTTGTTGCATCGGAGATTCTCAAGAGTCAGGTCAATCGGGGGGGACGTAGGGAGCTGTACTTCTTTCGCGATCAGCAGGGTCTTGAGGTGGACTTTCTGATTCCCCGTCCAAATGCTGAACTATGGCCCATTGAGGTCAAAGCAAGCAAAACAGTCCGGCCAACAATGGCTGGTCCACTACTCTCACTCCAAAGCGCGATGGGCAGCAGAGCAAAGCGGCTGATCCTCGTCCATCAGAGATCCAATTCCGAAATTTCTACCGCCGCGATTGCTCCGGGAGTTGAGGCCTTGGATCTCGGTCAATTGGTCCGGGAATTGGCGTGATCTCCGGAAATGACTCCCTGCCGTATTTCGCCAGCGAATTGGGAGCACTCTACAGCGCCACAGTCGCCCGCCATCGACTCTCTCATGTGCTCGTCGACACATGAGAAGAAGACATTCTTCTCATGACGGGAAAACACCCGCAGCGGAGGCCTCGGTCAAGGACGTGCGCAGCACGCCGCGTGAGCGGGCATTGCTCCTTGACCGCGGTCGGAGCGGAGGGTACTCGGCCACAGATGTTCAGCGCCTTGCTTGGTAGTCTTTGAGTCGGCCGCGAGCCAAACGGACCTCCTGCTTCGTGATCTCTTCGATTGTCGCGGACAGCAACTCGGGCGACATTTTCTGCCCCATTGCCAACGGACCAAGCACGTTTATCAGCAGGAGCCGGCAAGCTGTAATTTCTTCTAGTTCCACGCTTGGGCAGGGGCCCAATTTCTCCCGTTCGATCTCGCGCAGAATTAGACCCCGGATCAGCTCCGCATGCGTCTTGTTCTCCTTCGCGGCCAGGGCCTCCAAGCCGTGCAGTTCGGCCTCGTTCAGTTTGGTCCCAACATGATGCACGCGGAATCGCGCCCGCCGCGTCCGTTCCGCCATAAGGTTCTTCTCGTCGAGCAGCGCCATCTCTCCAAGCCCTCCCAGAGTATCTGTTGACACATAATTCGCAGGTTTCCTCACGGAACCCCGGAACACGTTATGTATCAGATGCCAGGATCGTTCCCCATGGGAACCGCAGGTTTCCCTACAGTTCCCTAGAAGGGGTGGAGTGTCACAGTTCACCCGGTGCGAAGCACCGTCGCTTTGCGGCGTCGAGCGACACAGCTCCTTCGTGATGCCTCTTACCGTCGCGCTAGCACACCAGGACGAATCAGGATTACCCATGATCTCGCTAATGATGTCATCCAGTAGCAGCCCTTGTATTGGCCGGAGAAACGTGGGTGTCAATTCGAAGGTCATTGCGGGAGCCTCACAGAATGGAACCCCAGCGGATGGCCAGGCTTCCGAGAGTGAAGAGGAAGGGGCCTTAAGCGGCCACTTGCTCGTTAGAAGCATCGTCCTGCTCGCCATCTTCCGGCGCGGACTTCTCGGCCCGGTCAAGCTTCAGGAATCGAGTCGACCTTGATCTCCCAAATGCGCTGCTTTGAGTCCGTCTTCTTGCTGTCGAACTCGCGGCTGCGCTGTTGGCTTAGACCCGGATGTGCACCCCTTTATTCAGAGTGCTGGCAACCTTCGTAAGCTTTCCAAAGACGACGCAACGGTGCCGTTGGGTATGCGAGATGCATTTGCCGTCTTTCTTGTAGGACGACTTGGTTGCCAGGGAGAGTGTGGTGAAGCTGCGGTTAGCATTGGAGCGAACTTCTGCGTCGCTGCCGAGGAAGCCGATGAGGTTACTTTGAGACGCCAAGGAGAAGCATCCGAATTGACCAGTCTTGAGTGCTTTAACGTCTACTTCCGGGAAGCGTAAGCCAACGTAATAGTCTCGGGCATGACCGCACGCGGGTAGTGGCCGTCCGGCAAATATTTGGTCAATACTACACATGCTTACCCGCATCACGTAGATACGGCTGGTTCAATTTATGCCTTCCCGATTTGTCGCACCGGACATGTCCTTAAGCATCCTACTTACTAGTGATTCGCAGAGGATGATTCCACCCTTCAGGCATCCCTCCAGAGATCCAAATGCAATCGGCCTCGGGTCGACTGTATTCTCACTTGCAAGACTTGTCTCCCATAGGAGCAGGCGAGGGTTTGCAGTGAGCAAATCAAAAGGAGACCCGATGCCGCTTGCTCGAATTCTTATCGTGGATGATGACGATCTCATTCTCCATGCGTTGGACGAAGTTTTGGAGTACGAGGGGTTCGAGGTCAGCTCTGCAGGGAATGTGGCTGATGCGCTCAAACTGATCAGTGCAAATGTCTACGATGTACTGCTGAGCGATCTTCATATGCCGGGGGCTGGGGATGGTCTGACCGTCGTAAGCGCGATGCGCCACGCCAACCCCAAGGCTGTCACTATGCTATTGAGCGCATTCCCCGAGATGGATGCCGCATCGCACGCCATCATGTTGCAAGCTGACCAGATTCTGGTGAAACCGATGGATGTGACGACATTGATCAATGCTATCAAGGAGAGATTGGCTCTTGGGCCGCCTCCAGTTCGCGAGGTTGAGACTGTCGCCACTATTCTGGAGCGAACTACCCAGATCACCATCAAGGATTGGTTTGAGCATATCCAGAAGGACGAGAAGGTAATGGCGGTTCCACTGACCTACGAACAGCGTACCGGCCACCTGCCTCAAATTCTTCGCGACCTCGTGCAGCGCCTCCGATCCTTTAAGACGATCGGCAGCAAGGAACTGGTTTCAGCGGCAGCAGCCCAGCACGGAAAAATCAGGCGTAGTCAAGGCTATTCTGCGGCGATGCTCGTGGAAGAGTCTCGCATGTTGCAGGTCAGCGTATTTCATACGTTGCAGAAGAATCTGGCATGTATCGACTTCAGCATCTTGCTGACCGAAATAATGGCCATTGCGGACGAAATCGATTCGCAACTCAGTCAAGCGATGGCAAGTTACATCACGGAGCCCACAAGCGATTTGCAGCCTGCTTGAGATCAGACTAGAAGACCCGCGCCAGCCCCAGTGAGCAAAATGGCACAGCGTAAACGAGTGTTACTGTGAAATCCTCAAGGTTGGTCCGCACCGAGCAGTTCGAGGGCAAGCGATTGAAGAGCACGAGAATCCTGTTGGTAGATGACGACGCTTCGCTTCGTTCGACGCTTAGCGAGATTCTCAAGTTAGAAGGGTGCGACGTTACGACAGCAGCAGACGTGCCCGAGGCATTGAGATACATCACCGCTAATGAGTACGATGTGCTGCTTAGCGATCTGCATATGCCGGGGGCAGGCGACGGCCTAACGGTCGTCAGCGCGATGCGCCACTCCAATCCCAGGGCTGTCACACTGATATTGAGCGCATTCCCGGAGATGGATGCCGCGTCGCACGCGATTATGCTGCAAGCCGACCAGATTCTGGTGAAACCGATGGACGTGCCGAGCCTTGTGGTGGCGATCAAGGAGAGGCTTAGATTAGGAGTGCCAGATGTTCGGACTGTGGAGAGCGTTGCTGACATCCTTGAACGTACAATCCACAGCACAATCGCGGACTGGTTTGCGTTCGTCGAAGCTGAGGAGAAACTAATGGCGGTGACCATGACCCGTGAAGAGCGCGTCTGCCACCTCCCTCAACTCTTCATCGAACTATTACAGCGTCTCCGTTCATCCAAAGCCATCGGCAGCAAAGAGATCGTATCGACGTCGGCGCAGAATCACGGGATCAACCGACGCAGGCAGGGCTATTCAGCGGCGATGCTCGTGGAGGAGTCGCGCATGTTGCAGGTAAGCGTCTTCAGCAGATTGCAGCAGAACCTGACACTTATCGACTTCGGCATCGTTCTCGCGGACGTGATGACGATAGCCGATGAGATCGATTCCCAATTGAGTCAGGCGATGACCAGTTATGTCGCGGAGTCTGTCGGCAAGATCGCTTAGCCTGAGCCTTCAGGTTTCGGACTTCTAAGGCGACCAGGACACCCATTTTCAAATGACTGATCGACCGCGTTGGTCACTCTTGACTTTTGACCAGACTTCCGCCGGGTGTTCCGCCAAACTATAACTCCAGACTCTCTTTGGTGCTCAATGCAAGCCTCCGTCAGTTTCGGCCTTTAGTTGACGCTCGCTGGTTGATTTAGCCAGGTGACATAGGAGGTCGGTAGAATGTATGGGCTTGGGGAGTGCCTGGAAGTGATGTCCATCCGAGCCCGCCTCCTCTAAGCGATCAGTGGTCGCATTGTGCCCGGAGAGTATCGTAACTCGAATAGTCGGATATTTAGCCTTGAGGCGAATAGCTAGATCAATGCCATGCATGCCGGGGAGATCGACATCGAGGATCGCTTCGTGGGGCATCCAGTTCGGAATAAGGACGAGTGCTTCCTCGGCGGAGTAGACAGCAACCGCATCGTACCCCGCGTTCCTAAGAATGAGTACAAGGGTTGCGCTAACGTTCAGAGCGTCGTCCACAACCAATATCCGTTTACCTTCAGTCAAGTGTGGCATCGACTCTCCTGTTCGCCACGGACAACCGTGCAATTCCGAAGGTGACCCATCTTACAGAGATATTGGCAACGGACTTCCCAAACATCGCGACAGTGCGCTGATCGTATTGATGCGGTTCAACCGCAGATGACGATAGCGTGAGGATTCCGTCAGTTCATGGATAGTCACTGGCGGCGCACTGCAAGGGCTGCGCACACGCTCTCCAAGCCACAAAACTTCCGGGGCACCGAGGTCGCCATAGATAGTGAGGTTGGCCCTACCATTAGTCAGTAGGATGCTCGGCGATGCGTCCTGCGCCCAAATCGGAGTAATTTAAATGGACTCTGCCGTGTCTACCTCACGCGTCCAAGCATGGTGCAATAGTGACCAAGTTCTATAGAACAGTTCCGAGCCGCGCATAGTAACGTTGAATCTCGCGGGACCGGCCCAAGCCGAAGTCTCGCCATGTCCGGCTGCCTTGGTTTAGACGAACTTCGGCGGCTTGCGGATCAAAACGCGTCAGTCCGAGTCAATCCGCTAAAGCACGCTCCCGGGATGCCGAATCTCGATCATCGGCGAGTTGCAAGTACAGTAACGATCGCGCACTTCCGCTGGCGCATCGTCAACCAAGAGAGTCTTAGCACAAGCGACGCAGGTAAGGATGATCATGCAGTTAGGGATGGCTACAGACGATTGAGGATCAATGGGTACCGGTAGTTTCGGGCTACAGGTGTTTGCTGGGGATAGGATTGAACACGACCGTTCTACGCTGGACGGAGCGTGCCTACAGCTTACGCCAAATCCCCAAGGAACGCAGCGACCTTTGTCACGCGGTCTCCATCGCTGTTGACTAACCAAGCACTGCCACGCGAGATCCCTTCACGACTCCACCCATCTTCACCGTTTTCGGTCTGTTTGAACGACCGAGACAACCCGGGATTGCCACCGTCAACGCGTGTGCGTCGTTTGGTTAGTCACTGCTCCTCCACCTTGCCTTTTAGCGCGCTTCTTGCCGGCCAACCTACAAACCGTGAAAGAAAACCAACGACTCACGCTCTCTCCGACACTGGAAGCTGATTCGCAGTCGTGGGTCTTTTCATAATGTGGCAGCTCCGATTCAGGCTTGGAACGAACGACGGCCGCAAAACACGTCCAGCAAAATGGAATCAAAAGACCCATCATCGTTTCTGCGATGGGCGAAAAGCGAATCATCAGGCATGGATGTTGTTCCTTTGGCTCTCATTTAGGTGGCTCGTTTACTCACTCGCTGTATGGCATTCCGAACGCAAGCTCCGCCGTTCGCGCGGGGCGATGTTGCACTCCGATTTCGGTCGGATGCATTCCCATCTCTTTCCAGATACGCAGTGCAGCCGCATTCATGTAAAGAAGGCGGACATTCCCACGATCAGTCCCGCGTTCGCTATAAATGCTGATCGTAGGCAGAAGTCCCATTCGTCCATGCTCAACGAGGAATCGAGCCATACTCACAGCAGGAGCATTCTGGATGTCTTGTAGCTCGGCCGCATCCTGGGCAATCACCGTGTAGTTCAGCGCCCCGACACTCGATTCGGAGATATGACCGGATGGACGAGTCTTTTCCTCCGTCGCATCATGCGACGGCTTCATCGGATCCAAGCGATGCATCTCCAGCCGGTTCGGCGTGAAAGCGGTGCGGAAGCTCGGCGTTCATGGGTTGAACCGTCGCGTAGTGAATCGTAGTGCCACAGTGTACGCACTCTGTCTCACGAATGACAAAATCCGCCGCGCCCACAGAAAGCGAAAAAGACCTCAGGCATTCGGGACAGGAGAGGAGGACGCGCGTGCTCATTGAGTTGTCCTTCCTGAAATGGGAGATCCAGATTGGGGTGGATGCAGCGGATCCAGCCCGAGGATGGTCTACGGCGGCAGCCGTCTTCACTATCTCAAACAGGCCGTGCAGGCCCGTCGCCTTCGCGTGGAAAGCATCTGCCGCGATGCCATGGGGGACTTCATCGCCGGAAAACGCGCCGCTCGTCGCAATCACGTAGATCTCTGGAAGCTTCCGCCGTACCACCGAGAGCAGTTCAAAGCCCGACATGCGTGGCATGTTCAGATCTGAAACCAGAATGTCGGGTCTATGGGTTCGTATTTCCTCGAGTGCGGCAAACCCATCCTCGGCGACACGTACAGGATGTCCCATCCCGCGAAATATCTGGCCTAAGAGCGTCCTTGTCGACGGTTCGTCATCCACTATCAACAGTCTTGCTTTCAGATTAGGCATTCGTCCCTCCCATCCGTCTGTTTTGTTGCTCATACCAATAATTTTGGTCCGGTGGGTGAACCTTGACTGTATAAAACTGCTCAATTTTCAGCTTTTTATCTTCCGTCCGGCCATCCTTTGCGCCTTGGTTGGCATCGGTGAGATGTCCGGTCGCGCGGAATTGTGCTCAGGAAGCCGGTCGTGCAGCACCACGTTCAGTAGCGACTTGTGCACCCGGATTCTGCCGTTGTACTCAACAAATCCGAGCTTCCGGAACCGGTTCATAAAGAAGCTCACCCTGGACCGCGTCGTTCCAATCATCTCAGCCAGTGTCTCCTGGGAGATCTTCGGGATCAGCATCTCCGGTTCGCCCGGCTTGCCAAACTCTGCCATCAGCAATAAAATCCGCGCCAGCCGTTTCTCGCTCGAATTGAAGAGTTGGTCTACCAGGTCGGCCTGGGTGCGCATACTCCGCGCCAGTAGAAACTTGAGGAACAGATCAGAGAAGGCGTTCTCCTCGTGTATCACGCGGATCATCTCGTCGCGCTCGATCTTCAACGCCGTGCAGGCGGTCACCGCCGTAGCCGATGCCATACGCAGTCCAATCACGCCCGCGATCGACTCCTCACCCACAAAATCGCCCGCCGACAGCAGCGTAATCGTCGCCTCCTTACCTGAGGCCGACACTACCGTCAGCTTTGCCCGCCCGCTCTGAAGATAGAAAACACAATCCGCAGAAGTTCCCTGGGTGAAGATGGATCCCCGCGCCTTGAACGTCACAATCTTTCGCCCCAGACCAGCCTGGGCGAGGAAAGCAGCGGGATCGAAGGGGGAAACGTGCGTGGAAGACATTTTCGTCCTGACTCCCGACGTTCATACCACGAACGTCTACTGTCATCTGGCTAACGTTAGCATCTCACTTTCCCCCCTCCCAGACTGAGCATTTTTGCTCACCTCCGGCCGCGCGTCGCCAGCCTCCCGCTTATCTAAGAGGCAGAAGTAAAAAGTTGACGCTTGGAACCATCGCGAGCGCCGCCAAGGTCGTACGTCCCAGATTCGATGATAGACACACCATATTTTCCGGGGTAATACGTGGAATAAGCCCGACCAGCCAGAGCTCCAAAGTGAGCAAATTTGAACAGACAGCCGAGGTCTGGCCCACCTAATCTAGCTACGCAAAACCGGATAACCGTGATCCGAGAGGATTGAGCATGCGGCAAATTGTGGAACGGCTGACCGCTGCTGCGGCAATTTCGTTGGCGAGCCTGCTCTGGGCTTCAGTCGCGCCGGCGCAGAGCCCTGCCGCTCCGCCGGCCGAGAGCGCTTCTGGTCCCGCGGCCCATCTGTCGGCAGCAGAAATCGTCACCCGCCTGCTGGAAAAAGACGAGCAGCGCCTGAACGCCCTCGAACACTATGAATCGGAGCGGACTTACAGGATCGAATACAAAGGGACCGGTGGCGAGCATAACGCCGAGATCAAAGTGCGCGCCGAATATACCGGGCCGAACCACAAGAAGTTTACGGTGGAATCGGAATCAGGCTCGAAATTCATCTGCGACAAGGTGCTGCGCCGCCTGATCGAAAGCGAGCAGGAAGCGACTTCGCCATCCAGCCGGATGCAGACCTCCCTCAGCCCCGAAAATTACGACTCCGAACTGCTGGGCGAGGAGATGGTCGCCGTGTCGGGAGACCAGATTCGCGCATGGGTGCTTCGCGTGAAGCCGAAGGTGAACTCCAAGTTCACCTACCGCGGCAAGGTGTGGGTCAGCGCAGACGACTATGCCATCGTCAGGATCCAGGGCGAGCCGGCTAAGAATCCGTCATGGTGGATCAACCGGACGAGTTTCGAGGCCGAGTATGTGCGTCGCGGGAGCGTGTGGCTGCCGACGAAGAATGTATCGTCCAGCCATATGCGCCTCGGCGGCGAGGCGACGCTGACGATCGCGTACGGGGCGTATCCGGTGGTCGTGGAGCGGGCGCTGAAGCAGACAGGGGACAGCGCTGACACCACATCAAGCATCGCGAAGCTCGAACGTTAGGCCAAGTTCAAGCGAGAATTGCTAAATTAAGCGCGGGTTTGTCGCACAGTATCCAAGAGAGCTCACCCGCAACTTCTTCAACAACTTCGCCGATCGGCAAAATGCGCACGCTGGCAGAATCCTTGGCGAGGTTACCGTAGTTCTATTGACGCGCGCCCAGGTTGGACTACTATCGCTATTAGTGCTGGCACAGTCCGGCAATAATTTTCTTCATCGACAGTCCATCCCGCAAAGGGATGGCTTTCTTTTTGCTCTCTCTGATCCGACGGCAATTCTGACCATCCATAGGCCACGGCGCCGGCTTCAGAGAAGGTACTGGAGGCCGCCGACAGCACAGTGGCCGTTTGAGGCGTATGGTTAGGAGGTAGTCTCTATTCCTCCCGTTTGTGGTCCCAGTCCGCTGATCCGTGCATAGCCGCTTATTCTGCACGATTGATCCTGGCCACGAATCCGAAGACAGAACACTCATAGCGATGAGCAATCCTGCACATCGCATCACGGCACGCCAGAGTCAGGATGGTATCTGGCGGCTACGTCTTCTTGAAAGCAGGCACGCATGTCCCTAGCCGAAATGCCTCACCATGAAGAAATCTCTGGAACATCACTCGCTGCCTCATCTCTGCCACGAGAACCTATTGCGCAGCCTTTGCCGTTGCCGACTCGGATCGCGTTCGTTGGAAACTATCTGCCCAGGCAATGTGGGATTGCGACGTTCACGACCGACCTATGCACCGCGGTAGCAGCTGAATTCGGCAGAGGGCGTCTCTTCGCAATTCCAGTGAATGATCCAGATTCCAGCTATGAGTATCCAGAGCGAGTACGCATAGAGATTACTCAGGAGGATCTGGCTTCTTACGAGCGTGCCGCGGAGTTTCTGAACTTCAATGGCAACGACCTGGTCTGCCTCCAACACGAATACGGCATTTTCGGCGGCATCGTCGGCAGTCATATTCTCGTGCTGCTGCGCAAGCTGAAGATGCCAATCGTCACCACGCTTCACACGGTACTGCGTGAGCCAGATGCCCATCAGCGAGCAGTCCTAGATGAGATTGGGCGACTCTCCGACAGGCTGATTGTGATGAGCGAACACGCGGCTTGTCTCCTGCGCGACGTTTACGGCATCCCTGCCGGCAAGATTGATCTTATTCCCCACGGCGTGCCAGATCTTCCGTTCATGGATCCGAACTACTTCAAGGACTTGTTTGGCACTCAAGGGAAGTCGGTGCTTCTCACGTTTGGGTTATTGTCTCCAAACAAGGGGATCGAGAACGTGATTCGCGCACTGCCGACGATTCTCGAAACCCATCCAAACCTTGTATATATCGTCTCGGGAGCGACGCACCCTCATATCAGACGGCGCGAAGGCGAACAGTATCGCGACTCTCTGCAGGCGCTGGCTGTCGAATGTGGCGTGGCTTCAAATGTCATATTCAACAACAGGTTTGTCAGCAACGAGGAGATGCTTGAACACGTAGGCGCGGCGGACATCTACATTACACCTTATAGGCAGGAAGCTCAGGTAGTCTCTGGGACGCTGGCGATCGCGCTCGGTGCCGGAAAGGCGGTTATCTCGACTCCCTATTGGCATGCGAAGGAGCTTCTGGCTGACGGCCGCGGTGTCATCGTTCCTTTTGATAACCCACTTGCGATAGCGGAAGCGGCGATCCGCCTGCTGAATAGTGATGCGGAGCGCCATGCCATGCGGAAACGCGCTTATATCCATTCGCGCAAAACGACATGGCCCAAGACAGCGCTGGCGTATATGTCCAGTTTCCAGCGCGCGCGGGTTGAGCGAATGTCACGGCCGCGTCCTACTTTACAGGAGAGAATTACGCTCGCAGCAGACACCACTTTGCCATTGCTTAACCCTGGTCAGCTGCTCAGTATGACGGACGATACCGGCATTCTCCAGCACGCAATATTCTCTCTCCCCAATTGCCTTGAAGGCTATACGACCGACGACAACGCACGTGCTCTCATTGTGGCAACTTTGGCTGGAGCATCGGCGGTGAAGGAGTACTGGCAGGCAGGTGTATCCAGGCGCTACCTGGCGTTTCTGTGGCTTGCCTTCAACGACAAGGCGGGCCGGTTCAGGAACTTTCTGAGCTATGACCGTAAATGGCAGGAGGACATCGGATCGGAAGACAGCCACGGCCGTGCTCTATGGGCCTTGGGAACAGTGCTGGGTCATTCGGAAGACGCAAGTCTGAGAGGTGCCGCGGGCAGGCTGTTTGAAGTCGCAGTTCCTGCGACCCTGACGTTTACAAGTCCTCGTGCGTGGGCGTTTTCCATCCTCGGGATGCAGGCATACCTCGACTGGTTTCCCGGAGACAGAGTCATTCAGGGATTCCGGAATTTGCTTGCGGACCACCTTTTGGATATCTACGAGCGCAGCCACTCGAAAACGTGGGAATGGTTTGAGAAAAATCTTTCCTATTCCAATGCAAGGTTGCCACAGGCCTTGATGATTGCGGGCTGGCGCAGTGAAAACCAGAGGATGATCGACGTTGGATACAAAACCCTCAGCTGGCTCACTTCCGAACAACATCGAAATGATAATGACGTCTTTGTGCCAATCGGTTCCAGAGGATTCTATGCGGAAGCGGGCGAGAAAGCCCGTTTCGATCAGCAACCCATTGAGGCTTGCGCCACGATCTCCGCATGTCTTCAGGCGTATCGTCTGACCGACGAGAAACTTTGGCTTGATGAAGCCTGGTGTGCTTTCCGATGGTTTCTCGGCAAGAATGATCTGCAGGTCCCGCTCTATGACCCAACTACAGGCGGGTGCCGTGACGGGCTTCATCCGGATCGCGTCAATCAGAATCAAGGAGCCGAGTCCAGCCTTTCGTTTCTGATGGCTCTCCTCGAGATGCACAATCTAGAAACATCCAGCGTAAGCCAACTAAACGAGGAAATGAGCGTCACTCTTTGAATCCAATCGCTGCACTGGCTCCAATGCCTGAAAAACAAGAATCTGAATTGCTGACGATCGGTCCTCTGTTCCTTCGCCACGCGAACAATCCGATTCTGAGCCGGAAAGACTGGCCATATCCGATTAACAGCGTATTCAACGCCGGGGCGACCCGGCTTGCCGATGGAGACACCCTGCTCCTTTGTCGTGTCGAGGATCGTCGCGGTCTATCTCATCTATGCGCTGCTCGCTCCGCGAATGGAGTGGATGGATGGCGCATTGATCCTGAGCCGACCCTGATGGCTAATCCGCGTGAATTTCCGGAGGAAATATGGGGCATCGAAGATCCGCGAATCACTTGCGTCCCTGAGTTGGAGAAATATGCGATTGCATACACATCTTTCGCGCGCGGCGGACCTGGCGTTTCGCTTGCGCTGACCGATGACTTCAGGACGTTCGAGAGGTACGGAGTAATCATGCCTCCAGAGGACAAAGACGCAGCGCTGCTGCCGCGGCGAGTTGGAGATCGTTGGGCGATGATTCACCGCCCAGTCACTACACTCGGTGCACATATGTGGATATCTTATTCGCCCGATCTGCGCCACTGGGGGAGCCATCAGGTGATGCTTGAGGCACGGCGCGGCGGATGGTGGGACGCAAATAAGATTGGACTATGCTCGCCGCCCATCGAAACTACGAAGGGATGGCTGACTATCTATCACGGGGTTCGCAATACAGCTTCGGGCAGCATCTACCGCATGGGCCTGGCGCTGTTCCAGCTCGACAAGCCTCACATCTGCTTGCAAAGGGGAGATTCCTGGATCTTCGGCCCTGAAGCGCCATATGAGCGGAGCGGTGACGTGCACGATGTGGTATTCCCCTGCGGCCAAACCATCGGAGCGGACGGCGATACGATTCACCTTTATTACGGGGCCGCAGACTCATGTATAGCCTTGGCCACCGGCAGCATCCGGTCTCTTCTCTCCTGGCTGGATGCAAATTCCAGTGCAGAAATTGAAAGCGGTTCATAGCGGTCGCCTGCTCGCGGAGGAACTCATGGATTTCGCTTCTCAAGGATGGCTGGGACGTCTACCTCGGGTGCTTTCGACGCGTCAGTGCCCGCTGTGCAGTTCGATTCGCTTTGTGGCGGCAGAGTCGAGTTGGCCCGACGGCCTGTTACGTCTGCTGATGCTGCGCCCTGTTCGTTGCGTCAACTGCTGGCGAAGGTATTACTGGTTTGGCACGGCGAACAAAGCTGCCGAGTAATTACACACACCTACTCTGCGCATTGATCATCCTGTGTATCCAGGACAGTCTGGTACCCAGTAACCTCCTTAAGGGTCTGTAAGGGTCTGTCGCCGCCGCCATAGACAACCGTCATTCCATGTCCAAGTCGATGACGATATCGATATCAATTCGATTTGTAGACACTCCACTCTCGCGGTCTTATGCGGGCGGCGGACCTAGTGCCATCCGCATCCGCGAAGATGGGACTTGTACCTAGTGATGATCGGACCTGTTGCTCGGTGATCTCCTGTTGAGAGTGGCGAGCAGCGATTTTGCAGATTTGGGCGGGTGAATTTTGCTGTTGATGACGATGTCCTTGGCGCTTACCCCGTGCCCATATATTCTCTCGTTGCCATCATTGTCGGGCCGGATAGTGGAACCAGCCAGGGAAATTCCCGCAAACAATCCACGTGCGCGCGAATAGGTAAGCATCTCCGCCTGCATTGCGATATCCGTCTCGGCAGAGGCGTTTCGTCCTACCGGTCCGGCTGCTGCCGACATGTCGCCGCCCAGCTTGACCTTGCTGCTGAGAATCGATTCGGCACCACGCCTGTTCATCACCAGCAGTACAAAGTCGGTTGCCTGACCTCCAATCTGGAAGCCGAAGCTACCGCCCTCGAGAGCCATCATGGTAGGTGCACTCCAGGGCCCGCTGAATTCCGCGCCACTTCTGCAGGTCATTACGCCGCGACCGTAGCTGCCTCCGACCCCGAAGGCAAACTTCTTCACCGACGGCAGTACGATGACGCATTCTGCCTTATTGAGAAGGTCGTGCGGAATATCTTCTGGAACGTTGAGAATCTCCGTCATCACATCCCCGGCAATCCGAATGCGCTTGTTTTCGTCATCCTGGGCGAATGCCTGCGATGCCGCAAGTATCGTCGCCAGTCCTAATAGAACGATGCGTTTCATATCCTGCCTCTTTCCAAACCACAGACCGCATCAAAACGAGATGCTGATTGCTATTCCAGGACGGCCAGGATATCTGCGGTTGAACAGGTAGTAGCCGTCATCGTAGTAGTCGACATACACATCGTCCGTCTCGTACCAGGTATTTCCCCAGTAGTCGGGATAGGGATCCAGGAAGTTGAACCAATAACCGCCGTACTGGAAGCGGGGATAGCCGCCAACGAACATGAACGGGAGGCGGTAGATCCGGAACCAGTGATTCCGGCCATAGTAGCTGCGAAAGTAACTGTCAGGGATTCGGTAGCCGTTGTAGCCACCGCGTTGCTGCCAGCTGCGGTGTTGAGAGTCCCAGTTGTTGGCACGGTGCTGCTGCCAGATTTGACGCTGCTGGCTTTGCTGTTCGCGCTGCTGTTGCTGCGTGCGTTGGATCTGGCGGGCGCGGTTCTGGTTCTGAGTTTGTTGCTGCTGCTGGGCACGCTGCTGTTGTTGTTGTTGAGCACCTCTCTGCTGGTTCTGGACCTGCTGCTGTTGCTGGGAACGCTGCCGTTGCTGCAGAGCAGCTTCCTGCTGGTTCTGGACCCTCTGCTGATGTTGGGTACGTTGATGGTCTTGCTGATCCTGCTGCCGCGGCTGTTGGACCGCTGGCTGCTGATTAGGGTTTCTTTGCTGCTGTTGCCCAGTTGGCTGATTGCTCTGGCCTTGCTGCCTGGATTTCTGGGTAGGATTTGATTGCTGCTGATGTGCAGCCGGATGATTGCCTTGCCCTTTCTGCTTCGGCTGCTGGTCGCTCTGTTGCTGCTTATCCTGGCCTCGCTGCTTATCTTCCTTATCCGGTTTTTGGGCGTTACAAGGAATGCTTGCCCCGAAAAGTATCAACAATGCGCATGTTGCGATAAATCCTTCAGCTCGTGTCATGGGTCTTACCTCGTCGCTACTCGAGCGAGTTCCTTCGCGCTGGACGCGACTCCAACGAGCATTGTGCGGGGTTTTGAAAGTAGAAAGTGGTGCTGCCTCGCGCTGCACTCATCGGAATGGCAGGCAGCCGCTTAGCAGCGGGCAATCAGCAACTCTGCGCCTACCATCAGGCACATTATTTTCTGTTGAGAGCGGCTATATGTCTGTGATCTCTGTCACCTACCCGACATTGGATGACTCGCCCAATGGCCATAGGGCTTTCCCACCGCTGAAAGGATCTTGTGTTCGATTCCCCGCTTGAATACGAAGCGAAGGTCACTGCAAGATGCGTATTGACGTTCGTTGTGCTGCACAAGCAACGCCATCGTAAGTCTTTAGCAGAACGGATGGTCGCGTCGGAAAGAAAGGAGCCGCAGGGTGTCAGTATTCTCGGAACGACCTCACCGATGCCGCTGATCCCGAGGCTTGTAGGGTGGGTGGCTACCATCGGCAATCTGTTGGTTTCGATCTGTATCGAAAATGGCAGGCGCTACGTAGGCGTCGCGAAGCAGGATCAGATGCGAGCGCGGCATCGGTTGAGTAACTAGCTTGCTTGGAGCGAAGCCATCACGGAGGCGATGACGTTGGCCTCGCTCGCGTTACAACAAGGCAGCTCCCGATGGATCATGGGTTCCGACCCGGGAATTATTACCACTCACTGAAGGGAACCCTGTCTCCATGGAGTTGGTTCTGATGGGCGCAAGTTGCAAGCGACAGCAACATTCAACGTGCTTCGCTTGCATCCTCCGATAACAGCAATTCTACAACGCGATTATTCGCCTCACGTTTTTCTGGTGACAATGCTTTGCCGTAAACGTTGAAGGTCGTGGCAATCGCGGAATGCCGCATCAAATCCTTCGTCACGCCCGGTGCGGCTCCGGTGGCGTCGAGCCAGGACCGATACGAGTGGCGGAGCGAGTGAAAACCCAACCCCTCTAGACCTATTGCATCCCCCGCAGGTCGAACCCACCTCTGTTGCAGACTCGGCGACATGTAGGGCATTCCCGTCGCCGGATTCGCAAACAGCCACTCGGAACTTGATTGTGTCTTCCAAGCCAGCAGCAATTCCGCCAACAAAGGCGCGAGGGGCAGTTTTGCCTTGGATGAGGTTGTCTTGGTTTCGTCGATGGCGCCACGATACGCGCTGCGACGAATGGTGACAGTCGCGTGCTGCCAATCGAAGTCCTCCCATTTCAGCCCCAGGGCCTCGCTGACACGCAGACCAAGACAGGACATCGTGATCGCGATCATGTTGACATAAGCCGGTAGTCGTCGAACTACTTCGCGAAACTGATCCGGCGAAAGCACCACTGCCTCTTTGGTTCGCCGCGTAACGTTCTTGATCTTAACGATCTCGACGGGGTTGCGACGCTCGAGCGGCAGATACTCCCACAGCGTGGCGAGATCAAAGAGCTTGTGCATTAGGCTACGCAAATGTCCCTTGGTCACCGGCGCTAGGTCGAGCGACTGGAACCAGGCATGAATCTCGGCCGGGCGAATCTCAGAAACGATGTGGCCGCCCCACTGCGGCCGAAGCCGCCGCTTGATGATCGACGTATAGGAACCCTTGGTCGCGTGGCGTGCGGGCATCTCTTCCGCGATGTAGCGATCCAGGAGGGCGTTGAAGGTCACATCATTGGCACGGGCATATTCCGTGCCTTCGTTCAGCTTGAGGAGTTGAGCCTCTACCTTTTGCCGGACGGCCTTCTCGGTCTTGTAGATCTTGCCATCGAAGTATTGGCTTCGCAGAACTCGCTTCCCGTCCTGTTCCACGTAATACCGGAACTCCCAGGCGAAGCCGTTTGTCCGTTTCACCCGCCGGACAGAACCCTGCTGATACTTATCCCGACGCACCTTCATAGCCCAACTCCAGAGGCCTCTCTGGAGGGCAGTTTACCTTATCATGGGTTATTATGGGTTGGACGATTTTCAGAAATCGATGTAACTTATTGATTCTTTGGAGCACCGAATGGGATTTGAACCCATGAATACTGGTTTTGCAGACCAGCGCGTTAGCCACTTCGCCATCGGTGCTCATGCCGCCCGCGCGCTTCCCATCTCAGGAGCCCGCGGGCGGTGCAGCTTGCTTGCATCAAGGTTACTTCAGCAGCGGCGGTTCTTCTGCCCATTTCTGCTGAAGTCCACTTCTCTTCTTTACTTCGGCTGAGGAACCGTGCGCAGGTAAGGCTTCACCGTCTTAAAGCCGGGGAACTGCTTTTCCGCCTGCTCATTGGAAACCGCTCCGCTCAGAATTACATCCTCGCCCTGCTTCCAGTTCGCCGGCGTGGACACCGGGTGCTTGGCGCTCAACTGGCAGGCATCGAGCGCGCGGATGATCTCATCGAAGTTTCGTCCCGTCGACATTGGGTACTGGATCATCAGCTTGATCTTTTTGTCCGGCCCAATCACATACACAGTTCTCACCGGAGCGTTGTGGGCGGGCGTACGGCCCTCGGAGCTGTTGCCATCCTCGGCCGCCAGCATCCCGTACAACTTGGCGATCTTCAGCTCCGGGTCACCGATAATCGGGTAGTTCACCTTCGCTCCGCTGACGTCCTCGATATCCTTTGCCCAGCGCGTATGGTCGTCCACCTTGTCCACGCTTAGACCGATCACCTTGGTGCCGCGCTGCGCAAACTGCGGCTCCAGCTGCGCCACGGCGCCCAGTTCTGTGGTGCAAACCGGCGTAAAGTCCTTGGGGTGGGAGAACAGAACCGCCCAGTTGTTCCCAATCCAATCGTGGAAGTGGATGGTTCCCTGCGTGGTCTCGGCGGTAAAGTCAGGAGCTACATCATTAATACGAAGCATCGTTGATCCTCTTTCCGAATAAAATTCGCTTTTGCTTTCCGGTCCATACAATCGAAAACCCATCCGGCCAGTTGGCTCATCGGATGGGTTACGCTGTGACTCGAATCGGAGGTACGTTTGCTACCGATCGCCCAGGCGAACCCACGGTCCCCGACAGCAACAGCAGGGAAAGGCAGTGTTCGCATTTGGCGTTGTTTTCGTCATCGATCTTATGGCCGCGGCCAGATACGCTGGCGTTGAAGCAGGTTCGCCCCGTCGCAGCCGGGACCCCTGCGGGCGTTTCTCGCCGCTGGGGCGGGGTCTAACCAAACCTTACGTCTGAGGAGCATCCATGTCAACCGCAGCCCCGCTCTCCTTCGCTCCTGCCGGCGCGCACTCCGCCTACGATTACGCTGTGGTCGATGTCTTCGCCGAGCAGCCGCTCCAGGGCAACGCGCTCGCCGTTTTCACCGATGCTCGTGGCCTCACTACTGGCGAAATGCAGGCCATCGCCCGCGAGATGAACCTCAGCGAAACCACCTTCATCCTGCCGCGCGAGCCGGGGATTGAGCGCGAGCGCGGCATGGAGGTGCGCATCTTCACCGTGCGCGAGGAGCTCCCCTTCGCCGGCCATCCCACGCTCGGCACCGCAACCTGGCTCTACCTCAATCACCCAATATTCGCCGGCGGCCAGACCATTACGCTGGATCTCGCCGCCGGCCGTATCCCGGTGACCTTCGACGCCGAGCAGACCGGCCTGGGCATCTTCGGCCGCATGCGGCAGGCCGATCCCACCTTCGGCCGCGTGCACGACCGCGAGGCCGTGGCCCAGGCGCTGGGCCTCAACGTCGCGGATCTTGATCCTGAGTTGCCGATCGAGACTGTCTCCACCGGCGTCCCCTTCTGCATCGTTCCACTCCGCTCGCTCGAAGTCGCAGCGCGGCTCGCCGTTCCGCAGCACGCTGCGCAGCGATATCTGGCCGGCAGCGATGCTAAATTCTTCTTCTGCATGGCGCGCGCCAATCCGGCGTCCGGCGCTGGCTGGCACAACCGCATGCAGTTCTACAACGGCGAAGATCCGGCTACCGGCTCTGCCTCCGGATGCGCCATTGCCTACCTCGTTCGCCATGGAGCAGAGCGCGGCGGCACTCCCGTGGTGTTTGAACAGGGCGTTGAGATGGACCGGCCCAGCCGTATACACGTCCAGGCGTCGAGCACAGGAACCCGGATTGAAAATGTGTTTGTCGGCGGGCGCACCATTCCCATTGCAACCGGCCGCCTTTTCCTGCCGTGATTCACTTTTTTTCAACAGGTGAAAATTCGTTTTCAGCAGTGTTCATGCACCCGTATGAATTTCCGGTGAACGCGCAAGTGGAATTTTCAAAGACTTTCGCCAGTGTTTCGCCGTTGTCAAGCCGGGTACGCATTCGTACTGTGGGGAAGCGCTGGATCATTCGACCTCGGCGCACAGACCTTGAAGCACCCATCAACACTGACATTTTCCATCACTGACCCAGGCAGCAACAGACGTTTTCCAATCTTTACCAATTGCATTGTTTTTGATTTGTGAGAAAGCTCCGGTCCGCAGTCGTGGCCGCCGCTCCCCCAGCCCTGCCGCAGTTCGCCCAGGCGATATGGGACTTGAAACGTTGACTGGCGCATCGCACCGCCAACGTCTCGCCACGGTCCTCGCCGCAAGCAACTGCGACCCATATCCGGGAGCGCCCACGAGGCAATCTGCCGGGCAGGAGCCTTTCTCCGAACCCGCGGCAGCCTGACGAGTCAGTGAGGCTCTTCCGGTTGGGGTGGCACAGCATCAGTTGCCGAACTCGAGCAGAGCCAACCACTCTCTCGCAGATGAGGAGCCGCTGCGCAACACCGGAAGTGCCTGTCGTGGGTCGACAAATAACCACCGCTTCTCCCTGCGCTGCCAACCAGCCAACGCAGACGAGAGGCGCTTCCGCCGCAAGCGGCGCGAGCGCGGCACTGAAGCCGTGCCGCGATGTGCTGCCGCAGAACCGAGAAGCCATGCGCCCGAAGAAGACCATTCTCTGCGTTGACGACAACGAACAGATCCTCTCCATCCGAACCTTCCTGCTGCAGACCCGCGGGTACCGCGTCATTGCAGTGCCCACGCCACGCGAAGCGCTCGAAGCCATCGCCGACGCCACCCCTGGAACCTACGACCTGCTGCTCTGCGATCTGCTGATGCCCGGCATGGATGGCAATGAGCTCGTGCGCCGCGCCAAGGAGCTGCAGCCCGGGCTGCCCGCCATGATCATCTCCGGCACCGTCACCGCCTACGACCGCGCCGGCCGCGCCGATGTCTTCCTGCCTAAAGGCGCCAGCTCGCCGGCCGAACTGCTCGAACGCGTTCGCGTCCTCGTCGCCCGGAAACGCGGCCCCAAGAAGGCAGTCCCGCCACCCACGGAAGCCGCTCGCATGAATGCACTCGCCTCCGCCTGAGGTCGCGGCAACCCGTCACGCCTACTCTCCAAAGCAAGAACAGAGAAAGCTCCACTTCTATTTGAAGTGGGGCTTTCTGTTTTGCGCGGCCGGAGATTTTCCGACAGCCACAAAAGTGTTACGCAAATTTCCTGGTACGCACGCTAAAATCTCGCGGAACTCCCAGGAGAGTGCCTTATGCGCGCCAGTTGGAGCAGCCGCGGCCTGGTTGCCGCATGCGTCTGTGTTTCTATCTCTGCTCTTGCGGCAGCGACGGTAGTGATCCCCAACCTCGGGCGATTCAAAAACCCATCCGGAGAAGCCGCCACCTTCAACACGGCTGGCGATATCAACCGGAAGAACGCCTTCTTCCAGGATCTTGGCACGAACGGCAGAACGTGCGAGACCTGCCATCAGGCCAACCAGGGCTTCAGCATTACCCCGGAATCAGTCCAGGCTTTATACGATCGCACTCACGGGGCTGACCCTCTGTTCCGCATGGTGGATGGAGCAAACTGTCCGGACGCCGACCCGCACAACCGGGACTCGTACAGCCTCCTTCTGAGTCGCGGTCTCATCCGGGTGGCCATCACTCTACCGCTGAATGCGCAGTTCACGGTTCTCGCGGCACACGACCCATATGGGTGCGCCATCCGCTATGACCCGGTGACGAATCAACAGATCATCTCGGTGTACCGCCGTCCGCTTCCTTCCAGCAATCTTCGTTTCCTAAGTGCAGTCATGTTCGACGGGCGGGAAACGGTGGCGCCGCTGACCGATGCCGCCAGCTTCGACGCGAACCTGAGAGCCGACCTGACGCACCAGGCAGCCTCTGCCGTGCAGGGCCATGCCCAGGGCGTTATGCCAACACCCGCGCAACTGGCGGAGATCGTGAATTTCGAGCTTGGCCTCACCACGGCGCAGTTGCGCAGTAACGATGCGGGAAACCTGCAGAGCGCGCGTGGGAATGGCGGCCCCGTCGCCCTTGCTCTTCAGCCCTACCACCCGGGAACAAACGACGCGCTGGGCCACGATCCCTCAGGCTTGCCGTTCGCTCCCTCGGCCATGTCTCTGTACAGCGGCTGGGCGACTTCGAATGATGCGAATCAGCGAGACATTGCCGCGGGCGAGGTCGTATTCAATACAGCGGTCGCTACCATCACCGATGTTGCGGGACTGAACGACAACCCGGCGCTGAACAGCCCGCCCGTGATCCTGGGTACATGCACAACCTGCCACGATACCCCGAATGTGGGCAATCACTCTCTGCCGCTTCCGCTGGATATCGCGGTCAGCCGCCAGTCCACGATGGAGCTGAATCCGGACATCAGCTCAGCGCTCCAGCAGCTCACGCCTCCCGACCTGCCCGTCTACGAGATCTCCGGTTGCCCTGACCTCAAGCATCCCGGACACACGACCGTCTTCTACACGTCGGATCCAGGCAAGGCGCTTTTGACCGGGCAGTGCGCAGATGTCGGGCGAGGGAAAGGACCGATCCTGCGTGGTCTGGCCGCGCGAGCCCCTTACTTCCATAACGGCGCCGCAGCCGATCTGAATCAGCTGGTGAACTTCTATAACCTGCGATTCCGGATGAACCTGACGGACAAACAGAAGCACGATCTGATCGCGTTTCTCAATTCGCTGTGAGAACGGCAGCGGGCCGCTAGAGCGCGCCTCCGGGCTCTTGGGGTGTAACGCCGGCGTTTGGCGGTTCACTCGTTCGAAGCCTGCGCGACACGGGAAGCCCTGCGGTTGCGCAGGGCTTCTGTGTGGCCTTCTGTCCCGATGCGGTGGGTGGCTTACGCGTTCTGCATTGGCTTACTGTGGAGGATCATCCAGTTGATGCCGAAGCGATCGCGCAGCTGGCCAAAGCGGTGGGCGAAGAAGGTCTCGCTCATGGCCATAAAGATTTCTCCACCTTCCGCAAGTGCGTTGTAGATGCGTTCAGCCTCTTCGTTGGAATCCACCGAGAGCGTCAGGTAGGCAGAGCGCATCGGCTCGGCCTTAGGAACGTCGGCGGCCATGATGGTGGTGTCGGCGATGGCCAGGGTGCCGTGCAATACCTTATTTTCGAATCCAGGCGGTGCGTGCTTGGCTGCATCCGGGCCGGGCATCTGGTTGAAGCGCATGATAAAGAGGGTCTTGGCGCCCAGATGCTGCTCATAATAGCGGAAAGCTTCTTCCGTCTTTCCGGCGAAGTTTATATACGAATTCAGTTTCATCGAGATAGTCTCCTGTGGCTTTTCCTGCAGCGATAGGCTTGACCCTTCCAGTCCGGCATGGAAGCATACCGAGGGTTCAGTTCTTCAGAAACGACTGGGGGAAGGCCGGGAACTACTCCAGCCATAGATGTGCGTGCCCGGAAGGGCGACGCAATAAAAAAGCGTCCGGTCCGGCAGCGAGCTCATCGAGTCCTGCAGGCGGCCTTCTGCGCCGTCCTGAATCTTCATCTTCTTCGAGGAGAAAAACATATGTCCGCACCGAACGCTGTACTGGAGTCTGCCGTACCCGCTGGCACTCTTCCCGGCAAGGGACAGCTGTGGACAGGACGCGTGCTGGAGTGGATCGCCGTGGCCTTCCTGGTCATGGATGGAGTGATGAAACTGATCCGTCCTGCGTCGGTGATTCAAGCCAGCGCACCGATGGGGATCACCAGCAACATGCTGCTGGGGATCGGCATCGCGCTGCTGGCCTGCACGGTGCTCTACGTGATTCCACGCACCAGCGTCCTCGGAGCCGCTCTGCTGACGGCGTATCTCGGTGGCGCGGTCGCGGTGATGGTGCGCTTCGGTATGCCGGCGTTTGAGATTAGCTTCCCAATCCTGTTTGCGGTGGTGCTCTGGATCAGCCTCTGGCTGCGACTGCCCTCGCTACGCGGGTTATTTCCAGTGGTGCGCTGAGCAGCAGCACCGCGCCAATCGCAAGAACGACATGACCCCCGAGGAGATGAGAGATGAGTGAAACAGCGACCAACCTTGCCACGAGCTGCACAACCTCCGCAGAGGGGCGCGATCTCACGCTGGTGCGCGAATTCGACGCGACGCCGGACAAGCTCTATCGCGCGTGGACGGAGCCCGCTCTGATTACGCAATGGTTCACGCCTGCCCGCTGGACGACGCCGAAGGCAGAGACGGACGTGCGCCCGGGCGGCGCCAGCGTGATCACGATGCGCGGACCGGATGGAACCGAGTTTCCCAACCGCGGCGTGTACCTGGAGGTCGTCCCCAACCGGAAGCTGGTCTTCACCGATGCCTACACCGGTGCCTGGGAACCCGCGGAGAAGCCGTTCATGACCGTGACCGTCACCTTTGAAGAGATCCGGCCGGGACGCACCCGGTATACGGCTCGCGTCTCCCACTGGACCGTGGCCGACCGTGAGCAGCATGAGCGTATGGGCTTCCACCAGGGCTGGCCGATGGCCACCGAGCAGTTGGCCGTCTTGGTGTCACGTCTCTAGCGCCCGACTGCAAAAAAGCAGCAGCCGCAAAACAGCCCTGATGTATGCTGGGGGCCATCACGAAGAGGCGGGTGAAGCGATGGATACCACGGCGACAGCGGGGCTGGTGATTCTTGCGATTGGTGCACTGGTGGTGCTGGTGCTGGTCATCAAAACGCTGTACACAGTGCGCACGGCCAGTGCGGGCGTGGTGGAACGGTTCGGCAAATTCAACCGCATCGTGCAGCCCGGACTGCACATGCTGATCCCGTTTGCGGAGAGCGTCTATTTCGTCGATCTGCAGGTGAAGCAGGCCAGCTTTTCGGTCGAGACCAAGACCCGCGACAACGTCTTCGTGCAGATTCCGGTCAGCGTGCAGTATCAGATTCTGCCCGACAAGATCTACGACGCGTTCTACAAGCTCAGCTCGCCGCAGAAGCAGATTGAGAGCTTCGTCTACAACTCCATCCTCGGCCACGTGCCCAAGCTGACGCTCGATGAAACCTTCGAGCAACAGTCCGGCATCTCGGTCGCGGTCAAGACCGAGCTCGACTCCATTATGAGCGGCTTCGGCTTCAACATCCTCACCGCACTGGTCACCGACATCGTCCCCGACGACAAGGTGAAGGCGGCGATGAACGACATCAACGCGGCGCAGCGCGCGCAGGTGGCGGCGCAGGC
>Ga0207667_10001721_pt1 | contig 27566 bp, 24 predicted proteins | sample KBSCornC52_FD_184301 | JGI IMG/M metagenome (GOLD analysis project Ga0207667, IMG submission 184301) | Corn rhizosphere microbial communities from Kellogg Biological Station, Michigan, USA - KBS Corn C5-2 (SPAdes) (version 2) | ecosystem: Host-associated > Plants > Roots > Rhizosphere > Soil ...
ACGGGCCTGTTCCTGCGCAGCCTTGAAAGCGCATCCGAAATCAACCTCGGCTTCAGGACGCGCGGCTTGCTTCTGCTTCACGTGGATCCGCGTCTGAACGGCTACTCGCCATCGAAGACCAGTGCATTTCTGGAGCAATTACGCGAACGTGCAGCTGCGCTGCCCGGCGTAGATGCCGCTGTCAGTTCGGATGTGCCGCTTCTTTCCGGTGGAAATCGTAGCGATGGGTTCAACGTCGTCGGGCACGCGGCGAAAGGCGACCTTTACGTGCTGTCGGACCTCTATATGGTGACGCCCGGTTATTTCGATGCGCTTGGAATACCAACCTTAGCAGGAAGAGACTTCAGCCATGAGGCCGCCAACGGACCTCGTGTCGCCACAATTAATAAGGCTTTCGCTGACAGGCTGTTTGGTGGGGTCGACCCGATTGGGCAGCGCGTCGACGGCGGAGGCTGGACGTACCAGATCATTGGTGTCGTCGGAAATGCGAAGTCGCGCACTCTTGGCGAAGATACGCGCGCCATCCTCTACCGGTCGCTCGATCAAAGCATCGCCAATGATCCGTCGGGGACGGGATACACGCTCATTGTTCACACACCAGGCAATCCGGCTGGCATCGCTGGAGCTCTCAGGCGCGAGGTGTACCAGCTCGATCCGGACATGGCCGTCTACAACCTTGAAACGATGGACGAGCACGTGCGCGCAGCCTACGTACTGCCGCGGGTTGCGGCCTTGCTGTTTGGAATTTTCGGCGGAATCGGGCTCGTGCTGGCGACCGTGGGTCTCTACGGCGTCATGAGCTTCGCAGTGGCGCGGCGCACGCGGGAGATTGGCATCCGTATGGCGATGGGCGCACGGCCTGCAGGCGTTCTATGGCTTGTTCTGAGCCGTGGCATGGCCCTGACGCTCACAGCGCTCGCACTCGGCTGGCCCGCGGCATGGATGCTCGCGAAGTTATCCTCCAGTTTTTTATACGGCATCCGACCGCACGACGCAGTGACATTTACGCTGGTGCCGGCCGTGCTTGTCCTAGTTGCATATTGTGGCGGATTGCATCCTCGGACAATGCTCTTTGCGCAGACAGGAAGAGGTTCTTCGGCACGACGCGACTGCATGGCGACGCAGGCATTCGGCGATTTTACATCGTTCTAGCTAAAGAGAGTAACAATGTAACAATGCTAGGTTTGTCTGCACGGCCGCTAGTATTCCGCTTCGGCGATACCGCTTCTATCCACACCAAAGGTCCGATAATCACTCCCGCTGTTGGTTGCTCTCGGAAGGTAGTTCTAGAATCACCCCACAACGCATCATTGTCACCATAGTGCTTGCCAGGGCACACTCTCTCCTCGACCTGCTTCAGGCGTTCGCCACATTTCGGCTTCTCGGAAGCTTTGGCGGGAGCGACGGGACTCGAACTCGCGGCCTCCTGCGTGACAGACAGGTGTTCCAACCAGCTGAACTGCGCCCCCGCATATTAACGGTCGTCTGGTGGGCGTCGTCTGATTCCTTTCCGCTTCCCTCCGATGCCCTCTCCTTCCCCTGCCGCACCATCTCGCCGTGCTGTGATAGAGTCCCCACGAGTCGTAACTTATTGAATCCCGGCGGCATGGATCGCGCCTTACCGCCCTCAAAAGCACCCTTGGGACCCTAATTGGACGCGTCGTGGACGCGCGCGAAAACGCCGGGCGACGCTGCAGCCCCACGGCAATGGTTTCGACCATTTTTAATGTCCGCACGTCCCAAAACGTCCAAAATCGTTTCCGGCTTGCGGCCGATAAGTCAGGCCTTTCACTCTCGGAATCGCACATGTTTTGTGGCCGATGTGCGCGACCAGTGTGTCCCGTCCCGTAAACATCCCTGGAGGGGAATGGACAATACGGAGTAGTAGAGCGCGCGGCGGGCGCGGCCCATGCTGCGCAAAATCGAACGCGGCGCCATGTCGGCGACGACAACTACGCCCGTGACCGGGGGCCATCAACGACGATGACGATCACGAGGACCTGATCGATCCCCATCTCCTTCGAGGTCGGAATGGGCATGGCGATCACGATGATGATGACCAGCAGCAGCGCCTTTTGGGGGTGAGGAATGGGCGCCTGTACCCGGATAAGGGCCCGATAGGACGCCGGCGGTGTAATATACGGCAGTGTAACAAAGGCAGCAACACCACCCGCAATACCAGCATGATCCTGGATGATCGGCAGCAGCACTGCCGCGGTTGGCAATGCACGGTTAAGGCTTCATGCCGAGAATCTGGCGGAGTCGGGATTTGAGAACAATTTCGGTGGGCGTCCTGCCCTGCCGGTCCAGCATTTTTCGAAATCGTTCATTCGGACGGTGTGGACGACTTCGGGCTCTTTGACCCGGACCGTGACTTGGGTCAGGCCCTTGCCGATTTCGCCGACCCACTCGTCGCCGCGCATGGGGGCGAGAGCCTGCGCGACGGCTTCGTACAGCATGCCGGCGGTGACTTCGATCGAATGGGCGGACATCGTTAAGGTCGTGGATGCTGACCGTGCAGCCCCGCAGAGGCATTGAAGGAATTTACGATATTCGCCATTTCTTCGCCTTGCCTATGTTCTTGACTTAAGGTAAATCTCAATTTACCTTACAATGAATAAGGTAATCTGTAGTTGACATTATTTAACACGCTGGAGAGGCCGGAATGCTGAATTACCCCATACCCGTCACGCGCGCGCTGCGCAAGCTCGGCCATGATATCAAAGACGCCCGGCGGCGGCGGCGGCTTCCCATGTCCATCGTGATGCAGCGCGCCTCGATCAGCAAACCCACCCTCATCAAGATCGAGAGGGGCCACCCGACAGTCTCGATTGCGCATTACGCGACGGTGCTCTTTGTGCTCGGAATGGTGGACCGGCTCGCCGATCTCGTTGACCCGAAGAACGACCCGGTAGGGCTGCAGCTCGAAGAAGAAAACCTGCCGCAGCGCATACGTGGTGCAAACAGGCAAAGAGCGCCCAAGGAAAAATAATGGACCGCGAAGCCCTCGTTTATGTGGATCTGGACGGAAAGCCCCAACTTGTGGGACGGCTGTGGGCGCATGTCCGCAAGAACAAGGAGAGCGCGAGTTTCGAATACGACAGGATGTGGCTCGAAAACCCGGTGCGCTTTTCGCTTGAGCCCGCATTGCAGGTGGGACCGGGGGCGTTCCATACGGCGGCCGACACGCCGATGTTCGGGGCGATCGGCGATTCAGCGCCCGACCGATGGGGCCGGGCGCTCATGCGCAGAGCCGAACGCCGCCGCGCCGAGCGCGCCGGCACCGCACCGCGCAGCCTGCAGGAAATCGACTTCCTTTTATTGGTGGATGACGAAGCGCGCCAAGGGGCGCTGCGCTTCGCCGTAAAGGAAGGCGGGCCATTTCTGCGGGAGGAGGAGGTCAAGCGCATCCCACCTCTCGTCGAACTTCCGGAACTGCTCTCCGCGGCCGAGCACGTTGTCGAGGACAAGGACACGGAAGAGGATCTTCGGCTGCTGATCGCGCCGGGATCGTCGCTCGGCGGCGCGCGGCCCAAGGCTTCCGTTATAGAAAAAGATGGCCAGCTCACGATCGCGAAGTTTCCGCGGCGCGACGATGACTACAACACGGTCGCTTGGGAAGCCGCCGCTCTCGCGCTCGCTGCGAAAGCAGGCATTCCCGTGCCCGAATCGCGCGTCGAGACGGTCTCGGACAAGCAAGTGATCCTGCTGCGCCGCTTCGATCGCGATAAGACAGTGCGCATTCCCTTCCTCTCGGCGATGAGCATGCTCGGCGCGAAGGACAGGGATACGAGAAGTTATCTGGAGATCGTCGACGCCCTGCGCCAGCATGGCGCCGCGGCCGAGGAAGACATGGAACAGCTATGGCGCCGGATCGTGTTCAGCATATTGATCTCGAACACGGACGATCACCTGCGGAACCACGGCTTCCTCTATGCCGGGCAGTCGGGATGGCGGCTCTCGCCCGCTTACGACCTGAATCCGGTTCCCGTCGACGTCAAGCCGCGCATTCTCACGACGGCGATCAATGAGGACGACGGCACAGCCTCGCTCGACCTGGCGATGAGCGTGGCGGAGTATTTCGAACTGGAGAAGGCCAAGGCCAAAACCATTGCCACACAGGTAGGCAAGGCCGTCTCGACATGGCGGGATGAAGCTGCGAAACATGGCATCGGCAAAAGCGAAATCGAGCGCATGGCGTCAGCGTTTGAACACGAGGACCTCAAGCAGGCAATCGGAACATAAAATTCGACTATGACGAACGAGTGGAGTCGGTACAGGATCAGTTTCCCGGACACCGAGAATCGAAAATTCACTGAAGGCCGCGTTTTGGAAACGATCTATCATGTTGCACACGTTCCGGGTGCGCGCCGCATATTGGAGGACGGCCGGTTGAAAGCCGGCATCGTTTACGATGAAAGCAAACTCCGAAAATCCCGCGTCGCGGTGACTTGGCTCTCAGCCAATTCATGGGCATATGGTTCGATTTACGGCAATGTGGAGTTCTCATTTTCCTGGAAGAAGATAGCGGCGGGTAGAAATTTCTACTGGCTGGAGGATATGCAGTCATATCGGCCGCCGGCGTATCGAATTCTGCTCAGCGATCGCGAGCTGAATTCAAAGTACGTTCAACCTTATGATCCTGAAACCGACAAGGGCCCGTTGCGAAAGAAAGATGGTCTCTGGTACTGGAATGGCGACTACACATCGGAGTTTATGCTCGAGAGAGACATCGCACTCGAAGAATGCACAAGTTTCAATTTCGTCTCTCATCACCCAGAGTACTGCAGCCTTGATGGATCAGCCTGCGAGTATCTGGGCGCCCCGAGTCATCGCATCGCCGGACGCATTCTCGCGACCATATTCGGAAATGATCTCCATACAATCGACCACGTACTGAAACGCAGCGAAAGCCGACTAAGAGAAACGGTCGATGCCGGAGTAACTGGGATAGTCGATGCGCTCGGATCAAAAGATGAACGATTCACGGGTGGAATTAAATCACCGGACTCGCGTAGGGCAGTGGTTAAAGGAGCTCTCGCATTGTTTGGAACCCGGCAGGTGAAAGCGGCGCGTGCGCTGATAGCCATACTGAAGTCGAAGGATGTTTTTGAAACCGCGCTGACAGAACTGGTGAACGAACACTTCGGGATATCTGGTTGGGCTCTTGGAGAGTAATGCACTCAACGATAAAAAACTTTTCTGTGGTGATCTCGTCCCGGGTCCTCTGCAGGTTCCCGTTCGACCTTACTTTTAACAGCGATGGTCACGGTCTTTCCCAAATGATGTTCAGTGCGACGAATCTCTGGCCAGCAAAGCGTCTACATTTGCTTCAATCTTCTCGAACGGTTGATCCAGATCGGGCGCGGGTTGGAGGCGTCCTTCGCGATCCACCAGAAATGTTTCGGGATAGCCCGCAATTTCGCGACATAGGCTCGGAACATCTCGGGTCAGGATGAGAAGTGGATAGGTCACCTTAACTTCTGTCAGAAACTTCTTTTGGGATGCAGTGCTCTCGTCCGATAGGCCAAGCACCACGAATCCCCGATCCTTGCGTTCTTGATGCAAGTGATCCAACGCAGGCATTTCCGCACGACACGGCGCACACCACGGCTCCCAGATATTTATAAGGACGACCTTGCCCTTTTAATCCTCCAGACGATGGCGATTCCCAGATAGGTCTGCGGTTTCAAAGACCGGGGCCGCGACGTCTCGCATTTGTCTGTTTCGCTCTTGCTTTGATCGGGTAAATCCATCGCTCACCGGCTTGGCAATGAGACCCAAAGAAAGAATGGCAATGGCAAGCCCAATTTTTCCTGAGAGCGGAAAGCCCGAGCGGGAACGATCTTTCATGGCAAATACCAACGTGACCGCGAAAGGCACGACACCATCACGACGGTGGAAACGGACAGCCGGAACAGCCAGTCTTGCTTGGGGTCGGAGCTCCAGCGCATGAGTACTCCATTTACGAGCACACTCAAAAGGATTGCCATGATGGGCGACAGGATCCCTGAGACAAGGACGCGATACCTTGACAGTTTCTCCAACAAATCCTCCCGAAAAAGTTATTGCTCTCCTGAACTCTCCCCAATCGTAGCGACTTTAGTGCCGTGAATTGTAACGGCCTTCTTTAGCGCGCCGCCCACCTCGCCTATCTCACCGGTCTGCGTGAAGGAGCTCGGGGTGATGCCGGACCAGACCTCGTGCCAAGTCATTTTCTTGCCGCCTCGCGGGAAGTCCAGGTCGATCGTTAGCTGTTTTCCATCCCACTTGAGCGAACTATTTGCGTAGGTGTTGAAATCGCAAGCGGCCGGACCGGAATTGTTGCAAAGCATCCCGCGCAAGCTGTTGGTGGTCTTGTCCCACCAATGAAATGCGATAAGGAACATTTCCTCAGAAGGAGTGTGCACGTGTTCCTCTTCCATCAAAACGTATCCACCCGGGCCGGTTCGCCAGTCCTCTTCACCTGTACCGGTGCCTCCGGTCGGCGAAATACCGCCAGGCGCAAATTCATACGTTGTGGACCAGTTGCCCTTCAGTGCCTTTTCAATGCTCTGCATTTCCGGCGCCGGTTCACCGTCGTTGGACCGCGATTGATCGTTCGTGAGCTGGTTACTCGTAACCCTCGTCGCGTGAATCGTGAATAAGCGCTTCCTTGGTCCGCCCGGCTCGCCATATTCCCCCGTCTGGGTGAACGAATTGGAAGTGATATCGGACCAGACCTCGTGCCACACAGATTTCTTGCCACTTTTCGACGTTTCAATTTCATCAATGACGAACTGTTTGCCATCCCAGTTCATGGTGATGTCATTCTGCGCGCCCTTTACATCGCATGTGTAAGGCAGCAGGTTTTGGCATTCCATTCCATGGAGACTTTTGGTTGCGGTGTTCCACCATAGGATCCCGAGGAGAAAGAGATCCCCCTCAGGCATGCGCAGATGCTCTTCTTCCAGCAACGTAAACCCGCCTGGCCCAGGGCGCCAGGTCTCTTCTCCGGTATTGGTTAGGCCATTCGGGGCTGAGGAGTTAGGCTCAAACTTCACACTGAGAGACCATTCCCCTGTAAGCGCTTTGGCCAGGCTCGCGATTTCAGGCGAGGGTTGCGGGGCAGATGTTAGTGACTGTGCCTTTGGGGTAGGTATGGATACTCCGCAAACAGTTAGAAGTACGAGTGAAATCAATGCGGATCTGAAAACTTTCTTCATGTTTGGCTCCGGCGTTGTCAACGCTTCTTATCAATTCCAAGTGCTGGACGTAAGAAAGCTCTACTGCGTCTACGTCGGCGGGCGGATGTTGCCGTACGCGAAGCGCGTTGAGCGATGTTCCTTTACCTTATTGCCTCCGTTATCGAAGTCCTCTTCGACACGTAGAAGCAATCCGGTGCCTCTGGAGACCCACATCTGCCCGTCTTCTTTGACCTCGTCATATTCGCGGTGCACGGAGTACAGCATTGCGGCTTCACCGTTTACAGATTCATTTCGAAGGAACCGGCAAGTGGATTTGCCGTGCTCCTGTTTTTCTCTCTCCTGCTCCAGAACGTCCTGCGAGGTCACGGGAAGGCGCATCCACTTCCCCCGCGCTCGAATGTACTTCTGACCGTTGGCGAATATCGTTTCGGCTTCCGTCGCCTCCCCACCGTTAACGGCGGTACTGGTCGTGTAACTGTGGCTCGGAGTCGTTGCGACCTTCGTTAAGGCCTCAAAGACCGGCTGGCAGGCATCATCTGCGCGTGCTGTCACGGCCTCCATCATCACGAGTAATGAAAGAAAAGAAAGCGTGAAGGCGTAATTGCGATACATGAAGTTCTCCTTAATCGAAACTGACTCTGTTATCTCTTTGCCGTGCTGCTGGCACATTTACGGCTCTACCTACTCCACGCCCACAAGACCTCGGACTGCGCCGAACAACTTCGCGGAGCTGTAGCCGATGCCTTTCCGAAAAACCAGCTCGACCTTGCGAATGTCGGAAATGTCCCGCGCCGGATCACCACGCACTACCAACAGGTCTGCCTGCTTGCCGACCGCGATGGTCCCGATTCGCGACGCCTGGCCGAGAAACTCTGCTCCGTTTGCGGTAGAAATATGAATGGCTTCCTCGGGCGTGAAACCTGCCTGGACTAGCAGTTCGATTTCGCGCTGATCGCCGTACCCCGCAACCGTCCCACCATCTCCAGTGGGATCATTGCCCGCGAGCAAAGTTCCACCGGCGCCGGCAAACTCGCGCTCGAACTGCATTTCCTTCGTGAGCAACTGCGGCAGCGGGTGCTTCTCTAGTTGCCGACGTATCATTCGATACATCAACTCGCTCCTCCATCCGAGCACTCGCAGCTCACGATTGTTCATTAGGTCCAAAGTCTGCATCGCACCGCTAAAATCTGCGTCAACCGCGAGTGTGGATGTGATAGCGACGTGATGTTTAATCAGGTGTCGCATCATTGCCTGAACTTGAGGGCTGTCGATTTGCAACTGAGAGTCGAAATATTCCAGCGCTTGCAGGAAGTCCGGACAAGCGCCGGCCTGCTTGCCGGGATAGAACTCTTCATCCACCAGAATCCCGTGTTCGAGGTTGTCAATGCCAAGGTCGGCTGCTTCGGTGAAGCCAATAGAACAGAGATGGCCGGTGATTTTCAGGCCGTGTTCGTGGGTGCGGGAGATTGCTGCCGAGAGTTCGGCGGGCGTTATATCCGTGTATGCCTTGAAGGAGGTCATGCCCCGGCTCGACCAGAAATCCACTGAGGTGGCGGCCTCTGAGGGATCGGCAAGCTGCAGCATTTGCGGATAGTAGTAGGGTGCGCTCTCCGAGGACGGCTTGCCCTCTAAGTAAGGAGCCGTGAGAAACATATCCGGGCCAGGTCGTCGTCCTGTATCGACGTCATGTTTCAAGGCCAGATCGGACTCTGGCTCAATGCTGCCTGCCGTCCGCATCGTTGTAACGCCACCGGCCAAGTACATCAACGGGAACGCCAGCGACTGCTGTAAAAGCTCTGGCCTGTGGTGGATCGCTGCCCTTATTGAAGACGACGTGGTAAAGAGATGCTCGTGCATCATCACCAGGCCGGGGATAACGGTCTTGCCAGATGAGTCGATGACCCGTGCTTCGCGAGGAACTGCAGTCGCAGAGGAAGTACCCAAAGCAACGATCTTTCCCCCACTGATCACAATCGTCTGATCGTCCACTGCAGGAGAACCCGTTCCATCAATCAGGCGCGCATGAACCAGAGCGATGACCGGAGCGCTCTCGACGATGAAGGCGGAGGGCGGCTTGGCAGCTTGCCTTCGGTAATAGGAACGGGGAACCACGATCGCAACCCACGCCAACAACACAACTGCAATAGCGAGCAGCAAAGCTCGCAGGAGCCATTTGAGGATTTTGCGAATAATGTTCATTCCTTTGTCCACCAGCCGGCCCCTAAGAGAATCTCAGTTCTCGTGTCCTTACCCATTCCAAACATCTGAGTACTGAGCATGACATCGTCACAGACCTTGGCGCCGCTTCCGATTGAGCGCGCCTGGGTTGCCACTACAGCGCAGCTCGCTGCCCATCTCTTCGGCAAAGACAGGCCTTTGCCTCGCTCACTGCGGGGTGCACACGGTGCCGATGTAATCGCCACTCGTTGTTCCGGCGACCGGATCGAACTCCCCACGCAGTCGGATTTGTCCAGTGGCGTTTGCCATCGCACCCGTGCCGCCGGTAAACGTGATCAACGAAGCAAACCCACCATGTCCGGGCGGCAGATCGATCGTTCCAGTGTCCGTCCCAAAGAGTTGATCGCCGCTCTTTAAACTGATAATGCTGTGACCGGTGAAGAAAGAGATCGTTGGCACTTCGGGCTCGCCGTTTGGAATGATCTTGTCCATGGTGAAGCGATAATCGCCCTGGATGCCGCCCCATACGTGCCCCGCCGTGCAGAGCACGCCGGGACATGTGTTGGCTGGTTGAACTTGAGCCTCGAAACTGCCTACGAGTGGCTTGCATTGTTGCGCAGCAACTGGGACGACCATTGCTGCTATCAGGAAAACCCCCAACCCGACCGATACGATTTTGCTGGATCGCTTCATAACTTCATTCTCCTTTTTGATCATGTACGCCTAAAGCCCTGATGGAAACTCCCGTCCAGATTGTCAAGGCCGGGGCCTCGAACGCCGTATTGTTGCGGTTAGCAACCGTGTTCTTCATTGCCTCTCTCCGGTTTGAAACGAATTGCTTGCTGGCGCAGCGCCCGCAACCCCCAAAACAGGAAATCAGTTAATGACTTCTTGCAGCGTAGAGCTAACGCTTCCGGCAAAGTCCTGAGTTCCCTTGAACGTGGCACTCAGGCTGTGCGTTCCGGCGGTCAGTGCGGATGTCGTTAACTGCGTCTGGCCGTTGACCAACGTCGCGGTGCCGAGAGCAGTCTTCCCATCTTTAAAAGTGACCGTTCCACTTGGGACTGCGGTGGCGCAGTTCACCGTGGCCGTGAACGTTACCGGCTGACCCAGGGACGCCGGGTTGGGCGAACCAGCAAGCGCCACCGTTGTCGGCACGGCCACTACAATCTGCTGAAGGCTGTTCTGGCTGCCGGCGTTTGTGCTGCCGCCGTTGTATAGCGCCGTCATCGTTCGTGCACCGGCATTGAGGGTGGTCACCGAAAGCTGTGCTTGTCCACCGATCAAGTTAACGGTCCCGAGCGCCTGGGTTCCGCTCTTGAAAGTGACCGTACCATCTGGAGTTCCTGTCGAAGCGGTGACGGTTGCGGTGAAGATGACAGCCTGTCCGTAGTTGGAAGGATTGAGGCTGCTCCCGATCACCGTTGTGCTCGGCGCTCCCAGGATGGTTTCTGTGAAGGTGGCCTTCGATGGGTTGTCGGTGCTATCGCCACTGTATTGCGCGATGATGGCGTGCTTTCCCACCAGCAATTGCGGAAGCGTCAGTTGCGCCGCGACCGCATTGAGCGTCACGCTGCCGTAAATTGTGCCCGATTCCGAGAAAACGACGGTGCCGGTCGGCGCGGTGCCGTCGGAATCGGTGACGGTTGCGGTAAGTGCTACTGATTGGCCATACGTCGCGGGATTCTGAGAGGAAACCAGCGCGACCGTACTTGAAGCCTTTCCGATTTTCTGCGTGAAGACGCCGATGCTCGCGGTGAAGTTTGTATCGCCGGAGTAGTCCGCCTCGATGGTGTGGCTGCCTTGGGTGAGTGTACTGATGCTCACAGAAGCCTGACCATTACTCATAGCTCCTGAGCCAATCGGCTGGCCGTCGGCAAAAAAGCCAATGTTTCCGGTTGGAACGCCCGAGTATTGCGGTGCCACAGTAGCCGTAAGAGTGACGCTCTGACCCAGATTGGACGTCTTTTTACTCGACGAAACCACGGTGGTGCTCGAAGCGACACTTACGCTCACCAGTAGCCGTTGCGAGAGGCTGCCGCCGAAAGTGCCGTCGCCGGTGTAGAGGGCGGTGTAGCCGAATTGTCCCGTGGCTGATGGGGCGGTCTCAGTTGTCTGTGCCATGCCGGCGGAGAGAGCGACGGTCGTTTGCGGAACGCCTGCCTGCTTGAAGGTGACATTGCCGGTGGGCGTGCCTTGCTTGCTGTTTACGGCGGCAGATAGCGTGAACGATTGCCCAACCACAACTTTCGTGCTGGACTCGGACAGTGTGGTGGTGGTCGGTTGGAAGCTATTTTTGTTGAGCAAAATGTGGAGTGTGTTGGCAGAGGGGTCTACCAACGCAACATCCGGGGAGCCGTTGCCATCGAAGTCGGCCACTACTCCCCCACCTTGCGATACGGGAAGCGCAGTTCCGGAATCAACAAAGCTAGCGTCCGGCTGGCCGAGGGAGACCTCTACTTTTGAGACGGCATCTGTGGTTAAGAACAGCAGGTCGGGGATTCCATCCCCATTGAAATCCCGGCTCTCCAAAACACTAAGCGCGCAGCAGGCAAATGGGAAGCCCTCACGAAAGGTGCCGTCTCCGTTGCTGAGTAGCACGTGAGGTCTGTCCACTTCGAGGATTCCGATGTCCGAAATGCCATCGCCATTAAAGTCGGCAACCCGAGGAACCACCCCAGGCCGGGAAAGAGATGCCGAATTATTAACGATCTGAAAATTCCCTATGCCATCGCCCAACATACTTGTGAGGGTAGCCCCACCATTACCCAAAACTGTGAAGTCGGTCTTTCCGTCGCCATCGAAATCGCCTGCTACAGCTGGGCCGGCTTCCACTCCCGACTGGATCCCATATTCTGCAAAGAAGGCCCCTTGTGGGTCGGGAAAAATTGGAGCCGCGTAGTTCGTGCCTGAGAGTGAAAAAAACAATTCTTCTATTCCATCGCCGTTAATATCGGCGACGACGAGGGCAGCGATTTTAATGCCGAAGTGCAGCTCGCCCAACGCTACGAAGGTTCCATCTCCTGCACCTTCGAAAAATATGGCAGCTGCCGAGTTGCAGACAGCCACCAAATCTGGGATCCCGTCCTGATTGAAGTCTGCCGATACGAGCGTCCCCGGAGGACCGTTGAATCCATTGACGCCGCACGCGTTAAATGGCGGCAAGGATTTGAATCCACCGCGACCATCCCCCAGAAATATCAGTATTGAACCAGTGGTTGAGTCGTTCCGGGCTACCGCGAGATCGGGAATCCCATCGCGATTAAAGTCTCCGGTTGCGATGGAAACTGCATTGGGGGCTACTGAATACGATCCCGCTCGAAAAGTTCCATCGCCTTGTCCCAGGAGTACCTGAACGTTGCTGTCGGCATTGTTGACGATGGCAACGTCAGGTTTTCCGTCGCCGTTCAGATCAGCGAGCACCAAATTCGTAGGTTTCAGGCCAGTTGGATACGTCGCTCCATTCTTGAACGTTTCATCTCCGTTTCCGAAAAGCACCTGGACGGTGTCATCGGAATTATTGGCGACGATGACATCCATATTGCCGTCGCCGTTGAAATCGGCCGCCGCCAACCAGATGGGATTATTTCCGACGACGGGAGTGCTTTCCACAGCGAATGTCCCGTCGCCATTGCCCTGGCAAATCACCGCGAAGTTTCCGCCGTTGAGCGCGATGGCCAGATCGAGACTGCCATCGTTGTTGAAGTCGGCGACCGCAATGGAAGTTGGAACTGATTGCAGTGGGCCAACTGCAAAACTGCTGCCGGCCGAAAAATTCCCTGATCCAGTATTCACCAGGATTGAAATCTCGCTTTGCGGATTGAAACTGACCCCATTGATCGGCGATCCGACCGCCAGATCGAGCCTGCCATCCCCGTTAAAATCTCCGACCGCAATCGATGAAGGAGTGATGCCCACTGCATAGTTTGCCTGCGCCGTAAATGTGCCGTTGGCGCTACCCATCAAGATGGTCACGAATCCCGCATTAAACTGGAGATTGGGATTGCTGATCACCACGGCGAGATCCGGGTTCCCATCTCCATCAAAATCGCCAGTAGCTAAAGCCGTCGGAAGGAATCCCACCGCATAGCTCGCGCCAGCCACAAAAGTTCCGTCGCCAACTCCCGTCAGAATCGAGATACTGCCTCCGACCCCACTTTTGTTGGGATTACTGTTCAGCACCGCGAGATCCAGATGGCCGTCGTGATTGAAATCTCCCGCGACGATGGCAACCGGGTCCGCGCCTACCGGATAGTTCACCGCCGGTTGGAAGTTTCCGTCGCCGGTTCCAAGGAGAATGGAAACCTGATTGGTCCTGCTGCTGCTGACAGCGGAGTCGGTGAAGCCATCACCATTGAAGTCGCCGGTTGCAATTGCTAGCGGCAGTGAAGCAACCGCGCTCGGCGCAATCGTGGTAAACAGGTTGTTTTGTGCGGCAGCCAGCCCCGACAGCAACAGCAGAGCAAATATGCAAGAGAAGCATCGATCGAAGCAGTGACGAAACATTGGGTCTCCTTGGTGTCGTGCGAATATTGGTGATTGCCTGCCGCCGAGCTACTGCTCAACCTTGTACAGCGTGACCATTCCCGCTTCCATGTGGTCATCGATATGGCAGTGGAACATCCATATCCCTGGATCGTCCGGGACCATGTCCACGGTTTCCATCTGCGCCTGCATAAGAGGGACAACGTCGGTCCGTTTGCCGTCGTGTAGTACGACGTTGCCGTGCCAGTGCGGTGTGTGGACGCTGAACTGTTCGCCGAGCGTCACCAGATACCAGCGGACGCGCTCGCCTTTTTTCATGGTCATCATTGGGCCCGTCCCGTAGATGTAGCCGTTGATGGCGAACTTGGCATTGGCGACGGTGAATCCTGAACCGAGACCCGAGAAGTTTCCCTGATCATCCACAGGCGCGAATTCCAGTTTCTTCACTCCCTTCGGATCGCTGGTAAAGGTCTGGATGTTGTGGCCGATGTACCAACTGACGTTCTCGTCCCACAGCATGAACAGGCAGACAAATTCGCGGTCCACGTCTTTGGGTTTGCCGTCAGCGTCCGCCATGCCGCGGCGGGTGATGATCATCGCGCCGACTAATCCGCTCTCGACGTCCTTCAGTTCACTGGTGTGGGAGTGGTAGAGCCAAACGATAGAGCTGGGATCGTTTGGGCCTGGCCCTGCGCGCTCGGGAACCTTCCACGTGTAGGTATGAGTCTTGCCGGGAGGCACTGCGTCATCTTCTTTGTCGGCGCCAGAGGTTCCGTCGTCGTAGGGCGCGCCCTCGGAGTCTTTGTCATAGAACACGCCGTGCGGGTGCATGCTGTAGGGATGGGTGGCGTTATTCTTAAAAATGATCTTGATCGTGTCGCCAACTTCGGCGCGAAGAATTGGACCAAGAATTCCTGCCGTCTCCCATTCGACAAGACGGGGCTTTAATTGGCTGAATGTACCGTCGGTGTATTCGCGATAGATCGCTTTGCGATATACAGTGCCGATACGGTGCGGCCCGCGCTCCGTGAAGACTTTCGAGTAGCCGTCAAATTTCATGCCCATCATCTTGTTGACGCCGCCGGGGGCGTAATCCCAATCCACTTCATCGGCGGCAATGTAGTGGGTACGGACCTGGCCGGAGGTCTGTCCGAAGGCGATGGATGACAACAGAATCCACACTGCAACAAATGTGAGAAGACGTGGCATTTCTTTCCTTTCGTGTTCTCAGTACCCCTGCCAATCAGAGTGTTACTCCCGCTTGTTTAGCGGCGAATTTCCCTACGATCGGCAGCTTGAAGAGTGTTTGCTGATAGGCCTCGTACATCAGGAAGATCCAGATCCCGAATCCTGCGAGCGTGAAAATCAACATCAATGGCACGGCGATCAGGCCGAAGACTCCGGCCGTCAATGGCGTCAGTACAGCGGAGACAATCATCCAAAAAATCCAAAACGCTACCCACGCGATATTGAAGAAGATTGATTGGAAGGCATGGAACCGAACGAAAGAGTTTGACTTGTAGGGATCAAGTACAAGGAAAATGATTCCCGTAATGAAGCCCGCAAGATAGGCGAGGGCTCCAACGAGATTTGTGTCAATCGTTTTCTGTTCAATGTTCCCTGATGAAGGCATGGCTACGACGGTACCCTCGGATGTAGCTACAGAAACCCCTTCGGAGAGGCTTGTCGATGAGCCACAGGACTGGCAGAAGCGAGTGTCAGCCACGAGCGCTGTACCACATGATTGGCAGAAGCTCATTTTTCCTCCTTGGAACTGGCTCGGGCGTTTTGCAAGCAGGAATTTGCCTGCACTCGGCGGGATTCGCAAACCAACTCTGCGCAAATTGTGGACTAACTGCTAATCCTTTGTTCTTCAGTGGATTAGGAGGGGCAGATTAACTCGTTTCCATTTGTTTTCCGTGCTAAACTCGACGCTCATCCCCGCCTGTTGCATGAAAGCCTCCGCCACAAATGGTTCTGACGCCGCCGAGATCAGCTACCGTTTTGGGCTTTATGTGCTGGACCCGGCCAACGGCACCCTGATGCGGGATCACACGCGGGTGCGTTTGCAGGAACAGCCTCTGCGGCTGTTAGTGTTGCTGGTCGAACGTTGCGGGCAGGTTGTTTCTCGGGAAGAGATTCGGAATCGGCTTTGGCCGCAAAATACTTTTGTCGAATTCGATAAAAGCCTGGGGGTGGCGGTACTCAAGGTCCGGGAAGCCCTTGGGGATGACGCTAACAACCCCAGATTCATCGAGACTGTCCCCCGGCGCGGCTACCGGTTCATCGCACCCGTTAAGGTTGAGACCGCAACGATTGCTGCTTCCACCACTTCAATTCCTGCTTCGAAGATTGCGCCGATACTCCAGCCAAGGTTTTACGCGACGAAGCACGGTCTGATCATTGCCGCACTAGCGTTGTTGTTGGTCGGCGTCACGATTTACGTTCTCGATGGCAGGCATGGGGCTTCGCGTTCCACAGCTCAGGCTGGGGCCTCAATTCCTCGAATACACATACGTCGTTCGGTGGCAGTGCTCGGTTTCCGCAATCTGCCTGGCCGGCAAGAGGACAACTGGCTCTCTCCCGCTTTCTGCGAAATGTTGAATACTGAACTCGCCGGGGGCGGCGAGCTCCGCATGGTCTCTGGCGAAGATATTGCGCGTGCCAAAAGTGAATTATCGCTTCGTGACGAAGAGTCACTTGGCAAATCGACCTTGCACCATTTGCGAACCAACCCGGGCGCTGATGTGGTCGTCGTCGGCTCGTACATGATGATGCCAGGCGACCCGGAGCATAGGATTCGACTTGACGTTCGCCTTCAAGACACCGCCAGTGGCGAAACGATCTCCGAGGAATCCGTTTCAGGTGATGGGAACGACCTCTTCAACCTGGTCTCGGATTTGGGCGGAAAACTGCGGCGAAGTCTCGGCGCGTCTACACCGTCGGAAGAAATCGAAATTGCCACGAGGGCAGCTCTTCCGTCCAACGAAAAGGCCGCTCGACTCTACGCCGAAGGACGAGCCAAGATGTGGCAATTCGACTACGCTGCTGCCCGCGATCTGCTGAACAAAGCCATCGCGGCGGATCCGGACTACCCTCTCGCCCATTCGGCCTTATCCGAAGTGTTTTGGCACACGGGCAACGATGCGAAATGTAGCGCAGAAGCGAACCGGGCGGTACAACTATCGAATCATCTTTCGCAGGTACAGCGCCTTTTGGTCCAAGGCCAATATCAAAAGGCGATGCAACAGTGGCCCGAGGCGGTCGAGACGTATCGTGCTCTGTTTCGTCTCTTTCCTGACAGTCTGGATTACGGCATCCAATTCGCTTCGGCACAGATGCACCTCAGCCCGACGGATTCTCTGCAGACCCTGGCAAGTTTGCGGCGTCTGCCAGCCCCTCTTGGCAACGATGCGCGAATTGACATGACGGAAGCTTCCGCGTGGATCAACCGAGATTTCACTAAAGCCCGCGCGGCTGCGATGCTCGCGATCAAAAAAGCGACCGCAGAAGGCTCGCCGATCATTGTCGGTCGAACCTACGGCATTCTTTGTCAGCAAGAACCCGCGATAGGCGCGTCATCAGAAGCCATCGATATCTGCCGAAATGCACTTGAAGGGTCGATTGCGGCGAAAGAACTGAACAGCGAAGCTATGATGCGTACCGACCTCGCGGCACTCTATTATTTAAGGGGTGATCTCACACAGTCGGCGCAAATGTTCGAGGAAGCAGTCAAGAAGTTCCGCCAGGTTGGCAACCGGGATGGCGTTGCCACCGCACTCAGTAATTTTGCTGACACTCGCCTTTCTCAAGGGGAACTGATGGAAGCCAAGAGACTCTTGGAGGAGTCCATTCCTGAGTATCAGGCTGTCGATGACAAGGAAGGCGTAGCGCTCAACCTTAACAACCTGGGAGATATCTGGAGACAAACTGGCGAACTCGACAAAGCGGATGCAGCATACCGTCAGGCCGAAGTAATTGCGCGAACAATTGAAGACAAGGACGCAACTGCCTATGTACTAAGCGGGATGGGGGATGTAGCGCTGGATCGGGGTGACCTCGTCTTGTCGCGGAAGCGATACCAAGAATCTTTTGACCTCAGAAATCAAGCCGGAGAAAAACAGACTGCGGCTGAAAGCCGGGTCTCATTGGCTAAACTTGCGATTGAAGAAGGTCATGGGTCCGACGCCGAGATATCGGCACGTTCAAGCCAGCAACAATTTCATGCGGAGCAACAAGCGGATGACGAACTCAGCGCCAGCATTGTACTGATCGAGGCGTTGCTCGCGCAGGGCAAACAAGGCGAAGCTCAAACAGAAATGGAAGCAGCGCAACAGCTTCAAGGCAAAAGCCATAATCGGTACCTTCGCTTACAGTTCGAATTAGCCTCAGGCCGCGTCTTTCTGGCCTCTGACCGCCCAGATGCGTCCCGCCCGGTATTTCAGCGAGTAGCGGATGATGCAGACCGCTATGGATTCGTCGGTCTCGAGCTTGCCGACAAACTTGCTTTAGCTCAACTTGCAAACAAGACGAACCATGTCTCGCGGGCCCAAATCGAATTGCATGCTTTGCAGAAGTCAGCGACTTCCAAGGGCTTCGGATTGATCGCGCGCAAAGCACTCTAAGAGAACTCCTCTCTGCGCAAGCAACCTATTTGGCGGCAGCGACCGGGCTCGCTGTTTCTTTCGCGACAGGGAGGGACTTCAACAAGCTAAATTAGATTCCAGCAAGGGCTGCCCGATTCCTACGTTTCTCGTCCTTCCCGACCGCGCTTTCGGGTCGTAATTCGACGGGGCAGCACAAACATGCCAGCTCAAAGTTTTATCTAACTGAGCCCCGTTCACAACCGGGTTTTGCCGCCGCAAAGCAATTCACTACCCACTTCAGCACCTCTCAGTTCCGCACGCGATGCCTGACAATTCCTCTGCCCGCAATTCGGGTAGGAGGATCAAGATGCAACATGGAAGTCTCAAAACAGTCAGTCGAAAACAGGGGCTGGATGTCTGGCAGTTTCGGTGGTCCGAGAAGGATTTGCGTGGGATTCGGGTCCAGCGGAAAAGAGTGATCGGCACAGTTAAGCGCTATCAGGACGAAGCTGCCGCCCGCACCGCGACGACCGTCTTGTTGGCAGAGCTCAATTCGGAGAAGGTGAGGATGGGGGTCCGCTCGATTACGGTCCAGCAGCTTTGCGATCATTTCGAGCAAAGGGACCTAGCAAAGGACAACACCTGGCGCAGTTACTCAACTAAGAAAACGTACCAAGCCTACTTAACTCGCTGGGTTCTTCCTCACTGGCGGCAACACGAACTGGCAGAGGTTAGAACAATACAGGTCGAGTCTTGGCTGCGGCGGTTACCTTTGGCGAAAAGCAGTTGTGCCAAAATCCGAAATCTGATGTCCGTTCTCTTCAATCATGCCCGCCGATATGAGTTGTTTGACCGTAATCCCATCTATCTCGTTCGTCAGAGTGCAAAGCGCCGCAGAGCGCCGACCATCCTGATGCCCGCTGAAATCAAGGCGTTGGTGGACAATTTAAGCATTAGAGAACGAACGTTGGTCCTCCTCGCAGTATCCACCGGCTTGCGGCAGAGCGAGTTGTTTGGCCTGAAATGGGGCGACATCGATTTTGCCCAAGGGATGATGAACGTAACCCGTTCCATCGTCTACGGCGTCGTTGGCCCATGCAAGACCGAATCGTCGCAAAAGCCGGTGCCCGTTCATCCGCTCCTGACTGATGCTCTATCTGAATGGCGCAAATACTGCTCTTACACAAAGCCGGACCACTGGATTTTCGCCAGCAGGCGTCATAGGGGGAGAAGACCATTCTGGGGACAGGCCATCTTGCGCAGGTATGTTCGACCGATTCTGCAACGAGTTGGAATCCAGAAATGCATCGGCTGGCACACGTTTCGCCACACGTATTCGACGCTGCTGAGAAGTGTAGGCACGGAATTCAAAGTCATGCAGGAACTGTTGCGGCATTCGACTCTGCGATCCACTTTGGATGTGTATACCCAGGCGATCACGCCTGCGAAACATGCAGCTCAAGCAGCGGTCTTGTCGTTGGTGTTTTCGTGCGAAGCGAAGGCAACGTCACTACCGTCTGTATCGGGTGTCGTTGCCGCGTGAGGACCACAAAAAAGGGCACAAAACCGTGCCCTTTTGGGTCCACGATGGTTTCGCCAAAATTAACGCAAGTCCTTTAGAAAGAATGGCGGGGACGACGGACTCGAACCCGCGGCCTCTGCCGTGACAGCGCTCTAAGATATCCAAAGGAACGCTTATTGTTCCCGGATTGTTCCCACGCGAATTGGGTTGGCCGCCATCTCGAAGTCACGATTTAGGAGCTCGCGGATAGCTCTTAGCAGTAGAGATTACCTGGAAACTTCGCCCATCTCGTCTTCTGAAGCGGCCGCAATTCTGCGTCTCGCGGCAGGTGAGAGAATGCGCGTTCCGGGCCCATCTGCGCGCGCGGATGGGTACTGCTACTTTCCCTTAACCATGGAGCAGTGGGTCGCAGCCGTTTTCCACGTCCCCGAATCATTGATCCAGGTGTCGCTGCATATTACGGTTCGCGCTCGATGAGTGCCTCTGAGTTCAGCGTCGTAGGTAAATGTGTAATGTGAAACCGCAGTGTTCGACCCGAATGTGGCGACCTGCACTTCGCTAATGCTGCCGCTTTTCCACTTGTTAGTTTTATTCTCCAGATCTTTAATGAACTCGTCCTTCGTTTCCCAATCGCCCCAACTGTTCCCTGCGACAAATCCGTCTGCCAAGTGTTGTTGCGCCCACGATGCATCGTTTTTCATCTGGGCGTCCCTAGACTGCTGCTGCAGCTCCTTGATCTGCTGAGCGGCGTCACCCTGAGCATGAAGGTTGACGGACAAAGCGACACAACTGAGCGCGGCAATAAAGACTAAAGCAGTTCCTCTGGTTGTCATTCTTAGGTTCCTTTCGAGGTTGTTCGTTTGATTACATTTCGATCGATGACTGATGACTTGCAATGCACTGCCACTGTCCATTCGGCATCTTCACCCATGTATCGGTAAAGCGCTCATGAGTGTCGAGAGGCTTTCCTAACGAATCGGTACCCTTCGCCTTGAAAACCCCCGTAGCGATCGCGGCATGCCCAAATGCTGTTACCTTCAAATTGTCGTAAGCGACAGCTTCGTATTTGGTCGCTTTCGCTGCAGCAAGCGACTCGGCCTTGCCAGTGACTTTCCCATCGCGTGCCGTATTTACGAACTTGTCGGCCAGCAGACCGGCAACCAAGTCAGGATTATTTGTCTTCTGCGATTGAAGCCATTGCTGTTCCAGTGCCGCTACAGCTTTCTCGGTCCCACTCGTGGCACTGTTGTCTTGCGACAAGGCGGCGCTCCCCAATGAGAGCAACCCGACTAAACACCACATCCACATTCTCTTCATAAATATTCCTCACTTGTTGAGAATTAATAATCCTGGGCACTCGATTACCGGCAATTCAAAATGAGTCTTGGCCACGACAGCGCACCTCGCTCGGTAGGTCAGCTTGCAGCCGCTCTAGCTGGCGGGAGCGGTATATGTTCCCATGCAGTCGAAGGCGGTGGACTGGTCCGAATTGGCTTTTGCTTTGCAGGTGCCGTTCGCTTTGCCACCCTTCATTTTTCCGCCACCTTCGATCAGAGACCATTTGTTGGTACCGGACTCAAAAACTCCGTCCTTCGTGGCGCCGGAGAATTCGTACTTATAGAGGTTCTCATCACCGTTCTCCATGCTTTCGATGAATTCACCGTGACCGGTTATGTGATCGCCTCTGACATCGAGAAACTCGGTGCCCACGCCGGATTTCATTTTGTTTCCGCCGATGTCGCCTTTCGTCGCCGTACAGTTGATCTGTTCGATCACATAGGCGTGCCCCGGCTTGTCGCCGACGGGAATGCTCTGCTGACCGGAAGGTTTGTCGCACTTCCACTGGACGTTCGTTTTCCCCTGAGCCAGCGCGAGACTCGACACCACGCTCATAAGGCATAGAACCAGACAGATTTTCTTCATTCGTCCCTCCTGTTGCTGGACAATCGCCGCCGGTGGCAACCATAGGCCGGCAGCCATCGCTGAACTGTTCACAATTGCTCACTCTCACAACTTTGAAGCGGAAAATTGCGGACGAATAAGGCGTCCAAGGGAAGGAAACGATTCCAGAGGAGTAGAAGGTGCACAACATCGTGCAGGTCGCATCCCGGAGACCGGATGCAACGCATGTAGCGCGGGTTTTCAGACGTGGAATCGCCGAGTTAGGGTTGGTCTTGAATGTCCGGTTGGGCGACGAGCAGCAACACAATCCCAATGACCGTGAACATCCGAAAAGCAGCATCTTGACCATTCGAAGTTTTCGATTGCCACATCAAGAACCATTCCCCTCCGACGGCCAGAAATGCGACCAGCCACATCAACAAACTGAGTGCCAGCCCGGCAATGGAAAGTCGTTTGGCATATTGAAACGCGACCGGAGTTCCACGTAGCGCCTGGACCATTCGGAACCCGCCCCACCAAAACAAAAGGGTCGTTATTGTTTCCCACGCGATGATGGAAACATAGAATCCGGTGTGCAACAGCGACGTGTTAATTGCGCGCCACATCCCTCGGTTTCCCGGAAACGTCGAGTCCATCATCATCACATGACGCACGAATTCGTAATTGGAACCGTAATCCGTGAGGTTGTTGAAGACGACCAGGGAGTAAAAAATGGCGACGCCAAAGACCAGCAGCAGCTTGATTGTGCGCAGGGTCATGGTTTTGCAGCCTTAGAATAATGACCGTAAGTATGCAGTTATGGCCGCGAATGTTGGATCGTCATACCGCATACTACTGATTGGCTGGCATTGCATCTCGGGATTTTGGGACAACGGCGCACGGATGAAAGTGGTGGAACCTTGGGTCAGGGCCGCGAATGCCGCTATCATTTCCCAGAAGCGGTGTTTTTCTCCCCCTTCGGCCGCGGCGGGTCAAACCTAGATTCTTACCCCAGGAGCGCCACCTTCATCATCCATTCGGGCCAACGCCTGCTCATCCAGATGCCGCTGGGTAGGCGACAAAGATTCGAAAGTATCAGTCTTCTCCTTTCGCCAGGAGATCGTCAGCAATAAGGCACTTTCTTCCAGAGCTTCGACATCGTGTAATACACCGCAGTCCAGCACCAATAGATGGCCGGTCGGCAAGGTCATCTTTCCATCGGCCAAATGTATACAGACCTGTCCCTTCAATTGCTGAATAGAGATCCGTCCCTCAGCTCTGTGCTGCCGCATTCGTGTGCCGCTCTTCATTAGAATTAGAACAATTCTGAAATCTGGATATTTTGCGAGGGTTTTGGAACTGCGCCCAGTCTCCCGCTGCCAGGAATCTTCTAGCCGCAGTTGCTGCAGCTCTCGTTCGAAGTCGATTTGCAGCAACGGGTCCGCCAACCCGGGTAGTCGATTCAATGCTTCAATGCCGTCGCCGGGATGGCATGTGCTGAGATTTGTCGCCATGATGAACACCTTTTTCTCTTGCGCATCTCCGCAGCGACTAGCTGCAACCACTGGGCTCGAATTGCAGGGCACAGAGCAGTTGACCAACTTTTAGAGAGGCCTAGAAGACCATGATCAACGACATGGCGCAGCGAAACTGATCAACATTGCACAGCAGCCTGGATGGATCTCAAGTTCAGGCCAGGGTGGGGATATTGGCGGGATTGGTACTCACGATTGCTAGTGGCTCATTCGGAGGCCAATCGTTTCGCCGAAGCTACATTCAGAATTCAGAACATTCGACGACAGTGAGCAGCTCTTTGGCGAGTCTCTTTCTCCTGTTGTAATTCGACGCTTCGCTCTGTACTGGGCTATGCTGGCGAGCTTTAGGATTCGCGATTTGCCTCCTGGTTCATCGCCCCTCCGCATGACTCTCGTTGATTCCTCACGGACCGTTACTGCCGGCGGCGGATTGCCAACCGGGGTTAAAGGCTCTTTTGAGACCCGGAGTTCACCCGATATCTCTTCATCCTTAGCTGGCACATGTATCCTTTCGGCGCTCGCGGACCGTGCTTTAAACTGCGATTTGCGCGTGGCCATTTCCATTCTGGGGCGCCCGGGGAACAACCATTGGGAAGCGCACAATGTTGACGATTTCGTTCCGCACGGCGTACAGCACCAGTTCCACGGTGGAATGAAGGTTGAGCTTCATCAGGATGTTGCTGCGATGCGTTTCCGCTGTCTTTAGGGACATGCCCAGCGTTGCCGCGACTTCCTTCGAAGTCTTGCCTTCGCCAACGAGTTGTACGACTTCGCGCTCTCGCAGCGACAATCGTGGCGCCATTACCGCGACTGGACCGCGTAGCAGGTACCCGTCCAAAATCAGGTCGCAAACCTGCGAACTGAAGGTGGACCGGTGCTGTTGTAAGTCTTCCACGGCCGCTATTAGATCGCCAGGGTCGTCAGACTTGTAGATCCAACCGCGCACGCCCGCTTCCAAGCAGTCCCGAATGGCCTGTTCAGAGTGCAGGTCCGTGAGGACCAGAATCCTTTGCAGCGGATTGTCTTTCAGAACCCGCCGTGCCGCGTCTACACCATTGAGCTCCGGCATGCCGATGTCCAGAATCAGCAGGTCCGGTTTCAGCTTCCCGCACTTCTCCACAGCTTCACGTCCGTCCGATGCCTGTCCGCAGATTTCCCACCCTTTGTGAGATCCAAGCAGAGAACACAGGCCAAGACGAAATACTGGATGATCGTCCGCTAACAATATCCGAAAGGCACTCATGAAGACCTCCAAAAAACCACTCTAGGTACTTCGTTCGTGAATCTCTGGATTCTGTCATCCAGAGTTGCACGAATCTGCTCACAATTGCTCATTTGATCTAAGTGATTATTACGGTGTAAGCCGTAGGGCTGATCCCGGAGGGCGACAGCAAAGAGAAACGTTCACGACGTTAACGACTGCGGCGGAGTATCATCAGCCGATGAAGCCATTACCTGCTCCGGACGTTCCCGGCAAAAACGAATTGGACAGGTGTGACAATGCGCTACCCCAAGCGCCAACCGTTTCGAAACAAGAGTCGTTGAGGCGGCAAGCGCGAGCACAGCGCAAAGAGGCAGCCGAGCTACGGGAATTGGCTGTGCAAATGAGAAACAAGAGGCGACCAAGAAAATAGTTTTTGATCGCCCGCCAAACCTGTCACGGCAAGACTCCAACCCATCTCTAATTTTTGTATTTTGCCGAGAATAGATTGCGGAAAGGAATGGCGTAAGGGGCTGCGTTAGTTACGAGCCAAGCGAAGTCTTAAGCAGACTTCTCTTGTGATTTCAGAAACGCCACCTTCCACGCGGCCCGCTTTTCAGGTGAGTTCACTGAGCGGGAGAAATCGATGATGTAAGTCACTTCGTGAGGACAATAAATACACGGAGTTCTTAGAACCTCTCCGGTGGGTTCATGGTCGACAGCAAAGGGGAAAGACCGAAGGCATTGTGTACAAGTGAGGACAACGAACGGTTTCCCGTCTTGCCCCATTCCATTACGGGGTATCCACACCGGAGCATTTTGGCTTTTATGGCTTAGGGGCCCCGTTTGGATCAAAGTGGAAATGATTTCCAGGAGCCGGGATGCATCCTCCTGGCCCTTGGCATAGAAGGCGTCGGCGATCACTCCATCAGGAACTCCACTGGAATCGTAAGCGCCGCTGGAAGCCACAACCAGAATCTCCGGGAACCTGCGCCGGACGACCGACAACAACTCGAACCCCGACATTTGCGGCATGTTCAGGTCGGAGAGTATAAGGTCTGGGATTTTCCGCTCGAGCTGCAAAAGCGCGTCGAAACCGTCAACTGCAATCGAGACGTCATAGCCTTGAGCGGATAGCAGTTTCGAGATTGTATGACGCACGGTTGCGTCATCTTCGACCACCAGAATCCGCGTCTTCAATTTCGGCATCGAGGAGTGAGTCGCCGCTAACAGCATGAATCTCTCCTTACAGAAATAGGAATTAAGCCTTCCCGATTATCTTCCGAGATTTGATCTCCACGGCGTCTGTCGCGGACAGCTTCCGATCTCTATGTGGCTCGCTGCGCAGAGCACCCGTGTGCAGTTCGCAAGGTTCCTCAATGGCGGCGCCGCAGGTATTACAGGGGACGTAAATGAGCTGTTTCGGGGTAAGTTCTTTGCTTTTCACTGGAAGATAATGCAACAGCTTGCAACCTGAGGATGTCCAATATTGCTCATTGTCAAACGGATGAATTCCAGGCGTCCAGCATCTTTATTTGTTTATGCGAACTGAGCAAAAATGAACACCTTTGAGCGGCGGTGTTGTGAGAATCTTCGAGAGAGTGTAGTTACCGCCGAGGAGATGTCAGTGATGGCAGCCGCAGTGCCGATCCGGAAGAAATATGACTTCGACCCGAGGGAATTCCTCGCCACGATTGGCGAAGGCCGGAGAGTTGTACGCTTCTCGAAGAAGCAAGCAGTCTTTTCACAAGGAGATCCTGCGGATGCGGTTTTCTATATTCAGAATGGGAAGGTGCAACTCAGTGTGGTCTCCAAGATCGGCAAGGAAGCCACCATCGGCATACTGAACAACGGCGACTTTTTTGGGGAGGGTTCGCTGGCAGGCCAGGCGCTGCGGATGGGTTCTGCAACGGCCGTCACTGATTGCACAGTCTTGCGAATCGACCGCAAAGCCATGATGGCCGCACTTCATCGCGAACAGGCGTTCTCCGACCTATTCGTGGCCTATCTGCTGGCTCGGAACATCCGCTACGAAGAGGACCTAGTTGACCAACTCTTCAATTCCAGCGAAAAGAGGCTCGCTCGGATTCTGCTGCTCCTCGCGCATTTCGGGAAGGACGGCGTGCCCGATTCTGTGATCCCAAAGATTAGCCAGGAGACCCTTGCTGAGATGATCGGAACAACGCGCTCGCGGGTCAGCTTCTTCATGAACCGGTTCAGAAAACTCGGCTTCGTCAACTACGACGGAGCCGGGCTGCAAGTTCACAGTTCACTTCTCAACATCGTTCTTCACGACTAGCCTTATCCCACAGACAACTCCTTCGATCAGATAGGTTACGCGTTAGCTGGCTCTGGCCCTGTGATTGGTGGCAATTTCGTCGCAATCAATACTTCCAGTAATGTGGCAGTATTGCGAACGCTTCCTGAGATGCCGAGCAGTGCTTCTGACATGAGTGGGTGTTTTTCCGCGAGAATCTCCAGACGGTCACTGATGCTATAGAGTTGATGAACTTCGTGCAGGATTAAATTCGGATTCATGGGATTCACGACTTTCCCGAAATCCTAAGAGAGAACACTTCAGATGGGCTGACTTAGTTCAGAAGACCTGAAAGAGGAGAAGGTGGTAACCACCTCAAGTTCATTCTAGCACCTGGAGAGGAAACAAAAATCGGGCCCCAAATATAGGAAAAGCGCCCTGCTGGAGAGAAGAGCGCTTCCTTTGAAAGAGGCTTAGTGACCTCAGTCTGCAATTGAACCTACGCTACAGCTTGCTCGACGTTCATCACTGGTCAAAAGCGCACAGTCTGAGATGACAATCCAGAATAGGTTCGAAACCTACTGTAGGAGTTGCATGTCCGACGACCAACCAAGTGACCGGATCAAAGGCAAGCTGATCAGCGAGCCGGACCACAAGGTTGACCGGCCCAAGCGCGTGACGGTCAATATTGACCAGCACTCGATTCCTTGACGCTTCATACTCGGCGCGAACAA
>Ga0207667_10001722_pt1 | contig 27549 bp, 27 predicted proteins | sample KBSCornC52_FD_184301 | JGI IMG/M metagenome (GOLD analysis project Ga0207667, IMG submission 184301) | Corn rhizosphere microbial communities from Kellogg Biological Station, Michigan, USA - KBS Corn C5-2 (SPAdes) (version 2) | ecosystem: Host-associated > Plants > Roots > Rhizosphere > Soil ...
CGCGGTCTTGTCCTGGTGCAGGAAGGCCAGATGGGCTTCCTCGAACTTGTCAAAGAATTCGTCCCAGTCGATCGCTTCCAGGTCCTCGTTGTCGGTGAACGCGATGCGCAGCACGCCGGCTTCCTCGCCGTCGCCGGTTCCGCGCACGGTGGCAGGCTTGCCGCCACGCTCCTCCGCCCAGCGGCGGATCTCGCCGTAATCGGTGGTGGTTATTGCGTCATGCGCTGTCATGGCAAATGCTCCTGCTTCCGTTCGTCCTGCTCCCTTTTCAAGCCGCTTCTGTCCGCCCTGCTTCTGTTCGACTGTTCCTGTTCGGCCCGCTCTCGTTCGATCCGATCATGCGGCGCCGCGGCACGGCGCGTTCGATATAGCGTTCCAGCGTCTCGGCACGATGTTCGGCGGTGTGTTCGGCCAGCACGCGGCGGCGCGCGGCGGCGCCGAGCGCGCGGCGACGCGTTTCCGGCGTGTCGCGCAACCATGCCAGCACCTGGGCCGGTTCGTGCGCCAGCAGTATCTCCTCGCCCGGCGCAAAGAATGCCTCGATGCCGGGCCACGCGTCTGAAATGATCGGCACGCCGCACGCCGCGGCTTCGAACAGCCGCACGCTGGGCGACCAGCCCGCTGCCACCATGTCGGCGCGAGTGAGGTTCAGCGTGAACCGTTGCGCGTTGTAGAACGCGCGATGGCGGGCCGGCGCAAGATGCTCGATGCGCGTGACGTTGCCCGGCCAGTCGATGCTTTCCGGATATTGCGGGCCGGCCACCGCGAAGCGCCCCCCGGGCCACTGCTCAGCGACGTCCAGCAGGTTTCTCTGCAGCAGCGGTTGTCGATCATCGCTGTAGGTGCCGAGGTAACCCAGGTCGTATTGCGCCGGGGTGCGCGAGGGTGCGTAGCGCTCGGCGTCCACCGCGCAATACAGGGCTTCGGCGCGCGCGCCATAGCGACGGCGCAGGCAGTCGAGAAACGGTCCGCCGGTGAACGAGAGGTACACCCCGAATTCGGCGACCTGGTCCGCGCGCAGGTAGTTGCAACCGCCCTCGCGCAGCTTGCCCATCGTCACCGGCGTGTCGATGTCGTAGAACGCGGTGACGCCGTGCACCGTCCGGAGCAGCCAATCGGCGATACGCGCGCCCTCGGGCACGAACGACCCGAGCACCACGACGTCGGCGGCCGTGATGTCACCGCCGTGTTCATCGCGCAGCGATTCGGGATCGTCGTACAACACCAGACACGAGGCGAGATCGCGCGGCAAGTCCTGGTTGTCGGCGTACCACGAGCGGTCGCATTCGTAGAAACGTATGCGATGTCCGCGCGCGCGCAATGCGCGGATCAGCGCGCGGTAGGTCGTCGCGTGACCGTTGCCCCAGGCCGAACGCAGCGAAAGGCCGAGAAATGCGAAATCCAGCGGACCTTGCATTCAGGCGGCCTCCACCAGTTCGCGGCCGAGCAGGACCGCCTCGACCTGTTCGGCGCGGAGCGCGTAGGTGTGTTCCCTCAACAGGCGCTGGCGGGCACGCCGGCCGATCGTGCGCGCCTGCGCTTCGCCGATGCCGTGCACGTATTCGGCGACCATGTCGCCGTCGTCGGCGACCAGCACTTCGCGGCCGGGTTCGAGGAACATCTCGATGCCTTCCCAGCGATCCACCACCAGGCAAGCGCCCGCGCCGCCGGCTTCGAATACCCGCGTCGGCGGCGAAAATCCGTAGCGCGCCATGCTGTCGCGGTTGATGTTCAGCACCAGCCGTGGGCTGCAGTTGAGCGCGTTGTGTTCGGCGGTCGGCACGTGGCCGAGCAGGCGCACGTTGGGCGGCGCCGCGTCCCAGCCTGAGCCGCCCAGTATGAACGAACAGCCGGGCATCTGGATCGCGGGTTTGAAGAAGAATTCGTGCACGCGTGATTCGCGGTCAGGCAGCCGGTTGCCGAGGAACGCGAGATCCGCGGCGTAGCGCGACTCGGGCGTCACCGGGTGGTGCGTATCCGGATCGAGCGCGTTGTAGATCGGCACGCAATCGCGCGCGCCGAACCCGCGGTAACCGCTGACCACGCGCGGACCGCCGCCGTAGGTCAGCACCATGTCGAACTTCGGCACCAGCGCGCGGAACGGATCGGCGGGATGGGATTCCATCCGCTCCAGCGTGGCCGGCGCGTCCACATCCCAGAACACGGTGGCGCACGTCGAGGACTTCAGGCCGGCCACTTCGCGCTCCAGCAGCTCGTCGTCGACGCCCACGCCGCTGGCTTTGATCACGATGTCGCTGCCGCAGCGCGCATGCTGCAAGGCCTCCCGCACGCCGGCTTCGCCGGGCTGGTACACGTGCACGATCGCCCACGACGGATCGGCGATGTCGCGGTGCTTCTGGCGATCCAGCGCGTCGGGTTCGTAGAAGCGGATGCGGTGGCCGCGCGCCGCCAGTGCGCGCAATATGCCGCGATAGTAGGTGGCCGCGCCGTTCCAGTACGAGGACACCAGGCTGGAGCCGAACATCGCGATGTTCAATTTGTCAGGCATGTGCAGCTTCCTTGTGCAGGGTGGTTGGTGTGGAGGCGAAGGCGCCGAGCGCGGCGACGATCGCCATCAGTTCGGCGACGCGGTGTTCGCAGGTGTGTCGCGCGCGGATGCGTTGCAGGCCGCTCGCGGCCAGCGACGCGGCCAGGGCGGGATCGTTCAGCACGTCGCGCAACGCGGTGCGCATTTCGTCGCCGTTCTTCACGGTGAGGTAATCCGTGCCCGGTTCGAACAGGTGCTCGCAATCCAGCCAGGGCGCGGAAACCAGCGGGATGCCGCAGGCCAGCGCCTCGAACACGCGAATGGTGGGAATGCCGGGCAGCGCCTGCGCATAGGGCCGGCGCGGCACGTGCACCGTCAGCGCGGCGCGCGCGAAGACTTCCGGCACCCGCCAGTTGGGCAACCAGCCACGATAGGTGATGCCGGCGTCGTCCAGTGCCTCGAGTGCCTGCGGCGGATAGCGCACGCCATGCAGGATGGCGCGCAACTGCAGGTCGCGCACCGGGCCGAACAGGTATTCCTCCAGTTCGCGGGCGCGCTCGCCGTCGCCCCAGTTGCCGATCCACACCAGTTGCTGGTCGGGTTCGTTGCGAACGTGCGGATGGAAAATGCGCGTGTCCGCCGCCTCGTGCCAGGTGAACACGCTGTCGTGCCAGCCTTCCTCGAGGTAGCGTTGCCGCACCGCGCCGCCGAACGCCAGCACGCCGTCGTAGTCGCGCAGGTCGTAGGCCGCCATTTCCGCGGGCGCGGTGGCGCTGCGATGGTGGGTGTCGTGGAACAGCAGCCGGAAGTCGCCGCGATCGCGGCGTTCGCAGCCGATACGCGCCACCAGTTCCGGCGGGTTCCATTCGTGCACGATCACCACATCCGCGCCGTCCAGCGCCGGCGCCGGGTCGAAACCTTCGGGCTCGTAGGTTCGACTGCGCAGGCGCGGAAAGCGCCGCTGGAATTCCGAAATCGCGCGCTCGCCGTGGTCGGCGACGAGATGCCGCCGGCTCCAGCCGTTTTCCGGCTCGTACACCTCGACCCGATGGCCGCGCGCGATCAACTCCGCCACGATGCCGCGCAGGAAGTGCGCGTTGCCGTGGTTCCAGTCGGAAACCAGCGAGTGGTAGAACAACACGAATTTCATGCGCAGGCCTTCAATGTCGGAGAATCCGTTGTGGAAGCCGGGGCCGTGCGCGCCGCGATTTCTTCGTAAGCGGCGAGGTAGGCATCCGCCATCCGGCTGGCAGTCATGAACATCGCGCGACGACGCGCGCGGGCGCCGAAGCGCGCGCGCAAGGTGTCGTCGTCGATCAGGCGCAGCAGCGCATCGCGCAGGGCGTCGCCGTCATCCGGCGCCACCAACAGCGCGGCGCCGTCCCAGAATTCACGCAGGCTGGCGATGTCGCCCAGCACCAGCGCGCATCCCGCCCGCGCCGCTTCCAGGATCGAAAGCCCGAACGGTTCGTAGCGCGCCGGCAATGCATAGATCGCCGCGCGTCCGAACCAGCGCTGCATCGCGGCCGGCCGCAACACGCCGAGGTAGCGCACGCTGAAGAGGGTGGCCTGGCCCCCGTCGGGCGCACGATCCTGCCCCGCGATGCAAACCGGCCACGGCACCGCGGGCGCGACCGCGGCGAGACGGGCAAGATTCTTGGCTTCGTCCCACAAGCGTCCGGCCCCGAGCACCAGCGGCTGTTTCTTGCAGTCATGCGCGATGCCGTGGGTACCGTTGGGAATCACGCGCACGGATCGTGAGACGCCGTATTCGGCGGCAACGGCATCGGCCATCGCGCGGCTGGGCGCGACCACGATGTCGCTGGCGTCGAGCGCATCGCGCACGTGCGCGCGGTAGCGATCCCAGTTCGATGGCGCCTCGACGCCGTGCACCGCGCGCCACCACGAGGCCACGCAAGAGTGCGCGACGGTGAGCACCGGCGCCGGCCACGCCAGCGCGGCATGGCCGAAATCGTTGGCATGCACGATGTCCGGACGCACCTCGTCGGCGAGCCGCAGCAGCCACTCGCCGGCCTCGCGCAGGTCGCGCCAGGGTTCGTCCATCCATACCAGCTTGCACGCGCGCGAATGGAAGGTGAGGCCGTGGATCGCCGTCGCTTCGGTTTGCTGGGCGCGGCTGGGCGCCGGACCCATCGCCGCCAGCGTGACCGCGTGGCCGCGCAGGCACAGCACGCGCGACAAATCCATCGCGTAGCGCCACACCCCGCCCACCGTGTCGCAGGTCATCAGGATGCGGCGGGGCGCATCGGCGAGCGTGGTGAAATCAACGTCCATAGATGTGGTCCACGATCGCGGCAACGTCGACGAGCCGGCGCGCCTGGGGATCGAAGCGGTCGTCGCGTGCGAGCTTGCGCGCCCAGTCCACCAGTGCGCGACCGCCCCACGCGTCCGGCGGCGCGGCGAGACGACGTGTTCGGGTGCCGTCGTGGCGATCGAGCGTGAAGTCGTAGAACGAACCGCCGACGTTGCGCAACGACGCGCCGCCGCGCGTGCCGTAGAACGAAGCCTCGATCACGGCATCCGCGCCGGCCGGCAGCCGCCACGAACACGTCAGCCGCACACTGGTGCCGTCGTCGAGACGGTAGTGCACGCTCGCGTAATCCTCCGGCGCAGCGATCGGCGGCAGCAGGCGCTTGCCCTGCTGGTACAGGTTCGCGTCCACCGCTTCCACGCGCGCGCGACCGGTCATCCACATCGCGAGATCGATCAGATGCACGCCGAGGTCCATCACGCAGCCGCCGCCCGACTGGCTGACGTCGTAGAACCACGCCTTTTCGGGACCGTAGGCGTTGTGGAACGTCAGGTCGATCGCGTACAAATCGCCCAGCTCGCCGGCGCGAATCTGTTCGCGCAACGCCTCGATGCCGGCCACGCAGCGGTAGCTGAAATCCACGCCCAGCAGGCGATCGTGCGCGTGCGCGGTCGCCACCACCTGCGCCGCTTCGGCGGCATTGCGCGCGAGCGGCTTTTGGCAGAATACCGCCTTCTCGTGTTCCAGCGCGGCCATCGCGTGCGCGGCGTGCAAGGCGCTGGGCGTCGCGATCACCACGCCGTCGATGCGCTGTTCGAGCAAACCGTCCAGCGATTCGCAGGCGCGCGCGTCACCGAACTGCGCCACGTCTTCGGCGATCTCCGGATCGACGTCGGCCACCGCGATCACGTCCGCGACCTGCGCATCCATCAGCGCTTCCATTCGCGCGCGACCGATCCAGCCGAGACCGATGAAACCCAGACGTGGCTTGGCGGCGGTCATTCTGCGTGGCGATGGCTGCACGAGCGCGGCCTCCCCGATCACGCTCATGGCGCCACCACCGCTTTCATGAATCCCGCCGGCCGCTCGCGCATCAACGTGAACGCGCGGTCGAGTTCGCGCAAGGGCATTTCGTGGGTGACAAGCGGGAACGGATCAAGCGTGCCGTCGGCGACCGCGCGCATCGCTTCGCGCAGGCCGCGCGCCTGCACGGCCGGATCGCGCTCGTGCGCATTGATGACATCGAGCCCGCGCCAGTTCCATTGCTGCATGTCCACCTGGCGCGAACCATCCTGGTGGTAACCCGCGACCATCATGCGGCCGCCTTCCGCGCACAGCGCGGAGGCGAGGTCCAGCGTTGCCTGTTCGCCACCCGCTTCGATCACGCGCTCGCAACCGCGACCGTCGGTGAATTCCAGCACCGCACCGACCGACGTGCTGGAATCGCCGTCCAGCGCGTACGCCGCGCCGCAGCGGAGTGCCACGTCGCGCGCCCACGCCCGACGCGTCAGCGCGATCACGCGCGCGCCGGCGCGGGCCGCGCCCTGCACCAGCAGTGCGCCGATGAACCCGACGCCGACCACTGCCAGCCACTGGCCGGCGCGGATGTCGCTGCGACGCAGGATGTTCATCACGCACGCCAGCGGCTCGCCCGGCAACGGGCGATCGCCGACGCAATCGGGAATGCGCGCGATCATCGACACAGGCGCGAAATCGTGGGTGGCGTACGCATGCTGGGAAAGCATCGCGACCCGGTCGCCCACCGCGAAGTCGCGCACGTCGTCGCCGACCGCGACGATTTCACCCCAGCCTTCGTGGCCCGGCGCGCCGGCTTCCAGCGGATAGCGGAACCATTCGCGACCTTCCCACACCGGCACGTTGGAGGCGCACACGCCGCAGCCGTGCAGGCGCACCAGCACTTCATCGGTTGCGGGCGCGCGCAGGCGCGTTTCGGCCATGTGCATCCGGCTTTCGCCGAGAAAGATCGCCTGCGCAACGGCACCCGGCGCAATCCCGACAGCTTTGCGTTCCTCGACCTGCGCATTCATGCCGCGTGCACTCCGGCCTCGACCAGCTCCGGCGCCTCGCCGTCGGCGAGCCAATGGAACAACCGGCCGATGCCATCCCGCGCCTGCACCCGTGGGCGCCAGCCGGTGGCGGCGGCGAACCGCCGCGTATCGGCGACGAACCAGCGCTGGTCGGCTTCCCGCCAGTCTTCGCGCAGCACCTTCGGCACCCGTCCGTCCAGCGCCGCGACCTCGTTCAGAAGCTCCTGCAGGCTGATGGTGTTGTCCGGGCCGCCGCCCATGTTGAAGGCGCGCCCGCGCAACGCGTCACGATCTTCCGCGCACATCAGCAGCGCATCGACCAGATCGTCCACGTAAAGAATGTCGCGCACCTGCAAACCATCGCCGTAGAGCGTGATCGGCCGGCCCTGCATGGCCCGCAACAGGAAATGCGCGACCCAACCCTGGTCCTCGTTGCCGCACTGGTGCGGCCCGTAGATGCAACTCATGCGCAGCACCACGGCGGAAAGCCCGAAGCTGCGCGCGTAGTCGAGGATGTACTGGTCGGCCGCGCCCTTCGAGCAACCGTACGGGCTGCAGAAATCCAGTGGACGCGTCTCGTCGATGCCGTGACGCCGCACGTGCTCGTCGTCGGGTTCGTAGCGCGTGCCCGCGGCCGACAGCGCGATGTCCGGCAACGCACCGTACACCTTGTTGGTGGACGTGAACACCAGCGGGATGCGGCGCCGTTCGCGCCGGATGGCCTCCAGCAAATTCAGCGTGCCGCGCAGGTTGATCTCGAAATCCTCGACCGGATCTTCGAGGCTGGAGGTCACCGCGACCTGCGCCGCAAAATGGAAGATGGAGCCGGCGCGCCGCACCGCGTCGGCCAGCACCTCGGCATCGCGGGTGTCGGCGAGACAGGTGCGCAGACGACTGCCGCCGCGCCGCGACAGCCAGCGCAGGTTTTCCGCCACGCCTGCGCGCGCCATGTTGTCGAACACGATCACTTCGTGACCGAGTTCCAGCAGCCGGGCCGCGACATTGGTGCCGATGAAACCGGCGCCGCCGGTGATCAGCACCGGGCCTTCGATGCGCGGTGCGGCGACTTGCGCGTTCACAGCCTGAGGCCCCGGTGCGCCAATTCCCGGCTCGCCAAATCCGCCCGGTCCTGCGCCCTCTGGGTTCGAATCCATTCCACCAACTCCTCCAGTCCCTGTTCCAGTGAAACGCGCGGCGCGTAGTCCAGCACCATGCGCGCCAGCGTGATGTCGGCGAAGCAGTGGCGGATGTCGCCAACGCGGAATTGCCGCGTGATGTCGGGCGCGATGTCGCTGCGTCCCAGCGCCTTTCCCAGCGTCGCCGCGATGTCGAGCACGGTGGACGCCTGGCCGCTGCCGATGTTCATCGCGTGGCCGGGCGCGCCGGGCGCTTCGAGCGCCAGCCGGCAGGCGCGCGCCACGTCGTGCACGCTGACGAAGTCGCGCCGCTGCAGGCCATCCTCGAACACCACCGGCCGACGGCTGTTGAGATAGCGCGCGGCGAAGATCGCCAGCACGCCGGTGTACGGATTCGATAGAGCCTGGCGCGTGCCGTAGATGTTGAAGAAGCGCAGCGCCACGGTCGGGATGCCATAGGCCTCGCCGATCATCAGGCACAGCCGCTCCTGGTCCATCTTGGACAGCGCGTACACCGAGGAAGGGTGCGGCGCCTTGGATTCGGGCGTCACCAGCGGCACCAGCGCTTCGCCATTGGCGCCGCGCACTTCCCACTGGCCTTGCAGCAACTGGTTGCGCGAACGCTCCGGCGGCGCCACGAGATTGCCGCCGTCGTCGCAGTACAGGCCTTCGCCGTAGATGCTCATGCTGGAGGCGACGATCAATCGTCCCACCGGCTCTCGGCTCAGTGCCTCCAGCAGCACCGCGGTGCCGCGATTGTTGACATCGGTGTAGCGCTCGATCTGGTACATGCTCTGGCCGACGCCGACCGCGGCCGCGAAGTGGAATACCGCGTCCACGCCGCGCAGCGCGTTGCGCACCGCCTTTGCATCGCGCACGTCGCCGCGCAGCAGTTCCACCTCCTGGTCGAGGTACTCCGGCCATTCGCCTTCAGCGCCGTGCACCTGCGCGTCGAGGTTGTCGAGCACCCGCACGCGATAGCCGTGCAACAACAATTCGTCGGCCAAGTGCGAACCGACGAAACCGGCGCCGCCGGTGATCAACACGGTGCCGGGCGTGCCGCCGCCGTTTGCCTTTTGCTTTTCAGGCGATGGCATTGCTGGCCTCCGGCGGCGGTTGTTCGAACTGGCTCAACACACGGTCGAACCACGAAATGGTGCGTTTCAGGCCGGTGTCGAGCGAGACGCGCGGCTGCCAGCCGAGCGTGGTGCGCGCCAGCGCGATGTCGGGACAGCGGCGGGTCGGATCGTCCGCCGGCATCGGACGGTGCACGATGCGCGAACGCGATCCGGTGAGATCGATCACGCGCTGTGCGAGCTCCGCCACCGTGACTTCCTCGGGGTTGCCGAGATTGACCGGCCCGGTGAGCGCGGCCGGCGAGCCCATCAGCTTCAGGATGCCGTCCACCAGGTCGTCGACATAGCAGAACGAACGCGTCTGGCTGCCGTCGGCGTGCACCGTCAGCGGCTGGTTGCGCAGCGCCTGCACGATGAAGTTGGAAACCACGCGGCCGTCGCCGACCTGCATGTGCGGACCGTAGGTGTTGAAGATGCGCGCGACCTTGATTTCCAGGCCGTGCATCCGGTGGAAATCGAAGAACATCGCCTCCGCGCAGCGTTTGCCTTCGTCGTAGCAGGCGCGCGGACCCACCGAACTCACCGCGCCACGGTAACTTTCGCGCTGCGGATGCATTTCCGGTTCGCCGTACACCTCGCTGGTGGACGCCTGGAACGCGCGTGCGCCGCAGGCACGCGCTTCGTGCAGCACGTTCAGGGCGCCGTCGGTGCAGGTGCGGATGGTCTTTTCCGGATCGCGCTGGTAATGCTGCGGCGATGCACAGCAGGCAAGATTGAAAATCCAGTCGGCCTTCAATGTCGCGGGCGACACGATGTCATGGCGCCTGAAGCGGAATCCCGCCTGCCCGATCAGGGGCGTGAGGTTGTGCATGCTTCCGGTCGAGAGGTTGTCGATCGCGGTGACGTCGAATCTCCGTTGCAACAACTTCGCGCAAAGATGGCTTCCGAGGAATCCGGCGCCGCCGGTGACCACCGCCCGTTTTCCGCTGCCCATCCGTGCATCCCAATCCATGGCATCCATTCCAGACACTCCTTGTCGTTCGCCGCAGCGGGCGTTCCAGAGCAAGATGCGTGCCGAACCACCGATGCGGCCTGAAGCGGGGCCGACAATCAGCTTCAAAGTACCCAAGCGGCAATGCATTCGTGCGTTCACGCGCTCCGGGCCTGCGCCGTTCAACAAGGTGAACCGGCCATCGCAACCGGGAATCAGTTACCGGCCGCTCGTTCAATCCGGAAATTTTTCGCAATCGCTGCCGCCGGTGCGCCCTCCCAGGGTCAGGCCGGCGGCGCGACGGACGAAGCCGCCGGTTTGTGCCCGGTCATCGCCAGCAACGCCGGCCATGGCACCTCGATGCCCTGCCGGCGTCCTTTCAGCGTCAGCTTCAACCTGTGCGGTCCAGCACCAGCGTGTAGGGCCGGGAGTCGATTTCGATTTCGCGTCGCAGCGGCTGTCGAGCTTCGTCACGTTGTTCTCCTGACGCCGCGAACGGCGCGGGTCATGTATCCAGGCAATGCCTGAGGAATCGGATGGCGGCCTTCTCCAGCCGCCGTGGATGTGCAACCAGGTGCGCCGGCACGCGGCGATGCAGATCGCCGCTCTGCCAGCCGGTCACGACCTGCGGACACACATAGGATTTGCGCGCGACCGCCGGCGTGTTGCCGAGTTCTTCCGCGGCGGCCACGATGGCCCGGCGCACGGCCGCGCGTTCCGCGCGCTCGCCACCCCGGGTCGGCAGCGGCGTGCGCGCGAGACAGGCGATCACGGTGAGCGTGCCGGCCCATGTGCGGAAATCCTTGGCGCTGAAGCGTTCGCCCAGGATGTCGCGCAGGTATTCGTTCAATTGCGCCGCGGTCGCGCGCCGCGGCACGCCCTCGTCGTCGTACTGGAACAGCGCGCCCCCCGACAGCCGGCTGCAACGGCGGACCAGCCGCACCAGCCGCCGATCGGTCAACACGGCTTCGCGCTGCTGTCCGCTCTTGCCGGGGAAACGAAACGTCACGGTGCCGTCGCGGGTGAACGTCACGTGCCGCAAGCGCAGCGTCGTCAAGCCGTAGGAATGATTGGTGCGCGCGTACTCGGCGTTGCCGATGCGGATCGAGGTGGCCATCATTACTGCAGTCATGACCGCGAGCACCTTGTCGCGCGGCAGACCCTCGAGGCGCCGGTCGCGGCGCAGGCGCGCGCGCAACGCCGGCAGGCGTTGGCCGAAACGCAGCAGGCGCCGGTATTTCGTCGCGTCGCGGCTGTGCTGCCATGCCGGGTGGTAGCGGTACTGCTTGCGTCCGCGCGCGTCGCGTGCGGTGGCCTGCAGGTGCCCGCGCGGGTCGGCGCAGATCCAGACGTCCACGTACGCGGGCGGAATGGCCAGGGCGCGGATGCGCGCCAGCGTCGCCGCGTCGCGCACGCGCGCGCCTTTCGAGTCGAGGTAAACGAAGCCGCGACCGGCGCGGCGACGGATGATGCCGGGTTCACTATCGCTTGCATAACGCAACTTGCGCATGCGCGCGCGCCGGACCTGGCGTCGGTGCGCGCGGGTGGCGGTTCCGGTTTTCGACATGGCCGATGCGTGCGATCAGCCGAACCTTCAGTGCATCGACGCCTGCTGCCATCCGTCGCCCGTGCGCTGCGCGTCGGCCAGCGCCGCGTGGCTCAACCAGCCACGCACACTTTCCTTGTGCGTTTCCTCCGTCGCGAGCGCATCGCGGAAACGACTTGCAAGCTGGTCCTGCCTGGTGCTCGCGGCCACCTCGACCAGCATGTCCCAGCCATCCGCGTCCACGTCTTCCAGCACCAGCAGCGCGCGCAGCACCTGGGAGAGCGAGGCGCGGGGATCGGCCAGCACCTTGAACACACCGGACACCTGCACCGCCGCGACATCCGCCGAGGGCGTCATCGCGGCCGGATCGGCGCCGAGGTGTTCCAGGATCTGCTTGATCATGTGGAAGTGCGCCAGCTCCTCGTTGCATTGCTCCTGCAACAGGTCGCGGGTCGGTCCTCCCTGCCACGTGCCGAGCGCCTCGAATTTCACCAGCACCGCTTCATAGGCGCGCACACCCGAGCGCTCGAACGCCAGGCGTTCGCCCAGTTTGTCGATGAACGATGCGAGTCGATGCCCCTGCAGGCCGTGCAGGGCCATCTCGGCCATTCGGCGCACGGAGGCGACGGCCGGCACCGAACCGAACCTGCCGGCTTGACGGGTGAATTTTTCGCGCATGCCGGTGGCCCGCAACGACTCCGTGTGCGGCGGCGGGGCGCCCGAGGCGGTGCGTTCGAGCGCCCGGCCATCCACCGGCGGCGCCTTGATGCCAGTGCGGTTGTGGCCCATCACCTGCTCGCGTGAATGTGTCGCTTCCATGTGTTTGTCCCTCCTTGGGAGTCATCCTTCGCCTGCACCAGCAGGGTGTTTTCGAGTCCCGCTATGCGGCCTGATGCGAAATGCGGTCGATCAGCTCGGTTCCGGGTCGCCAGACGTAGTTTTCCGCAACCATGCCGCTGAACGATCCACCCCTGTTGAGATGGTCACGGTATGCGGCGGATCGCGCACCGTCGTTGAATTGCCCGCGCGGCCCGGTCCGATGGCCTTCGGCGGTGTAGTCCACTTCCCGGTCCAGCACCTTGCGGACGAATTCGCGGTGGCTCGTGTAGTCGATCATGTCGGGCAGCTCCTCCGGCAGCACCTCGGCGGGATCGCACCCATCTCGATGCCGTTCATCAGGATGATCCGCACGCGGGTAAATGCGTCGTCGTCCAGCTTGCTTATCGGCGCGGGCGTCAGTTCGCGCAGGCTGAAGCGTTGTCGTTCCAGCGGCACGCCCTTCTCTTCCATGAGTTTGAGTGCCATTGCAAAAATGCTCCCTTGTGTCGGTGAAGACGTGCCGGCAAAGGGGCCGGCGCGACGATTTTGCTCACGGCTGGCCGTGGCCGTATGCCTGACGGCAGTGGCGGTACTCGGCGCGCGAAAGCTTGTCGTCGTAATTGCCGTCGCACTCGCTGAAGTGGCTGGCCCGCCACTGGTGGCCGGTGGTATCGGACTCGCTCACGTAGCGCTAGGAACCGGCCAGCGATGAAAACTTCGGGTTGTTGCGCGGCGTGTCGTCGTTGTCCGTTGCGTTGATGTCGCGGTCGGTGGTGTTGTTGTCGTAACAATTGCCGCCGCTGGTGCACTGCATGGTTTGTGCGGACGTGGTCGGCACCGTCTGCGGCAGCGGCGGGTTCTGTTGCGTGCGGGGTTGCGGCTGCCGGGTTCGTGGCGGTGCCTGCTGCGCGTGGGCGGGGCAGGCGAACAACAGCGCGGCCGCCAGGGCGACCATCACGGAAAGCTGCTGTCGCTTCATGTCGAACCTCCTTGTTGGCGGCGAGCTTCGACGAAGCAATACGTATGCCACGCCTTCCGCGTGCATTCATGATTGGAAGCGCGCGTTCAGAGTGTGTTCGCATTCCAAAGGTAGCGCGTGGATCGCGCAGAAGGCCGCGCGCACGGAGATGCCAAGCCCGATGCAAAAATTGCCCGAGTGCGAACGGGCGTGCGTGTGCACCCAAAAGTCCGTCGGCTCACCGCCCAGTTGTCGCCGGGCCGCGAACAACCTCCCCTGCGAATCCGGAAGCGCACTGCACGATTCATTCCATCGCCCCGAAAGGCTTTCGCGCCAGCGAAAATTTTTCGCAAGCACACGCTTTCGTGCAACCCGTCACCAGGCGGGCCGTGCATCCAGCGATTCGGAAGCGGTGCGGCCCGTGTCGATCTGCGTTTCCAGCAGCCGCTCGATGCAGGCATCGATGCGCCGGGTCGATCGCTTGCTATGGGCATTCGCCAGTTCGCGGCGAATCATGCACACCGCAGCGGCGCCTTTTCGCGCCTTGCGCGCAAAAGTTTCCCGTTGGGCCGGCCGCCATGCGACCAGTGCGGCGGCCTCGTTGTAGCGGCGTTCCTCATCCATCACGGCGAGCATGTCCAGAAGATTTGCCCGATCCATGGCTACCTCCTTTTTATTTTCGCGCTGTTGCTGAGCGCCCGCAGCATAGGCAGGCGTACATCTAGATCGCGTCAATTCCGGGTGCAGCGACGTTCACCTGAAATGAATGCGGGACTGATACGCTCGCTTTCATGGCAGGACGCCGCACGCCGAATCGTTCAACGGAAGGGCTTGCGACCTATCGGCGCAAGCGCCATTTCGAGCACACGCCGGAACCGGCCGCGACACCGCGCGGACGACGTTCGCATGCACCGGCGGGACGCCAGTTCGTGATCCACCTGCATCACGCGCGCCGTCGTCACTTCGACCTGCGTCTGCAAGTCGGCGGCGTGTTGCGCAGCTGGGCGGTGCCGAAGGGGCCTTCGCGTGATCCGTCTATCAAGCATCTCGCGGTGGAAGTGGAAGATCACCCGCTGAGCTATGGTTCGTTCGAGGGCACGATTCCCGAAGGCCACTACGGCGCCGGCACCGTCGCGATCTGGGACGAAGGCACGTGGAGCACCGAAGGCTCCGCCGCGCAGCAGATCGGCGACGGCCATCTGCGTTTCGAATTGCACGGCTCGCGTTTGCGTGGCCGCTGGTCGCTGGTGCGCACCCGAATGCAGGCGGGCAAACCGCAGTGGCTGCTGATCAAGGGCGACGACGAATTCGTGGTACCCGATGACGTGGCCGACGACACGCCGCTGTCCGAATGGAAGGCGGAACATCACGTCGAAGCGCCATCGCGCGCGAAACGTTCTTCGCACGGCGCCAATGCGCCTTCGTTGCCCACCCCCGACCAGTTCGAGCTGGAGCTCGCGCGCCTGCATGAGCGCGCGCCGCAGGGCGAAGACTGGCTGCACGAGGTGAAATACGACGGCTACCGGATGCTGGCGTGGCGGCGTGGGCGCGAGCTGCAACTGTTGTCGCGCAACCGGCTCGACTGGACGGAAAAGCTTCCCGTGATCGCGGATGCGATCCTCGGGCTGGACTGCCGCAGCTGCGTGCTGGATGGCGAGCTGGTGGTGTTCGACGAACACGGGCGCAGCCGATTCGACCTGCTGCAGAAGCAATTCAATCTCGCGCAGGCGCAAACCGTGCGCTACGCAGTGTTCGACCTGCTCGCGTTGAACGGCGACGACCTGCGCGATGCGCCGCTGCTGGAACGCAAGGCCGCGTTGTCCCGCCTGCTCGATGCGAATGATCCCGCCACGAGCCCGCTGGTGGTGTCTGGATTCCTCCGCGGCAACGGCGCGCTCGCGTACCAGCGCGCCTGCGAAGCCGGGCTCGAAGGCGTGATCAGCAAGTCGGTCGACGCGCCCTATCGCGGCGGCCGCGGCGACAGTTGGCGCAAGCTGAAGTGCATCGACTCGGATGAATTCGTGATCGTCGGCTACACGCCGGGAAAGGGTTCGCGCGGCGCGCTGGGCTCGCTGTTGCTGGCGGAACCGCGCGGCAAGACGTGGCGCTATGTGGGACGCGTTGGCACCGGGATGGACAGCGCGATGCTGGAGCGCTTGCACGATCAACTGAAGGTGGCGAAGGGCAAGCCCGAGTTGATCGATGCGCCCAACGCCAAGCAGCTGCGTGGCGCGAAGCCGACTTGGGTGCAGCCGGGCATCGTGGTGGAAGTCGAATTCCGTGGCCGCACCGGCGACGATTTCCTGCGCCAGGCCGCCTTCAAGGGTTTGCGTCCCGACAAGTCACCGGCGGATCTTCGCGACAGCGATCGCGGCAAGGAGGCAACGGCCATGGCATCCGCGAAATCTCCCTCAAAATCTGCTGCCCGCAAGGGTTCGCCGCGCAAGCAAGCCGCCGGTGAACCGGCAATCAACCTCACCCATCCCGACCGCGTGCTGATCGAAAAGCCACGCGTCACCAAACGCGCGCTCGCGGAATTCTACGCAAGCATCGCCGAGCACCTTTTGCCGGGCGTGGTCGGGCGCCCGCTGTCGCTGGTGCGCTGCCCCGACGGCGCGGGCAACGAGTGTTTTTTCCAGAAGCATCCGATGACCGGCATGCCGGATGCGATCGGCGTGGGCGACGCGCGCAGCGCGGAAGGCAAGCAGCAGGACTACGTGTATGTCAACGACATCGAAGGCGTGATTGGCTTGGTGCAGATGAACGTGATCGAGATCCATCCGTGGGGCTCGACCATCGCGGACCTTGAACATCCAGATCGCCTCGTGTTCGATCTCGATCCCGACACCGGCGTGGAATGGTCGCGCGTGCGCGACGCCGCGCGCCTCGTGCGCGAGCGGCTGCAGGCGGTCGGGCTCGAAAGTTTCCTGCGCACCACCGGCGGCAAGGGATTGCACGTGGTGGTGCCGCTGAATCCGCGACCCGACTGGGACACCGCCAAGGCTTTCACGCAGGCGCTCGCGCGCATGCTGGAACATGAATCGCCCAAGGATTTCGTTTCGGTCGCAACCAAGAACCGGCGCAAGGGACGCATCTTCGTGGATTACCTGCGCAACGCACGCGGCTCCACCGCGGTGGCGTCGTATTGCCTGCGCGCGCGGCCGGGCGCAGGCGTGGCCACGCCGCTCCGTTGGGAGGAATTGTCGCGCCTGAAATCGGGCGCGCAATACACCTTTTCCAATCTGGCGCGCCGGCTGAAAACCTCGAAGCAGGATCCATGGCAAGGCTTCGACGAAATCCGTCAGGCGTTGCCACGCGCAGGTTGATGCAGGCTGGCCAACCGGGTCTCGCGGGTTGGCCGAACCCGGCCTCGTAGGTTGGGCTTCCGCCGATAAAGCCGGTGTCAACCCAACCGGCCAACGCCGTCACTCCGGCCTGCACCCGGAATGACGAATTCGGATTTCGATGCGCAAGGCGCACACAGGAGAACCACCATGGCGGCAAGACCCATCTGGAGCGGCACCATATCCTTCGGGCTGCTCAACATCCCGGTGCAACTGATGTCCGGCGAACGGCACGTGGACCTGCATTTCCGCATGCTCGATTCACGCAACAACGCCCGCATCCGCTACGAACGCGTCAACGAGGAAACCGGCGAGGAGGTGCCATGGAAGGAAATCGTGAAGGCGTTCGAGTACGACAAGGGCAGTTACGTGGTGATCGAGAAGGAAGACTTCGAGAAGGCCGCGCCCGAATCGACCGAGTCGGTGGACATCGAGGCCTTCATCGACGCGTCCGCGATCGGCCCCGAGTATTTCGAAAAGCCCTACTACCTCGTGCCGGCCAAGAAGGCGGAAAAAGGCTACGTGTTGCTGCGCGAAACCTTGAAACGCCTGAAGACCGCCGGCCTGGCGCGCGTGGTGATCCGCACCCGCGAATATCTGTCGCTGGTGATGCCGCGCGACGACGCGCTGATGCTGATGTTGCTGCGCTACCCGCAGGAAATCGTGTCGGAAGAGGAATACGCATTTCCCGACAAGAAGATTTCCGCGTACCGGGTCAACCAGAAGGAACTCGACATGGCCGAGACGCTGGTGAAATCGATGATCGGTGAGTGGAATCCGGATGAATACCACGACGACTTCCGCGAGCGCCTGACCAAGGTGATCGAGGCGCGCATCAAGGCCAAGGGCGGCGTGCGCGCACCTTCCGCCGAAGAAGTCGCGATGCCGAAGAATGCGTCGACCAACGTAGTGGATTTCATGTCGCTGCTGCAGAAAAGCATCAAGGACAACAAGCGCACGCCCGCGAAGGAAACCGGTTCCGCGGCCAAGAAGGCCGGTGCCCCCCGCACCACCGCGCGGCGCAAGTCGAGTACGCGCAAGAAGGCGGCGAAACGGTCGTGAGCCTGAAGCCATCTCGCGCTTCACGCCGTCTCTTGCTCCTACCCTGTGCGGGAGCGTTGCAAGATTTTTCCGGGGAAACGGGAAAACCTCATTGGGGAGATCCCGATCTTTGCTCGGTTTCGTCAAGCTGGCTCGCTGGTTTGCCGCGCATGCTTCGTTGCCTTTTCCGACGCCACGGCGGTCGCGACATCTCGCGGGTAGCTTCGCGCACCGACCAGCAGCACCACGGCCGCCGCGAGCAACGGCACCAGCATCACCATGAAGGTGGCGTCGAGATTGCCGCCGCCCGACTGACCGCCGGATGCGCCACCGGCCGATCCCAACCCCGCACCACCATGTCCGCCCAGCAGCGAAGACAGCCAGCCGAACAGCGGCGGCGAGGCGGCCTGCGCGAGATACACGATGGTGGAACGCACGCCTTCAGCGCGACCCCACAGCCGCGAATGCATCACGTCCAGCCGCGCGGCATCGACGGGCGGGAATGCACCGCCAAGCCCGCCGGCCGCGATGAACATGAAGGGCGCCGCCATCCCGAGCTTTGGCACCAGCATGGCCGGAACCAGCGCCGCGACCGCGAGAAAATACGCGCCCGCGCCGACCGACATGCGCGCGGACACCCGGCCTTTCGCGACCATGCGGTCGGCGAAATACCCCGTCGCCAGCACGCCCGCGATCGCGCCGAGTCCGATCACCACCACGAACGTACTGGACGCCGTCTGCGACAACCCGAAGTGCCCGCGCATGAACACCACCACGAACGTGCGCAGCCCGGTGAAGTAGAAATACCCGAGCGCCGACGCGACGATCAACATGCGATAGGTCGGCAACGAAAGGACGTACTTCACCGCCGGCCAGATCTTCATCCGCGCGGGGTCTTCGCGCAGGATCAGCGGCTCGATCGGTTCGATGCCCTGGTCGCGCACCACGTCGCGGATGCGCACGTCGTCGTGCACCGGCTTGCCCGGATCCTGCTGCAGGCGCCCGCGTCCGCCGCGGCGCGGTTCCGGCAGCTTGCGCGCGATGAAGTACGCGAGCAGCAGCCCCAGCACCGCAAGCACCACGAACGGCGCCCGCCACGACAGCGCAGCGACGTTGCCCGACATCAGGAAACCGATCGCGACCCCGATCAGTTCACCGGAAATGATGTAGCCGTAAATGCGACCGCGCTCGCTGGCCTTGAAGCAATCGCCGATCAGCGACGCGATCGCCGGCGACCCGATCGCCATCACGATGCCCAGCGCGAGGCGCGCCGCAAACAACGTTTCGTACGAGGTTGCCGCGCCGCACCAGATCATCGCCAGCGACCACAGCGCGATCCCGACCACCAGCAGATTGCGGCGGTTGAAACGGTCGACCAGGATCCCGAACGGCAGCGTCAGCAAGGCGCTGGACGCGACGGTCACCGCGACCAGCAGCCCGATTTCGAGATTGTTGATGTGCAGCGCGGGTTCGAGCTGCGCAGCCACCGCGCCAAGCGTCGCCTTGTCGGCCGAATCCAGCGCGAGGATGCACGCCAGCATCAGGATGATCCGCAGCCGGGCGCGCCCGCCAGCCAGATCCTCCAGCGGACCTTCCACGTTGCGGGACAACCATGCCTGCAACGAGGTCCGCAGCATTGCAATCGTCCCAGTGCGCCTTCGATGCGCCTTCGCGGACGCCACGCGAGCCGATCCGTGGCCCGCGTGGCGTCCCGGCGCGCCGGACGCGCATCCTGCAGCATCCGGCAACCGCGATGACCCGCTATTGTTTCGGCTTGCTGATCGTGAAGGCCTCGAAGCCCGCGCCGATATTCCAGCCTTCGCCGGTGCCGGTCAACGCCAGTGACACGTCGCCCTTGGTCATTGCTGCTGCGTGCGAAGAGCCGACCGCGCCCACGTGGGCATTGGCCGTCGCGTAGCCACCCAGGATGTCGTCGATGCTGGCGACACCACTGAAGTGTCCCACGCCGTCATCGAGCTTGTATTTGCCGACCGTCAAGCCGCCGCCCTTGGCGGAGATATGGACGTCCATCGACTGGCCATTGGCGCAGGTCACCGTGCCCCGCCCGTCCGCGGTCTGATAGATCGCCGACCAACCGGAAAGCGTGAACTTCATCGTGCACTTCATCGTTTCAGCCGCATGTACGGCCGGCGCAGCCGTTGCCGCCAACGGAATCAGCAGCAACGCGATCCGCAGTGCTTTCCTTTTCACGACATCCTCCTTTTTCGAACCCCTGAAGTATTGCGCCGAACGGCTGAACACGCCGCAACCCGGCGGCAACCACGCGACTGCGTGAAAAGCGTGCCACGAACGTGTGAAAACGCATTTTCACCCGATTATCTCAACGCGTATCGCTGCGCACTTGCGCGTGACTCATCAACGTGAAAATAAACGTGCCGCCCACGATGTTGCCGGCCACCACCGGCCCGAGGTAATGCCAGAAAATTTCCGGCCACGGCAGGCGCCCGGCGAATACCAGGTAGAACACCTCACCGGCCGATCCGATCACGTGCACCAGGCTCGCCGCCGCGATCAGCCAGGTGAGGCCGATGATGATCCACAGCCGCGCCGAAACCGCCGCCGGCATCAGCCACACCATGGTCGCGATGATCCAGCCGCCCGCCACGGCTTTCACGAACATCTGAGGCACCGGATACACCATCAGCGTGGTGCCCAGCGCGGCGATCGCATCGTCCAGCTTCGGCGGAAGCAGCGGCAGCCTGGCGACGGCGAGCGCGAACAGCGCGATGCCGACGATGTTCGCGACGAACACCACGGCCCACAACCGCAGCAGCAGCCCCAGTTTGCGCCAGCTCGGCGCGGAGATCAGCGGCAGCACCACCGTCAGCGTGTTCTCGGTGAACAGTTGTTGGCGCGCCATGATCACGATCACGAATCCGACGCTGTAACCGAAGGCCGCCACCAGATGCGCGAACGGCATGTCCGGCAGGTATGCCTTCAATGCGCCGCTCGCCACCATCGAGAAGCCCATCGACATGCCGGCCGCCAGACCCGACCACATCAGCGCGGACGGCGTGCGCTTGAGTTCCTCTTCGCCGACCGCGCCCACCGCTTCGTGCAGCACTGCCGCGCGCGGCGGCATCCGGCGTTCGGCGTCCTGGCGTTCCTCGCCGTCCAGTGCGGGCACGTTCTGGCGATCGCCGCGTTCGCCGCGATCTGCGCCCTGCCGATCGCCGAGCCGGCTCATGTGCGCGCCGGGTTGCCGGGCTCGCGCTTCTGGACGGTGATGCTGCCGTTGGGTTCCAGGATGGCCAATTCCACCATCTGCAGATCCCGGCAACCGTGCTTGCGCATCGACGAGACGAAATTGCTGCGCGGAATCTTGCAGCGTTTCAGCACGTCGTCGAACAGCTCGCCATCCCGCGCAAGCAGCACCGGCTGCCCTTGCAGCCAGCGGTCGCCGCGCGTGAAATGCGTGGCGATCCAGGTGCTGATCCAGTCCAGCAACAACAGCACGGCCACCACCATCAGGCCACCCTGCAACGACTTGTCGTTGCCGATCAGCGAGGTGCGCACCGCGCTGCCCAGCACGATCACCACGATCAGGTCGAAGATGCTGAGTTCGCCGAGCGTGTGCTTGCCCGACAGCCGGATCAGCGCGAACAGCACGATGTACACGATGACCGCCCGCACCACGAGTTGCCACCACGGCGTCCCAAATTCGAACATCCCGTCCATTGCAAGCTCCCGAAGTGGTCGGAACCGTACTTCAGCCTGCGCCGCGTCAAGCGATGGTGAACGTCACGCGCGACCGCCGGGCGGCGAGCGTTTGGTTCCGCTGGAACGCTTGATCGACGGCCTCGGCGGACGATCCGGTTTGCGGGTGTCGCTCTTGCGGGTGGAACCCTTGCCGCTGTCGACGGATTTCGTGACGCTCTTGCCGGTCCACTTGCGTGCGGCGCTGCTGCGGCGCTTGGCTTGCTCGTCACGGCTGGATGTGCCTGTCCTTTGCATCGCGTGTCATCCTTGTCGCCAGATCTGATTGTGGAACCGCGGCCGTTGGTACGCGCACAATGCGGATCAGCGCGTCACCGGCGGTTCATCGAATCGCACCCGCACGCCCATCATCACGCTGCGCCCCGGCGCCGGTTCGAAATAGCGGCCGTTGCCGTCGTTGACGATGGCCGAGCCGATGTAGCGGCGATCGAACAGGTTGTCGATGCGCAGGAACGGCGCGATCGTCGCGTCGCCGCGATGCATCACGCGTCCAATGTCGATGCCTGCCGTCGCGTAACCCGGCGCGGACGCGGTGTTGGCATCGTTCACCACCATCGCGCTGGCTGCAAACAAGTTGACGCCGGCATGCCATCCGGCCCCACCGTTCCAGCGCAGTTCGCCGTACAACTGGTTGCGCGGCACACCGGGAATCCGCGCGCCCGGCGCGACGCTGCACGTCACGGCGCAATCGTCGACTCGCGTGAAGCGCGCATCCAGCCGCGTCCACGCCAGTTGCAGGCGCCAGCTTCTCGACAGCGGCGCATCGAGATCGACTTCGAAGCCGCGGCGCCGTGCGTGCCCGACGTTCTGGTACGTGGTGCGTCCGCCTTCGCTGGTGAACACCGCGAGCTCGTCGCGCGTGTCAGACTGAAACAGCGCGACATCCAGCTTGCCGGCGCCATTCGCCCAGCGCAGCTTGGAACCGATTTCGGCATTGGCCGAACGCGCGGGTTTCAGGTCGAATGCCATGCCAGCCGCGCCATCGGCGCGATACGCCAGTTCGCTGAACGTCGGCGTTTCGAAGCCGCGTCCCCACGACGCGTAGAGATTCCAGTTCCCGCTTGCATGAAACAGCAAGCCCGCGACCGGCGTGTTGGCGCTGTACGCGACGCGCCCACTGTCGTCGGGATTGTCGGCAGTAACGTACGCGTCGACGGTACCGAAGCGCACCGTGCTGTGGCGCGCGCCCGCGGTCAGCGACCAGCGCTCGGCGAAATCCCAGGTGCCTTGCGCGTACTCGTCGAAATCGTAGACGTCGTCCTGCTCGTTGCGGCGCAAGGCACCGAGGACGCCGACACGCTCGCCCGCGAAATTCTCGAAGCCCTGCCGATGCTGGTTCTGGCGATCCCAGTTCACTCCCGCCGTGAAGCGCAACGGGCGCGACAGCCATTCGCCGTGCCACGACCAGCGCGCATCGACGCCACCGTACCGGGTCGAAAGATCGACCACGCCGCCCGAACTCAAGGGGTTGGCCTGTGCGAACACCGGCACCGAAAGGAATTGCAAGACGGTGCGATACCCGTAATACGCCAGCACCTGCGCCTGCGAGTGTTCGCCGAACGGTTGCTGCCACACCATGCCCGCCTGATCCTGCCGCACGCGCTTGCGGGTGTCGTAGGTCAGCGCGCCGGGCGCGGCCTGGCGCGGATCGGCCTGGTATTGCGACCACGTCAATCCCTGCGGATCGAGCGCGTGCAGCGAAACCGAATTCAGCAGCAGGGTGAGCTTGCCGCCGCCGTGCGTGTCCCAAGTCAGCTTGGCGTTGCCCTTGCTGCGGCGTGCGGCGCTGTGGTCGCGGAAACCGGAGGTGCGGAAGTGTTCGGCGTCGGCGTTGTAGCCGAATGCGCCGGCACTGCCGCGCGCATTCACGTCCGCGTGCACGGCGCCGTACGGACCGGCGTCGACGCCGACGCGTTGCTCGGGCGACGGCGTGCCGTCGGCGGTGAAGATCTGGATCACGCCGCCCGACGAGTTGCCGTACAGCGCGGAAAACGGACCGCGCAACACTTCGATCCGGTCCGCCGAAGACAAGTCGAAGTTGGAAAGCTGGCCCTGCCCGTCCGGCATGGTCGCGGGCACGCCATCCACGTACAGCCGCACGCCGCGCACGCCGAAGGTGCTGCGCGCGCCGAAACCGCGAATCGAAACCTGTTCGTCCTGCGCGTAGTTCTGGCGATCGCGCGCCATCACGCCGGGCACGCCGCGCAGGCTTTCCGACACATTGACGCCGGAGCGATCCGCATCGATCGCATCCAGCGACACCGCGTTCACCGATGCGGGCACGTCGAACGCACGCTCCGGCACGCGCGTCGCCGTCACCACCACCGTCGGCAGGACCGTCGCCTGCTGGCCGGCGGGATGCGGCGCGGCGGCCATCGCAGGCGCGGCTACCGTCCACAGCATCGCAGGCAGCCACGAATGCCCACGCGTCGAGTCTTTCGATCCACGCGTCATCGGCAAGGCATCGCAAGCAGCACTCGGGGATTCATCCATTCATCACAAGACAGAGCCCGTTCCAGAAAAACGCGGGAGGCCGCCGCATCAGCGCCAGCCGCTAGGCGTGTATTCACGTGACATCCGACACGATCGGCTGGCCACACCACGGAGGCCACCATCATGACAGGCCGCGATCGCAAGGATGTCGGACACCCCAAGGGCAAGCCCGCGAAAAAGGAATCGGAAGACGAGCGCCGGCGCCGCAAGCGCCACGAAAGCGACAACCAGGACGAAGCGCTGGAGGAAACCTTCCCTGGCAGCGACCCGGTCTCGCCATTCGTGCCCGCCAGGCCGCCCGAAGACTGAGCACGGTCTTGCGAACACGCCGCACGGCTGACCAACGCGTCCGTGTTCGCAATGCCTCATTCCCGGCCTTCATTCGCGGAGCATTCTGAGACGCGTGCGGTAAAAGGCGTGTCAACCGCGCGCTATACGCGCGAGTGCCGGTTCACGCGATGAAGACGCGCCAGCCATCTTGGTCATGCGATGCCTCGCGACGGGAACTTGGCCGGCGCGCACGCATAGCCGGTTGGCTGGTAAGGAGGGCAAGGAAAATCGGCTGAGGTCAGTCCGCAGCGCGCGTGGCATGCGTGCGATTGTGCAGGCCCGGACACCGGCGCGACCGGAGGTCGCAACAAGAAGGCGGGTTCACGCCGGAATCACGCCGGCGGTGCTCCACTGGCCGCGGGCTCAGCGCGCGAGGTGGGTCATGGAACGACTGAAGCAGATGTTCCGCAGGAGCGGCGATCCGAACCGGCAACAGGGCGCATTGGGTTACGTGCTGGCGTGGCTGCTCGGCGTGCCCATCCCGATCCTGATCATCGTGGCGCTGCTGCGCAGTTGTGGGTGAGCCGAGGAGATGCCGACATGGTCGTCGAAAGCAGTGCGGTCGTGACACAGGAACACCCGGTGATGCGCTGGGGCGCGGTGTGGGCGGGCTGGTTCGTCGCGACCGGCATCGCGGCACTTCTGTATGCGTTCGGGTTGGCGGTGGGATTCTCGGCGTTCAATCCGCAAAGCCCCGAAGTCGTCGCGCGCGGCGTTTCCGGCGGGGCCATCACCTGGATGATCCTGACGTGGGCCGCGTCGCTGTGGCTGGGCGCGATGTTCGCGACCTGGTTCGACGGCCGCAACGACACCGAAATGGGCGTGATCCGCGGGCTTGCCGTGTGGGGCGTCGCCGTCACCGCCACCACGCTGCTGGTCGCCAGTGGCTTGACGCACCTGACATTCGCGGGCGCGGTCGCAGTGGTTCCCGCCGAGGGCGTCCCCACCCTCGATGCCGCCAGCGTGGCGCAATACACCTCGCGCATCATGTGGACGGCGTTCGGTTGCGCGCTGGCTTCGCTGGCCACCGCGGCGCTCGGCGGCTGGCTGGGCGCGCACCACGTGCATCGGGTCTATCACCTGCGCACCTACGCGCGGCACGGCGTTGTGCGGTAGTTTTCCTCGCGCGTCGCGTCGTTTCGTTGAAGACACCTTGCGTTGGGCTTCGCATTCGCTCAGCCCAACCTCCGCCTGCTGAAATACAAAGTCACTGGGCCCGGATATCGCTTCGCGACGCCGGGATGACGAACATCAGTGCGGGGCGCTGGTGAGCGTGCGGCGCAGCTTGGCCACGTCGCCCTTTGAAACCCCGCTGCCGCGGTTGCTCCAGGCGTTGCGTATGTAAGTGGTCAGCGTCGCGACTTCGGCGTCGTCGAGCTTGCCGGCGAAGGCCGGCATCATCAGGCCGCTCGGCTTCGCGCTGGTCGCAGGCGAGCGCGCGCCCTCCAGGATCACCGCGATCAGCAGATCCGGTTTGGCCGCCTGCACGGCGGAACTCGCACGCAGCGGCGGAAACGCATTGGTCAGGCCCGCGCCGTCGTTCATGTGGCAACCGGCGCAATCGTCGACGTACAACGCCGCGCCCGCGCGCAGGGTGTCCTTGTCCGGCGCGTTGGGTGTTTCGGGTTTCGGACCTTCGAGCGATTTCAGATACGTCGCCATCGCTTCGAGGTCGCGCTGCTTCAGGTCCTGCGTGGACGCCTGCACCACTTCGGCCATCGGGCCCGCGGCGGTCGCGTAACGGTTCGATCCGGTGGCCAGGTATTCGACGATGTCCTCGCGCGTCCAACCGCCCAAGCCGTCGCGCTCACCCGCGCCGAGGTTCGGCGAGAACACATGCTCGGCCATGCCGCCCTGCATCGGATGGCTGGTGTCGGCGTGGCCCAGCATGTTCTTGGCGCTGTGACAGGCGCCACAATGCCCGGCGCCATCGACGAGATATTTGCCGCGATTCCAGGCCGCCGAACGTTCGGGATCGGGCTGGAACTGTGTCGCATCGAGATACAGCTTGTCCCACACCGCCAGCATGCTGCGGATGCTGAAGGGCCAGCCAAGTTCGGGCGCCCGGTTGACCTGGCGCACCGGCTTCACCGTGTCCAGGTAATCCTTGATCGCATCCACGTCGCCGCGCGTCATGTGCGTGAACCACGGGTACGGGAACGCCGGATACAGGCGCTCGCCCTGCCTGTCGATGCCTTCGTGCATCGCGCGATAGAAGTCGTCCTGGCTCCACGCGCCGATGCCGGTATCGGGATCGGGCGTGATGTTGGTCGAATAGATGATCCCGAACGGCGTGGGCACTGGACGCCCACCCGCATAGGGTTTGCCGCCTTCCGCGGTGTGGCACGACTCGCAATCGCCCGCGCGCGCGAGGTAGCGGCCGGTTTCGATGGAGGTCCATGCGTGGTGCGAACGCGTGGGCGCGTACACCTGCACCGCCGCCATCGCGGCGCCCGCGCACGCCAGTGCCAACACGCCCGCGACGAGCCACCGCGCGTTCACGTCTGCACCAGCGGCTGCGGACTTTTCATGTAACGCTTCATCGCGTCGGCGGCCCAGAACGCCAGCGCGCCGACGGTGCCGGTCGGGTTGTAACCGGGGTTCTGCGGAAACACGCTGGAGCCCATCACCCACAGGTTGGGCACGTCCCACGATTGCAGGAACGGATTGACGAAACTGGTGCGCGGATCGGCGCCCATCGCCGCGCCGCCGGTGTTGTGGGTGGTCTGGTACGGGACGATCGAATAATGGCCCTTGCGCGGCTTGGGATTGATGCCGCGATTGGGAATGGCCTTTGCGATGTCGGTGGCGCGGTCGGTGAGGAACTTCGACATCGCGTGTTCGTTGTCGTGGAAGTCGAAGGTCAGGCGCAGCAGCGGATTGCCGTAATCGTCGGTGTAGGTCGGGTCGAGGTCGAGGTAGTTGTTGCGGTAGCTCATCATCCCGCCATGGCACTGCATGTGCGTGGAGTAGAGGTAATCTTCGTGCAGCGCCTTCTTCCAGCCGCCGCCCCATTTGGGCGTACCCTCGGGCAGGTATTGCTGCAGGATCGGCCGGCCGCCGGTGTTCCACAGCGCGATGTAGCCGCCGCCGATGAAGCCCTTGCCGGCGTGGTCGAAATTGTCGCCATTGAAATCGTCGACGACCTGGCCGAGCGCACCTGCGCCCATGAACGGATTCAGGCGCTCCTTGCAGGTGACGTTGACGTCACTCGACACCTGGTACGCGTAATTGCGACCCACGACGCCGGCACCGTTCGACGGGTCGTA
>Ga0207667_10001724_pt1 | contig 27546 bp, 24 predicted proteins | sample KBSCornC52_FD_184301 | JGI IMG/M metagenome (GOLD analysis project Ga0207667, IMG submission 184301) | Corn rhizosphere microbial communities from Kellogg Biological Station, Michigan, USA - KBS Corn C5-2 (SPAdes) (version 2) | ecosystem: Host-associated > Plants > Roots > Rhizosphere > Soil ...
ATCCTCGGCGTACGAATCCGCCTGCAGCAAACCGCGAGACTGCTCGCCGAAGGCCTGGAGCCAACGCTCTCCGCGCGTCCCGGCGCACCGCTGCACCTGTTGAACATCGGCGGCGGATCGGCGATCGACAGCTTGAATGCCCTGATCCTGTTGAAGCGTCGTGCGGCATCCCTTCCGCAGCGTCCCGTGGTCATCCAGGTTCTCGATCCGGATACGAACGGACCCCTCTTCGCTTCTCGAGCATTGGCGGCGCTGGCGGCGGGGGACGCACCCCTTGCGGGAGTGGACGCACGCGTCCTTCACACCAGCTACAACTGGGATGACCCTGCGCCCCTGCAGCGGCTCGTCTCCACCCTGACGGCCGAGGGTGCCATTGTCGCGGCCTCTTCCGAGGGGGCGCTGTTCGAATACGCCAGCGACGCCTCGGTCGTCGCGAATCTCGAGGCCCTCTACAACGCCGGCAAGGGGGCCAGCGTGGTTGTCGGGTCGGTCACCCGCGCCGATGAGCTGACGCGCGCCGGCCTGCAATTCACTCACTTCCAGCTCATGCCCCGCGGAGCCCATGCCTTCGCGGAGCTCATCCGGGGCAGCGGTTTCCGCATCGAGCGTGTATACGACTCGCTCGCGAGCGATCAGGTGCTGCTGGTTCCGGAGCCACGCGCTTGAGACCCCCGGCCCCCTTGAGCCCGATCGTCATTCGCTTCGGCCGTCTGGGGGACATGATCATGATCACGGCGGTGCTGCACCTGCTGCACCGCCGCTATGGCGAGCCCTGCCAGCTCTTCGGGGCAGGCGCCTGGAATTCCCAGATCTATCGCCACCATCCGGACGTCGCCCGGGTAGAGTCGTTTCCCCGGCACACGCCCTTCATGCTCACCCTGACCTGGTGGCGGGTGCTGCGGATTCTGCGCAGCACCCATCCCAGTCCCATCTACGTTTGCGAGCGCCACCCGCGGCAACTGGTTCGCATCCGTCGCATGCTCGCGTGGAGCGGCATCAGTCCGGCGCGGTGTTTGTTCGTCACCGATCTGCCCGCCGATGGCGATGAGGCTTGGGTAGACCGCTTTTTGCGCTTCGGCCGTCAGACGCCTCCGGCGCTGCGCGTCGGCGACTATCCTGTGCCTGATGCGAGTTTTTTATCGGCCCCATGCTTGCAGGTTGCCGATAGTGAGCGTGCGGAAATCGATGCGTGGGTCAACGCGCGCGGCGGATCAGGGCGGCCGCTCGTGCTGATTCAGCCAGGTAACTTCCGCAGCATGAGCAAAGGCCGCAGGCGGTGGCGTCAGCGCCGACCGGACGACAAGGCCTGGCCGATCGGAAACTGGGTCGAGCTACTGCAGCGCGTCCGCGAACGTATGCCGGACGCGTTGCTTCTGCTGTGCGGTGCCCCACCGGAAGCTGCCATGCTGCAGCAGATTCAGGCGACGGTCGCGAGTCGGGACGTTCTCGTCGCCGCGTTGCCGTTGCGGCAACTGTTCGCGCTGTGCACGCGCGCTCACAGCATGATCTCGGTGGATACCGGGCCCGCCCACGCGGCCGCGGCGCTCGATCTGCCGCTGGTCGTGATATTTGGAGCGGAGCCGCAGCGCCTATGGTTGCCGCGCGGCCCCTCCTCTGCCCCCGTGTTGGGTGTTGGCGGCCCACCGGATTCGGAGCGAGTGGATCAGATTCCCGTCGAGGCGGTATTCAGGACGTGGTGCGCACTCCTCGCGAAGCTCGAGACTCGCTCAGCGTGCGGCGCCGTAGGTCGATGACACGCTATCATGCATTCATGCGGACTCCGATCCTCAGCGCCGCCTGGTGTCTGATCACAGCCGGACTCGCCGTACCGGGGGTCGTGGCAGCACAGGCCATGAGTGCAGCCGACATCCAGGCGGCCACCGAGCGCGACCACCAGCTGATGATGGACGAGCTCGGAATACGCAAGCTGCGCCCGGGCCCCAGCGGCGATGAGAAAGCGCCCAATCACGCCAACTACGAGGAAAGCAAAGCCAACCCGTTTCCCAACTGGCCGGACCCTCTGGTGATGAACGACGGCCGCACCGTCAGGACGCCGCAGAGGTGGGAGCGCCTGCGGCGACCGGAGATCGTCGAAGCATTCGAGCATGAGGTGTTCGGACGCGTGCCCGCAGGAGCCCCGCGAGTCGATTGGCAGCCCGGTGAGTCCGAGGCGGAACGGATCGGCTCGATACCGGTGGTCGCCACCCGGGTGATCGGGCACGTCGACAACTCCGCCGATCCGGCCATCACCGTCGACATCCCCATGATGTTGATCAAGCCGGCCCGCCACCAGGGCCGCATGCCGGTGCTGATCATGTTCGTGCTGGGGCCGCCCGCCTTTCCGGCGCCCGTGTCGCCCCCGCCCGAGGCCATCGCACGCATGAACTCGGCGCTGAAGGCAGCGATGACCCGCCAGGACCCCTCGTTGGAGGAAGTATTCCGCCAGCATCCGGCCTGGGAGCCGATTGCCACTCCGCCCTTCTTCCCGCCGCCGCGCCCTCCCGGGGATCCGATCCAGCAGCTGGTGGCCGACGGCTGGGCGGTGGCCCAGATCAATCCGACCAGCATCCAGGCCGACAACGGTGCCGGTCTGACTCGCGGCGTCATCGGGCTGGTGAACAAAGGGGCCGCGCGCAAGCCCGACGACTGGGGTGCTCTGCGGGCTTGGGCGTGGGGCGCCAGCCGCGCCTACGACTACCTGGCCAAAGATCCCGAGCTGGATCCGCAGCACATCGGCATCGAGGGCGTGTCGCGCTATGGCAAGGCCGCCCTCGTGGCCATGGCCTTCGATCCGCGCTTCGGGATGGTTCTCGTGGGCTCCTCCGGGGAGGGTGGCGCCAAGCCGCATCGGCGCAACTTCGGCGAGGCCGTCGAGAACCTCACGGCCTCGGGTGAATATCATTGGATGGCCGGCAACTTCCTCCGGTACGGGGCCTCGGATGCGAAGGGCGGTGCGCGCACGGCGGGGGACCTGCCGGTCGAATCCTCCGAGCTGATCGCGCTGTGTGCACCCCGACTGACCTTCATCAGCTACGGCTCACCCGAAGCGGGGGATGCACTGTGGCTGGATCAACAGGGCAGCTACATGGCCACGGTCGCCGCCGGAGCCGTCTTCCGTCTGCTGGGCGCGAAGGATCTCGGTGTCGGGGATGACTACCGCCACGCTCGCAAGCCACCCGTCGGCACCGGGCTGCTCGGGGGCCAGCTCGCCTGGCGGCAGCACGAGGGCGGCCACACCGACGCCCCCAACGTGAAATATTTCATCGCCTGGGTGGACCGCTGGATGGGGCGGCCGGCGCCGCAATAATTTCCTCGCCGGCGTTGTCGGCTGCCCGCACGGCCACGCGTCCTTGGGGTGGCTATTCCTCTTCTACCCCGGGAGACGCGCAATGCAATTCTTGAGTCTGTATACCCCTGCCGTGCCCAGCAGCGGACCGCCGGATGCACAGCACATGGCCAGGATGGGGAAGCTGATGCAGGAGATGATGAAGGCCGGCGTTCTGGTGACGACCGGCGGCATTCTCTCGCGGCAGACAGGAATGAAGGTCACACGACGCAACGGCGAGATCTCAGTGGAGCACGGGCCCGTGAACGGGTCCAGCCTCATGCCCGCGGCCGGCTACGCGCTGTTGCGCGCGGCCACACGCGAAGAGCTCGCCAAGCACATCCAGACATTTCTCGAGATCGCCGGCGACGGCACCTCGGAGATCATCCAGGTCATGGACAGCCCCCCGTGACCAACACCCGGTGATCAAGCCTGTGCGCGCGCCCGGCTCTCAGTGCGCGTGGCGCGCGAACAGCCTGCAGTAGATGCAGTCCGTGTCGCTATTGTTCTCGACCCACAAGTAGCGGATCCATGGACCGTCGTGATGGGCTGCCGCGTGCTCGAAGGCCTGGTTTGCCAGATCGTGCTCAGCAAGCTCCGTCAGATCGCGGTCCCGGAGTATCTCCGTAGCGCGGGAGGTCTCGACCGCGCCGCGGGGATGTACGGTCACTGTCGCCGCGCCCCTCTCGATACGGTCCGCCAGAATTTCCGCGTAGTGCCGCTCGCCTTCGAAGCAGAACAGCGTGCGGAAGTACTGGACGAACTTCTCGTGCAGCGTAGCCGCCGGCTCGATTCCCGCCCGCCCCAGCTCCAGGCAATCGGTGAGCTCGACACGATCGGTCGGAAACCCATCCATGACCAAGTCGGTTCGGACCCGCTCGGCTGCCTCGTGATTCGCGTATACACCAAGTAAGACAGCGCTCATGTCTTCCTCCGCGCAACCCTGCAGCATGTGCACCGATACTACACCTGCAATGCAGGAACGGATCCTGGGGGTCCTGTTCCCCGCATCGCGGGCGTAATCTTGGGCGCAATCGGCGCCGGCCTTGGGCGCGCCATCGGCCGCGGGCTTGGGCGCAATCGGCCACAGCTTGGGCTTCGCTCGAGGGCCCTCAGCGGCGGCGCGACCCCTGGTCGCGACCCTCGATGACTCCCGACTCCGCCCTCGCCTGGAGTGCATGACAGCTCGCAGACATTGCGGTCTGCATCGAAACGTGAGGACGGGTGTGGGTGCTAGCATCCTTCGCATGTTCATGTTCCACACCGGTCTTCACGGCGCGCCAGCCGCGTTGCCTGCGGCTTACGCCCCAAGCGTCCCGCGCATTGAAGGAGCGGCTCGGCATCCAGCCCGTGTTGCTTTGAAGGGCAAGCGTTTCCCCCGATGGTGAGTCGGGGGCGTAGCCGCTAGAATGGCGCTCACCTGACTATATCAAGAGGGCTCAGCCCCATGTTGTTCGAGCAGGTTGCCACGGGTGGTTGCAGGTCCTACCTCATCGGTTGCGCACAGAGTTGCGCCGCCGCGTTGATCGATCCGGAGCTGAGCCAGATCGATCGTTATCTTGCGCTTGCGGCCCATCACGGGTTGCGTCTGCGTCATGTGATCGACACGCACACACACGCCGATCACTTCACGGCCACGCGCGAGCTGGCGCGCCGCCTCGACGTCGCCATTACGATGCATCAGTCGAGCAGTGCGCCGTTTGTCGACATGCGCGTCGGCGACGGCGAATCCATCGTGCTCGGCCAGCTGCGCATCAAGGTGATGCACACGCCCGGCCACACGCGGGACTCGATGTGTCTGCGCGTCGAGAATCGGCTCTTCACCGGGGACACGCTGCTGATCGGCGCCACCGGCAGAACCGACCTGCCTACCGGCGACCCGGAGGCGCTGCACGACAGTCTGTTCAATCGCGTGCTGCGCTTGGATCCGTCGCTGGAAGTCTACCCGGCGCATGAGTACAAGAACCGCAGCCACACCACTCTCGCTCAGGAGATTGAGCAGAACCCGCGCCTGCAGAAGCGCGATCGCACCGAGTTCGTGGCGATGATGAACAGTCTCAACCTCTCGATGCCCACGCACCTGACCGAAGCGCTGCGCACGAATCTCTCCGGGGGCAAGACGATCTCGCAGCTGCTCGCGGAAGCCGCAGCAATCGTGCCGTTCATGTCGCTCGAGGAGCTCAAGGCGCGCATCGACGCGCGCGATTCGGATCTCGTCGTGCTCGATGTGCGTGAGCGCGACGCTTACATGGCCGGCCACGTTCCCGGCGCTCGGCTGCTGCCGCGCGGTCAGTTGGAATTGCGCGTGAATGAGGAGCTGCCTGACCCGACCGTGCGCATTCTCACTGTGTGCGAATTCGGCCGGGTATCCACACTTGCCGCTGCTACGCTGCGCCAGATCGGTTTCCAACGCGCGATCGCGTTGGACGGCGGAATGAAAGCTTGGCGCGAGGCCGCTTACCCGCTGGCGATGAGCTGACACTCGACGTCTTTGCGAATCACACGCTCGCGGTGCGCGCAATGCGGCCGCACGATCGCGATTCGCTCGAGCGCCGCCGCAAGCGCATGCGCTGCAGTGATGTTCCCCACCACCGACTGCGCGGAACTTAGGAACCCCTAAATCATTCGCCTTGTCAACGACAGCACATGTCAGCGCGTTACCATCGCGCTGATCATCAGTTGCTGTCGGCCCGGAGTGGTGCCGTCCTTGCCCTCCGACCAGGGAGAGTTGCCATGCGATCCTCTGGCTTCTTGCACGCCGCCCTCTTCGCAGCCTGCTTCCACGCCGCATTCGCCTACGGGCAAGTGAGCGCCAAATCTGCGCAGGTGCAGCCCTATCACCAGCATCACGATACGCGCAACGGCCACGATCACTATTATCCGGACCGAGGCTCCATCGTTCGTGACCTGCCACAGGGAGCGACCATCGTGAGCTACGCCGGACTCTCGTATCGATTCCAGGATGGCGTGTGGTACGAGCCGCGCGGGCCGGCGTTCATGGTCGTCGATCCTCCGGTCGGCCTCATCGTTCAGACTCTTCCAACCTTTGTCACGGTCATTGCGCATCACGGGGAGACTCTTCTATATGCCAACGACGTGTACTACCGGCCGCGACCGGACGTCGGTGGCTATGAAGTCGTGAACGACCCTGCGGAGCCGGCACTGACCGCGGAGGGCGGCAGCTCAGAACCCTCCGGCGCTACCGGCGCCGTGGCGGCAACACATGGTGCCCCCGCAGCCGCCCCCGCATTGGCGGCGGGCGCCGCCGCCGCGGCAGCCGATGCGGATGTCCCGGCAGTTTTCGCCGTGCCGGCGGAAAATGCAGCCCCGAGCGGAGTCGGCAAGGCCGCGACAGCGATACACCACACTCCTGTGACCCCAACTGCTGCTGTCGCGACTGGTCCAGGTTCCGGGGGAACGGCAGCGCCGCCCGCTCCCGCGGCGCAGCCGCCATCGGCAACTTCAACTGGACCGGCCGCGGCGAGCACAGCGCCCAACAGTCAGGCGGCCGGTGCCGCCGCGGCTGTGCCGGCTGTTGCGGCAACGACTGCGGCCGCGGCTGTGGCACCCACCGCGGCAACGACTGTGGCCTCCGCCGGCCCGCCGCCCACCGCGGCAACGACGACCGCGGCGACGCACCCCCCCGCGCCGGTTGAGACGCGCACCTCCGCGTCGGCGGCGACACCAGCCGTCAGCCCCGCGCCCGCGGCAACCCCGACCGCAACCTCGACCGACACAGGACCGCCACCGCCGACACCGTCGCCGCCGGCGCCAGCGGCGTCAGCGGCGTCAGCGGCGTCACCGACACCAGCGGCGTCACCGACACCAGGAGCGGGGCCTGCGGCCCCGCTGCCCAATGCCCCGGTGGCTGCTGCGCCAGCCGTAACGACTGCAGCCGCAACCCTTCCACCCGACAACACGACCACTGCAGCAACTCCAACATCGGCGCACGCCGCGACGGGTCCGGGACGGCCAACGCGAGTTTCGTTGCTCCCGCGCAATGGGCAGTCACAGGACCAGGAGGCGCGTGATCGATACGAGTGCTATCGGTTCGCAGTGACACAGAGCGGGTTCGACCCGCTGCGCTGGGGGAACCCTGCCAACAGCGCATCTCAGGACTATGACCGGGCACAGGTCGCCTGCTTGGACGCACGCGGCTATACGGTGCGGTGAGAGCCCGCTCTCACAGGTAGGAATTGAACCAACCGGCGACGGCTGAACGAACCTCCGCCAATCCCTGCGCCTGGGTCCAGTCGTGGGCCACGTTCGGCGTGAGCAGGATCTTCAAGCGCTGGTCCTGGCCCCGTCGGTGATAAAAAGGCCGCAGAGCCTCCTCCAGCGTTGCCGCTCCATGGGCACTCACAACCGTATCCTCCGCACCTTGGATGATCAGCATTGCCGGATCTCCAGCCGCGATGTCCTTGGCGTGCAGAATCGCGTCCGAGTTCGCGCCAATCTCACGCGTGTGCGGCGTCCATGCATAGCTTCTGTTCGTCGCGTGCTCCAGCGCATCGATGGAGGCGTTGAGTCCGGGAGGCGCGTTGATGACGACGGCGGCACGTACCGCCACCTTCCTTTGTATGAGCGTCATCAAGGCGGCAGCGCCTCCGGCGGAGAATCCGAACAGACCGATCGGATCATGCCGGCCGAGACAGCCCTTGCTCCGGAGATCGCGCACGACCGCAGGCAACTCCTGCGCCGCTCCGAGCACCACAGGCTCGAAGAGGCGCGAACCGTAGTCCTCTGCCTGCCGCTGCGCGAGCGATTCCTCCGTGCTCTTGGGTGCTCTCGCGCCGAAGAGCGGTAGACCCAGGTAGATTTTCACTGCGGGGACGTCGTCGAGCGGCAGCGCCCGCATCAGGTCGTCTTCGCTGGCGGGAGGGCCGAACCCGTGCCAAAGGAGGATCGGCGCCCGGGTCGTCGCACGCGGCACACGTACGATCGCCGGCACACCGGCGAGTGTCAGGCGCAGCGTACTCACACCACCGACGGCCGGCGCCGCCGCGGCGCAAGTCTCGGCGGCGCACACAGGCGGTGCAAAAATGCAAAGCAGGACGCCGAGGATGAAGCACTGTTTCAGCACAGGTAGCGCGGAACTCTACGTCGGCATCGACACCGGCACCGACAATAAAAGTACAAACAACAATACCGCACCGCGGTCGGTCTTGCTGAAGTTCCCCATTCGCGCCAAGCTACCGCGATCGATCAGGGGAGAGATGGCTCATGCGAATCCTGCTGCAGGCGGGCCTTGTGGGGCTCGGTATGTTGGCGGCTGCCACCGCTGCCCGCGCGCAATCGGACGTGATCGAAGGGCCGTTGATCCGCCCGGCCGTCTCTTCGAGCGACCCGCGGGATCTGTCCGGAGTCTGGTTCATCCGGCTCTACAACCGTCAGATCAACTCGACCCTGGGACGGCTGCCGCCGTTCACCGAGAAGGGCAAGGCCGAGTGGGACAAGCGCGTCAAGGCGGAGAAGGACGGATCGCCGATCGCCGACGCTTCGGCATATTGCTGGCCACACGGCGTGCCGCGCGTGATGAACTCCCCCTACCCGATCCAGATCATCCAGACGGACGGGGAGACCACCATCGTGCACGAGGTCGCGCACAACATCCGGCACATCTACATGGATCAATCGCATCCGCAGTCGATCACGCCCTCCTTCATGGGAGATTCGGTCGGACACTGGGAAGGCGACACGCTGGTGATCGACACCATCGGGCTGAACGATCTCACCTGGATCGATGAGGTGGGAGTGATCCACGGCAAGCAACTGCACGTCATCGAGCACATCCGCAAGATCGAGGACGGCCACGCCCTGGAGAACATCATCCGCATCGAGGACCCGGAGTTCTTCAAAGAGCCCTGGTACGCGCGCATCACCTATGCATGGCGGCCCGATCTGCGGCTCTCCGAATACGTCTGCGAGGAAAACAACCGCAACATGCCGGTCAACGGCCATACGGTGGCGCAGTGATGCCGTCCTTCAGCTTGCGAGTCTGCGCTCGGCTCGCCGGTGCCCTGCTGCTCTCCTGTGCCGCCGCCCCGAGCCTGGCGCAGCCGATCTACCACCCCCCGGCGGGCCAGAACTTCGAAGGGGTGTGGCTGATCGAGGGAGACCACTCCGTCGTCAAGACCGTCCAGGGCAAGCTGCCGCCCCTGAGCCGGGCCGCCGCCGCCACGTATGCGGCACACGTGAAGGCCCGCAAGGCGGGCAAGCCCGACTTCGACACGATCCAGACGTGCAAGCCGCACGGCTTTCCGCGCATCCTGTTCGCCGCGTATCCCATCGAGGTGCTGCAGGAGCCGAAGCAGGTGACCTTCATCCATGAAGTCCACCACATGCCGAGAATCGTCTACCTCGATCTGAGCTTACCGAAGCTCGAGGATATCGATCCGAAATGGATGGGCGAGTCCGCCGGACATTGGGAAGGCGATACGCTGGTCGTCGACAGCCTCGGGTTCAACGACTTGACGACGCTCGACACGGCCGGTTTGCCGCACTCGACCGACATGCGTGTCCACGAGCGAATCCGCAAGCTCGACCCCGACACGCTGGAAGATCTCATCACTGTCAATGATCCGAAAACCTACGCCGCGGCTTGGAGTACGCGCGTGACCTACAAGCGCCAGCCCGGGCGCCGCCTCAAGGAGTACGTGTGTACTTACTCCAACCCGGAGGCGCACGCCGCGGGAAAGTAACCTCGGCGGCCCGCGCCGCTCATTGCTCGATGAGAGGACGCCAGCGGCCAGGGCCGCTCATTGCTTGACGATCAAGGCCGAGCCGCTCTTGTCGGGCATCGGGATCGGCAGCTCCGGGAGGCCGGCGAAGAACTCATCCACTGCGCGGCGCGCGCCGGGCCAGGCGTTGTAGTCGTGCACCAGCAGAATCCCGTGTTTGCTGAGGCGCGGATAGAAGAAACGCAGGCCGCTGAGGGTCGGATCGTAGAGGTCGGCATCCAGGTGCACGAAGGCGAAGCTCTCCGCGTGCAGCGCAGCCGGAATGCTCTCGGGGAAGAAGCCCTTGTGGAAGGCAACCGTCGCGGCCGGCTGGCCGACGAATTGCCGCGCGGCCTCCATTGAAGTGTCGGAGAACGCCCGCGTCGAGTGTCCCAGCTCGCTCAGCTCTGCCACGGAGCTGCGGTCCGTGAAACCCTCGAACGTGTCGAACAGGTGCAGCATGCGCTCGGGCGCGTAGTGATGGATCAGCCGTGCGGTCAGTCCGCGGTACACCCCCAGTTCGGCAAACACGCCCGGCACCTTCTGCTCCAGTACCGTGCGCAGCAGCAGAATGAGCATGTCCCTGCGGGTGTTATCGTGCGCATCCAGGTCGCAGATGCGGCGCCCGTCGCGATCACCCAACGGAAAGAAGCCGCCGGTCGTACCGGCAAGCACGCTCGGCCAGTAGGCCTTGGGGTGGATGTCCATCTGCCCCTGCAGAAAGAAGCTCGCCCCCTGCAGCTTGCGCGCCGACTTGCGCAGCTCGTTGCGCAGGAACAGCGGGAAATTCCTGCGCGGATTCCTGATCAGCTTCCAGACTACGCCGCGCATGTTCCTCTACCCTTTTCAGCCCACGCCCGCAGGTCATCCCGAGGGCGTTTATATTGCCCAGCGATGCAGCCCCCGTCCATCGCCCGCAACCTCAACTGCTCAACGCGCGCGCCCACGACACCACGATCACGGCAAGAGCCAGCAGGCCGGCGAGCGGCTGAGGCAGGCGATTCAACAACACGCCCACTCTTGCGAGCGAGGCAGCCGCGCCGCTCAACAGCCCGACCACGAATCCCAGTACATGGGCGGCGACGTCGACGGACTGACTGACATCCGATGTCGGGTCGTCGAGGGACTTGCCGCCGGTGCCGGTCCAGGCGAGCAGCACCACGCCCGCCACGAGCGGACCCCAACGCAACGCCCAGAGCTGCGAGTAGGCTTGTCGGGTCCCCCAGGAATAACCGGACAGCAGGCCCAGCGCGGTGAATACCGCCGTCGAGGCTCCTACGGCGCGGTGCGATGCGGGCGCGAATACGGCCTCGATGCAGTTTGCCAGCCCTGCTCCCAGGACGATGAGCAGCCACGCCCTGCCCGTGCCCATCAGGCGTGCCGCGAGATAGCCGAACCAGACTCCCGCGACCGTATTGGCGGCCAGGTGCGGCCCATCCAGGTGCAGCGTCAACGCCGTCCAGATCCTCCACCACTGTCCGGCCCGCACCCGACCCGCATCCAGGTCGCCGACGTCGAAGGCATCGAGGCGCCATAGGCCGTTGGCAACCATGAAGGCAATGCCGACCACCAGGAGCGCGAAGATCAAGCTGCCTACCCACGCGTTGGGGTGAAGTTCCAGCGGCGGCGGTGCCGGCCGCCGCTGGCCGACGCGCTCGATCTCGTAGCGGCGCAGGTGCTCGAGTGCCGCAGGCGCGTCCTGCTCCTCGACCAGGAGCGCATATCCGCCGGTGTCGCGGGCGATCGCGCTCCCGATGCCCACCGCGTGCAGCATGAATGCACGCTCATCGCATGCGCTCAGCCGCCGCGAACGATAGACCTCAACGCTCTGCCCCGCAGGGTCCGGCTGCATCTGTGCCCCAGGCGTGCGCGGTACGCCGCTCCACGCCGGCAGTATGAGGCCGGGTCAGCGCGAATTCAGCCCAGGGCGCGGCAGTCCCCCCGCCGCGGGGACAGTGGCACAGCGGGAACGCCGGGTGCATCATCACGGAGCAAAAACGGAGAGCGATCACATGGTCCAGCGGTTCGGCGATCAGCACTTTTCCGGGGATTTCTTTGCGACCCTGCGCTTCGAGGGTGAGATTTTCGACTGCGAGGTCCAGGGGGAGGTCCCCCGCGACATTCGGGGCACTTTCTACCGGCTCGGTGGCGACTGGCTCTACCCACCGAAGTCCCCGATGGATGCCCCCTTCAGCGCCGACGGCTACATCTCCATGTTTCGCTTCTCCAACGGCCGGGTGGACTACAGGGGACGCTTCGTGCGCACGCCGCGCTACCTTGCCAACCGCCAGGCGGGGCGGCAACTCTTCGGCATCTATCGCAACCGATCCACGGACGAACCCTCCGTGCGCTCACTGAGCGGCACGGTCGCCAACACCACTCCCGTGATCCACGCGGGCCGCTTGTTTGCGACCAAGGAGGATGGGAGGCCCTACGAGATCGACCCGCACACGCTCGAGACCCGCGGAGAGTGGGACTTTCACGGCAAATACAAGAGCCAGACGTTCACAGCCCACCCCAAGATCGACCCGGTGAGCGGCGAGATGATCTGCTTCGGCTACGAAGCCACCGGAGAGGCCTCCAAAGACGTCTTCGTGTACACCGTCGACCGCTCCGGCCAGGTGACCCGGGAGGTGCGCCTGCAGGCGCCGTACGTGAGCGAGATGCACGATATGGCGATCACTCAGACTCACATCGTGCTCCCGATGTACCCGCTGACCACCGACAGGCAGTGGCTCGCTGCAGGCAACACGCACTGGTATTGGGACGAGCGCCTGCCGGGATATCTGTGCGTGCTACCGCGCGACGGCGATGCGAGGGACGTACGCTGGATCAAGGGTCCTTCTCACGCGATGGTGCACACGCTCAATGCCACGACCGAGGGAAATCGGCTGGTCGTCGACGGGACCGTATCGGATGCGAACCCGTTCCCCTTCTTCCCCAATCGCGACGGCACCCCCTGGACCCCGCAGACGGGAGGCTCCAGCATTCGCCGCTGGACGCTCGATCTGGGCTCGAAGCACGAGGGTTGGGAGGAGCAGAACCCCTTCCCGATGGCCCCGGGCGGGCTGCCACGGATCGATGACCGCTTCATCTCCATGCCCTACCGATATGGTTACATGGGCTACTTCGATCCTACCCGGCCCATCGATCCGCAGCTCATGGCCGGCCGCGCGTTTCCGATGACCAACTGCGTGGGCCGCTACGACATGAGCACGGGCAAGCTCGATACGCTGTTCGTGGGGAGCGATGGCTCGCTGCAGGAGTGCACTTTCGTACCCAAAAAAGGCGCGCCCGAGGGCGAGGGCTATCTGGTCGGGGTCTACACCAACCTGGCCGCCTCCCGCTCGGAGCTCATCGTCGTCGATGCGCTGCGCATGCAGGAGCTCGCGCGGGTCATCCTGCCGATGAGGATCAGCGAGCAGGTGCACGGGGCGTGGGCGCCCTATGAGGATCTGCCTTTCCAGTCCTGAGGCATCCGGCACGTCGAGGAGCACGGCGGTCGTATATCATGCCCGCCGCTCGCCTCCCGCCATCGAGACTCAAGGACCGCCATGACCGTCCAGAAGATCCTCTATACCTTCACCGATGAAGCCCCGGCTCTCGCGACCCATTCGTTGCTGCCGATCGTGCAGGCCTTTACCGGTAGCGCCGCGATTGCCGTGGAGACGCGCGACATCTCTCTCGCCGGACGCATCCTGGCCAACTTCCCGGACAACCTGACCGCGCAGCAGCGGCAATCGGACGATCTGCACGAGCTGGGCGAGCTGGCCAAGACTCCCGCGGCCAATATCATCAAGCTCCCGAACATCAGCGCCTCCCTCCCGCAGCTCAAAGCCGCGATCGCCGAGCTGCAGTCGCAGGGGTACCGGGTACCGGATTATCCGGAGGACCCACGCAGCGAGGAGCAGAAGCAGATCAAGGCCCGCTACGCCAAGGTGCTCGGCAGTGCCGTCAATCCGGTGCTGCGCGAGGGCAATTCGGACCGCCGGGTCGCCAACGCCGTCAAGCAGTACGCGAAGAAGCACCCGCACTCGATGGGCCCGTGGTCGCGCGAGTCCAGGACGTACGTCGCTCACATGAGCGGCGGTGACTTCTACGAGAACGAGCAGTCAGCGGCCATCGAGTCCGCCGGTACGCTGCGAATCGAGTTTCGCGACCGCAACGGCGCGACGACCGTCCTCAAGGAGGGCGTGAAGGTGCAGAAGGACGAGCTCATCGGCTCGACTTTCATGCGCAGCGCCGCACTGCGCGAGTTCTACGAAACGCAGATGCAGGAAGCCCGGGCCAAGGATCTGCTGCTGTCGCTGCACCTGAAGGCCACCATGATGAAGGTCTCCGACCCGATCATGTTCGGCCACGCCGTGAGCGTCTACTACCGTGAGGCGTTCGAGAAGCACGCCGCAGTCTTCAAGGAGCTGGGAGTCGATCCGGACAACGGCATCGGGGATGCTTACTCGAAGATCAAATCGCTCCCCGCACAGCAGCGCGAGCAGATCGAGGCCGACCTCGAGGCCACCTACGCGAAGCGGCCGCCGCTTGCGATGGTCGACTCCTCCAAGGGCATCACCAACCTGCACGTGCCCAGCGACATCATCATCGATGCCTCGATGCCCGCGGCGATCCGGGCCTCCGGACGCATGTATGCGCCCGACGGCAAGCTGCGCGACACCCTGGCCCTGATTCCGGACCGTTGCTACGCAGGCGTCTATCAAGCGGTCATCGATGATTGCAAGCTCCACGGCGCCTACGACGTCCCCACGATGGGTAATGTCGCCAACGTCGGCCTCATGGCGCAGGCCGCCGAGGAATATGGATCGCACGACAAGACGTTCGAGATGGCAGCCGACGGCACCGTCACGGTCGTCGATGCGACCGGACGTGCGCTGACCCGGCACGAGGTGAGCCGGGGCGACATCTGGCGTATGTGCCAGACCAAGGATCTGCCGATTCGGGATTGGGTCAAGCTCGCGGTGAATCGCGCCCGGGCGACCGGATCGGCCGCCATCTTCTGGCTCGATGAGCAGCGCGCCTATGACCGCAACGTCATCGAGCGCGCGCGCCGCTACCTCAAGGAGCACGACACGTCGGGGCTCGACATCAGGATTCTCTCGCCGGTCGCCGCCACCCGCGCCACGCTCGAGCGGGTGCGGGCCGGCAAAGACACGATTTCCGTCACGGGCAACGTGCTGCGCGACTACCTCACCGACCTCTTCCCGATCCTGGAGCTGGGCACCAGCGCCAAGATGCTGTCGATCGTCCCCCTGTTGGCCGGCGGCGGGTTGTATGAGACGGGCGCGGGCGGCTCCGCTCCCAAGCATGTACAGCAGTTCCTCGAGGAAGGGCATCTGCGTTGGGACTCCCTTGGGGAATTCCTGGCGCTGCAGGTCTCGATCGAGGATCTGGCGCGCAAGACTTCCAACGCCAGGGCCCTCTGCCTGGCGCAGGCGCTGGATGCGGCCAACGGGGTGTTCCTGGAGAACGACAAATCCCCGCTGCGCGATGCCGGGCAACTCGACAACCGCGGTAGCCACTTCTACCTGGCGCTCTACTGGGCCCAGGCCCTCGCGACGCAGACGAACGATACAGCGCTGCAGGCCCGTTTCCGGCCGATCGCCGAGCGGCTGACCCGGGAGGAGGCACGCATCGTCGCGGAGCTCAACGGCGCACAGGGCAAGCCGGTGGACCTCGGGGGCTACTATCACCCGGACGCGGCAAAGTGTGTGGCGGCCATGCGCCCCAGCAAGCTCTTCAACGAGATCCTGAGCGCGCTGTAGCGACGCCTGCAGCTTGCGGGTCCGACCCGCTCATACCGGCCGGTAGCTGCTAATCTCGGCGGAGAGATTCGGCTACCGAGGTTCCAAGCGTATGAGCGATCAACCCGCGGCGCCCACCGCAGAAGTGCCGGAGTTTCCCGACCCGCACAAGTCCGGGCTCGTGCCGCAGCTGCTGATGATGTTCCGCGCGCTCATCGGCTCGCCCGTGCGCAACACTCTGTTCATGCTCGGCGGCCTGCTGGTCACGGTCATCGGGCTGACCGCTTACGGGCAGATTCGCCTCAACAGCTGGAACCAACCCTTCTACGATGCGCTGTCGCACCGCTACCTCGATGGGTTCGTGCGGCAACTGGGCGTGTTCGGCATGATCACGGCCGGGCTGCTGATCCTGAACGTCGCGCAACGCTGGCTGACGGAGACCTTGAAGCTGCGCTTGCGCGAAGGGCTGGTCGACGATCTGGTGCACAACTGGCTGCAACCCATGCGCGGGTTCCGCCTGGCGAGCGCCGGTCCCATCGGCGTCAACCCCGACCAACGCATGCACGAGGATGCCCGCCACCTCACCGAGTTATCCGCGGATCTGGGCACCGGACTGTTGCAGGCAGCCATTCTGCTGGCCATGTTCGTCGGGGTGCTATGGCGGCTGTCGAGCGATTTCGCCATCCGCTTCCATGGCCAGAGCTATTCCCTTCCCGGCTACATGGTGTGGGCAGCGCTCATCTACGCCGGCTCGGCCTCGCTGTTGAGCTACCGGGTGGGGAAAGGCCTGATCACACGCAACGCCGACCGTTATCAGCGGGAGTCGGATCTGAGGTTCTCATTGGTGCGGGTCAACGAGCACCTGGATGCCATCTCGCTCGCCCACGGCGAGGCCGACGAAGAACGCCGCATCAGGCTCGACCTGGCCGCGGTGCTGGCGGCAACCAGGCGCATCGTGATGGGGCTCACGAACCTCACCTGGGTGACCGCAGGTTATGGCTGGTTCACGCTGGTGGCGCCGATCCTCGCCGCTGCACCGCTGTACTTTGAAGGCGCGCTGTCCTTCGGTGGGCTGATGCTCGCGGCAGGAGCATTTACCCAGGTGCAGTCCTCGATGCGCTGGTTCGTCGACAACTTCAGCGTGATCGCCGACTGGCGCGCGACCTTGCTGCGCGTAGCCAGCTTTCGGCGCGCAACTGTCGAGGCAGAGACCTTGCACCGCGCCGAGAGTCAGATCTGCTTCCGCGAGGGCGATGCCGACGTGCTCACCATCGAGAATCTGCAGATTGCCTCGCCAAGCGGGGCGACGCTGCTGAAGGAGAAGAAGATCGAGATCAAGCCGGGCGACCGCGTTCTCATCGCCGGCGACCCCGGCACCGGCAAGACTCTGTTGTTTCGCGCGCTGGCCGGATTGTGGCCGTGGGGATCCGGGACCGTCACCCGACCCACAGGCAAAAGCGCACTGTATGTTCCACGCACGCCGTACTGGCCGCCCGGGACGTTACGCGAGGCACTCTGCTATCCGCAGGAGACGGGCCGCTTCAAGCAGGAGGATTTCGAGAAAGCACTGACACGCATGAACCTGCAGCGCCTGCTGCCGATGCTGGATGAGACCGGACGCTGGGAGCAGGCGCTGAGTGAGGATGACGCCAACAGCCTGGTTGTCGCCCGCGTGTTGCTGCACAACTGCGAATGGGTGATCGTCGATGAGGTGCTCGACACGGCGGATGCCGATATCCGCGCGCTGGTCCAGGACATCCTGGCGAAGGAGCTCAAGCACAGTGCCGTCATCCACATCGGCCGGCCGCTGGCGGACGATCGGACCTTCGAGCGCGTCGTGCACTTGATCAAGGACCCGACCGTACGGCCGCTCGCTCGCAAGGCAGCGCAGTCCAAACCGGCCGGCCGTCGAAAGATGCGCGCATAGCCGCGCTTGCAGCGGCTGCCGGCCGGATCGCTGCCGCAACGGATTGCCATTCAGTGAGCGTTGTTTCGCGCTTGCCGCATCCGCGATGGCGGCGCGAGCGCGAGCGGCGCAGCGTCCGCTCATCCGGATGTTCCCTCGAAACGCGAGTCCTTGAACCTCCTCGGTGATCAGCATGTCAACTTGGTACCGTCGATCGCGTTAGTGCGTTACTGATCGATCACGGTGGCGACGGAAGCCATCGCTTGTTCCCGAGCGAACGGCTCGAGGCCAACAAGGAGTGACGCCATGCTGAGCGAACCCTGCAAAGCCCTCCGGCCGCTGCTGCTGCTGGCCGCCTCTACCCCCACCCTCGCGCAATACGTCTCGACGCCCCCACCCGGTGCAGCGCCACCGCCGGGCACGGGCGAAGTCGCGATCACTCCCAAGAACGGCCAGTCGCAGCAACAGCAATGGACAGACCGTTACGCCTGTCACGACTGGGCAGTGACCCAGAGCGGGTTCGATCCGACTCGCAAGGGGGCCGAGACCGATCAGTCACACCGCCAGCAGTATCGCCGCGCACTCACCGCTTGCCTGGAGGGACGCGGCTACACGGTCAGCGACGTCGCGCAGCCGGCCCCCGCTGCGCCGCCCGCGCCCGCGGCTGCCGCCAGCCCGCCGCCGGCGGCTCGGCAGTTCGTTCCGGTAGAGTCTCAGGCAAAGCGGCGCGCACTCTCGCTGCAGGTGGATGCCGGCTACGTCGTCACTGCCGGCAATACCGACCAGTATCTGCACAACGGCGGAAGCGTTGGACTGGGGCTCACCTGGTTCCCGATAGCCGCACTGCCGATAGGATTGCGGGTGGACGGCAGTTACAACTGGTTCGACCTTCGCAACAATTCGCCGAACGGCAACTACGGCTTCTCACCCGGGCACGAGAACGTCTACGGCGGCGATGTCGATCTGCAGTTGGATCTGGCGCACACGTCCGAGCGCGCCAAGATGTACCTGGTGGGCGGTGTCGGCTGGTACCGCGAGCAGCTGCACGTGCGGCAGGTCGCCATCGAGAGCGGGACGATCTGCGACTTCTATTTCTGCTTCCCCGGCACATTCCCGGTCGTGACCGGCGTCGAGCGCACCACCAGTCCCTGGCACAGCTCCTGGAACGCCGGGCTCGGATGGCAGATGTCATCCTCTGACGGCGGCCCCTCGCTGTTCGTCGAAGCGCGCTACGTGCGGATCGCCCCCCGTAACACCAAGACGGAGTTCATCCCGATCAGAGTAGGAGTGCGCTTCTAGCGGCACGGCGGCGGCGCGCCGCAGTCCAGTCGGAGGCGGGCGCAGCAGCTCGCGATGTCGTCTTTTGCCCTGGCGTTTACCGGGCGTTTCTGATACTTCCCACCCGGACGTTTCCTTTCCAGGGTGCACAGGAATGAACCGATACGCGACGGCCGGCATCGTCATGCTGCTGGTGACTATCGTGGGGCTGCAGGCGGACGCACAGGACAAGTCGCGCTCCGCGAAGCGGCCCTCGATCGAGCGGCGCCTGCAGATCCTGGAGGACAAGGAGGAGATCCGCGAGCTGCTGGTGGCTTACGGCCGCGATTTCGACAAGCGGGACTTCACCGCGTACTCACAATTGTTTGCCAGCGACGGCGTATGGACCGGGGGCTCCCCCGGCTCGCATGCGTATACCGGTCGCGATGCGATCCGCGAGTTCGTCGCCAAGACCTACCCGCCCAGCTCCTACCCCGGCTCCTATCACATCATGTCCAGCCTGAGCGTGCAGATCATCGATGACAACACTGCAACCGCCTGGTCGCGCTACACCTACATCGTCCTGGGCGTGCACGGGGAGCCGGCGCCGCTGGTTGCCGGACACTACGAGGACACGCTGGTACGCGTCGGGGGCGTGTGGAAATTCAAGCTGCGCAAGGTCTTCGCCGAAGCGCGGCAACCCTAACGCTTGCGCGCGAGATAGGCGCCCAGCGCTTTCAGATCTTCGTCGCTGACTTCGGTGGGCCTGAACGCCGGCATGAATCCGCCGCCGCCGTGACGCACGAACGCGGCGACGGCTTCCGGGGTGAGATCCGTGCGCTCCTCGAGCAACGCGGTCTTCTGGCCTTTGTAGCGTAACTGCAGCGCAAACGTACCCGGCACCTGCATAGCCAGCGCATTGTTGCCCTTCGCATAGCTCCCATGGCAGGCGCGGCAACGCGCATCGAACACTTCCTTGCCGCGTCTGACCAGAGGATCCTTGAGGCTCGCATCCGCCTTGGGCGCGGAGAGCGACCACGCGGATCGCGCCGTCACGGCCGGATCTGCCGAGGCAAGACCGGCGCCTGCGGCGACAGCCAGCCAGAGGACAACCCGAGCGGCGACCCTGCTCATGACTGCCTCCCTCGCAGATGCCTCGGCCAGATTCCGTAACGGCCGGCGGACAGGATGCCATTGGGATCCAGGGCGTCCTTCAACCTCTCGTGCAGCCCCCTGAGCGCATGATCGTTGAATGACAACAGGCCCATGACTTTGTCATGGAACGCGTTGTGCACCCGATAGATACCCCAGCCATTCTCGGCCGCCGCCTGGGCACACCTCTCGTAGGCCGCGCGGACCTTCGCGTTGTGCTCCTTGTCGTTGGTGATCTGCAGGCCCTGGAACATGATGAACGTGCGCCAGTGGTAGTTCATGGCGAAGCCCAGCCCGCGAGGCAGGCCCGCGTCGTGGAAGACCTTGTTGAATACCCTCTGGGCCTTGAGCAACGCTTCACCGGAGATCGGCACGATCGGGGACGCGTCGAGGTGGCCGGTGGTCTGCACGCCGGCGCCCGTACCGGTCAACCCTCCGGCGGCCATCCCGGAGAACACGCTGAGGCTCGGGATTCCATAGAACGTGACATCGGTGCGCGCGTTGATCTGCTCATCCGTGAGCGGGAACCGCAACGTCTCCCCGTCCACGAACTGCGCACCGTTGACGGCCGCGAAGCGCTCCTTGACGTACTCCCACTTGGCAGTGTTGATCTTGGGCGGGCCGTAGAAGCGCAGCTCCGTCTCCCAGAAGTGCTCGAGGCCGTGCGTGGCGGCGTAGCGATCCCACTCCTGCGCGGTACCGCCATCGCTCTTGGCCTGCAGCGCCTCTTTCTCCGCGGTGGCGGGCGAGCCGAATACCGGGCTCTGGATGGTGAAATTGCAGTCGACGATGTTCGAATACATCAGGCTCGACAGCACGCGAATGAACGGAATCACATCGTCGTGATGCGGCACACGGATCCGGCCGATGAGCACCGCTTCCGGCTCCGGCATGAGCCAGAAGCCCATCTTGGTGACCACGCCGAAGTTCGACTGGGAAAAGATGCCGTCGATGAGCGGGCCCGGTCCGTACTTGGTCTGATGCCACAGCTTCGAGCCGGGAATCGCGCCCATGCCGGTACGCACGACCTGGCCGTTGGCGAGCACGACCTCCATACCGCAATGCGCGTCGAAGTGATCGCGATAAGGCAGCGGTATGCGCCCCGCGCCGTGATCCAATGAGTTGCCGACCGGGCTGCCCCAGCCCGGATCCGGCACGTCGATCCAGAACTTCATCCCCTTGTCCCGCAGGTGGCGGTAGAGATCGAAGTAGCTCACCCCCGGCTCGACGAGCGCGTAGGCATACTCCTCGCTGACCTCGAGCACGCGGTTCATCCGCTTCAGATCCAGGACCACGCTGCCGGAATACACCGGCGATGAGCCGCCGTAGGCAAGGTTGCGCCCGGTGGAGACCGTGTACAGCGGGATCGAGAAGCGGTTGGCGATCGCCAGTATTTTCTGAATCTGCTCGACGCTGTCGGGCGCCACGGCCGCAGAGGCGACCTTCTCGTCGGACTCACCCCACAGCGGCGAATACGCATCCCTGTAGGTGGCGACCTCATCCTCGCTGGAAATGACCCACTGCGAGCCGACAACGCCTGCGAACTGTTGCAAAATCCTGGCGAAATCCGCCTCGCTCACCCCCGGAGGTGTTCTCATGCTGCAGGACCTCGCGAGGCGGGCAAGCTGATGAGCCAATGAACCAGAGCGGTCGTCGCGTCCGTCTCCCGCACGGTCACTCGCATCCCCACGTCCCAGGAGAGGCGTTCCAGAACGAAGAGCGATGGCGCCGTCGTCAGGCCGGCTATTGGCGCCGGTCCGCGCTTCCAACGCAGCGAAAGCTCGTGAAACCAAACGTGCGTGATGTCTCCGCGGATGGCTCGCGTTACCCATCCGCGGCTGAGCGCGTCGGCACCAAACCGCCGCCCGGCTTCGAAGCGCTCGTCGAATATCGCACGGTAAGGTATGGGCAGGTGCGGGGACAGCGACGCGGGCACGGCCGTTGCCGCCAGTGCAGCGGCGCCCCCGCCTACAAACTGCCTACGGGTGACAAAGTAGTCCTGCAGCATTCTTCCCCCTCTGAAAGCCTGCGCGGCATGAGCGCGGGCGAAGTATAAGTCCACGCAGACACTCGAGCGGTACAGGGGACTTCTCCGCGCCCGGCCGGCGGACCTCCCGGGTCTCAAGTCAGCCTTGGAGGTGGAAGTGGTACTACCTCATGCGATCACCGCGCGCCCCGGACGGAACCCGCGCCTCGCCCGAGCATTTTACACTTGATTACAGCTAGGTTGTGGGGGCTGCGGTGCGGGCGTGCGTTTCATGGCTGGTGGCGGGCGCCGCAGCGCTGGGTCTATGCGGCTGCGGTGGTGGCGGCGGTGACGAGGCTCCACCGCAGTTCGTCAGTCAGATTCTCAGCGATCCCGCCTACGACGGCGACATCGAGCTGACCACCACTGGAGCCTATGTCGTCACCCAGGGAATGTCCCCTAGCGTGCAGAGCGTCCTCGCAGGAATCGATCCTACCACGGGGAGCGAGTTTCGGACCTTCCTCGACATCCCTCTGACTGGCCAGGGCGGCGTGCCGGGCGACGCCCTCATCGACTCGGCGTTCCTCGAGTTCTTTGTCGACGATGTCGAGCCCCCGAGCGGTCAACTGCCGGTGCGCGTGGAGCTGATCGCCTTTCAGCCCCCGACGCTGCTCGGAACCGATTTCGACCGAAACGCTCAGCCCCCGCTGGCGTCCGTCCTGGTCCAGGGCGATGTGACACGAACGGACATTGGCAACTTCGTGTCGGTCGACGTCACGGGCTTGATGATCCGCGCCCAGGACCTGGGCCTGGTCGATTTTCAGGTGCGCATCATGGAGGATCTGGGTCCTGCCATTGCGACGCTCATGGTGATTGATGACACCACGGGGCCCGATCGCCGCTCGCGGGCGCCGCTGTTGACAGTGACCTACGAGTGACCGAGCCCATGCTGTGGCTCGCGACTAAGGCGGCCACATCCGGGAGAACACGCCGTCCCTGGCGATGGCGTGCTTCAGCGCGGCGAGGATGTGAATGACAATGAGCGTCACGAATACGTACGACAGCACGACGTGCGTAGTGTTGAATATCGCGTAGGTGCGCGTATCGTCCGCGCCCCACGGCGGCAAGCTCAGCACGTTGAATAGCTTCACTCCATACTTGCTGAAGTTGGAGGCGATGTAGCCGGAAAGGGGCATCCCGATCATGCAGGCATACAGGGCTGCGTGACTCCACTGCGCCGCGCTGCGCTCCCACGGATGCATGAATGCCGGCAGCACGGGCGGACGATGCACGAGCCGCCAGACGAGTCTGGCGAAGATCAGCACAGCCAGCGTCAGTCCTGTGGACTTGTGCAGGTTCACATAGAAGCTGCGCGCGGGAGTGCCGCGTGCCACTGAATCGAGAAACCAACCGAACCCGATCTGGCCGATCAGCGCAAGCGCAATCAGCCAGTGCAGGATGACGGCCACCCTCGTGTAGTGTGCCTGCTGGCGCCACTCGCTCATACGCCTTACTCCATGCGATGGTCGCCACGGCACGGCCGCAGCCAGCGGGACATTGGCGACCTGACGACGATAGAATCGCCCAGTTGCTCTCCAAGGGGAATACATGAATAGCGGGCGCGGTTGGGCGGTGACGATGATACTGGGTCTCAGCGTAGGGCCGGTAGCCGCACAGGCCCCAGGCGCAACGCGTGACGCCGCGCAGCGCACACGGATTGGCGTCACTGCTCGGGCAGTCGCAGCCTCAGACGAGGCACTGCGTAGCGATGACACCCGGCTGGGCTCTACCTTCACCGCGCGCACGGTGGCGGCTCTGCTGCCTGCTGTGCAAGCGCTGCCTCGGTGGGACCAACTTCGAAGCTCGCCCGCGCTGCAATCCAACCCGGCGCTGGCGCAAAAATGGTCACTGAGCCAACGTGCCGTCGTAGCCGCCATGCAGGCGGGCGTGGCCTATTTGAAATTCAGCGGAGCGGACACGGGTCAGCTCGACGCGCCCGCTGGCGCGAAGTCGCTTGCCGTGGGTAGGAGACGTGCAGCCGGTCCGCACCCGACACTTGTATTTCTCGGAGCGGCGTTCCGATCCGGCCAACCCCAACAGCCCGACGCTGTTCTTTCTGACCGAGGAGGGCCATGAGCCCAAAGTGTTCGATCCAAGCGCGGGTCCTGACATCGTGGCGCGCCAGGGCACGGTGGAAGACTGGGTCATCGAGAATCGCTCGCTGGAGCTGCATGACTTCCATATCCACCAACTGCACTTCCAGCTGCGCGAGTGGTACGGAATCGAGGTGGATGAGGATTTCCTGCGCGATACCGTGAGCGGCGGCATGATGGGTGAGATCCGCGTCGAGCCGGCGGCGAGCAGCCCCTGAAAAATGAGGCGCGCGTTACCGGGCGCCCCGAGATCGCGACCCGCGCCACCTCAGTCCGGTGGCGCGCCAGCCGAAGCAACAGTCAGAAGAACGGGAAGCCGGTGTGGGACCGCGGGAACCTACAAATAGCGACCGCTATCTGGTGGCCCGTGGAGAAGTTCGGCCCTGCAAGGCTATTGCAGGGGCCGGGGCGAGCCGGACCGTGTAGGATCGCCGGGTCTACAGCCAGGGCTTGAGGAATCGCCATGTCTATCCGTCGAAGCCTGCCCTATCTTGCGGCGCTCTTCCTGCTATGTCAGGCGTTCGCGGCCAGTGCACAGCAGGTAGCCGACCCCGGTTTCCATAGTGTCGGCCGCGGTGCCCCCCTCCCGGTCAGCCTGCCTTCACCGCGCATGCCGCTGAACTTCGGCAGCGCGACGCCCCAAGACTGGAAGAACCTCCTGGATGACCTGCAGCACTACCCGTTCGTGGGCCCGATGCTACTGACGCCCCGAGGGGCGCCCGCTGGTGCGAATCTCCCCATCGTCAAGGCCGGATCCGCGTGGGACGGCGCAGCACCCCCCGGGGTCAAGCCGTTGCCCATCGACCTCTTCACTTCCAAGGACTTCTACAAGGACAAGGACCTGTGGAAGGACCCCCGGTATTTCCGCTGCAATAGCCCTGAAGGCCTCGAGATGCAGCGGGGCGCCATCTTCAACGCCACGATAGGCAAGGATCCGCCGCGCACGGCGGCCTGGGGATACTGCGACCGCGACTATCCGCGCGCCTCCATCGTGAGTCCGTACCCCTTCAAAACTGCGCAGGAGCATTACGAGGCGTTGCTCGCCGAGACCAAGCGGCGGGGCGGTCCGACCAAGCACACCTTCGCGACTGTGCCCGGCGAGATCGGCGGCCGCTATGCCCCCGGCAACGACTTCGGCAACTGGTACTCGGTGATGCTGGCGGTGCAGACGACGACCGTGCTGTCCCTCCTCACCCCGGAATATCAGCAGCGGCTGGTCCAGGACCTCTACCACCAGGGAAACACCAACGCCCCCCAGTGGCCCTCGCAGTACTGCTGGCCGGAAGGTTTCATGCGCCGCTGGTACGCGTTCGCCATCCAGTTTCCGCAGACGGTCATCGTGACGCCGAAGATGATACAGATCACCGCCGGCGTCGCTGACAACTTCGTGACCAACATCCACGTGGGACGCACGTTCCAGATGGACGGCCCGGTGCCGCACCTGGGTCCGCAGGTGCCGCGCTGGTATGGGGAAACCATCGGCTTCTGGGACCATGACGCTCTGATCACGTGGACGTCCAACATCCAGGGCTGGGCCGCGCACGGCTCGTTCGAGTTCTCCAACAAGATGCAGACGATCGAGATCTACACGCCGATCCGGGACAAGGATCATCACGTCATCGCGCTCAACCACGAAGCCATCTTCTACGACCCCGAGGCGCTCGTGCAGCCGATCCGAATCATTCGCAACTACAAACGCCTGAGCGACTTCGACGAGGGCGATCCGATCGAATACATCGAGTGCATCCCGACCATCCTGCCGGTCAAGGGTAAGGCGACCGCGGTCTCTCCCGGCCAGACGATCGAGTACGAGGTGCCGGACATGTACGGCCGCCCGTGGGCTCAGATCTGGGAGAAATACTGGGAGAAGGGCATGGACAAGCCGAAGGAGAAGGATATTTTCAGCCAGCCGTAACCTGGGCGTCCGATCTTGATATCGGATACGGCAGCCGTGCGAGCTCCGTGCGGCTGCGCTACTTCCTGTAGCCGACGTAATAGATGCCAATGACCTTGCCGCGCTCATCCTTCATTGGCTCGTAGCCGGCGATATACGGCTCACCAAGAATCGTCACCTCGCCATAGAAGGGCCTTCCCTGCCTGATGTCCGCGATGACTTTGCCGTTGGGTTCGAGAATGGTCCCAACCGCCCGCCCGCCGCGACCAGACTTGAGCACACTGGTGGAGACGCGAATGTATTCGTCTCCGCTTTTCACGAAGAACGTCGCCGTCATCCCTCTCCCGCCTTCCCTGCTGACTGCGTCGACAACGTCGAAAGTGTTGTTGATTTTGGTGGTGCCGAAATAGAGAGCGGGAGCATTCTTGCCATCGACGGTCTCCTCACCCTGGAGCTTGGGCTGCCCCAATTTCGCAGCCTTGGCCTTCAGGCTTGCCATCGAATGCGCAATCCGCGGGTCGGCTTGCGCACTCGCAGTGACGGGCATGAGCATGAACGTCGTAATGAGCCAAGCCAGCCAGCCGGCAAAAAGACGCTGTCTGTTCATACGTAAACTCCCGGGCGTTCTGCCACACCCAAGATGCGCCGTCTCAGCCGAAGCGTCCGCATTCGACGCGAAAGCTGTAACGAACAGGAATAAGAAGCCGGTTTCGTATGTGGTATGTCCTCCCAGGTTGCCGACTTGCCGAAAGTCTACGCCTGTGAAAACTGGAGGAACTGCCGTTCCCCCTCAGGGGGATTGGTTCAAGCGGCCTGCACGGTGCAGCTGGTGCTCGAGCGAAGCGACGCCACCCTCCACGCGTCACGTGCCGGTACGATCGTGTGATTGAGTTGAACTGGCATGCCTCTGGCTCAACGTCCCGGTAGCGCCCGCGGTGACCATCCGCTTAACGGGCCCTTGCACCTGTGAACCCGGGCGCAATCTTATCGCGCACACATAGCCCGTCTTTGTACCCCCAACTGGGATTTTCGGCCTATTCCAAGCTTGCCGCCGGCGGCCGAGGATTCGTCGATGGCCTGCAGCGTCGCGCCAGTCACGGCGGCGACGTTCTGCCTTCGAGTCTCCTCGTACGAAGTCTTTCCACAGACGGAGAACCCAATGCTGCTAAACCCATCACAGTATTCGCCGCAAGGACTGATGCCCCAGTTTGCCGGACCGCAGGCGGGAACGCCGCAAATGGGACCGGGGTTCTTTGGACAACCCGGCGCATTCGGCGGTAACGGACAGGCGCAACAGCCCTTTGGCGCGCAACAGTCTCCCTTTGCGGGGCAGCCGAATCCATTCCAGCCGAGCTCGTTCCAGCAGAGTCCGTTCCAGCAGAGTCCGTTCCAGCAGAGCCCGTTCGCGCTGAATCCTT
>Ga0207667_10001725_pt1 | contig 27536 bp, 30 predicted proteins | sample KBSCornC52_FD_184301 | JGI IMG/M metagenome (GOLD analysis project Ga0207667, IMG submission 184301) | Corn rhizosphere microbial communities from Kellogg Biological Station, Michigan, USA - KBS Corn C5-2 (SPAdes) (version 2) | ecosystem: Host-associated > Plants > Roots > Rhizosphere > Soil ...
GCGGATCAATCCGCCGGCCGAAGCGATCGCGCTCGACGGCGCGGGGCGGATCTGGCGCAATATCGAGCCGGCGGTGCACAACGGCCGCGACCTCGGACCGCGCAGCGAGATGCTGATGGGGGCGCTGATGGGCGGCCTGAGCTTCCAGAAGGGCTTGGGTGCCGTGCACTCGCTGAGCCATGCGTTGGGCGGGCTCAAGGATGTATCGCTCCATCACGGAACGTTGAACGCCGTTCTGATGCCGATCGTCATCCGCTTCAACCGGCCGGTGATCGGCGAAAAGCTCGAGCGGCTGAAAGCGGCGACGGGGATCGCCGGCGAGGTGGACGCGGCGCTCGACGCGCTCAACCGGCGGCTCAACATCCCGACGGGCCTCAAATCCATGGGGGTGCGGTCCGAACATCTCGACTGGGTGGTGGAGCGGGCGCTGCTCGACCACAGCCACGCGACCAACCCGCGGCCGGCGAGCGCTGCCGAATACCGCGCGCTGCTCGAGGAAGCGATGGTGTGACGCGGGCGAACGTTGTGCTTTACGCGGCGTCATTTTTGCTGTTAGCGTGGTCATTGGTGGATGCGCCGCATGACGGGGTAGTCGGGTCGCCGACCGCGTTCCATCGCCGAGCGAGGGGGAAACCCGACCGCATCGGCAGATGAAATTTCTATTGCCGAAATTCCGGCGCGGAGGGGACGATGGGTGCGGTCAGCATCAATAATGTGCGCAAAAGCTACGGCAGCATGGAAGTGCTGCACGGGGTATCGGTCGATATCGCCGACGGCGAGTTCGTGATCCTGGTCGGCCCCTCGGGCTGCGGAAAATCGACGCTCTTGCGCATGATCGCGGGGCTCGAGGAGATCAGCTCGGGCGATATTTCGATCGCCGGCCGGGTGGTGAACAATTTGCCGCCCAAGGACCGCGACATTGCGATGGTGTTCCAGTCCTACGCGCTCTATCCACACATGACGGTCGAGCAGAACATGGGCTTTTCGCTCAAGCTGCAGCGCGTCAACAAGGAAGAGAGCCGCAAGCGGGTGGCCGACGCCGCCGCAATCCTCGGGCTCGAGCCCTACCTCAAGCGCTACCCGCGGCACCTGTCGGGCGGCCAGCGGCAGCGCGTCGCGATGGGCCGCGCCATCGTGCGCAACCCGGAAGTGTTCCTGTTCGATGAGCCGCTCTCGAACCTCGACGCAAAGCTGCGCGTGCAGATGCGTTCGGAGATCAAGCAGAACCACATGCGGCTCGAAACGACGACCGTGTACGTGACGCACGACCAGATCGAAGCCATGACCATGGCCGACCGGATCGTGGTGATGCATGACGGTGTGATCGAGCAGATCGGCAGCCCGCTCGAGCTCTATGATCGTCCGGCCAACCTGTTTGTCGCTGGCTTCATCGGTTCGCCAGCGATGAACCTGATCAACGGCAAGATGGACGGCAACGTCTTTACCGCGGGCGACGGCACACGCATCGACATGACCCAGGCGCCTCCCAATTCCAGCGGCCGGCCGGTGACGCTGGGGGTCCGGCCCGAGCATTTCCACCTCGACGCCAACGGCCTGCCGGCGGAAATCCTGACGGTCGAGCCGACCGGATCGGAAACGCAGGTGGTCGCCAAGTTCGCCGGCCAGGAGATCATGGGCGCGTTCCGCGAGCGCATCAAAACGCAGCCGGGCGAGACGCTGCGCATCCGGCCGGAGCCGGGTGCGGTGCACCTGTTCGACACCGAAAGCGGCAAGCGCATCGCGGCCTGAGGTCAGTCCGCGAACAGATCGGGGTGGGCCTGGGCGAGACGCGGCAGCGAGGTCAGGATCTCGCTCAGATGGCCGCGCATGGCGGCTTCGGCCTCATCGGCCGAGTGGCGGGCGAGCGCGTCGGCGATGGCCGCGTGCTGGCCCACCAGCACCTCGAACGGAGTGGCGTCGGGCATCGAAAGATAGCGGACGCGATCCATTTGTGCCTTGAGGTTCTCGAGGACGTTCCAGGCGTAGTCATTGCCTGAGGCGTGCGCGAGCGCCTGGTGAAAGGCTTCGTCGAGGCGCAGGAACTCGTCGTTGTCGGCGGCGGCGCCGGCGGCGCGCTGCGCATCCAGGTTGCGGCGGAGCTCGTCCAGGCGCGCCGGGGTCATCTCGAGCGCCGCCTTGCGGACGATGGCAACCTCGATCGCTTCGCGGACGAAACGGACGTTCTGCACCTGCCGGATCGAGATCAGCCGCACGAATGTGCCGCGCTGCGGGCGCACGTCGACGAGCCCGATTTCGGCCAGCTTGATGAAAGCCTCGCGGACCGGCTGGCGGGAGACGCCGAGCTGGCGCGCGACGTCGGCCTCGGACAGCAGATTGCCGGGGCGGAACTTGAGCTGCACGATGGCCTGGCGGACGGCGTCGAAGACGCGGGTTCCCATGCGGCCGAGACGGACGGTCGCCGCATCCTCCTCCAGCGCTTCGAGCTCGATGCCGGCCATGGTCAGTCCTCGAGCAGGTAGCCGCGGCGCTGCGGCAACGGCGTGGTGCCCACGATCTTGGCGACGTTCTCACCACGCGACACGTATTTGCGCAGCGAACGCGACAGCACGAAGCCATCGGTGCCGGCGACGAGCGGGGTGCGGGCGATGAAGGCTTCGGGACCATCGAGGGCGATGAGGTCGGCGACCGGCTGGCCGCGGTTCACGCGCTGGCCGAGCTCGACGCGATAGGCGAGCAGGCCGGGCCGGTCGGCACGGACGATGTCGGTGGCCTCGAACGGGGTCGCCGGTGCGCCGCCTTCGGGCTTCGGGCCCGGGTTGGCGTCGATGAGGCCGCGGCCGGCGAGAAAGCCGAAGAGGCGCAGCGCATCCTGCTCGCCGAAATGGTCGAAGCTGTCGGCCTGGCCGCGATATTCGAGCGTGGCGGTGGCGGTCGCCATCGGCACCGGCTTGCCGGGATTGGTCTGCGCCACCTTGCGATAGAGGATGGGCAGCACCTCGTCGAACGAGCCGCCACCGGAATCGGCTGCCGTGAGGACGGCGGCGGCGCCCATCCAGTCGCTCAGGTCCTGCAGCTCGGGCATCAGCTCGGGTGAGGTGAAGATGTGGATGAGCGAATCGGAATCGCAGTGGAGGTCGAGGACAAACTCCGCATCGTGCGCTTCCTTGAGCAGGAACATCCGCAGTTGCTCGGCCGCGGTACGCGGCTGCTGCGCCTCGATCCATTGGGCCACGGCCTTGCGGATCAGCGTGACGTTGAAGCGCTCGTCGTCGCCGAGGCGGCCGGCAAGCTGACTGCGCACCAGCGAGAAGAGCTCCGGCCACTGGCGGTTGTAGTTGATGCCGGTGTTGATGTCGGCGCGGCCGAGGTGCCGGCGGCCGACCAGATTGGCCATGCCGAGCGGATTGGCCATCGGGACGACGGTGAAGCGGGCGCGCAGCAGCTCCTGCTCATCGCTCTGGCGCAGTATCGGCAGCAGGTGGTGGAGCGCCATGGTGCCGGGCTGCTCGTCGGCGTGAAGCGCGGCCTGCAGGTAGACCTTTTCCGGCGCATCGGAAGGACCGATACGGTAGAACGGCAGTTCGATCGTGGTGCCGGGCGTGTCGCCGTGCAGGCGCAGCGTTTCGAGGCGAAAGGTCATGACAGCCCCTGCACGCGTCGCCAGGTGAACTTGACGCGCGCCTGCTGCGGCAAGTGGCGCATCAGGCGGCGGTAGATCAGGCCGAGAGCGTAGAAGATCACCAGCGAGATGACGAGGAAGTACGCGGCGGCCATGCCGAAATGCAGAAAGACGTTGTAGTCCTTCTGGAACAGTTCGCCGGCCATGCTCATGAGATCGCGCTGGTCGCCGATCACCGGCAGGGTGAAATAGACGAGGGCCGTCGCCTGGAACAGGAACACCACTTCGTTGGTGTAGGCCGGCCAGGCCAGACGGATGAGGTTGGGCCAGGTGACGCTCCAGAAACGCTGGCGGCGAGTCATGCCGTAGGCGCGTGCGGCCTCGACCTCGCCCTTCGGGACAGTGATCAGCGCGCCATAGAAGATCTCGGCGGTGTAGGCGGTGGTGTTGAGCGCGAGGATGGCCGGGCCGAGGAACAGCGGATGCAGGATGAACGCGTCGAGGCCGAGCGGCTTCCACAGGGATTCGTTGAAGGCCAGGGTCAGCGAGTAAAAGGCGAAGAGCTGGATGAAGAAGGGCGAGCCGCGGAAGAAGTAAATGTAGGCGCGGCTCAGCCGGTTGAGCAGCATGTTGCTCGAGTTCTTGCCGAGCGCGATGAAGATGGCGAAGACGAAGCCGACCGGGATGGCGGCGCCGGCGAAATAGAGGTTGAACAGCGCCGGCCGGGCCATGATGGCGATGTTGCTGAGGATGACGGAGAGCAATGTCATATGGCGTTCTGGTCGGCGAGCGGCATGCCGCGGCGGACGTGCCGGTTGATGATTGCGAAGACCTTCTCGGAGATGAAGGTCACGAGAATGTAAAAGACCAGCAGCACGAAATAATAGCGCCAGCGCCAGTCCTCGTGCACGAGGCCCACGGCCCTGGAGAAGTTGGCGGAGCCGATCCGCTGCGCCCAGGTGACGAAGTCGAGAATCTGCAGCAGCGACAGCAGCGAGGTCGCCTTGACCAGCGACATCCAGACATTGGCGAGGCCGGGGAGGGCATAGACCCACATCTGGCGGATGTGGATGCGGGTGATCACCTGCATGTTGGAAAGGCCATAGGCGCGGGCCGCCTCGAGCTGGCCTTTCGGTACCGCCTTGAGGGCGCCGGTGATGACGTTGGCGGCGAAGGCGCCATAGACAATGCCCAGGGAGACGCAAGCGAGGATCAGGTACTGGAACGTCGTCACACTCCAGTTGGCGGCGGGGCAGGGCGGCCAGGGGGCCGTCTGCGCGGCAATGGAGTCGGGCGTGCAGACCTGGAACGACCAGATCCACTCGACGAACTGCTCGAAGGCGAGCGGAAAGAACAGGAAGAACAGGACGTCCGGCACGCCGCGCACGATGTTGGTGTAGGCGGCGGCGATCCAGCGGAACGGCAGGGGCGCGCTGTGGCGCACGGCGGCGGCAAGCAGGCCGAGCAGCAGCGCGATCAGCGCGCCGAAGACCATCGCGGCGAGGGTGTACTGGACGGACTCGTACCAGGCGAGGTGCTTGCCGTTGGTGAGGTAGCCGATCCAGAACACCACGTCGGGACCGACCAGATCCTTCAGCCCTTGCGGGAGTACGTCAACCAGCATGCCCGGAGCCCCGCGGAAAGCACGGCGGGCCGACCCGCGGTCGGCCCGCCGGCAATAGTATCACTTCCAGTACGGGGCAGGCCGGTTCGGGAAGTACTTCTTGATCAGGGCGTCGAGCGAGCCATCCTTCTTCATGGCCTCGAGCGCGGTGTTGAGCTTACCCTTGAGCTCGGTGTCGGACTTGCGCAGGCCGATGCCGGCGCCGATGCCGATCGGGATATCCGGACCGTCGGACTTGAGCGCGCCATTGGAACCGGCGGCGGTCTCGACCGCGACCGAGCCGTCGATCAGGACGAGATCGATGTTGCCGGCATTGAGGTCGGCCAGCTCCTGGTCCTGCGTGTCGTATTTGAGGATGGTGTTGTCGGCCTTGAGCTTGCTGTCGAGATAGTCGGCCTGGATGGTGGCGGTCTGAGCACCGATCTTGAGGCCCTTGAGGGCAGTGTAATCGACGGTCTTGCCGGCCTTGCTCAGATAGCGCGACGGATCGGGTGGGAAGTAGGGCTCGGTGAAGTCGATGGTCTTGGAGCGCTCGTCGGTGATGGTCATATCGTCGACGATGGCGTCGTAGTTGCCAGCCAACAGGTTCGGGATGATCGAATCCCAGTCGTTGGTGACGAACTGGCAATCGTAGCTGATGCGCTTGCACAGCTCCGTGCTGACGTCGACGTCGTAGCCGGCGAGCTTGCCGCTGTCGTCCATGAAGTTATAGGGCGGGTAGCCGCCCTCGGTGCCGACCTTCAGCGTCGCCGCCTGGGCCCCCACGGTCAGCGCTGCCAGGGCAGCGGCCGCCAAAATCAGCTTATTCATGAATGCGTTTCTCCTGATGTACGCCATTGGCCGCGTTCTCGAGCGCGGCTCTGCTGCCTAGGCTTATCGCAAATGACGTATGCGTCAATTCATGCGTGAGCGCCGGCATTGAGGAATTGCCGCAGGCGAGCGGATTTCGTTGCCCCGAAGACCTCGTCGACGGAGCCTTCCTCCTCGATCTTGCCGGCGTGCAGAAAGACCGCCCGGTCGCCGACGGAGCGGGCGAATTCCATGTCGTGGGTGACGAGGATCATGGTACGGCCCTCGTCGGCAAGAAGCTTGATGACGCGCAGTACCTCGACTTCGAGCTCGGGGTCGAGGGCGGAGGTCGGCTCGTCGAACAGCATGACGCGCGGATTGATGCAGAGCGCGCGGGCGATGGCGGCGCGCTGCTGCTGGCCGCCGGACAACTGGGCGGGGTAGCTGTCAGCTTTTTCGGCAATGCCGACTTTCTTGAGCATTTCCATGGCTTCGGCCCGCACCTCGGCCTTTTCGCGCTTTTGCACGAGGACCGGCGCCTCCATGACGTTGCCGAGCACGGTCATATGGCTCCACAGGTTGAACTGCTGGAACACCATGCCGAGGCCGGAACGGATGCGGCGGATCTGGGCTTCGTCGGAGACTCGGCGATGCGGCGGTGTGCCGGCCAGCGCCACGGCCTCGCCGGCGATGCGGACGGTGCCGCTGTCGGGGATTTCCAGCATGTTGATGCAGCGCAACAGGGTCGACTTGCCGGAGCCGGAGGAGCCGATCAGCACGACGACTTCGCCTTCGTGCGCAACGAGCGACACGCCCTTGAGAACCTCCACCTCCCCGAAGCTCTTGTGGATCCGGTCGAGCTCGACCACGGGCATTGTGGAGCGGGGGACGGCAGTCTCTGTCATGCGCCGGAACGTGACGGCAAAGCCCCATTGCTGGCAAGCCCAAAACAAAAGGCGGTCCCGAAGGACCGCCAGGTGCAAGGAATGGAAGAAGTTCAGGCGGAACTAAGCTGCGACCCGGGAGCCCTCATCGAAGAAGAGGGCTTGGGAAATCAGCGCTTTCACCATGTCCGGATTGAAAGGCTTGGTGACGAGGAAGGTCGGTTCCGGCCGCTCGCCGGTGAGCAGGCGCTCGGGGAAAGCCGTGATGAAGATCACCGGCAGGGCCTCGCTCGAGAGGATGTCGTTGACCGCGTCGATGCCCGAGGAGCCGTCGGCGAGCTGGATGTCGGCGAGGATCATCTTGGGATGGGTCTTGCCGTAGAGGGCGACCGCTTCCTTATGCGTGCGGGCGATTCCGACGACCTTGTGACCCAGGGATTCGACGAGCTGCTCGATGTCCATGGCGATCAGCGGCTCGTCCTCGATGATGAGGATTTCGGTCGCCACCTGGCGGGAAATCTCGCGCGAGGCCTGGTCAAGCAACTGCGTGAACTCGGCGTCCGAAATATCGAGGATTTCGGCGGCCTGCTCATTGGTGAAACCTTCAACGGCGACGAGCAGGAAAGCCTGCCGTGGACGCGGGGCAAGGTTGGCGAGATTGCGCGCCGCCCGCTGTTCCCACACGAAATGCGGCTGCGGCGAGGGGATGCGCACGGCAGAGGAGGAAAACAGCTTGGAGAAGAGCTTATAGAGCGCGATGCGGTCGCTCGTGGCCTGGGGAAAAATCGAAACGTCGGCGATCAGCGCTTCGAGTGCCGCAGCTACATAGGCGTCACCCGAGGTCTGCGAGCCGGTTACCGCACGCGAAAATCGGCGCAGATAGGGGAGATGCGGAGCAATCCGCGTGGACAAGGTCATAAAGAGGCTCCCTTTGACGCTATGTTGGTCAACCCAAATCCCCAAACGAAGGATTCAGCATTTCGTTCCAAGCTTCGGAACTTTTCGATCAAACCCACATTTATGGTAGCACGTCAGAGGCTAGCGTCACTCTGTCGAGGGTCCGGGTAGTGAAAGACAAAACGAAGATGAACGAAATGAGTGTACCGCGCTCGCGGCGCACGGATGACGGGCTCGGTCCGAATTCCGACATCGGCGCAAAGCTTCGGGCCTTTTATGGGGCCGTCCAGGATCAACCGATTCCGGACAAATTCCTCGATTTGCTGGAAAAACTCGACGCGGTGGAACAGGCCAGCAAACGAAAGGGCCACTAGCCCATGCAAGAATCCCCATCGTTCAAGAGGGAATTGCTGGCCACGTTGCCATCGCTGCGCGCCTTTGCGGTGTCGCTGAGCGGACGGCACGACCGTGCTGACGATCTGGTGCAGGACACCATGATGAAGGCCTGGGCCAAGCAGGACAGCTACCAGATGGGCACCAACATCAAGGCCTGGCTGTTCACGATCCTGCGCAACGAATTCTATTCTCAGATGCGCAAGCGCGGGCGCGAGGTGCAGGACACCGACGGTGCGTTTACCGAGCGCATGTCGGTCCACCCGAGCCAGTATGGCGTGCTCGACATGGCCGACTTCAAGAAGGCGCTCGATACGCTGCCACCCGACCAGCGCGAAGCCATCATCCTGATCGGCGCCTCGGGCTTTTCATACGAGGAAGCCGCCGAAATCTGCAAATGCGCGGTGGGCACGATGAAAAGCCGGGTCAGTCGCGCGCGCACGCGGCTGCAGGATGTGCTGAAGATTTCGGGCGAGGCGGATTTCGGCCCCGACGCCGTATCGGCACAGGTGACCACCCACACCCTGACCTAGCGGGCAGCGCTTAGCGGGCGCCCAGCGCCCGCTCGCAGGCGGCCAGCAATTCCTCATCGGAAAACGGCTTGTCGACGATCTCCGCTTCGGCCAGCGGCGTATCCGACAACGCTCCCGGACTGCCGGTGCAGACCACGATCGCGACCCCTGCGGCGGCGAGTCGGCCGGCGATCTCGCCGTCTGCGGTGTGCGGGCGCGGAACCGACACGATCGCGAGATCGAAGTCGCTGAGGCGGCCGCCAAGGGCGGTGACCTCCTCGTAGTTGCGGGCAAGCACGGATTGCCGAGCGCCGGCCTCTTCGACGACGCGCTGGAGGTCCAGCGCAATAATGAACTCATCTTCGACAATGAGCAGGCGTTTTCCGGAAAGCACGATGTTGTCCCGTTGCGTTCGCCTGAAAAGGCGGTCGCGGCGGAGAATCGTCATTTAAAAAAGACATGCGAGACGGTGTGCAACCGCAACATTAGGGATGGCGTTGGCTAGCGGATCGGCGGGATAACGGCGTGCAAAACGAGTCCGAGAGCGTCATTCTGCCAGTCTCCACGCGACGCGTGCCCTGCCAGCAATGTCCCCTTCGCGCGATGCCCCAGTTCCGGGCCTTCACGCCGGAGGAGCTCAAGTTCGTCTCCAATTTCAAGCGCGGCGAACTGGTGGCGGAGCCCGGTTCGGTCATCCTTGCCGAAGGGGCGCACAGCGCGCAGCTCTTCACGCTGCTGAGCGGCTGGGTCTTTCGCTACAAGACGCTGGAGGACGGCCGCCGGCAGATCCTCAACTATTGCCTCCCCGGCGATCTGGTTGGGTTGCAGGGATCGGTGATCGGGGCGATGGAGCATTCGGTTGAGGCCTTGTCGCCGGCGGTACTGTGCGTGTTCCAGCGCGACCGGTTGGCCGAGCTCTATCGGTCGCATCCGGGGTTGAGCTTCGACGTCACCTGGCTCGCCTCGCGCGAGGAGCGCATGCTCGACGAGAATTTGTTGAGCCTCGGGCGGCGGACGGCAATCGAGCGGGCGGCGTACCTGGTGGCGTTTCTCCACCAGCGCGCAACGGCGGTGGGCCTGGCGGAACAGAAATCGCTGCTCATCCCGATTACGCAGCAGCATGTGGCCGATACGCTCGGGCTCTCGATCGTGCACACCAACAAGACGCTCAAGAAGCTCAGCGACAGAAAGCTGATCCGCTGGCACGACCGGGCGTGCGAAGTGCTGGACCCGCCCGGACTGCTCGACGTCGCCGGCTGGACCGGCATGCTCGAGGGCAAGCGCCCCTTGATCTGAATCTTTGTCGGTCGCGCGTCCGAAGCGTAAAAGCGGGCTTCCATTCTGGCCGGAAGCGCTCAGGGAACGAACGCCTGTCGCCGCCGTTTTGGAGCGGGGCAAAGGGCTGTCATCATGCGCGTCATCGGCGTGTTCAACCGCGACGGCGGAACCTTCAAGACTACGGACATGGATGCCTTCGCGGCGCGGGCCGTAGAGGTCTTTGCTGCGCATGGACACCAGATCGATGTGCGCGTGGTCGACGGCAAGGACTTGCTCGGCCAACTGAAGCAGGCGGTGCACGAGGCGGAGCTGGTCGTCGCCGGCGGGGGCGACGGCACGGTTTCGGCGGCTGCGGCCGCCGCTTATGAGGCCGGTACACCGCTGGGCGTGCTGCCGGCCGGCACGATGAACCTGTTTGCGCGGTCGCTCGGCATTCCCCTGCGGCTCGAGGAGGCGCTGCAGGCGATCGCGGACGGCGAGACGCAGAAGGTGGACATCGCGACGGTCAACGGGCGGCCATTCATCCACCAGTTCTCGGTGGGCATCCATCCCAAGCTGGTGAAGCTGCGCGGGCAGCTCAGCTACAAGAGCCGGATCGGCAAGATGATCGCGTCGACGCGCGCGGCGCTCGGGGCCATCCTCAATCCGCCGAGCTTTGCCGTCGACGTGCTGGCCAACGGCCGGCTGGAACGCCGATTTACGGCTGGCCTGTCGGTCTCCAACAACCCCTTCGACGAAGGCCATCTGCCCCTGGCGGATCGCCTCGATCGTGGGGTGCTGGGACTCTACTTCGTTCCCCCGCTGAGCTTTCGCGTGGCATTCAAGCTCGGCTTCGGGCTGCTGCGGGGCAAGTTCCGCAGCCTGCCCGAAGTGATCGAGAAGGAAGTGCGCGAGGCGACGATCTTTTTTCCGCACCGGAAACACGGTTCGGTGGGTGTGATCGACGGCGAGCTCATCAAGCTGCCCGATCGGGTCGACCTCAAGATCCATCCGGGCGCGCTCAGTGTGGTCGTCCCCAAGGTCGAGAAGGCACCGGTTGCGGACGAGCGCCCGGGGCTGGCGAAACTCCTTGCCTCGGCCTGAAAAAAGCCCCGTCCGGGATCGCCGGACGGGGCACAGATCTTTTCCGCAAACATGCCCGGGATCAGAGGCTGTTGGCGCCGGCTTCGACCGGCTGCTCGCCTAGTTTACGAAGGGCCTGCTCGATCGCCTTGAGGTCCTCGCCGTCGTCGCCGTCGACCGGGGTCATGCCTTCGGTCGCGCTGCGCTCCTTGCTCAGGGAGTCGGCCTCGAGCTGACGCAGCACCTCAATCTTGTCCCGGTCCGCAAGTTGGCCGTCCTTAAGGATCGTCACGATCTGCCGTTTGATGTGAGACATGGCAAATCCTCTCGGTTGTTCCCGGGGCGCCCGATTGCACCCCGAAGTTGGGAAACGTGCGCCGGCATGCCCGGGTTCCGGTCTAATGCCGGTGCCGGTCGTCGGACTTGCGCATCATCAGCGCCGACGCGAGGGCGGCACCGGCCGGCAGACCGATTTCCTTGAACAGCGGCGAACGCAGGATCAGCGGCACCGCGGTGATGATCGCGGTGGTGATCAGCGCCGTCATCTCGGCGCTCTTTTTGCGTTCCGCGTCGCGGCGTGCGGCGATGTTGTCCTGCAACTGCGCCACCAGGTAGATTGCCAACGCGATCAGTGCTGCGGCGACGGCGATGATGAGCGGCGCGATTATCGGACCGACGACGTAGGCGAGGGCGCTGTCGGCAGCGACCAGCAGGAAGGTAAGGAAGACGAGCCCCAAAGCGCCAATCAAGCCCCAGAGGACGGCCTTGCGCTTGAGGTTGGCGGTCATCGAGCTGGCCTCCACCCCGAGCAGTGACAGCAGCGGGGTCAGCACGGCGAGCATGTCGTCTTACCGTGTGATGACAGCGAGGATGAAGCCGAGCGCGATGGCGCCGGCAACCGCGGTCAGCGGCTTTTCGCGGATGGTATCCTTGATCTGCTTTTCGAAGGCGCCGAATTCGTCCTGGGCGGTGTCGAGGGCGGACTGACCGCGGGCGGCGAGGTCGCCGGCACGGGCACGGGCGCCGGACTTGATCTCGTTGGTCGCCGTGGTGCCCATCCGCTGCAGCGTGCTGGTGATCGACTTGAGGTCGGTCTGAAGCTGCGCGACCTGATCCTCGAGGCTGTCGGCCTCGACTTCCAGCGCTGCGCTGCGGGCGCGGCTCCGGGCGCGGGAGCCGGTGCGCCGCGCGGACGAGCGGGCAGAGCGAGCGGCCTGGGTGACGGTGCCGGCAGCAGCGTGTGCGGCATCGTTGGCCTTGGCGGCCGTGTCTTCAGAGTCAGCCATTTGCGATGTCTCCTGGTTCGACGCTTCGCCACACAACGCGGCGGCGGGTGCCACAGTTCCGCGATGCGCGCCTCGGCGCCTTGCGCTGGATCAAAAAGAAACACCCCGGTTCGCGGGGGACGCGAACCGGGGTGGTTGAGCGGGTCGAAAGGGGGGCGACCTAGGACCCGCGAAGCTCAGATCCGTCCCATCAACACAAGGATGATGACGATCACGAGCACGACGCCGACGATACCGGAAGGGAAGTATCCCCAGGAGCGGGAGTATCCCCAGCTCGGTATGGCGCCGATCAGAACGAGAATGAGGATGACGATGAGAATTGTGCTGAGCATTTCTTGTTTTCTCCTGGTTGACGCTTCGGCCTAGAACACGACGAACAACATCGCGACCGCGGCCGCGAGGATGCCGATCGCCGGGACCATGGCCCCCAGCACCGCGCCCAGATGGATGCGCCCGTCGTAGCCTTCCGGCGACCACGCCATAGCGGACCGTCCGGCATGCTCCAGAGCGTTGATTTCCATCTGTGTCATCGCCTGAAATCCTTTGTCTTTTGGCCGGCAGGGAGGAGGACCGGTCTCCGCTTGGATCGCGCGCATGACTTGGCGCTGGTCAAATAACTGGCCGCCGGTCCTTCTGGTTCCGTAAGTGAAAGTGAAATTGCGCGCTCGCCCGGGCGGCGCCTGTTCGACTTGCTCGACGTCGACGCTCCGGATGCTCCGGCGCTTGCGAGAGGAAGCTGCGGTTTTGCCGTCCGTCGGGTCCGCCAGCGCAAGGGCGTGGAATTGCAGGCAGTTTCGGCGCGGTGGTCGGGAAGCGGAGGCCCGAACCTCTCATACCAGCGCGAGGGGCTTGAAATCGAAGGGCTTGGGGCCTCATTTCATCGCCGAGTGAGGGCGAATGAGCGAAAAATCGAGACATCCCGCGATCGTCGTGCTGCGCGCGGTCGGCCGCTTTATCGTCGGTGTGATCGTTGTCGCCTACGCGGTGCTCGACGCGGTGCTGTTCCCGCTGTTCCGGCCGCTGATCCGCTATCTTAGCGCCCACCCGGTGTTCACGACGACCGGGCGGATTATCCAGACGCTACCGCCCTATATGGTGCTGGTGATCCTTGCGGTACCGTTCGTCGTGCTGGAGCCGCTCAAGGTGTTCGCGCTCTACTGGTTTGCGCTCGGGCACCTGATCCAGGGCGGCGTGCTGCTGGTGGTGGCGCACGGGCTCTCCATCCTGACGCTCGAGCGGCTCTATCACACGGGGCGGCCGCAACTCATGCAGATCGGCTGGTTCGCACGGATCATGGGATGGCTGGAGCGGCTGCGCGACCGGGTGCTCAAGATCGCCCGTTCGACGGCGGCGTGGCAGTGGTCGGCGCGGACCATGGGCGACATCCGTGCCTGGCTCCGCGGCCTGATCCAGTCGGCGCGCTGAGATGGCATTGGCCGAGACCTGACCTTAAGGTGCGTTCCGGGCACACCCGCCGACAGCTTGTTTTCACGCGAACAGATAGATGACAGCGGCCGTTTCGATGCAGCACGTCTCCCGGCTCTTCGGGACGGTCAAAGCGATGGACGACGTCGACCTCGACATCCAGGCGGGCGAATTCTTTGCCATCCTCGGTCCGTCGGGTTCGGGAAAGACCACCTGCCTGCGGCTGATCGGCGGTTTCGAGCAGCCGGATGCGGGGCAGATCGCGATTTTCGGCGAGCGGGTAGAGAAGGTTCCGGCCTACCGGCGCAGCGTCAACACGGTGTTCCAGGACTACGCGCTGTTTCCCCACCTCAACGTGCTGGACAACGTCGCCTTCTCGCTCATGCTGAGGAAAGTGCCGCGTAAAGAGCGGTACAGCCAGGCCGAGGCGGCGCTCGAGATGGTGCGGCTCGCGGGCCATGGCACCCGCCGGCCATCGCAGCTTTCCGGCGGGCAGCGGCAGCGCGTGGCCCTGGCCCGCGCCATCGTCAACAAGCCAAAGGTGTTGCTGCTCGATGAGCCGCTCGGAGCGCTCGATCTCAAGCTGCGGGAGTCGATGCAGGACGAGCTCAAGGCGCTGCAGAAGACGCTCGGCATCACCTTCATCTTTGTGACGCACGACCAGGGCGAGGCGCTGAGCATGGCCGACCGCGTGGCGGTGTTCAACGAGGGACGGGTGCAGCAGATCGGCACGCCGGAGGACGTGTACAGGCGGCCGGTGTCGCGGTTCGTCGCCGATTTCGTCGGTTCGTCGAACGTCCTGCAGCCGGAGTTCGTCTACTGGGTCACGGGCGAGAAGCGCTGGGCGTCGCTCAGGCCGGAAGCGATCCACGTGATGGCCGCCGGCGCGTCGGCATCGCGAATGACCGGCACGATCGTGTCGCGATCGTATCTCGGGCCAGTGATCCGGCTGCTGATCGACCTCAATGGAACGAAGCTCCACGCAGCGGTGCCGTCGGGTGAAGCAGTGCCGGGGGAGGGCGCACGGGTCACGCTGGGCTTCGCCAAGGATGCCATCCATATGATGGAGCCGGCCGAGTGAGCCCTTCCTGGCGGGCGGCAGCGGCCCTGCATATCGTGCGCCACAGGATCAGCCACGACTGAGCGTGTCGATGGCCTGGCGCTGGCCGAGCATGGCGAGGAAGACGCGATAGTCGCGGTCGTAGCGCTCGCGCAAGGCGGTGTCGGGGCGGCGCGTCCGGCCGCCCTGCTGCATGGCCATGGCGGCGGCATTGAGCGTGCCATAGAGGCCGGCGGCGGTGGCGGCGACCATGGCGGTGCCCAGCAGCGTCGCGTCGTCGGTGGCGGGTTCGACGACGGTGCAGCCGGTGGCGTCGGCGTAGAGCTCCATCAGCAGCGGATTGTGCGTATGACCGCCGGTGACGTGCAGCGTGCCGATGGCGTAGCCGTGGGCGTTGAGCGTTTCGAGGATATGCCGCACGCCGAGCACGATGCCGACTGCCGTGCGCCAATAGAGACGGCAGAGGCTGTCGAAATCGCTGTCCAAGGTGAGGCCGGAAATGACGCCGAGGGCATTGGGGTCGGCGAGGGGCGAGCGGTTGCCGTGGAAGTCGGGCACCACGTTGAGACGCGGCGCGAGGTCGGGCTCGCCGCGGCGCAACTCCTGCACGCGATCGATGATGCGCTGGTGCATTTCGGGCGTCGGCTCGCCGCCGGCGCCATGCCAGCGGATGATGTGATGGAGGAGCGCGCCCGTTGCGGACTGCCCCGCTTCGTTGAGCCAGGCATCGGGCAGCACGGCGCCCTGGTACGGACCCCAGACGCCGCGGATCGGCCGCGGATCGGGCGACAGCGCCATGACGCAGCTCGAGGTGCCGGCGATGAGCGCGAGGTGGCGGTGGATGGAGCCGGGATCGCCGGCAAACGCCCCCAGCGCGCCGAGGGCGCCGGCATGCGCATCGATCAGCCCGAGGCCGACGCGGCAGCGGTTGGTGAGGCCGAGCGCGTCGGCGGCGGCCTCGGTCAGCGGCCCGAGGTCGGTGCCGATGGGGCTGGCCTCGTCGGGCAGGTTGCCGCGTTCGAGCATGTCGGCCAAGCCGACCTCGGCAAGGAAATCCGGCTGCCAGCCGCCCTCGCTGCCGATCCAGGTCCACTTGCAGGTGAGGGTGCATTGCGAGCGGGCCCGCGAGCCGGAGGCCCGCCAGGTGAGGAAGTCGGCGAGATCGAAGAAGTGACCGGCGCGCGCCCAGGTTTCCGGCTTGTAGCGCTTGAGCCACATCAGCTTGGGCACTTCCATTTCCGGCGACATGACGCCGCCGATGGAATCGAGCACCGCATGATTGGTTGCGGTGCATTCGGCGGCCTCTTCCAAGGCGCGGTGGTCGAGCCAGACGATGGTATCCCAGCGCGCTTCGCCGTCGCCCACCGGAAGTGGAGCGCCGTTCCGGTCGCGGACGACGAGCGAACAGGTGGCATCGAAGCTGATGCCGACGACGGCTTCGGGCCTGGCCGCGGCGGCGCGCATTGCAGCCCTCACCGCGAGGCAGACGGCCTGCCAGATCTGTTCGCTGTCGTGCTCGGCGTGGTTGGCGTCGGTGCGACGCATATCGATGACCTGCTCGGCCCGGCCGAGCATGGCTCCGGTCGCGCTGACCACGCCGGCCCGGGCGCTCCCGGTGCCGACATCGACTGCCACCAGCAGGTCCTGCATCCCGCTGTTCGTCCTCCGCTGGAGCTGTTGTAGCAGCGCCGGCAGCTCGCGCATATCCGACAGCATGGCGTCGGGATTGAGCGCCGAAATCGTCGCCAGCAGCCCGGACGGCTCGATATGGCCGCCGCCGGTAAAGGCGAAAACGCGCATGCCGGCCTTCTTGGCGGCGATAATCCCGGCGGGACTGTCCTCGACGACGAGGCAGCCAAAAGGCTCGACGCCCATGTCCGCGGCGGCCTTGAGGAAGAGGTCGGGCGCCGGCTTGCCGCGGCCGACCATGCTCGCCGAGAAGATGCGCGGATGGAAGTTTTCGCTGAGGCCTGTGATGTCGAGGCTGGTGCGGATCCGCTCCATCTGGCTCGACGAGGCGACGCAGAACGGCAGGCCGAGCTCGGGCAGCACGTCGAGCAGGCCGGCCATCGGCTTCAGCTCGCGGCGATAGGTGTCGTAGAGGTCGAGCCGCATGGCCTCGATGGCGGCGTCGTCGAGGCGCAGGCCATGCAGGTCGTCGAGGCTCTGCGCGATTGAGGAGAAGCTGCGGCCGAGATAGTTGCGGAAGCCCGCTTCGGTCGAAACATCGAGACCGGCGGTCGCCAGGGCGCGCAGCAGCACCCGCATGGCGAGCGGCTCGCTGTCGACGAGGACGCCGTCGCAGTCGAAGATGATCAGTCGGATGGGGGAGGCGGGAGAGGCGGGCGGCATGGCCAAGTCACCCTACCGACCCACCGCCGGAAAGCTAGAGCTTCCCGACGAGATAGGCTTCGAGCGTCGCCTTCGTGCCGATGGACCAGATGGTGTCGAGCGCGTGTGAGAAGGCGGCGATGTAAGCCGGATCGCGGGCGAGGTCGCCGAAGATATCGGTCATGCCGAGCCAGGCTTTCGGATCGCTCCTGGCGCGGCGGGCTTCCTGGTTCAGGCGGTTCCAGCTCGGGTCGTTGGGCGGGATGACCTTGCCGCTATCGGTCTCCCCGTAGCAATAGCGGCACCAGAAGGCGGAGACGAGGGCAAGGCCGGCGACGGACTGGCCGGCCCTCAGCCGGTCGGCGGCCGAGGGGAGGATGAATTTCGGCTGGCGGTTGGAGCCATCGAGGCAGAGGCGGGTGATGGTGTCGCCGATCTTGGGGTTCGAGAAGCGGCGCTCGATCAGCTCATAGTAGTCGGTGAGGCTCGTGTCAGGGACCGGCGGCACGATCGGGATGATCTCCTCGCGCTCGAGTTTTTCGAGGAAGCCGCGGATCAGCGGGTGCGCCATGGCTTCGTGCACGAAGTGGATGTCGAGCAGGCCGGCAGGGTAGGCAATGGCTGCGTGGCCGCCATTGAGGACGCGGATCTTCATGTGCTCGAAGGGTGCGACGTCCTTGACGAACTGGACACCGACCCGTTCGAGCGCGGGGCGGCCGGCGGGGAAATTGTCCTCGAGCACCCACTGGCGGAAGTTTTCGCAGAACACCGGCCAGTTGTCGGCGATGCCGTAGTCTTTGGCGAGGAGATCGCGCTCGCGGTCCGTGGTCGCGGGAGTGATGCGGTCGACCATGCCGTTGGGGAACGCGACGTTGTTGCGAACCCAGCCGGCGAATTCGTGGTCGAAGAGCTCGGCCAGGCCGACGACCGCATTCTGCGTCACGTGGCCGTTGCCCGGGATGTTATCGCAGCTCATCACGGTGAAGGGCCTGGTGCCGGCGTCGCGGCGGCGCTTGAGGCCGGCGAGGATCAGGCCGAAGGCGGTCTTGGGTGCGGCCAGTCGGTCCTTGGCGTCGGCGGCGATATCGGGATGCGTCGGATCGAAGCGTTGCGTCGCCGGATCGATGTAGTAGCCGCCTTCGGTGATGGTCAGCGAGACGATACGGATGGCGGGATCGGCGAGGCGTGCAATGGTGGCCGCCGCGTCGCCGACCTTGAGATGATCGATCATCGGCGCGGTGACACGGGCGTGCGAGGCCGCGGCCTCCTGCTCGACGACGGTGGTCAGCCAGTCCTGCGCCATGAGCTTCTGGCGCATCGCCTCGTCGGCGGGGCGAACGCCGACCCCGACCAGCGCCCAGTCGTGGTCGCGGCCAAGATTGAAGAGGTCGTCGAGATAGACCGCCTGATGCGCGCGGTGGAAGTTGCCGACGCCGATGTGGACAATGCCGGCCGTGAGCGAGCCCGGATCATAAGAGGGGATTGCGGCGGTCTCGCTCAATTCCTTGAACGCACCACGGCTCAGCTCAATCGGCATAACGGGCCTCCTCACGCGGCGGCCAACGAACGGCCGTCCTTGTCGAAACGATAGACGCGCTGCGGATCGGGCGTCAGCCAGACCGCATCGCCGTGATGCAACTGTTTTTCACCTTCGGTGCGCACGGTCATCAGGCCGAGGCCGTCGACATTGACGTGAAGGAAGGTATCGGACCCCAGATGCTCGGCGACACCGACGGTGCCGTGCCAGCTGCCCGAGGTGGCCGAGACGGAGATATGCTCGGGCCGGAAGCCGATGGATGCTGCATTATGTTTGGCGGCTTCCGGTCCATCGATGAAGTTCATCCTGGGCGAGCCGATGAAGCCGGCGACAAAACGGTTGGCCGGGTGCCGGTAAAGCTCCATGGGCGAACCGAACTGCTCGATGTTGCCGGCGTTCAGCACCACGATGCGATCGGCCATGGTCATGGCCTCGACCTGGTCGTGCGTCACATAGACCATGGTGGTCTTGAGCTGCTGGTGCAGCTCGGAAATCTCGAGCCGCATGTTGACGCGAAGCGCCGCGTCGAGATTGCTCAGCGGCTCGTCGAACAGGAAGGCCTTGGGCTGACGGACGATGGCCCGGCCGATGGCGACACGCTGGCGCTGCCCGCCGCTCAGGTTGCGCGGGCGCCGGTCGAGGTAATTGGTGAGGTTGAGGACAGCAGCGGCCTCTTTCACTTTCCCTTCGATCGACGCCTTGTCCATGCCCGCCATCTTCAGCGGGAAGCCGATATTCTGGCCGACCGTCATATGCGGATAGAGCGCGTAGGACTGGAACACCATTGCAAGCTGGCGCCGGGCGGGTGGTGCGGCCGTCATGTCCTGGCCATCGAGCAGGATCTGGCCCGAGGTTGTGTCTTCGAGCCCGGCGATGAGGCGCAGCAGCGTGGACTTGCCGCAGCCCGAGGGGCCGACGAAGACCACGAACTCGCCGTCCTTGATCTCGAGGCTGGCGTCGGGGATTACGGCGTGGGCGCCGAAGGACTTGTTGACGTGCTGAAGCTGAATGGAACCCATTTGGTGTCTCCCCCTATTTCACGGCGCCGAAGGTCAGGCCACGGACGAGCTGCCGCTGGCTGATCCAGCCGAGCACCAGGATGGGTGCGATGGCGAGCGTCGATGCGGCGCTGAGCTTGGCCCAGAACAGCCCTTCGGGGCTCGAGTAGGATGCGATGAAGGCGGTGAGCGGCGCGGCGTTGATGGTGGTGAGGTTCAGCGTCCAGAACGCCTCGTTCCACGCCAGGATGATGTTGAGCAGCATGGTCGAGGCGATACCCGGCACCGCCATCGGCACGAGCACGTAGACCAGCTCCTTGCCGAGGGTGGCGCCGTCCATGCGGGCCGCTTCGAGGATGTCGACCGGGATTTCCTTGAAGTAGGTGTAGAGCATCCACACCACGATCGGCAGGTTCATCAGCATCAGGATGGACATGATGCCCCAGACGTTGTCGAGCAGCCCGAGCGTCTTGAAGATCAGGTAGATCGGCACCAGCACGCCGACGGCCGGCATCATCTTGGTGGAGAGCATCCACATCATGAGGTCGCGGGTCCGGGAGGTCGGCGCGAACGCCATCGACCAGGCCGCGGGGATCGAGAACAGCAGGGCCAGGACGGTCGAGCCGATCGAGATGATCACCGAGTTGAAGAAGTGGTGGAAGTAGTCCGACCGGCTCTGCACCTCGAAATAGCTGTCGATGGTCCATGGCGTCGAGAAGAAGTGCGACAGGTTGATCGCGTCGCCCTCCGACTTGAAGCTGGTGAGGATCGTCCACAGGATCGGAAAGAAGATGACCAGGGCGACGACCCAGGCGGCCGCGGTCACCGTGATCTTGCGCTGGATGGTTGCTTCGCGTGCCATGTCGTTTCCCCCTCACGCGTCCAGGTTCTTGCCGACGATCCGGATCAGGAAGATCGCGACGATGTTGGCGAGGATCACCGCAATGACGCCGCCGGCCGAGGCCCCGCCCACGTCGTAGTTCAGCAGCGCCTGCACATAGATCAGGTAGGGCAGGTTGGTGGAGGCCGAACCGGGGCCGCCCTGTGTGGTGACGAAGATCTCCGCGAAGATGCCGAGCAGGAAGATCGTCTCGATCAGGATGATGACCGTCACGGCGCGCGCCAGGTGCGGCAGGATGATGTAGATGAAGCGGTTGATGAAGTTGGCGCCGTCCATCTCGGAGGCTTCCTTCTGGTCTTCATCGAGCGACTGCAGCGCAGTCAGCAGGATCAGCGTCGCGAACGGCAGCCATTCCCAGGCCGTGATGACGATCACGGAAAACAGCGGGTAATCGGTCAGCCAGGCAACCGGCCGCATGCCGAAAGCGGACCAGATGCCGGCAAGGATGCCATATTGCGGGTGCATCAGCATATTCTTCCACACCAGTGCCGAGACGGTGGGCATGACAAAGAACGGAGCGATCACCAGGAGGCGGACGATGCCCTGGCCCCAGACTGGCTGGTCGAGCAGCAGGGCCAGCAGGATGCCACCGACCACGGTGATCACGAGCACCCCCACCACGAGGATCAGCGTGTTGCCGATGGCCTGGACGAAGTCGGGGTCGGTCAGGAAGAAGTAGTAGTTGCGGAACCAGACGAAGCCGCCGCGGTCCGGGTGCAGCAGATTGTAGCGCTGCAGCGAGTACCAGAGCGTCAGGACCAGCGGCACGATCATCCAGACGAACAGGATGATGACCGACGGTGCCACCATGAAGCGCGCAAGCGTGCGCGTCTGACGGGTAGCCATGGCGCTTCCCTCCCCGATAACGCCGAGCAGCCGAGCTGCAAAAATCAGATGATCGTCCGCAGTCCTCTCACTGCGCCCGCACTTGGGGCTGTCCGGCTAGAGGGACCGGGCAGCCCCGACCTGCGGGGAGGTCAACCCGGCGGACGGCACTGGTTTGCCAGTTGCCGCCCGCCAAGCCGGATCAGAGATAGCCCGCCTTCTGCATTTCGCGGGTGGTGGTGTCCTGCGCCTGCTTGAGGGCGTCATCGACCGAGATCTGGCCGGCGACGGCGGCCGAGAAGATCTGGCCGACATCGGTGCCCAGGCCCTCGAACTCGGGGATCGCGACGAACTGCACGCCCACATACGGGACCGGCTTGACGGTCGGATGCTGCGGGTCAGCCGAGTTGATCGAGTCGAGCGTCATCTTGGCGAAGGGTGCCGCCTTCTGGTAGTCGGGATTGCTGTAGAGCGAGGTTCTGGTGCCGGGCGGAACGTTGGCCCAGCCCTCCTTGCTGGCGACGAGGTCGAGATAGTGCTTGCCGGTTGCCCAGGCGATGAACTTCTCGGCCGCATCGACCTTCTGGCTCGAGGCCGGGATGGCCAGCGCCCACGACCACAGCCAGTTACCGCGCTTGCCCAGGCCCTTGTCGGGGGCGAGCGCGAAACCGACCTTGTCGGCGACGGTCGAGGCCTTCGGATCGGTCACGAACGAGGCAGCGACCGTGGCGTCGATCCACATGCCGCACTTGCCCTGCTGGAACAGAGCGAGATTCTCGTTGAAGCCGTTGTTGGAGGCGCCATCGGGACCGTCGGCCTTCATCATGTCGACGTAGAACTGCAGCGTGTCCTTCCACTCGGGCTGGTCGAACTGCGCGTTCCACTTTTCGTCGAACCAGCGGGCGCCGAAGGAGTTGGACATGGCGGTCAGGAACGCCATGTTCTCGCCCCAGCCGGCCTTGCCGCGCAGGCAGATGCCGTTGATGCCATTGGCCCGGTCGGTCATCTTGTCGGCGGCCTGGCGGATGAAGTCCCAGGTCGGCGCGTCGGGCATCTTGAGCCCGGCCTTGTCCATCAGGTCCTTGCGGTACATGACCATCGAGCTCTCGCCGTAGAACGGGGCGGCATAGAGCTTGCCGTCGACGCTGAGGCCGCTGCGGATGGGCGGCAGCAGGTCATTGACGTCGTAGTCGGCGCCGAGGTTGTCGAGCGGCACGAGCCAGTTCTGCTTCTGCCAGATCGGAACCTCGTAGGTGCCGATAGTGATGATGTCGTACTGGCCGCCTTTGGTGGAGATGTCGGTGGTCACCTTCTGGCGCAGCACGTTCTCTTCGAGCGTGACCCACTGCAGCTGGATGTCGGGATTGGCCTTGGTGAAGTCGTCCGTCAGCTTCTGCATGCGGATCATGTCGCCGTTGTTCACCGTCGCAATGGTGAGGGTAACGGCGGACGCCGACGAGGCAAGCGTTGCGCCAAGCAAGAGCGCGCCGGCGAAAACCGGAACAAATTTCATGGATGTCCTCCCTTTGTCGAAGCGAGCATTTGCTTCGATCGTGGGCAATTACTCATCAAATCGTTAAAGCTGTCAAGCGGTCGCGGGTCGGATTCACCGAGGTATGCTTCTCGTCGAGACGTGGAAATCGATTACAATTTCAGGGAAATCAGTGGCTTATTTACGGGCCAACAATTTTGTGGCGGTCCGCTCGTCGGTCATCAGGCCGTTAACGAGACGGCGATTCAACGCGGCCACGACGCCGGGCAATTTTTTCTCGCCCATGGCAAGTGCTACGACCAGCGACTGCTCGCGCGAGGGCATCGGCGCACTCGCCACGCGGTCGTTGGTGAGGCCTTCGACCATGCGGCCCTGGGCGTCGAAGGCCCAGCCGACGATCTCGCCGACCGCACCGGCTTTCTGCAGGGCCTTGAGCTCTGGCTCGGTGATGAAGCCGTCGAGATAGAGCGGCGCATCGGGTCCGAGATCGCCGATGCCGATGAAGGTGATATCGGCCCGGGCGGCGAGCGCCAGGGTCTCCTTGACCATGGGCTGGCGCAACAGCATTTCGCGCTCTTCGGGCGAAGAGGCGATCACCGGCAGCGGCATGGGGAACATGCGCGCCTTCACGGTGTCGGCCATGTTGAAGATGACGTTGTAGTAGGAGGCCGAGCCGTCCGGTGCGATGTTGCCGGTGAGTGAGACGATCTTGTGCTGCGACGCCTCCATCGGCGAGAGCTGCTCGATCGCCGCCTTGAGTGTGCGCCCGGTGCCGATCGCCATCACGATGGGGGAGGGTGAACGCAGGCGGCGTTCGATCTCGGCGGCGGCGGCCTGGGCCACGCCGATAACGGTGGAGGACGAGTCCGGGTCGGACGGGACGACTTCGACGAGGTCGAGGGCGAAGCGCTGGCGGAGCTTTTCCGCGAGCTCCATGCAGCGGCCGATGGGATGATCGAGCCGGACCTTGATCAGGCCTTCGCTGACGGAGAGCGAGACCAGGCGCTGCGCCGTCTGACGCGAGACGTTGAGCTTGCGCGCGATCTCTTCCTGGTTGTTGCCGGCGACATAGTAAAGCCAACCCGCACGTGCGGCGTCGTCGAGCCGCCGCCCACCCTGATCCTGCCGATTGCTCATTGTCGCTGTCGTCCCACGGCGAAGGCACGCCGAATGGGCGCGAGTCTTACGGCCAAACTTTCCGCCGGTGCAAGCGCTCAGCTAGCGTTCGGATGCCGCAGCCGCCCACGCGGTGGCCTCGCCGGGGCTCGCGTTCAGCGCCATCCGAATATCGCGCTCGGTGTCTTCCAGGTGCGCTCGCATGGCTGCGCCGGCGCCCTTGGGATTGCCTTCGCGGATCGCGTCGAAGATGGCCAGATGGGCCGCGATGGTGTCGTCCACGGTGTGCCCCCGCATGTCGTGCCCACGCCGGCTGAGATAAAAACTGCGTCGCAATGGCGCGGCCATCGCCTCGAACAAATACGAGATCAGGCGGTTGCCGCTCGACAGGGCGACGGCCTCGTGAAACCCCACATCGTGCTGGTGGAAGAGCTGCTCCGAGCCTTCGACGTCGCGGCCGGCCTTGCCGGCTTCCGCGGCGTCGCGCATGCCCTGCATGGCGGTCTCCAGCGCTGCGAGACCAGCGCGCGTGGCGCGCCGCGCGGCCAGAGTCGCGGACTGTTCCTCGAGCGACATGCGGAGTTCGATGAGATCGAACAGCCCCTTGGAGTCGTTCTTGATGAGCTGCGAGAGAAAGTCCGAGAATGCCGCTCCACTCGACTCGCGCACGATGGCGCGGCGACCGCGGCCGACGTCGAGCAGGCCGCGCCCCGCGAGCATCTTCACAGCTTCGCGAACGGTCAGGCGGCTGACCTCGAAGCGGATGGCGAGATCGCCTTCACTCGGCAAACTCATTCCCGGGGCAAGCTCGCCCAGGACCATTTGCGCGAGCGCCTCGGCAACGACCGCCGTTGCCGTCGGCGCCGCGCCGTCGCCGCGCTCGCCTGATTTTCCCGTGCGTGCCATCGGCCCTCGCGTATCAGATATGTTTTCGAGCATACCCGCTTTTGGCCCGGTTTGGAAGAGAACCTGACGATGGTGCCGCCTTGCGACTGCGCTGCTGAAAAGACTGCTGTTTCTGCCAAAAAGACGACAATCGACCGGCAGTTCGGCGGACGTTTTCCACCGACTTGCACGCGCAAACTCTGCGCGAGTATCTGATTACTCAGGCCGACCATATGTGAAAGTCGGATACGGCGACGCCGAAAACCGCGGCAGCAATGTGCGCTTGCCGCGGGGCTCACACATCCTTGACGATGTCGGCATCCTTGCGGCCGCCCCATTCCGCCCATGAGCCGTCATAGACGGCGACGTCGTTCGCCCCGGCAAGCTTCAGCGCGAGCATTAGCGTCGAGGCGGTGACGCCCGAGCCGCAACTGGTGACGACCGACTGCATCAGGTTCAGCCCTGCACGATCAAAAATCGCACGGAGCTCGGTGGCGTCCTTCATTCGACCGTGGGCGACAAGCTCGCTGGACGGCACGCTTTTCGCGCCGGGCATATGGCCGGAGGCGAGGCCGGCCCGCGGTTCGGGATCGCGTCCGGCGAAGCGCCCGGCGGGACGCGCATCGGCGATCTGCCGTTGGGCGACGATGGTGGCTTTGACCTGGTCGAAGTCGCGCACCAGCTCAGGATGGAAGTGCGGGGTGAAGGTCGCCGGCGGGCGCCGGGAGGGACCGGACTCGAGCGGCCGGCCTTCGGCGCGCCATCTGGCACCGCCGCCATCGAGAATGCGGATCTGCGGCGCGCCCATGGTGAGGAACTCCCACCAGACGCGGGGCGCGGAAAACAGGCCCGCCTCATCGTAGATCACGACCGTCATGCCGTCGCCGATGCCGAGGGCTCCGACCTGGCGGCCGAATTCGTCCGGCGGCAGCAGCATGTGCGGCAGGCCGCTCGATTTGTCGGCGACGCCGTCGATGTCGAAGAACACCGCGCCGGGAATGTGTCCGGCGAGATATTCCGCGCCTGGATTGCGGTTGGCGGTGGGGAGGTACCAACTGGCGTCGACCGGGATGATGTGAGGGTCGTCGAGGCGGGCCGCCAGCCACTCGGTCGAAACGAAAGGGTTGTCCATCCGCGCAGATTAGCGCAGGGCGCGGCGTCGCCGCTAGAGCGCAAGCTGTGCGAGCCGCGGCAGGACGCGCGGCGCGATGGCCTCCAGCGTTGCGACGGGCATCCAGGCTGCCGCGTAGACCTCGTCGGCCTGCGCCAGGAGCGGCGCCAGCGGGTCAGCCGTGAACAGATATTGCAGATCGTGGTGGACGTGCGGACCTTCGCCGTATTTTGGGTTGCCCGGAACGTCGTGGCTGTCGATGGCGAAAGGCAGGTCACGGTCGTGGTGCCACGGGTGGAGCGCAACGGCCGACAGGCCGGTTTCCTCGACCGCTTCCCGCAACGCCGAGAGGTGGAATTTTGGCGCAGGCTCGTAGTGCCCACCCGGCTGCAGCCAGCGGCCAATGACGATGTGGTCGATCAGAAGGACCTGCCGCATGTCCGGCGAGACGATCAACGCGCTGGTGGTCAAATGGCCGGGCAGGGTGGTGCGCCGGTCGAGGCGGTGTCCGGCCGCTATCTGCCAGCGCAGCAGCGACAGATACTCGCCTCGGCCGGCGACGCGCTCGAGATAGCCGCGCACCGCAGCGTCGAGTCGGGGAAGGATATCTTCGTCCATGTCAGCGGGTGACGGCAACGCGGGCGATGCCGCGCGGCGTCAGCTCCTGCAACGCAAGGGTCTGGTCCAGGTGCTTGGCGCGCCAGGTCAGGAGGCGCTCCGCCATCTCGGCCCGAATGGCGGCGTGGGCCGGATCGGTGGCAAGGTTGCGGAAATTGTCCGGATCGTCCACGAGGTCGAACAGCAATGGCGGCATCGCGGCGAAGTGTACGTATTTCCAGCGCTCCGTGCGGACGACCGCCATGCTCAGTGAGACTGAGTCGAGGCCGAAGGCAGCCTCGGTGGCCTGGCCAGAGATATCGCGGATGTCGAATTCCCAATGCACCGCATCGCGCCACCCGCCCGGCGGTTCACTCTCGCTAAGGAAAGGCGACAGCGAGCGGCCGTCGCCGGCATGGAGAGGAGCAACGCCCATCGCCTCGAGCAGCGTGGGGTAGAGGTCGACGGCCTCGGTAAAGGCCTCGACCGTCCTGCCGCGAGCTGGCTGGAGCGGATCACGGATGACCAGCGGCACGTGTTGGCTCTGGTCGTGATAGCCGCCCTTGCCGAGCAGGTAATGGTCGCCCATCAGCTCGGCGTGGTCGGAGGTGAAGACGATCAAAGTGTCGTTCCATTGACCGGCGGCGCGCACCGCGGCGAAGACGCGGCCGAGCTGGCCGTCGACCTCGGCGATCATGCCGAAATAGGTGGCCTTGATCTGGCGGAACTGCGCCTCGGTCAAATCGGCGACGAGGCCGTCGCCGCCGGGAACGAACGACGATAGCCGGGTGCTTTTGAGCGCCAGATCGACCAATGGATGGACGGCGGCTTCCGCTGCCACCGAAGAGGCACGCCGGAAGCCTCCGACCTCGTCGGGCGAAACCATCGTGTTGTAGGGCTCGGGCACGATGAAGGGTGGATGCGGCCTCAAAAAGCTCAGATGCGCGAACCAC
>Ga0207667_10001728_pt1 | contig 27502 bp, 23 predicted proteins | sample KBSCornC52_FD_184301 | JGI IMG/M metagenome (GOLD analysis project Ga0207667, IMG submission 184301) | Corn rhizosphere microbial communities from Kellogg Biological Station, Michigan, USA - KBS Corn C5-2 (SPAdes) (version 2) | ecosystem: Host-associated > Plants > Roots > Rhizosphere > Soil ...
CGGCATGACCGGATTTGCCCTCGATCCTGTCGCGCAGCGCGGGCGAGATCGCCTGGTAGAGCTGGATGCCGTCGGCAAATCCGGTCATGCCGCCTTCGGCCGGGATTTCGAGCGCGCGCAGCACCCCGGCCCGGTTGAGCTCGCGGTTATAACCGGCGTCGAAATGCCACGGGGTCCAGCCGGCCAGCTCCTCGCCGTCGATCTCGAGCACGCCGAGCTCGCCAGGACGGTGATCGAGCACCATCACGCCGGGCGTCGCGCCCTCGACCGTGGTGATGCCCTTGTACGAATGTTCCTTGAGCGGCCCGAACACCTTGCTCACCGCGATCTGCATCTCGAGCGTCGGCGCCATTCCCTCGAAGACGATCAGGCCGCGCTCCTCGAACAGCGCATTGAGCCGGGCGCGGACGCCCTCGTCCGCGACATTGTCGTGGTCGACGCCGCCGACGCGCGCGCCAAAGGGCAGGTCATCCGATAGCGGCTGGATCGTGATGTCGACCATTGAACCGTACCCCCATGCGGTGCTGGACGGCTTGACTGGGACGAGGATATCAGTTGAGCCGACCGCTCACAATGCGGGCCCGGATCGCGAGTGATCCGGAAATCCACGGACATAGAGGGGAGCGTTGACATGCCGCACCCGGCCCTGAGCGCGCGATGGGACCAGAATCTGCCGGCCTATGGCGGCTGGTTGGCGGAAGGTTCGCATTCCGCGCTCGATGGCTATGCCCAGGCCGGCTTCCATTATGTCTGCATCGACTGCCAGCACAGCGTGCTCGACGAAGCCGCTGTCGCGGAGTTTCTCAGCCGATACCGTGACGCCCCGATTGCGATCCTGACCCGCGTTTCCGAGATCAACCATGCGCTGATCGGCAAGCTGCTCGACGCCGGCTCGGACGGGATCCTCGTTCCCCAGGTCGATACCGCGGACGAGGCGCGTGCCGTCGTTGAGGCATGCCGCTATCCGCCGCGCGGCAAGCGCAGCCTCGCCGCGATCCGCGCCGGCCTCGGCGCAACCCCCGCCGAGATCGAAGCACGCGCCTTGTGCCTGCTGATGATCGAGACCGAAGAGGGCCTGAACAACGTCGAGGAGATCTGCGCCGTTCCCGGCGTTTCGGGCATCTACATCGGGCCAAGCGATCTCTCGCTCAGCATGGGCATGGTGCCCGCGCACGGCTTTTCGACCGATCAGCTCGCCGATGTCTTTGCCCGGATCAAGGCCGCCTGCGACGCCAACGGCCTCGTCCTCGGCGCCCATGCGCTCGACAAGGACTCGACGGCGAAATTCCTCGGCTGGGGCTGCCGCTATATTTCGCTCGGCACCAACACGCTGCTGTTCAACCAGGCTGCGCGCGCGCTGTACGCAGAGCTGCCGTCGCAGTAGCGCGTGGCACGCCTCCGCGCCCGCGCAGTCGCGGAATTTGTCGATCGGCTGGATCACGTATCGCTCCATGGCGTTATCGGCGAAACCGGCTTACGCTGCGATCTCGCAGCCATGGGCCGATCCCGGGACGCTTTGTGAGGATATCCGAATGGACCTCGTCGAACGCCAGGATGCGCAGACGCCGAGCGCGGTTCCGTTGTCGCCGCAATCGCAGGATACGCATCACGCCGATCTTCAAGCGGGCGCAACGCTGGTCGATACTCGCGACGCGCATGAGCTGCGCCAGGCTTTGGCGCAGCAGAAGCGCGCCTTCGATCTGGCGATGACGGCGTCGCAAATGGGCAGCTGGCGCTACACGCTGGCCGACAATATCTGCATCTTCGACGAGAACGCCCAGCGGCTCTATGGCCTGACCGAGGCCCACTTCCTGCATGACGAGGAAGGGGTGAAGGCCAAATTTCATCCCGACGATCTCGATCTGATGTGGTCGCGGGTCGCCCGGGCGCTCGATCCGCAGGGCAATGGCAAGTACGACGTGGAATATCGCGTCAGACAGCTCGACGGCAGCTGGCGGTGGCTGAGCGCCTGGGGGCTGGTCGAGTTCGACGGCGATGGTCCATCGAAAAAGCCGATGGCGATTGCCGGGGCGAGCCGGGACCTCACCGAGCGCAAGCGCGCCGAAGATCTCCAGCAGCTGCTGCTCAACGAATTGCAGCATCGCGTCAAAAACGCGCTGGCGACCTTTCAGGCGATCGCCACGCTGACTCTGTCGTCATCGCGCGACCTGCCGTCGGCAAGAGAGGCGCTCGAGGGTCGTGTTCTCGCCATGGCCAAGGCGCATGACCTGTTGATGGCGGGCGTCTCGGCCGGCGCAAATCTATCGGACATCGTTGCCCAGGCGCTGGAGGCGTTCAGCCCCGACCAGGTCAAGATATCCGGCCCCGCGATCGACATCTCGTCCAGGCACACGCTCGGCCTGTCGCTCGCGCTGCACGAGCTCGCCACCAACGCCGCGAAATATGGCGCGCTGTCATGCGCCGAAGGTTGCGTGACCGTGCAATGGCAGAACCAGGACGGCGCCTTGCGGCTCACCTGGGAGGAGAGCGGCGGTCCGCCGGTCGCGCCACCCAGCCGGAAGGGATTCGGCAGCAAGCTGCTCGAACGGCTCCTCGTTCGCGACCTGAACGGAACCATCAAGCTCGATTACGCCCGATCCGGCCTGCGCTGCGACATCACCGCCAGGCTCTAGCCGGCCGCCATGACCAGCTACATCGCCCTGCTGCGCGCGGTGAATGTCGGCGGTACCGGCAAGCTGCCGATGAGCGAGCTCAAGGCGCTGTGCGAAGATGCCGGCTTCGCCCATGTGCGCACCTATATCGCCAGCGGCAATCTGCTGTTCGACAGCACCGACTCCGAAAAGAAGGTGAAGGCCGCGCTCGAAGCGAAGCTGAAGGCCCATGCCGGCAAGCCGGTCGACGTCATCGTCCGCACCGCCACAGAGTTCGCCGACACCCTTAAGCGCAATCCTTTCGCCGCAGAGCCCGGCAATCGCGTGATGGTCCTGTTCACCGACGACAAGCCGCCCGCCGATCCGCTGAAGGACGCGCGCGGCCGCAAGGACGAGCAGGTGAAGGCGGGCAAGCGCGTGCTCTACATCTTCTATCCCGACGGCCAGGGCAAAAGCCGTTTGCAGCTGCCGGCCATGGAATCGGGCACCGCGCGCAACATGAACACCGTCGCCAGGCTCACCGAAATGGCGAAGGCCAAAGCCAAGGCGAAGGCTTGAGCCGGCGCCGCCCTCCGTGTCACGGATTTGTACGACGAATGGAGGATCAGCCGCCTATTCTTCGCAGATATACATTCTGCCTGGGTTATGACCGCCGCCGCACTGCGGGGCCGACTTATAGGTGCACCAGGGGTAGGCCGGCGCGCCGTGACTCTCGCCATAGGCATTCTTGAAGACCCAACCGTCCCAGCAAATCGCGACCTGCCCGAGATTGCTGGCGGAGCAACTTGCCGTCGGGCGATCAGCACCGCTCGACGTGCCGATATCATCGCCCGAGCAATCCGAGACGTCATGCGCTTCCCAGTGCGGTCCTTTGGGTGACTCCTGGCTCGTGTCGGGTTGCGTCGTCTCCTGAGCCAGCGCGATGTGTTCGATCCCGTCGATCGTGACGTTGAACCCATTCCCTCCGGGCAATCTTGTCCCCTCGAGGTTCAGCCTGCCGGCGGGACCTTCACATCGACCTCGCAAGCGACCCGACGCCGGATAATAGGTTCCGTGAAGCTGACACACCTGACTCAGGCTCAGCGATCCGGTGACTTCATAGCCATTCCTGCCCCTGGTGATAACGACTTCCAATTGTTCCTTGTGGCCGCCGTAGAGCGTTGCCCCCGTCCAGCTGTAGGTACCTTCCCCCGAACCCGCGGCGCTGTTCTGGGCCGGAAGCGACGCCCAGGCACCAAGCGCCGTCGCGAGCAGCAAAGCGGGTAGAGACTTGCGCATCACCCTCTGTCCTCCTGTTGGGAGCCAAAGACGCTGCGCTACATCGAGAACCGCTCTCCCACCGTGGCGAAGGGCGGCGGCGTCAACATTGCATGGCATCGAGACTAACGAAAAGGCGAAGCAAGTCGAGACTTGAGCTTTCCGCCACCGTCCGCATAGCTTGCCGGGAGAATCGGATCGCCGTCGGCAAGGCATCGCGCGGCACATGGGGGGATGGACGTGATGACATTAGTTTCTGGCCGGCGCCGTGCGCGCTTCGCATCGATCGGCGCCACGCTGCTGCTGTTCGGCTCCACCGCCGCATTCGCCGCCGGCGAGGTGCTCCCCTACCCCGAAACCCCGTTCAAGGGGAAAATCGGGCCGACCCGCGAGACCTCGGTCACCGCTTGGCCCGAGCAGCCCAAGGCGCCGGCCGGCGCGCCCAATGTCGTCCTGATCCTAAACGACGATCTCGGCTTCAGCGCGCCCGATACTTTCGGCGGTCCGGCCACCAGCCCGGAGCTCGACAAGCTGGCCGCCGGCGGCATCCGCTACAACGACATCAACGCCGTTGCCATCTGCTCGCCGACCCGGGCCGCGCTGCTGTCAGGCCGCAACCACCACCAGGTCGGCTTCGGCAATCTCGAGGACATCGCCGCCGGCTTCCCCGGCTACAACGCGCTGTGGCATCCCGAAACCGCATCGATCGCCGAGATGCTGAAGGACAACGGCTATTCCACCGCCGCCTTCGGCAAATGGCACAACACGCCGGAATGGGAGACCTCGCCGGTCGGCCCGTTCAACCATTGGCCGACCGGGCTGGGCTTTGAATATTTCTACGGGTTCGTCGGCGGCGACAGCAGCCAATGGGAGCCGCGGCTCTATCGAAACACGATCCCGGTTGAATACCCTTCCAACACCGTCCACCTCACCACCGCGCTCGCCGACGACGCGATCCACTGGATGCGTCAGCATAATGCAGTCGCGCCCGAGAAGCCCTTCTTCCTCTATTTCGCCACCGGCGCGACCCACGCGCCGCATCACGCGCCCAAGGAATGGATCGACAAGTACAAGGGCAAGTTCGACATCGGCTGGGACAAGCTCAGTGACGAGACCTTCGCCCGTCAAAAGAAGCTCGGCATCATCCCGGCGAACACGGTCAAGACGCCACGCCCGGCGAACCTCGCGGCCTGGGACAGCCTGACCGCCGATCAGAAGAAGCTTTACGCGCGCCAGATGGAGGTCTTCGCCGGCTTTATGTCGCATGCCGACTATGAGGTCGGCCGGCTGATCCAGGAGCTGAAGAACGAGGGCATCGACAAGAACACGCTGGTGATCTGGATCGCCGGCGACAACGGCCCGAGCGCCGAGGGCAGCCCCGACGGCTCAGACCGCCAGACCGGCCAGTTCGCCGCCGGGCCCGAGACGATCGCCCAGCAGCTCACCCATGTCGACGATCTCGGCAGCCTCGACCGCGACAATCATTATGCCGCCGGCTGGGCCTGGGCGACAGCAACGCCGTTCAAGGGGATGAAGCAGATCGCCTCGCATTTCGGCGGGACGCGCACTGGCGTGGTGATCTCATGGCCGGGCCACACCAACCATCCCGAAATCGTCCGCGGCCAGTTCGGCCATGTCAACGACATCGCGCCGACGATCATGGCGGCGGCCGGCCTTACTTTCCCGACGACGGTCGACGGCGTGAAGCAGCTTCCCTTTGAGGGCGTCAGCCTGATCCCGACCTTCACCAACGCGAAGGCGTCGAGCCAGCACCACATCCAGTATTTCGAAATCTTCGGCAATCGCGCGATCTACAAGGACGGCTGGGTCGCCGCCGCTCGACGCTACGACCCCTGGGACATGGCCAATCTCTACAAGAAAATGTTCGACCAGGCCTTCGAGAAGGACAAATGGGAGCTGTACAACGTCGCCGTCGACTACAGCGAAGCCAACGACCTCGCCGCCAAATACCCTGCGAGGCTAAAGGAGATGCAGGCGCTGTTCGACAGCGAAGCGCGGCGCAACAGCGTCTATCCGATGACGCCGATGCCCTTCGCCGCGCCGAAAATGGTGCCGGCCGACAAGACCCATTTCACCTATTACGCGGGCGTCGATCGGCTTGACTATGGCATGGTGCCGGCGCTCGGCGGGCGCTCGCACAAGATCACCGCCGATCTGAACGTGCCGCGCGGGGCGAGCGGCGTGATCGCCGCGATGGGCGGGCGCTACGGCGGCTTCGCGCTCTATGTGAAGGACGGCCGCCTCGTCTATGAGAACAACAGCTTCACCGACGTCCATGAGAAGCTGGTCTCTTCGCAGTCGCTGCCGAGCGGCAAGGTCGAAGTGACGACGGTCTTCACGGTCAACGCTGCAGCGCCGAGCACCTCGGTGGTCCCCTCCGGCGACGCCAAGCCCGGCACCGCCGAGATGTTCATCAACGGCAAGAAGGTCGGCGAGACGCGCTTCTCCCGCTTCGGCGGCTTCCGCAGCTCGCATTACGAAACCTTCGACGTCGGCCAAGATACCGGCGCGCCCGTCAGCAATGACTATACCGCACCCAATCCCTTTACCGGCGTCGTCGAGAAGGTGACGATCGACTTGATGAAGTAAGTCCCTTTCTTCTTCGTCATTCCCGCGAAGGCGGGAATCCAGGTAGCCGCGGTGCCTGTCACTGAAGAAGAAGCTGGATTCCCGCTTTCGCGGGAATGACGAGGTGGTGGCACGACTGTTGACAGCCATGCGCTCCGCATGGTCGCCTGACATCAACCACGCCAGGAGTGTTCCATGCTCGACCTGCTGATCAAGGGCGGCACCGTCGTCGACGGCAGCGGCGCGCCCGCGCGCCAGGCCGATGTCGCCATCGCCGACGGCAAGGTCACCGCGATCGGCGCAATCGACGCTCCAGCGCGCCGAACCATCGATGCACACGGCCTCGTCGTCGCCCCCGGCTTCGTCGACCCGCACACCCATTATGACGCGCAGATCTGCTGGGACCTGCCGCTCAGCTCCGCGCCCTGGCATGGCATCACCACCGTCGTCATGGGCAATTGCGGCGTCGGCATCGCCCCGGTCCGGCCGGAGGCGCGCGAGATCGTCACCTGGGACCTGGTCAACATCGAGGGCATTCCGTTCGACGTGCTCGACAAGGGCATCGACTGGGACTGGCAAAGCTATCCCGAATATATCGAGGCCGCCCGTCGCCGCGGCTCGGGGATCAACCTCGCCTTCCTCGCGCCGCTCACCCCCTTCCGCCATTTCGTCATGGGCGAGGAATCGATGAAGCGCGCCGCGACGCCGGCGGAAACGGCGACCATCGCCGGCCTGATCGGCGATGCGATCGACGCCGGCGCAATCGGCTGGTCGACCACCATCGGCCGCCAGCATGTCGGCTATAAGGGCCGGCCGATCGCCTGCCGCCTCGCCGACCGCGCCGAATTGGCAGCCTATTCGAATGTGCTCAGAGAGCGCGGCAAGGGCACGGTCCAGATCGCGCTCACCCGGCAGGTCGGCTATCTGCTCGACGACGAGCGCGAGCTGCTCGATTTCCTCCTCACCGAAAGCGGCCGGCCGGTCACCTGGTCCTTCCTGATGGACCGCCATGACATCCCCGATGCCGCGTCCAACACGCTCGACGAGATCGCGCCGCTGATCGCGCGCGGCGGCGTCCCGCAATTCACCCCGCTGCCGGTCAGCAGCGACATCAATTTGAAGCGCCCGTTCCTCTTCTCGGTCTATCCGTCATGGAAGCCAGCGCTCAACGCGACGCCCGAGGATCAGCGCGCGCTGTTCGCCAGCGCCGATTTCCGCGACGGTTTCCGCGATGAGCTGGCGACCCAGCCGATGGGCTTCACCGGCAATTGGGCGTTGGTCGATGTCGCCCATGTGACGAGCGCAGCGCTGAAGCCGCTCGAAGGCCGCACCGTCGCCGACATCGCCGGCGAGCGCGGCGTCGATCCACTCGATCTCTTCTTCGACATCGCTGTCGAGGACGGCCTCGAGACGCAGTTCACCATCACCCTGTTCAACACCGACGTGCATCGCGTCGCCCGCCTCGTCAACGATCCGCGCGTCGTCGTCGGGCTGAGCGACGCCGGCGCCCATGTCGACATGCACGACAACGCCGGCTACGGCGCCTATCTGCTCGGCAAGATCTCGCGCGATCTGCAGGCGATGACGCTGGAGCGCGCCGTGCAGCGCCTCACCTCCGAGCCGGCCCGCCTGTTCGGCCTCAACGATCGCGGCCTGCTCGCGCCAGGCCTGCCCGCCGACATCGTGATCTTCGACTATGCGACGATCGGCCCGAAGCTGAGCCCGATCCACAATCAGGAAGTGCGCCACGACCTCCCCGGCAACGGCAAGCGCCTGGTCTGGCCGCAGGACAATGCCATCCGGTTCACCATCGTGAATGGCGAGGTGCTGTACGAGGCCGGCGTCTATCAGGACATCCTGCCGGGCCGCGTCGTCAGCGCGTGACCGCCTGTACGTTCGAACTGGTTGCGGGCCCCTTCGACGACCCTGGCGAAGGCGTGCGCTGGGACGGGCGTTTCATCTATTTCGCGCTGATCGGCCGCGGCGAGATCATGCGCTTCGATCCCGACAGCGGCGCCTGCGACGTCTGGCGCAGCTTCCCCAACGCGCCCAACGGCCTCTCGATCGATGCGCAGGGACGCATCTACGCCTGCGCCATGCGCAGTCGCTCTGTGGTGCGCTTCGAGGCCGATGGCGGCACGACGGTGATCGCGACGACGTGCGATGGCAAGCCGCTCAACACGCCGTCGGACATGGACATCGACAGCCGCGGCCGCATCTGGTTCAGCAACGCGTGGATTCCGCAGTTCGTCGATACGACGGAGATGATGGCGATGTCGCCGGGCGTCATTCGACTTGACCCGCTCGCGGATGGCAGCTGGACGGCGACCGAAGTCGTCAGTGGGCTGCTGCGTCCCAACGGCGTGGCCGTCTCGCACGATCAGCGCACGCTCTACGTCTCCGAGCAGCCCTACGGCCCTGACGAACCGCGCGAGCTGCGCGCCTATCCGATCCATGACGACGGCTCGCTTGGCCAGCACGTCGTGCTGTGCGCTTTCGGTTACGATCATCGCGGCGCGCATCGCGCGGTCGATGGGCTGTGCCTCGACCAGGACGGCAGCATCTGGGCAACCGCCGGCTATGAGCAGAGCGGACCGGGACCGATGATCATGGTCTTCTCGCCGCAGGGACGCGTGCTTGAGACCCATCCGACGCCCTACGACATGCCGACCAACTGCACCTTCGGCGACCGCGATCTGCGCAGCCTCTATGTCACGACCGCCAAAGGGCATTTGCTCCGGGCGCGGATCAGCCAGGCACAACCGCCGCGATCGTGACATCCCGCCATGGGAGCTGATAGGCTCCAGCCACAAAGAAAAGAGATCGGCAGGAGATGGCCATGGCGAAGACGTCCGGCGAGCGCTTTCCTCCGAAGGAGGTGCGCGACGAGTTCATCCCCAAGGAAGACTATCTCTCGAAGGAATTCGCCCAGCGCGAGGCCGACCGGCTCTGGCCCTATGTCTGGCAGATCGCCTGCCGCGAGGAGGAAATCCCCAATGTCGGCGATTTCGTCACCTATGACATCCTCGACGACTCGATCATCGTCGTCCGTTCAAAGCCCGGCGAGATCAGCGCTTTCCACAATGTCTGCCCGCATCGCGGCAATCGCCTGACCGAGGGCTGCGACCACGCCAGGCAGTTCCTCTGCACCTTCCACGGCTGGCGCTTCGGCCTCGACGGCCGCAACATCAGCGTCGTCGACCGCAAGGACTGGGGCGATCTCCTCACCGATGACGACATCAGGCTGAAGAGCGTCCAGGTCGGCACCTGGGGCGGCTTCGTCTTCATCAACATGGATGCCGACTGCCAGCCGCTCGACGAATTTCTCACGCCGGTGAAGCAGCTGACCGAGAAGCATGAGTTCGAGAAGCTGCGCTACGCCTGGTATCGCACCGTGATCCTGCCGGCGAACTGGAAGACGACGGCGGAGGGCTTCAACGAATTCTACCATCTGCAGACGACCCATCCGCAGATGCTGGACTACACCAGCGATTATTCGGCGAGCAAAGCGATGGGCCGGCACGGCTGGATTTCCTATGCCGCCGACAGCGGCTTTCCGCTGTCGCGCTCGCCGCGGCTGTCGCCCAAGGAGGTGCCGTTCCGCCAGCTCGTCTTCGAATATGTCGAGCAGATGAAGCACGATCTCGACGCGATGCAGACCGAGCGCGCCTATCAGGCGGCGCAGCGGCTGCGCGACGAGACGACCGACGCCTCATCGCCGGAAGAAGTGATGACCAAGCTCTTCACCTACACGGTCGAGGCGGCGATGAAGGAAGGCTCCGGCTGGCCCGAGGGGATCACGCCGGAATATCTCGCCGACTCCGGCTTCGACTGGCACGTCTTCCCCAATACCATCTTTCTCCATCCCGGCATCGAGGCGGTGCTGTGGTATCGCTTCCGGCCCTATCCCGGCGATGTCGACAAATGCATCTTCGACATCTGGTCGCTCGAGCGCTTCGCCCCCGGCACCGAGCCCAAGCTCGAGCGCGAATTCTACGAGGACTGGCGCGATTTCGACTGGCCGCTGATCTACACCCAGGACTTCAACAATCTGCCCAAGGTCCACAAGGGGATGAAGTCGCGCGCCTTTCGTGGCGGCCGCACCAGCCCGGTGCAGGAACGCGCCATCCCCAATTTCCACCGCGCACTCAGGCGCTTCATCGAAGACCCGCACGCCGACGACGGCAAGATCTGAGCGAGAACGGAACCGCGTCAGTCTGAAATGTGACGACCACTCGTCTCGCACTCGCCGGCCTGGTCCGCTATGCTTGGCGTGAAGCATGAGGATGTTGCCATGGCTACCGGGCTGTTTCGCGACGGGAATTGGGCGCAGGTCAGATACGAAGACAAGTACGACGTTCCCATCACACGGGAACGCTATGACGAGCAGGGCTATCTCCCCCTGTTCGAGGAATTGCTGACCAAAGAGGAATACGACCGGGCCACTGCCGGCGTGCGATTTGGTGACGATGCCTAAGGGTCTCAAAGACCAAGGACCCCACACGGAGTGCTCGACCTAGCGCGCGTTCGGGGGGATACCGTCACCTACCTCAACTTCGTCGCCGCTAATGGAACCATGATTGCCTTGTGAGCTGACGTAGACGAAGTAGCCAAACGTGGCGACAAGAGCGCACACAACCGGAACAATAGGTGGCCGCTGCCACAGCCGAAGCCCATGCTCGCTAATCTGATTCATTTGCTCGCGCCAAGGGGGAACAACGGCCCGCACGGCGTTCCAAAGAATACCCGCGATCGCCACGGTCACTAGAAGTACCAACCAACTTAGGGCGAGAAACGTAACCACCCGACTAATCTAACGCGACTTACGCAAATTTGAAACCGATGCAGTCCCGCCGCCCTGGCTTTGTTCCGACCGGCCGCCGTGCTAGCCTGCCAGCCAACGATCGCCGATTGGAGAGGTCCCATGCCGCGCATCACGATCCCCGAGGAATTTGCTGAAGCCCCCCTCGCCTATGTCGTGCAGCAGGTCGCGCCCGAACTGACCACCCCGCTCTACGACCTGTCCAAGGCGGTCTATAAGCACTCGATCCTGTCCTGCCGCGAGTTCGAGGCGGTGCGCGCCCGTATCGCCCAGATCAACGGCTGCCAGATCTGCCAGAAGTTCCGCGCGATCACCGACGTCCCGACCTATCTCGCGGGCTTCGGCGAGGACCCGAGCACTGCGGTCCAGACGCGTGGGCCGGCGCCGGACGAGGATTTCTACCTGAATGTCGCCGATTGGCGGACCGCGCCGAACTATAGCGAGCGCGAGAAGATCGCGATCGACTTCGCCGAGCGTTTCTCGGAGTCGCCGGATGCGCTCGGCTATGACGAAGAATTCTGGGCCAAGGCCAAAGCGGTTTTCACCGAAGCCGAGATCTACGACCTCACCGTCACCGCCGCGACCTTCGTCGCCACCGGCCGCTTCGTCCATGTCCTCGGCTTCGACCAGTCGACCTGCGCGCTCGGCGACGCCCTGCCGAGGTTACAAGCCGCGGCGGAATAGCGTTGCGCCCGCAACAAGCTGCCCTCCCTGGGTCAGGGAGGGGATAAAGGGGTGGGTTCGCCGGCGCCGACCAGGCTCGGCCAAAACCTCCGCTCTGAAGTTGCGTTGAGATCCGTGCAGCGCGCTTCGCGCCACCCATCCCTAACCCTTCCCTGAACTAGGGAAGGGAAGCGGTCAGTGCGTGACTGCCCAGGCGTCCGTGCAACCTCAACGGCTCCTTTGGCCGCCAAACTGCGGACGCCGGTCTCGGCGCGGCTGCTGCACCTGATAGGCGAGCGCGCAATGCGATCGGCAATATGGGAAGCTCAGGTGAACCGGCTCGCCGCAGAAATGGAAGTCCGCCTCACCCGGGTGACCGATCGGCCATCGGCAAATCTTGTCGGTGAGATCGAGCAGGCTCATCTTGCCGCGAATTTCGGCGCTCGGCTTGGCCGGAATGATCCGGCGCGGCGGCGCAGGCACGCCGGCCGGGGCGACGGGCCCGCCGGGCAAGCTCGCAGCAACCGGTGCGACTTTCGGCACGACCGCTACCGGCGCGGACGCTGGCGGGACTGCGGCGGCTTTGGTGGCGACAGGCGGTGGCGGTGCAGCTTTCGTCCGCACCTCGCCGCCGCTCTCGCCGGTGCGCACGGGCGATGGGCGCGACTGAAGGTCAAGGCGGTGCGCCTTGCCGATCACCGCGTTGCGGCTGACGCCACCGAGGGCATCGGCGATCTGGCTCGCCGTCATCCCCTGCTGCCACAATGACTTGAGCTGCTCGATACGCTCGTCGGTCCACGACATTTTGGTATCCTTGCGGGGCGGCGCGCTGGCGCCTGGGGCTGGTTGAATTCGATGCCCATGTCCGGCGATCGCGAGAGCGACGCGCCGGTCAGCGGGGGTTGATAGATAACTTGGGCGCCCGATCCCAGGGCGACCCCGTACGCGGCCTTGCTACTTCTTGCCGCCGGGCTTGCTCGGGGCGACGGCAAGACCTTTGACCGAGGGATTGGAGGCATTGGCCTTGGGAGGCGCCGCCTTCTTTGGCTTTCGAGCTTCCTTACCCTTGGGCATGATGTTCTCCGTCAGCGGGTACGAGGGTGCGCAAGCCACCCACAGGGCCTGAGCCGCAGCTTATACGCCAGCGGCGGGCGACTAGCCATCACCCGCGAACCACCCTGGCGTTGCGTTATCCGCCGACGCCAGTGGTGCCGGGAGCCATCAGCTCGCGGCCAGATGCTCCTGGTACCACGCCGCGGCATGCTCCAGCGCGCGGGTCTGCCAGGGCGGCATGTAGACTTCCATCATCTCGCAGGCGAGCGGGATCAGCTTCTTCGGCTCGCCCGCGCGCACCCAGGCCTCGCGGATGTGATCGAAGCGATGCATCACGTCCCATTGCCCCGGCGTGACGATCAGCAGCGGCGTCGGCGAGATCAGGTCGATGAAGCGGTCGGGCTCCCATTCGATCACCTTCTCGACCGCGTGGATCGTGATGTCGGCGGTGCCCTCCAGCAGCGGCCGGTTGCGCTCGGCCATCGATCGCATCGCGGTGCGGTTGCCGCGCTCGCCGTCGTTGATCAGCACCGCCGGCTCGCCGGGTGGCGCCTGCAGCGGCAGCCGGCCGCTGACGCCGGTCTCATAGCGCTGGCGGCGATCGGCCGCGACCCTGTCGCGCAGCTCCTCGAAGCGCGCGCCACCCCAGACCGAGTCGAGCCAGCGCCGACCGTTGATGATCGGCGCCATCGCCACCACCGCCTTCACCCGCCGGTCGAGCGCTGCGGTCATCAGCACGATGCCGCCGCCGAACGACGCGCCCCAGATGCCGATGCGATCGGGATCGACGTCGTCGCGCAGCTGCAGCCAGGTGATCGCATTGCGGAAATCCTCGACCAGGTTGTGCGGGAACAGGGTCCCGCGCGGCTCGCCGCCGCTCTCGCCGAATGTGCGATAGTCGATCGCCAGCGTGACGAAGCCGGCGGCGGTCAGATACTCCGCCTCGTCGATCAGGCTCTCCTTGCGGATGCCGAAGCCATGGCCGAGCACGACCGCCGGATTGCGCTTGCCCGCCGCGCCGGGCGGAATGCCGAGAAACGCCGCGCAGGCCGTGCCCTCGCTGGTGAAGGTCACCTTCTCCATATCGCTCTCCTGGTCAGGCCTGTCGCTCCGCTCGTCCCGCCGTTCTGGCGCGCGCTCCGGTCGAGGGCAAGCGGGTTGGAATTTCCGTAAGTGCGGAAAGCAACACACCTGCGCAGTGGCGTTGCCGCATGGCGTTTAGTCTGTCACGAAACCGCCAGCCGACAAGAGCGTGGGGATTGTATGGGGCAGGATGCGGATGCCGCGACGCGCGGCCGGGGCGGTTTGTTCGCGCGGCCCGGCGCCAAGCTGATCGGGCTGCTCCTCGGCCTCATCGGCCTTTGGCTGACCGGCGGCGGCGCCTGGCTGCTCTGGCTCGGCGGCTCGCCCTATTATGTCCTCGCCGGTGTCGGCTGCCTGGTTTCCGCCTGGCTGTATTTTCGCGGCTCGTCGCGCGCGGTCTGCGCCTATCTGATCGTCTTCATCGCCACCTGCATCTGGGGGCTGGCAGAAGTCGGCGCCAACGTCTGGTTGCTCATGCCGCGCGTCGGCGGGCCGCTGGTCATCGCCGTGCTGGTCGTCCTCCACCGATTGTGGACGCGCAGCGGCCGTGGAACGGCAATCGGCGCAACCGTCGTCGCGCTCGCGCTCGGGACTGTGGCGATCGTGGCGATGCGCCAGCTGCCCGCCCTCCCCCTCGCAACCGCCCAGGCCGCGCCGCAGCTCGCCGCCGGCACGGAGGACGACTGGAGCGCCTATGGCCGCAATCCAAGCGGCAGCCGCTATTCGCCCGCCGCGCAGATCACGCCCGCCAATGTCGCCGGGCTCCAGCCCGCCTGGACCTACCACACCGGCGACCTGCCCGGCGCGCCCGGCCGTGCCCATGTCTTCGAGGCGACGCCGCTCAAGATCGGCGACCTGCTCTACGTCTGCACTTCGATCAACGTCGTCACCGCGCTCGATCCCGATAGCGGCAAGCCGGTCTGGCAGTTCGATCCCAAGGTTTCGCTCAAAGGCATCGGCATGCCCGCCTGCCGCGGCGTGTCGCATTATCAGGCGCCGGCCGGAACCGCGGACTGCCCCAGCCGCATCATCTTCGCCACCGTCGAGGGCCGGCTCATCGCGCTCGATGCGCTGACCGGCAAGCGCTGCGCGAGCTTCGGCACGAATGGCGAAACCTCGCTCGCCGCCGGCATGGGCGATTATCCCAGCGGCTACCTCTACTTCAATTCGCCGCCGACGATCGTCAACGACACCATCGTCCTCGGCGGCGCGGTCCGCGACGGCAAAGCGACCGGCGAGCCGGCCGGCGTCATCCGCGGCTATGATGCGCTCACCGGCAAGCTGCGCTGGGCCTGGGACCCGGGCGCGGCGAATGAAAATCCCGGACCCGACATCGGCTACACCCGCGGCTCGCCCAACAGCTGGAGCGTGATGAGCGCCGATCCCGCGCTCAACCTGGTGTTCGTGCCGCTGGGCAACGCCACGCCGGACTATGTCGACGGCCATCGCACGCCCGAGGCGAACCGCTATTCCAGCTCGGTCGTCGCGCTCGATGCCGCGACCGGCAGGCGCCGCTGGTCGTACCAGACGGTGCACAACGACGTCTGGGATTACGACATCGGCTCGCAGCCGGTGCTGTTCGACCTGCCGATGCCGGGCGGCGGCAGCGTGCCCGCGCTCGCCCAGCCGACCAAGCAGGGCGATATCTACATCCTCGATCGCCGAACCGGAAAACCGCTCACCGCCGTCGTCGAGCGGCCGGTGCCGCAGGGCTCGGTGCCGGGCGAGCGCTATTCGCCGACCCAGCCCTTCTCGACCGGCTTCCCGACGCTGTCGCCGCCGCCGCTGACCGAAGCGAGCATGTGGGGCGCAACCCCGCTCGACCAGCTGTGGTGCCGCATCCGCTTTCGCTCGCTCGATTATCGCGGCAAATACACCCCGCCCGCCTTCAAGGGGAATCTGCAGTACCCGAGCAATTTCGGCATCGTCGACTGGGGCAGCCTGTCGATCGACGAGGGCCGGCGGCTGATGCTGGTCAACAGCTCCAACCTCGCCGTCTCGATCAGGATCATCCCGCGCGCCGAGGCCGATCGCGACGCCGCCTCGCTGAAGAAGCAGCTCGAGTATATGCCGCAGACCGGCACGCCCTATGCCGCCCTGCCGCAGCAATTCCTCTCACCGCTCGGCCTGCCCTGCCTGGCGCCGCCCTGGGGCAAGCTTACCGCAATCGATCTCGCAACGCGTAAAATCCTCTGGCAGACACCGCTCGGCACCAGCCGCGATCAGGCGCCGCTCGGCATTGCCGTGCCCGGCGGCTTCAATCTCGGCGGATCGGTCGCGACCCGCGGCGGCGTTCTGTTCATCGCCGCGACGATCGACCGCTATCTTCGCGCCTTCGATCCACGCACCGGCCGCGAGCTCTGGCGCGGGCGGCTCGAAGGTGGCGGCCAGGCAACGCCGATGACCTTCGTCTCGCGCAAGACCGGCCGGCAATATGTCGTTATCGCCGCCGGCGGCCATCAGTTCATGCACACCGATCTCGGCGATGCGCTCCAGGCCTTCGCCCTCCCGGTGAAGCGCTAGCAATCGACGCAGACGCGAGAGCGAGGCCTGAACTAACCTTTTCTGACGAGGAAGAGAATGGATCAGCCCTGCCGCATGGCCACGCGCCGCAGCGCGCTCGGCGACGCGGCAAACCAGCGCTGGCATGCGCGTGACAGCACCGCCAGCTCGGCATAGCCGAGCTTGCCGGCGATGTCGGTCGCCGGCAGGTCGGTCGACATCAGATAGCGGATCGCAAGATTGCGCCGCACCTCGTCGCGCACCGTTTCGAAACTTTTGCCATGCTCGCCGAGCCGGCGGTTCATCGTCCGCACACTCAGCCCCAGCCGGCGCGCGACATCCTCGCGGCGGCACGAACCTTCAGCAAGCAGCGCCCGGATCGCCTCGCGCGCCTGCATCTCGATGCCAACCGGCCAAGCCGGGAAGCGCGCCTTGATCGCGCTCAGCTCGGAGCGATAGATCTCGCGATCGCCGTCAACCAGCCGCGCGTTGAACGCCTCGGGGTGGAACAGCAGCGCGTCGAACTCCTGGCCGAATTTTACCGATGCGCCGAAATGCGCGCGATAGACCGCGAGCGGCGCGACCGGCGCATGGGTGAACCAGATCTCATGCGCGCGCGCATGACCGCCAGTGAGCCGCAAGATCGAATTCTGCGTCAGCAACACAATCAGCTCGACGATCTGGCCGAGCATGGCGATCTCGTCGCGGTGGAAATTGGGCCGCTGCGCATAGACCTCCAGATCGGGCAACCACATCACCGAGGCGCGGATCGAGGCGGTATAGGCCTGGCCATGCAATGCGGTGAACGCCACCGCCTCGCCATAGGTCGGGGCATTCAGTATCGCGCGGTCGAGCGGCCGGGTGATCGCCGGCCCGTCCTGCCGCTCGGCGAGGCGCATGCCGAAATCAGGACAGTCGAGCGCGAATGCCGAGGCCTCGAGCAGATCGGCGACCGCGCGCAATGACAGCGGCGCATCGGGATCGTCTAGCATCGCTTGGCTGATGCCATGCGCCGCGAGCAGCGGCATTGGATCGCCACCGAGATCGCCAACCAGAGCGCAAAAGCCGGTCAAGGCGATCGCGGGGATCGCATCCTCGCTCGGTGTCACGGCTTTGCTCAGCGCCAATCCCCTCTCCGCATAAGCATAAATTCCGCTGAATGGCCCGTGAGGTCAAGCGGCGGCGGCGCGTTGGGCGGAAGATTCCGTCAATGGAGCGGTCGCACCAGGGATGCGGCCGCCACGCTGGGGAGCGGAGCCGCAAGGTGCGATTCGAGCCGATCCATCATCGCGGGTGGACGCCGTGAGCGGCGACGCGCCCTTCACCGCCGAGGAAGTCGCCGAGCTACGCCAGCTGCTCGAGATCGAGAAGATCCGGAAGCTTCGCACGCTCTATTCTCAGCTGATGGATCTGCAGGAGATCGAGGGGCTCGCCGATCTCCTCACCGAGGATGCCGTCTGCGAGTTCGGGCCGCACGGCACCTGGCGCGGCCGCGACGAGATCCGCGCCAATTGGCACAACTGGTTCAGCAATGCCGCGGCGACCGGCAAGGGGCTGCCTTATGGCGGCTTTCACATGACGACCAATCTCTGGATCGAGCTGGTCGGCCCCGACAGCGCGATCAGCCGCAGCTATCTCCAGAGCGTCTATCACGAGCCCAATCCGCGGGTGTCGCCGATTGGCCTGTTCGGCATGTACGACGAGGATTATCGCAAGACCGGCGGCGCCTGGAAGATCAGCCACTGCCGTTTCCAGATCTTCTGGCCCAAGCGCGACACGCGCGACGGCTTTCCGCGGCCGATGCCGCGATCCGCCATCGGTTGAGACCAAAAAGGATCCAACGAACATCAGCCTGCGCGCACCGACGAACAAAGGGGACCAAAGATGCGCAAATCGAATCTCTACCCGCTACTCGCCGGCGCCTCGCTGCTGGTCTCGACCGCGGCCTTCGCCCAGGACACGCCGACTTCGGCCGCCAAGAGCAGCGGCGTCGAGGACATCATCGTCACCGCCCAGCGGCGCGAGGAGCGGCTCATCAATGTGCCGCTGTCGATCCAGGCGATGAGCGGCAAGTCGCTCGTCTCCAACGGCATCCAGGGCCTTGCCGATCTCAACTTCACCTCGCCCGGCCTGATCGTTAGGAGCGGCACCGGCTACACCGACGTCTTCATCCGCGGCATCGGCAATTCGGTCGACGTCGGCGCCGAGCCGAGCGTCACGACCAATGTCGACGACGTCCCGCACATCTACGGCAGCCTGATCTCCGATTTCGTCAACGTCGAGCGCATCGAGGTGCTCAAGGGCGCGCAGGGCGGCCTCTACGGCCGCAACGCGACCGGCGGCGTGATCAACATCATCACCAAGCAGCCGGGCAACAAGCTCGAGGTCCAGGGCCGCGCGTCTTACGGCGAGTACAACACGTTCAATACCGCGCTCTATGTGAACGTGCCGCTGACCAGCACGCTGGCATGGAATTTCTCTGCGACGCGCAACCATCACAGCGCCTATCTCAAGAACATCGCGCCCAAGGCGCCCTATGTGAACAACTACCCGGGCGATCCGAACGGCGGCCTCGCCTTCCTCAACGCCCAGCAAAATCCCAAGGCGATGAACAACGGCAATGTCTGGGGCGTCGACACCAAGCTGCGCTGGCAGCCGAGCGATAGTTTCAAGATCACCATCGGTGCCGACTACACCAAGAAACATGATGCCGGCGGCAATGGCTGGGTCCCCGGCGACTTTGGCCACGCCGGCGCTGCGCCGTTCGATTTCTCCGGCGGTCTCGCCGGCACCTACAAAGCCTATATGATCGGCTTCCTCGGGACCACTGGTTATCTCAACAACTACAATCAGATCCTGAACATCGCGAACACCTATTTCCACAACCCGGGCAAGGGAAAGGTCTGGGGCGCCTATCCCGCCTGGGGCTACACCTGGGACTATGGCGGCTCGGTCAAGGCGGTCTACAGCCTGCCATCGGTCGACATCACCAGCATCAGCGCGATGCGCTGGAACCGCTCGGGCTTCCAGGGTGATATCGGCGCTGTTGCCGTCCCGCTCGCGGGCTTCGTCGTCACCGTCTACCGCCGCTATTTCTATCAGGAGCTGCGCGCGCAGACGACGGACAAAGGCCCGCTCCATCTACTCGGCGGCGCAACATATTTCCGCGACCGGATCAATTTCACCATCAACGGCCAGTTTCTCGGCTTCACCCTGTCGCCGACCCAGTCGTTCATGCACACCACCTCATGGTCGGTCTATGGCCAGGCCGGCTACGACATCACCGACCGCCTCAACTTGACCGCGTCGCTGCGCTACATTCACGAGCAGCGTAAGGCGGACTTCATCAACGGCGAGTCCAACAGCGGCCGCGAGCATAAGCCGATTCCGTCGGCGACGCTGAGCTACAGGACCGACAACGGCACGATCTATGCGCGCTACGCCCAGGGCTACAAGACCGGCGGCGTCAACGAGGTGCAGTTCCCGAGCCGCTATCTGCAGGGCTGCACACCGCAGGAGATTTCGAGCGGCTTCTGCGTCTCGAACACCACGTTCAAGGGCGAGTCCGTCAAGACCTACGAGATCGGCTACCGCACCAATGCGTTCAACAACAAGGTGCAGTTCACCAGCGCGATCTTCTACAACGACTATAAGAATCTGCAGATCGCGGTCGGCGGCAATGCGGCCAATTCCGACGTCTCGCTAACCTATCTAAACGCCGGCAAGGCGCGGACCTATGGCGCCGAGGCGAGCGTCACCTGGCGCGTCATCCCGCCGCTGACGCTGTCCGGCAACGTCGGCTATCTCAACGCCAAATATCAAAAGTTCGAATTCGGCGGGAACAAGGTCGTCGACGCGTTCAACTATTCCGGCAACCCGATGCAGCTCGCACCGAAATGGCAGGGCAGCTTCAACGCCGTGCTGGATCAGCCGATCAGTGGCCAACTCCACCTCGTTGGCAATCTGCTCTACGCCTATACCGGTGCGGTGCTCTACTCGCCCTGCGGCTGCGCCGCCGGCCACCGCAAGGGCTATTCGCTGGTCAACCTGCGCGCGGGCGTCAGGACCGACGACAATCGCTATGGCGTCTATCTCGACGTCGCCAATCTGTTCAACAAATATTACGCCGTCTATGGCTCGACCTTCGCCAATGCCGACGGCACATTGCGCGGCGCCTTCGTCCCCGGCACGCCGCGGGTGGTGAAGGGCACGGTCGAGGTGAAGTTCTAACGGAGGCAGTATGATGCAAACCGTCCAGACCGCGACCGGCACGATCGCCTTCGCCGAGCTCGGCCAGACCCTGATCCACGAGCATGTCCATGTCGGCGTGCCCGGCTGGCAGTTCGACCTCAAGGCGCCCAGGCCAGTGCGATCGGAGATGATCGCCCGTGCGGTCGACAAGCTGCATCAGCTGCAGGCCTATGGCTGCAACACCATCGTCGATCCCTGCCCGATGGACCTCGGCCGCGACGTCGAATTCGTCGCCGAGGTCGCGCAAAGATCGGGCACCAACATCATCGTCGCAACCGGCGTCTACACCGAAGCCGACGGCATGCCCGCGACCTTCCGCACCTTGCCGGACGAGGACATTCTCGCGCTCTTCATATCGGAAATCACCGACGGCATCGGCGACACCGGCATCAAGGCCGGCGTGATCAAGATCGCCAGCGGCCCCGATCCGAAGAACGCCTTCGAGAACCGCATGGTCGGTATTGCCGCCGAGGCCTCGCGCCTCACCGGCGTGCCGATCGTCTCGCATACCAATATCGCGACCTTCGGCCATGAGCAGCTCGACATCGTCGAGGCGCATGGCGGCTGCGCCAAATGCACCGTCATCGGCCATTCGGGCGACCGCGACGATCCCGCCTATCAGAATTCGCTCGCCGAGCGAGGCTGCTTCGTCGGGCTCGACCGCTTCGGGCTGGAGATGATCCTGGACGACGACACCCGGATCAAGAATCTGATGCAGATGGTCGCGGCGGGTTATCGCGACAATATCGTCGTCTCCCACGACCATGCGCTCTGCGTGCTCGGCCGGCTCGGGCCTGAAACCGAGGCGCGGCAGCCCAATTGGCGCATCACGCGCATTTTCGACTATGTCCTGCCGCAACTGCGCAAGCTCGGTCTCCCGGAAGGCGATATCGAGCATATCCTGATCGATAATCCGCGCAGCCTGTTCGAGAACGCCGCCGCCCAGCTCTCGGCGGAGCGGCTGCAAACCGCCTAGCTACTCTTCGAGAATCTCCTGCAACGAGGGAGATTGGTAGAAGCTCTTACCCTGACCGTAGGCTCGATCCTGTTTTGCAAAAATCGCAGAGTAGCCGTCCTCGCCCGACCGGTTGATGCGATCAATCGGCGACTTGCCTTTAAGTCGATGATGAAATGAACGCTTGGGCCAGGTTCGCTCCACCTGATGTCGATTGAACATCACATTCTCATAGGTCCCGCCACCATGCCTCGACAGCCGGTAGAGCTTGTCGGGCGGATGCTCGCCAAGGATTAACGCGAAAGAATGCCATTCAGCGTCTCTAAGGAAGTCGCGACTAATATCCTCCTCGGCGCGGCCATTCATGCGACCCAATGCCTGGACTTGGCCTCTGCGAAGCTTTGACATTAGCTCCTGATTAAGGTGCGTCACCCAATCGTCGTCGGGCCAAGCGTAGTCAGCCGCCCATTTCGAATCCCGCGCGATATAGCGGGCTACCAGATGAAGTGGCATGTCGCCTGTAACGGGCTGACGATCTTCGAAAGCGATGCGCTTTCGATGATACCAGCCCAACATCCAGACGAACATTAAGGCTAGGAGTATCGCACGCCGCTGCTCCGGTCCGATATCCCATACCCACGCAGAGGACATCAGGCCCAGGTCTTGAAGTGCTTTGATGGGGTCAAAGAAGGCTAATCCAGCGAGCGCGAGCGCACCCCACATCGAGCTGATGAACGACTTGGTACTTTCAGCGAATCGTTGCATGTTGGAAATCTGCCACGCGTGATGCCCGTATGTCCAAGCGCCATCAGGCTACCGGGCATTGCCCTACCCCGCCGCGCCGCTATTCTGTGCAGAGGGCAATCAACGGGCGATCATGGCGACCAAGGCATTCACTCCCCCGCCGCATGTCGATCCGGCGATCGTGCGCCATTGCCGGCTCTATGACCGCACCATCTCCCACGAGCATCCGCATGAGACGATCGTGCCCGAGCTGGTCGCTGGCCCGCCGATCTTCTACGCCGACAATATCGCGCTCGACCAGCCTGGCTGGGTCGTCACCCGCGCCGAGGACATCCGGCGGATCTACGCCGACAATGAGAATTTCACCAAGAAGGGCTATTCGGGCTTCTCCGCGCTGATCGGCGAAAGTTGGGACATCATCCCCAGCGAGCTCGATCCGCCCGAGCATCATGCCTATCGCTCGGTCGTCCAGCCCTATTACTCGCCGAGCCGGATGATGGCGATGCAGCCGGTCGTCACCCAGCGCGCGCGCGACATCATCGCCGGCTTCCGCGATCGCGGCCATTGCGAGTTCATTGCCGATTTCGCGCTGCTGTTTCCGATCTCGATCTTTCTCGACCTGATCGGCCTGCCGCAGGATCAGCTCCACCAGTTCGTCGAATGGGAAAACGGGCTGATCCATGGCAAGACCAACGATCAGCGCGCATCGAGCCTGCGCGCGATCAAGGCGCTGCTGATCGAGACCATCGCCGAGCGCCGCCGCAATCCCGGCGAGGATTTGATCAGCCATGCGCTGGAGCAGCAGGTCGACGGCCGGCCATGGACCGACCAGGAGCTGTTCGGCTACGCGTTCAACCTCTACCTCGGCGGGCTCGACACGATGACCGCCAATCTCGGCTTCCACTTCCACCATCTCGCGACCCATCCCGAGGATCAGGCGCGGATGCGGGCAAACGACTACAACGACAATGTCGTCGCGATCGAGGAGCTGCTGCGCGCATATGCGCTGGTGACCAACTATCGCATCTGCCGGCGCCCGCAGGAGATCGACGGCCAGCGCATCCTGCCGGGCGACATGGTCGCGATCTCGACCGTCCTCGCCGGCCGCGATCCGGCCGCCTATGACGATCCCCAGGACATCCGCCTCGATCGCCGGCCGCGCCATCTCTCGATGGGCAATGGCGTCCACCGCTGCCTCGGCCAGCATCTCGCAAGGCGCGAGCTGCAGACCGCGATCGAGGAATTTCTCCGTCAGATTCCGCAATTTAGCCTGGCGCCGGGGTTCAAGCCGCCGTTCCTGCTGAGCGGCATTTTACACATCAACGAATTGCAGCTTGTCTGGTAGGATGCAGCCGATCCCGCCGCGCGGCTGAATCGCGGCAGGACTAGGAGAGGACCGCGAATACAATGGCCACCCAGCTCGTTGATCCCAGCTTCGTCCCCCCGCCGCATGTCGATCCCGCCGGGGTGCAGCATTGCGAGCTGTTCGACCGCAAGATCGTCTACGACAATCCCTTCGAGACGATCATTCCGGAGATCCACAAGGGCCCGGCCGCCTTCTACGCCGACAATATCATGTTCGAGCAGCCCGGCTGGGTCGTGCGGCGCCATGCCGACATTCGCCACGTCTTCTCGGACTGGGAGCATTTCAGCCCACGCGGGATGAGTGGCTTTCCCGATCTGATCGGCGAGGATTGGGTCGCGATCAACGAGCTCGATCCACCCTACCACACCGCGGTCCGCACGGTGGTCAACAAGTTCTTCGCGCCGAGCAAGATGATGGCGCTGGAAGGCCAGGTGCGTCAGCGCGCCCGCGACCTGATCGAGAAATTCAAGGATCGCGGCGAATGCGAGTACCTCAAGGACTTCTCGATCAACTTCCCGATCTCGATCTTCCTCGATCTCTACGGCCTGCCCCAGGAGCAGATGGCTCTGTTCTATGACCTCGAGCAAAGGCTGATCAACGGCACCAGCAACGAGATGCGCCGCGACGCGCTGCTCGAGATTCGCGCGATCCTGCTGGAGGCGATGGAGGACCGCCGGAGGAACCCAACCGACGATCTCCTCACTGCCTCGCTCCACATCGAGGTCGACGGCAAGAAATGGACCGACACGCAGATCTTCGGTTTCATCTTCACGCTCTATCTCGCCGGGCTCGACACCGTGACGTCGAACCTCGGCATGCACATCCATCACCTCGCGACGCATGCCGACGACCAGGAGACAATGCGGACCAACAGCTACATGGGCAATGTCGTCGCGATCGAGGAGCTGATGCGCGCTTTCGCCATCGTCTCGATCTCGCGCTTCTGCGTCAAGGAGACCGAGCTCGCCGGCGTCAAGATGATGCCGGGCGATGCGGTCATCTGCTCGACTCCGCTCGCCTCGCGCGATCCCGAGGCCTATGACGATCCGAACACGGTCAAGCTCGACCGGCGGGTCAATCACCTCACCCTCGGCCACAGCGACCATCGCTGCCTCGGCCGCCACCTCGCCCGCCGCGAGCTGCAGATCGCCCATGACGAGTTCATCAAGTCGATCCCCAGCTTCAAGATCGAGCCGGGCTTCAAGGTGCCCTTCTTCCTCAGCAGCATGATGCACATCGAGGAGCTGCCGCTGACCTGGAGTTGAGCGGCGGCGGCGCACCGAATCTTTCCCTCGCGCGGGGGCCGTGGCGCTGGAGTGACAGCGACACGACGACGATGACGAGGAGCCGCTTAGGGGACGGGCGGAGACGTGAGCGACGAAGACGCCAGCCGAAAGGACGAGGAGCCTGAGCGCGGATTCATCACGCTCATGTTCAACGCCGCCATTATTCTGGCAGCCGCCGTTGTACTCGCCATTTCCGGGATGATGCTCCTTCGGTCCATGCTCACCCCACGCCCGACCCGTGATCAGGCAAAGTTGCAGGCGATCAAAACCGACGCCGAGCTGTTGATGGCGACCTATCAGACCACGCCTTATCCCGGCGTCCCCGAAGAGCGGCAGCCGCCTGCCATTGCGAGCCTCAAGCCCAAATTTGTGATGGTCGACCGCCAGGGCGTCGATATCAGGACGGTCCCGCTTTTCGGCGGCGGCTGGGGATATGAGGTACCGCGAGAACTTGGCCATCGCCCTCAGCCCGAAGGTCGCTGTGACGCCGTCGGCCAGGGCGTCTACTGGTGCCACCCCCATTGATCGCCGCGTTGCAAATATGGAGTAACTGCTGCTGAGGCGGCGTTGAGGCGCGCACACGCCTCTTCTGTTTATTCGTCACTCCCGCGAAAGCGGGAATGACGGGAAGCTAGCCAGCGCCCGCCCTGCTCGCATCGCCGGCAGCGAAATGCGCCAGTTGATCGGCGCGCGCCTTCTTGAACGCGGGGCGATCGGTCACGCGAGCCACATAGCGCTCGCTCGCGGGCCGATCGCCGAAGGCGCGCAGTTTCGCGACCCGCAAAACATCCGCCATCAGCAGATCCGCGACGGTAAAACGATCCGCGGCCAGCCATTCGCGCTCGCTCAAGACCCTCTCGAGCTGGCCGAGGCGGTTTGTCATCCAGTCGGCAAGGCCATTGTCCTTCGCGCCGGTTATCTCGAGGAACCACCAGGGAACGGTCACCATCTCGATCGAGTTGAGCGCGGCGAACATCCATTCGACCGCTTCCGCGGCCTCGACCGGATCGCGCGGCATCAGCTTCTCGCTCTTCCGGGCGAGATGCAGCAGGCAGGCACCGCTCTCGAACATCTCCACCTCGCCATCGGTCAGGAAGGGAACCTGGCCAAAGGGCTGCTGGTCCAGGTGATTGGTTTCCCGCCCCTCGAACGGGACCGTCCGCACCGAATAGTCGAGCCTGGCTTCCTCGCACGCCCACCGCAGCCTCATGTCGCGAACGAAACCGCGGGGCATTTCGGGGACCCAATCAAGGGTCCAGATGATCAGCTCGCTCATATGGCCTGGCCCATTCTCCAAAGCTCTATCCAATGAAGAATCGGCCCTGAAGTCTCAAGGACCGATGCGCTGATCGATGGCGCGCGGAGGTTCAGCTGTTATAATGCAATCGCCCGCGCAACATGCGGGCAATGGCTCAGGCGGCGCCTGAGCAATGGAGGAGAAAAGCCTTGGCCACCCAGCTCGTCGACCTGCCGCCGCATGTCGATCCGGCGCGGGTACGGCATTGCGCGCTCTATGACCGCGTCATCGTCCATGAGAATCCCTATGAGACGATCATCCCCGAGATCCACCAGGGACCTGCCGTCTTCTATGCCGACAACATCATGTTCGAGCAGCCCGGCTGGGTGCTGCGCCGCATGGCCGACATCCGCAGCGCCTATAGCGACCCCGAGCACTTCACCTCGGCCAGCAATAGTGGCTTTCCCGATCTGATCGGCGAGGCCTGGGACCTCATCCCCTCCGAGCTCGACCCGCCCTATCACACGTCGGTCCGCCGCAAGATCGACCCCTTCTTCTCGCCGAGCCGGATGTTTGCGCTGGAAGGCCGGGTGCGCGAGCGCGCACGCGGGCTGATCGACAAATTCAGGGATCGCGGCGAATGCGAGTTCATCCGCGATTTCGCCATGCCATTCCCGATCTCGATTTTCCTCGATCTCGTCGACATGCCGCAGGATCAGCTCGTGCGCTTCTACGAGCTCGAGCAGGACATGATCAACGGCACCAGCGTTCCGCAGCGCACCGCGGCGCTGCGCGAGATCCGCGCGATCATCCTCGCCGAGATCGACCGGAAGCGGAAGAACCCCGGCGACGATCTCATCAGCCTGTCACTGACGCTGGAGGTCGACGGCAAGCGCTGGACCGACAATCAGATCTTCGCCTTCGCCTTCACCCTCTATCTCGCCGGGCTCGACACCGTCACCTCGAACCTCGGCCTGCATCTCTATCACCTCGCCACCCGCGGCGATCACCAGGCGCAGATGCGCGGGCAAAGCGCGCAGCAGAATGTGCCCGCGATCGAGGAATTGATGCGCGCCTATGCC
>Ga0207667_10001731_pt1 | contig 27455 bp, 24 predicted proteins | sample KBSCornC52_FD_184301 | JGI IMG/M metagenome (GOLD analysis project Ga0207667, IMG submission 184301) | Corn rhizosphere microbial communities from Kellogg Biological Station, Michigan, USA - KBS Corn C5-2 (SPAdes) (version 2) | ecosystem: Host-associated > Plants > Roots > Rhizosphere > Soil ...
CGGAAGTCATTTCGGTGCTGGAGGTGCCCGAGATACGAGCGATCGAGACGCCAACCGACCCAATTCGGCACCCGTTTCGTCGGATTGTAGGAGATGACGAACGAGCGCTCGTCGAGCAAATGGTCGTCCGACGGATCGCGATCGGTCGGCACGCCGAGCGGCAGGTGCCGCGCCAACCCCGAGGAGGCCTCGCCGTCCGCGCCGCCGCGTGCTCGGCCTGCCGGGGCACTCGGCGCGCCCGGCTCAGGCGCATGCGGCGTTGCAGGCGCGGGCACGGCGAATACGCCGCACTGCAGCAAAATCAGCCGCGTGGCGACGAGCAGCACGACCACCCAAAAAAAGGTGCTGATCAGCGAGCGCTTGCGGGGCGCGGCGCGGCGCGTGGCAGACACGCCGGGACGATAGCAGACCCAGCCCCCACGCGGGTGCTCAACGAGTCCGTGGCAGGGCCGAGAGCGCTCGCACGCCCAGCTTCAGCGGGCCGGCGCGTCTAAAGAAACGACTCGTCTTTGAGCACGCCGACGCCCTCGCTCACGATCCGTTGGCCCGCGGCGAGCCCGGCGGAGACCTCGGTCAGCTCGCCGTTGCCGCAACCAAGCGTGACCGAAGACGCCTTTAACGCGTTGTGCCCACTCTCCACGAACACTGCGGGACTGCCCGCGATCCAGGCCACGGCGCGCGTGGGGATCACGAGCGCGCGCGCGCCGGTCGACGCGAAGATCCGGGCGGACACGGCCTGCCCGGGTCGCAGGCGGCGTGCGCGATTATCCACGCCGACGCGCACCACCAGCGGCCCCACCAAGCTCGCGTCGCTGCTGCCGCCGTCGCCGACCTGCGCGACCTCGCCGTGGATCGGGCCGGCCGCGGTGTCACGCTCGAGCTCCACGCGATCGCCGGCGCGGAGCGCGCGAGCCTCGCGTGCATCGACATCGACATCGAGCAGCAGGCGATCGAGGTTTGCGACCACGAACACGACGCGCTCGCCCTTCACGGATTGCCCAGTGACGACGCGCCGCTCGACGACCGTGCCGCTGAGCGGCGAGCGCACGAACGATACACCGAGCACCCGCGACGGGCTCGGCCCTGCCGCCGAGCGAGCGCGTAAAAACGACGCGGCCTCGATGCGCGCCAAGCCGGGGCTGCCAATTTCCGCGAGCACCTCACCCTGCCGCACGTTCTCGCCTTCGTACTTGACGACCTTGCGCACCGTACCGAGCGCGTGCGCGTCGACCGAGGCGACCGCCTCCGGGTCGAACGCCGTCTTGCCGGAGGCGGAGACGACCGGCAAAAAGCTCGCCTCTCGGACCTCCAGGGTGCGGATGCCGGCGCGCGCCGCAAAGCCTTCGGAGTAACTCAAGCTGCGGCCGTCCACGTGCAGCGCGCCGCTCACTTGCGGCTCGGGCTCGCTCCGCCAGTGAGCGAGCAATGCGCCGCCGACGAGCAAGCTAGCGAGCAGCCAGCCGGCGAGCTGCACGGATCTAGCCGGCGCCTTCGGGCGCGCGCTGGGCCGGACGCTGAGCGCCGGTGAGCCGAGCTCGGTTCCGGAAAGCGAATCGCAGTGCACCTCATCGGCGTCGGCACGCATCGTCAGGACTCCCGCGGGAAGGGCCCGGCATTGGTCGCGAGCGCGTTTGCTCGAGAACTGAGCGCAGCCTACTTGGCGCGCGTTTCCCGAGCGTTGCCGCAAAGCGACCAGAAGCTGCTCGATCCGAACTCGAGTGCCCGCAAAGACTCCGCAATTCGGCCAAATCAGTAGATCGACTGCAGCGGCTTCGAGCTCGGTTCGCCGCCACTCGGCGGTGCTGAACGCGGGTCGCTGGGGCGCGTAGGCGCAGCGACGGGACGAGCCGGAGCGGCGCTGCCGCCAGGCACTTCCAGGCCATGCGGCACGGCGGATACGACGGCGGGCAGCTTGGGCGTCGCTGCGCTCACTGCGGCGGCCGCGCCCAGCACGCTGCGGCTGGCCATGCTGTCCACCTCGAGCGCGGGTTTGGGCAGCGCCGCACGCACTTGCGGTGAGGCTGCGCGCGCCGTGCCGAGCTCGACCGTGGGCGTCAGCGCGGGCCGCGCCGCTTCCGGGGCGCTCGGCGCACGCATGACGTACGCGACCAACAGCGCGAGCAGCACGGCGAACGCCGCAGCGCCGAGCACCCAGCTCAGCGGCACGGCCGCACGCGGCACGGGCAATGCGTACGGGCTCGAATCACGGCGATCGTTCGGCGCGTCGCGCGTCGAATCGGCCAAAATCATGATCGCCGAAGAACTGCTCGGGTGGTGGCTCACGCGGCGTTCACTCGGGACCGCCGAGTCGCGGCGCGATGAGACGGGCGCGTGCGGTTGGCGAAAATCCGACGAATCGACCGCCTTGCGGCTCGCAAGCGGCTCCCGCTGCGTGGAAACGCTGCGCAGATCGAAGGCGTCCTCGAACAGCTCGTGAGGAACGGCGTCGAGCTCGGCGTGGATTTGGAACTCTCGCGGCTCGTTCATGTAGGACGGCGGCGGGCCGCTTTGCTCGGGAGAGGACGCGAACGATCGCGAAGGCATTTCGGTGGGCGGCGGTTCGCTGCGGGTGAAGTAGCGCGCGGGCGGCGGCGGCGAATCCGCCCGCTCGGAGCGGCGGGCGCTCGACAGAGGCGGGACCGACGGAACCGCTAGGCTGCGCGAGCTCGAATACGGGAGCGGATCGGAAGCAGGCAGGCGCTCGCGATCCGAAAACGACGGCGCACGCCGCGCGGCTGCGGGCGAATCAGTGGCCACGTCCGGCACCGCCTTGGACGGGGTGCGATCCACCACCGCGCCAGGCCCCCAATAGGCGGCGCGCTCCGATTGCGACAACACCCGCGGGCTCGGCAGCGAGAGCTCGGTCGGTGCGCGCGGATCCACCGAGCCGATCGACATCAGCGTGCCACTCTGGACCGAGCGCGCGCTCGGCGTTTGCGGCGTCGTGCCGTATGGCTCGAGGCTCGGCGGAACGGAGCGCACGCGCGGCACTTCGACCGAGACCGGCGTAGGCGGCGGCGAGCTCGTCAGATCCGGCAAGCGGCGCGCGGCGGCGCGGGCGACGAGCGGCCCGTCGAGCGTGTCCGCTTCGCGCAGCACGGCCAATTCGATATCTTCGGGCACGATCCGCTCGGGAGCGCCCTGCCCCGGCAAGAGCGAAGGACCACGCAGGCCACGCGGCGCGGACGAAGCCTCCTTGTTGTACTTTGCAATCGGCACGTCGCGCGCAGTCGGGCGCTGTGAAACCAGCGGGCGGCTGGGCCGTGAGTCGTCTTCACCACGAGCGGTCATCCGCACTTCTCCTGACGGAGAGTGCAGCGGCCGACCTCGGCGCTCGAACGGTAACTTCGCGAAGATAACGCCACGCGTCCTCGCCTAGAGCTTACGATCCACAACGATTGGTTCCCGCGCGCTCGACACACCGCCAAGCGACCCGGAAGCATCGCCCATGGCATGGGCGGAGCGCAACACTCGGTGTGATTGCTAACGACGTCGTCCGTCGAGCTCGAAGGGAGATGCTGGAGCCGAGTGGTACGGAAAGCTTGGGCCATGGTCGGAAACCGACGGCCAATTCTGACCGGGCTGCATCGAAGCACCGCTCGCCGCGGACCTCCCGCCGAAATTGTGCGTGAACGAGCCGCTCCGCGCGCTGGCGAAACCCGCATACCCGCCGTAATACCCCGCGTAGCCCGCCCCCGGCGCGACCGGCACGCCGTAGTTGTTGATGGTGACCGACACGCTCGGCGTCGCTGCGGGTGCAGCTTGCTCGCCAATCGCGGTCTCTTCCAGCTCGCCGAGCGTCACGGTGTGATTCAATCGTGGGCGCGAGTTCGCCGCGTCTGCTCCGGCTGTAATCTCGCCCTCTGTCGAGCGCCCTCCAGGCGTTGAGCTGGGCGTATGCGACAGCGCCCATCGCTCCGGGTCCGCCGCGTTGCTGGCGGATACCGGCTGATCCACCCAGCTCTGCCCAGTCGCACCACAGCCCACAAAGGTGTACCCAAGCACCAAGGTAAGGCCTAGGCGCGTGCCGGTGAACATCGACCACTGCTGCATGCAGCTCGAGTTTTGCCACCGCTCGTTCGGTCACGCCACGGCTTCTGGCGGCACCCCATTTCTTCCGAGCGCTGGTCGGAGCAAAGACGGCTCTGGTATCGTGCTGCTAGTGTCCGAAAACCGTTCGCACGCGAGCGACCTCGCACAGGGCCGAGTGGCGGCCCCAGGCGCCCGGGTCTTGCTGGTCGATGACGAACCGGAGGTTCTGAACGGGCTCGCCCGGCGTTTGCGCAGCGCCGGCTTCGAGGTTTCTGCGCACTCTAGTGCTGCCTCCGCATTGGCGGCGCTGGCCAGCGGCGGCTTCGACGTCGCGGTGAGTGACATTGCCATGCCGGAGATGGACGGCCTCGGCTTCATCCGCACGGTGCGCCATCACGATCTGGATCTGCCGGTCGTGCTGATCACCGGCGCGCCCGCGTTCGAGACCGCGATCCGCGCCGTCGAATATGGTGCGTTCCGCTATTTGGTCAAACCGCTGAACGACGCCGAGCTCCTGTCCACGCTCGAACACGCGGTGAATTTGTATCGGCAGGCCAAAGCCAAGCGCGAGCTGGTCGCCGAATCCGAGCAGGGCGCGGCGCTCACGGATCGCCGGCAGCTCTTGCACAGGAGCTTCGAGCGCGCTCTCGCCGGAGTGTGGCTGGCCTATCAGCCCATCGTCACGGCCAGTGACACGCGCATCTTCGCGCAAGAGGCGTTGCTGCGCAGCGACGATCCGGCGCTGCCGACGGCAGCTTTGCTGCTCGACGCGGCCGAGCGCGCCGGACGCTTGGGCGAGCTCGGACAATACGTGCGCCGGGCGGCGGCTGAGCAAATACAGCGCGCGCCCGCGGATTGGACCTTTTTCATCAACGTGCACCCGCACGAAATCGGCGCCATCGAGCTGCTGCTGAGCGGCCCGCTGCGCGATCTATCTTCGCGCGTCGTGCTCGAGATTACCGAGCGAGCGTCGCTCGATCAGATCCCGAATGCTTATGCCGCGATCGCGCAGCTCCGCAAATGCGGCTATCGCATCGCGATCGACGATCTGGGCGCGGGCTATTCGGGACTCAGCAGCTTTGCCGAGCTCGAGCCCGAGTTCGTGAAATTCGACATGTCGCTTATCCGCGAGATCGACAAGCGAGCCACCAAGCAACGGCTGGTCGCGGCGATCGCGGCCATGTGCAAAGGGCTCGGCACGCGAGTGGTCGCCGAGGGAGTCGAGACCGAAGCCGAGCGCACGACGCTGATCGAGCTCGGCTGCGAGCTGCTGCAAGGGCACCTATTCGCTCGGCCCGGGCCCGCCTTCCCCGAGCCCCACCGGCAGCCCGGGCTCGGTACCTGAACGAGTTCCGAGCCGGCTCTGCGCGCGCGCCAGATCGAGCCGATTCTCCCAACGCGCGACGACCAAAGTCGCGACCGCGTTGCCCACGAAATTCGTGAGCGCGCGTGCCTCGGACATGAAGCGATCGACGCCGAGCAGCAGGGTCAAACCCGCTACCGGGATGTTGCCGGTGGACGAGAGCGTTGCGGCGAGCGTGATGAAGCCGCTGCCGGTGACGCCGGCCGCTCCCTTCGAGGTCAGGAGCAGCACGAGCAAGAGCGACAATTCACTGCCGAAGCTCAAGCGAATGTCGAGCGCCTGCGCCACGAATAGGCTCGCCAGCGTGAGGTAAATGCAGGTGCCGTCCAAATTGAACGAGTAACCGGCGGGCACGACCAAGCGCACGACCGAAGGCGCACAGCCGATTGCTTCGAGCTTTGCCATCAGCTGCGGCAATGCGGACTCCGACGACGAGGTGCCGAGTACGATCGCGAGCTCCTCCTTCAAGTACGACAGCAGGCGCAGAATCGACAGCCCCAAGACGCGCAAGGTCAGCCCGAGCACGACCAGCACGAACAGCAGCGACGTGCCGTAAAAGGCGGCCATCAGCTTGACCAAACTGCCGAGCGTCGCTAGCCCATATTTACCGATCGTGAAGGCCATCGCACCGAATGCGCCGAGCGGCGAGAGCTTCATCACGAGCCCGACCATGCCGAAGAGCGCAGCCGCGACGTTCTCCAGCACGTCCAGGAGCGGCTTCGTGCGCTCGCCGAGGCGTGACAGCACGATGCCCGTCAAGATCGCGAGCAGCAGCACTTGCAGCATGTCGCCGCGTGCGAATGCCGCGAAGAACGTCTCCGGAATGATGGACAAGACGTACTCCACGAACCCGTGCGGGTGAGCCGTGGACAACGTGCGATCGAGCGCCGAAGGATCGAGCTTTTGCGCTGTCGCGTGCAGGCCCGCGCCCGGCCGAACCAAATGCGCCATGCCCACGCCGATGATCAGCGCCAGGGTGGTCGTGAGCTCGAACCAGATCAGCGCTTTGGCGCCCGTGCGCCCGACCGCCTTCAAATCCTTCATGCCCGCGATGCCGAGCACCAGGGTCGTGAACACGACGGGCGCGATCAGCATCTTGATCAGGCGCACGAAACCGTCACCGAGCGGCTGCATGGCGATACCCCAGGCCGGCCGCGCCCAGCCGAGCAGCACGGCCAGAACGATCGCCAGCAAGACCTGCGCGTACAGGCTCAGCCGGCGAGGTTTCGGGCTCGGATGGCCCGCCGCGGCACTGAGAGGAACCGACACCGGCGGCGAGCGTAGCATCATTGAAGGTGCCGCTCGCCGCCCGCCTCCCGGGGCCCTGAGCGAGGCCGTGCGCTCGGTGACGTCGCAAAACTTCTCAGTTTCCGAAGCTGACTGCTAAAACCCGGGAAACCGTGACAGAGTCCTGGTTCGTTTACATCGCACGCTGCACCGACGGCTCGCTGTACACGGGCATCGCGCGAGACATCGAGCTCCGGCTTCAGGCCCACAATGCCGGGCGCGGCGCCCGCTACACGCGCGGCCGCGGACCGCTCGCGCTGTGCGCGCAACGCCGGTGCAGCTCGAAGAGCGCCGCGCTGCGCCTCGAGTGGGCCGTGAAGCAATTGCCCAAGCCCGACAAAGAGACGTTGCTCGCCGGCCGAAGGCTGGCGGCCTTCGCGCGGCGGGTCGCGACCCAAAGCGAGTGACGCAAAAGCTGCGCGTCACTCGGCCGTGTTACGTAGAAAATTCGCGACGTCGGCAAAGCGAGCGTCCAAGAACGCGCGCACGTCGCCAGTGACGCCTTCGTCGTCGAGCGCGCTCGTCATACAGCGTAGCCAGGCGTCGCGCATGCGCTCGCCGATCGCCACGCGCCCGTGGCGCATGCGCAAGCGCGGGTGCCCGCGCGTGGCCGAAAAATTGCGCGGGCCGCCCAGCCACTCGATCAGAAATAGCGCGAAATTGTCGCGCGATTGCTGACTCACGCGGCCTTGTTCGTCGCGCTCGTGAAGCGCGGCGAGCTCGGGCTCGTCTGCATCCATATGGTCGTAAAAGCGAGTCACTAGCCGACGCACGGGCTCCTCGCCGCCCAAACGCAGGAACGGAGAATCGAGCTCACTCGGGGTATAGGCCATGCGCGCGACCCATACGTCAGGATCGGCACTTGCGCCAGGATATGACCCGAGCAGAGTGGGAAGCGGCTACACCCCAACGCACTTGCGGTGACTGAGAAAGCCAGGACACCGCGACCAGACCACGGCAAAGGACCTAGAATTTGTTCGACCTTCAAGCTTTGGAGGTCGAACAATTCTAGGTCCGTTCAAGGGAAGCGGACTAGGCCGCGGGCCGCTTTCGCTCGGCGCGAGCCGCGTTCACCAAATCGAGCGCGAGCCGGCGGGCATTTTCGGTGCGCGCACCGGACAGCATGCGCACGAGCTCATCCACACGCGGGCCGGGACCGAGCGACTCTACCTCCGTGCGCGTGCGCCCGCCGCTCTGAACCTTGTGCACGCGGAAGTGCCCAGCCGCCCGCGCCGCCACGCAGGCTTGATGGGTGATGCAGATGATTTGGCGCGATTCAGCCGCTCGGCGCAGGCGCGCGGCGACGGCCTCTGCCGCCGCGCCCCCTACCCCTGCATCGATCTCGTCGAAGACCAGCGTGTCCGCGCCGGTTTCGAGCCCTGCGCAGCGCAGCGCCACCAATAGCCGGGAGCGCTCTCCGCCGGAGGCTACCTCCGCCAGCGGCCCAAAGGGCTCACCGGGGTTGGCCGCAAAGCGCGCTTCGAGTTGAGTCACTCCGAGCGCCGTCAGCTCCTCGGGCTTGGCCTCGGTCAGCGCGAGCTCGATGCGGGCACCGGCGAGACACAACGCGCCGAGCTCCACCTCGATGCGCTGCTCGAGCTCCGCGCGCTGCTCGACCCGGCCTTGGTGCAGCCGCCGCGCGAGGCCGAGCGCGCGTTCCGTGGCCGCACTGACCTCTGCTTCGGCGAAGCTCGCGCGCTCCTCCGCGCCCTCCAGCACCGTCAGCTCTTGGCGTAGGGATTCGAGCCGCTCGCTCAGCAAATCCCCCGGCACGCTCAGCGCGAGCGCCAAGCGGTCGAGCTCGGCGAAACGCGCCTCCAGCGCGTCCAAGTCGTGAGCATCCAAATCCAAATCCGCGCGCAGGCGCTCGGCGGCGCGTAGCGCTTCTTCCACCTCGATCGCGGCGCGCTGCAGGGCGTCGCACAACGCGCGGGCTTGCGGCGCGTCATCCGCCACGCGCGAGGCGGCGCGCGTGAGCGCAGACAGCTCCTCGGACACCGAAGACTCACGCTCCGAGAGCACGAGCTCCACCTGTGAGCCGAGCTCGAGATAAGTCTGGGCGCGCCGCAGCAGGCGCAGGCGTTCAGAGAGCCGGCTGTGCTCGCCGGGGCGCGGCCCGAGCTTCTCGAGCAGCGCGACCTGTTGGCGCACTAGGCGCTGCCGCGTGTCTCGCCCAGCGAGCTCGGCGCGCACGCGCGACAGCTCGGCGCGCGCGAGCGAGAGATCCGCGTACGCGGCGGCGTATTGCCGCGCCAGCTCCGCATGGCCCGCGAGCACGTCCAAACCCGTCAAAAATACGGCCGGGCTGCCGATTTCGATCTGGGAATGCTGGAACGCAAAACAGAGCAGCGCTTTGCCTGCCTCGGCCAGCCGCGCGAGCGGCACGGCTTCTTCAGCCACGAAGCACGCGCCGCGACCCGTACGGCGGATCAGCCGGGCCAAGCGCAGGGGGCCACTCCGCGTCGTGAAATTCGCTTCTACGAGCGCGCTGTCGTGGCCTTCGCGCACGCACGCGGCTGGCGTGCGTGCGCCCAGCAATAGACCGAGCGCGGTCAGCACGAGTGATTTACCGGCGCCCGTCTCGCCGCTCAGCACGTTCAGGCCGGGCGTAAGGTCGATGGTGACGTCGTCGAGGAGAGTGAAGCCTTGGATGCGCAGCCGCTCTAACATGCTGTGCGATCTACGCCGGCAGCGCGAAAGCAGCTAGGAGCGACAATGTCAGATCGGACTTTGTTTGTCTCGCCGCAGCAGCGCTCGAAGATCTCGCCTCAAGCGTCCAGGAGTTGATCGAGCTCGACCACGTTGCGATCCGGGTCGCGCACGAAGATCGCCCGCGTGCCAGTCGGAAAGCGGACTGGGCCTTCGGTGATCGGATAGCCCGCGCGCTCCAGCGTTTCTTGCGCGAGGCCGAGATCGGCGCACAGCAGCGCGAGGTGAGTGATGCCGGGAAGCTTGCGCGGCGCGTCCATCAGCACATTTTCGACCGAGCGGTCAGCGGCGTTGAGGATCAAATTGAGCTCGAGCCCGCACGGATGCTGCAGGATTGCCACGGGTTCGTGACCGATCGGGCCCGCGACTTTGACGAAGCCGAGCAGCCGATAAAAATCGAGCGCGCGTTCGAGGTCGTGCACGCGAACGCCGACGTGAGCGAGCCCAGTGACGAGGACTGGTTCCGATTCCGACATCGCGCCTAGCCTGACAGAAGGCAGAGAGCGACACAAATGCCGAACACGCCGGCTACCACTGCGTCGGTTTGTAGTCCTTCAGGAATTTGCCGAACACGTGCTCACCCGTCAAAAGGCCGGAGAAGAACGGGTCACAAATTCGCGCTGCGCCGTCGACGATGTCGAGTGGCGGCTGAAAATCGGCTTCGCGCTGCTTCCGCTCGGCGTGCAAAACCGGATCTTCGTCCGTGACCCAGCCGGTATCGACCGCGTTCATGAAGATGCCATGCTCCGCATAATCGGGCGCGGAGGTGAAGGTCATCATGTTGAGCGCGGCTTTCGCCATGTTCGTGTGCGGGTGTTTGTCGGTCTTCGTGTAACGCGAAAATTGTCCTTCCATCGCGGACACGTTGACGATGTGCTTGTCGCGCGAAGGGACGCGCATCATGAGCCCCTTCAGTTTGCTGCACAGGATGAAGGGCGCGACCGCGTTCACCAGCTGCACCTCGAGCATTTCCGGAGCGGAGACGTCGGCCAGCGCCATGCGCCAGCTGTTCATCGCGCGCAGATCCACTTGCTGCAAATCGGCGTCGACTTTGCCCTTCGGGAAGAGCTCGGCACTGTGCATCGTTTCATCGTACGAAAGCGGGATCTGCGACAGCGCGGCGGAGCGAAGGACGCCCTGCGCCGCGCTCGCGCCGCCACGTGTGACCATGCCCGTCGCTTCGCCGAAGCCGAGCGCGCGGGGCTCCGCCGCGGGCGCCGCGAGGGCCGCCTTGCACAGCTCATGGTCGGCGAGCAGCGAGCGCGCGCGCGGGTCCAGCGCCGACAATGGGCCGAGCTCCAAATCGAGCAGATGCTCGTAGAAACCAGGCGGGCGCCGCACGGTCTGCGCCGCGTTGTTGATCACGATATCGAGCCGCTCGAGGCTCTGATTCAAGAAGCGCGTGAACAGTTCGACGCTCGAGCAATGACGCAAATCCAGGCCGTGGATCTGCAGCCGATGCTGAAAGGTTTCGAAGTCGGCTTCGCGCGCGAAGCGCTGCGCCGCGTCGCGCGGAAAGCGCGTGGTCACGATCACGCGCGCGCCCGCGCGCAGCATCATCAACGCCGCTTGAAAGCCGATTTTCACCCGCGCGCCGGTGATGAGCGCGGTCTTGCCGACCAAGGATGCGGTTTGGAACCGCTTCTGATAGTTGAATTCGGCGCAGGATTCAACTATCGAGTCGTAAAAAAAATGCAGCCGGCGATACTCGGCCTTGCACACGTAGCAGCCGCGCGGCTTCTTCAATTCTCGAGGCGGCGTCACGGGCGACGGTCCGGGCAGCTGCGGCGGGGGCGCGTACACGGGCGCCTGGCGCGCCATGCGGATCGCGGTCTCCGCGCGCGCGTCGCGATCTTCCTTTTGCGCGACCTTCTTCGAATGGCGGCGAAAGGCCTTATTTTCGCGGATGCCTTCGTGGCGCGTGGGACGTGACACGCGCCCGGCGGCGATCAGCAGCCGCACTCGCTCGTCATGCGACAACGTGACGAGCCGCGTTCGGTCGCTGACCAAATGCTCCAAGATTTCGAGACAACGAGCCAGCTCTTCTGGGGAAAAGTCGGACATGGCAGAAAATCTCGTTTAGCGGCTGACCACGCGGCGGCGCCGCGGGGGCTGTCCGCCGTCGCCGGACGGTGCTGCAGCGACCGGTCGGCTCGCCTCGCGCGGGCGCGTGTCGCGCGAGCCTGCTTGGGGTCGCGCCGCATCGCGCGGGCGCTCGCGGGTACGCTTTGCGTCGCGCGGATAGCCCGTCACCACGCGCGAACGCGAGGCTTCACGCGGGAATCCGCCGGGCGCGCGCGGGCGCGCGTCGCGCTCGCGACTTTGCGACGCTTCGCGCGCGGGCGACGGACGCGCCGGGGACGCTTCGCGCGCTGGGCCGGGGCGGAACGGCGCAGCCTCGCGCGGGCGCGGCTCGCGCTCAGGCAGCGGCGCGGCGTGCGCAGGCTGAGAGCGCTCCATGCGCGGATAAGGAGGACGCGCAAACGGCTTTGCCGGCGGCGCCGCGGGAGCGCGTGACTCGGACGCCCGCTCCGGCTCGGGCGCGCCGGCGTGCTCCGGGCGGATCGTGACGCGCGGATTGCGCGAATCGGGCTTACTGGTGGCTTCGGCGAAGGTCGGCGCGACCGAGGCTTTGACGCTGACGCGCGAGAAATCCCGCTCGATTTCGATGGCGCCCACGTCCGACCCTCGGATTTCACCCCAGCGGCAGACCATCGCCAACACTTTGCGCGCATCCGCGCCCTGAACGCCACCCCAGGAAACGCGAAACGATTTCCAATCGCCGGACGCGCGCTCGGCACCTCGCTGGGGCGCCGAGCGTCCAGCCGTGGGGCGCTCGCGCGGCGCTGCGTGAGCAGCCGGGCCGCGCGGATAATCGCGTTCGCGCTCGCCTTTGCGCGAGTCGCGCGGCCCTTTGCGATCGGCCGCCTGATCCAGGCGCCGAATCTCGCGCGGCTCGGTCGGACCGGAGTAGCGCGCCAGCGCCAACAGACGCGAAATGATGCGCGCGCTGTCCTCGCGCGCCGCGAGCCGCTCGGCGAGCTCTTTCTGACGCTCCGATGCGCGCGCGTCGTCCTCGTCTTCGCGCGTGAGCAACTCGAAGAAACGCTGATCGCTATGTTGGCGAATGTCGTCCGCGCTCGGTACGGGCTCGGTGCGCGCGGCAACCTTGGCGCGCTTGAGCAACATCGTGGTTTTGCCGACGGCGGACGGGCTGACCAAGAGCACGCTGCGGCCCTTGCGACCGGCGCGGCCCGTCCGACCACTGCGATGCGTGTAGCTGTCGGGATCGGTCGGCGGATCGAGATGAATCACGAGCGTGATGTCCTGCACGTCGATCCCGCGCGCGGCGACGTCGGTCGCGACGAGCACGCGTTGATCGTTGCGGCGGAAGGCGTTGAGCGCACGATCGCGTTCGCGTTGATCCATCTCGCCCGACAGTGCATTGACGGCAAAGCCGGCCTCCGATAGGCGCTCGGCGACGTCGCCCACGTCGGCGCGGGTGCGCGCGAAAATCAACGTTTGTGCTTCCGGGCTCGCGAGCAACAAGTTGACCACCGCGTCGAGGCGCTGGCGCGGCTCGACCACGTGCAACACGTGATCGATGTCGACGTTGGCGGCGCCGAGCCGAGTCCCTTCGACGCGCGCCGGGTTCTGCTGCACGCTGTTCGCGAGCGCCTCGACCTCACGCGGGAAGGTCGCCGATACGAGGTGAGTGCGCCGTTCCTTGGGCGTCATGCCGAGGATCGCTTCGAGCTCCTCGCGGAAACCGAGATCGAGCATGCGATCGGCCTCATCCAACACCACCGCCGCGACCTCACCCGGCACGATCGAACCGCGGTTCAGGTGGTCGAGCATTCTGCCCGGCGTGCCGACGACGACCGAGGGGCCGGCAGCGAGCGCGCGCAGTTCGTCGCGGTACACGGCGCCGCCCGTGACGGACGCGACCTTGACCTGTAGCGGCGCGAACAGCCAGGTCAATTCCTGCACCACTTGCTTTGCCAGCTCGCGCGTCGGCACGATCACGAGCGCCCGCGGATGAGCCAGCCGATCCTTCACGGCGCTCGGTTGCGCCGCGAGTTCGCGAATCACGAAGCCAATCGCGACCGTCTTACCGGAGCCCGTTTGGGAAGTGACCCGGAGGTCACGGCCCTGCAGTGCGGGGTCGAGCACCGCCTTTTGGACCTGAGTCAGATCCGTGAAACCTTTTTCCTGAATCGCTGCGCCGAGCGCGGGGCCGAGCAGATCGGCGAAGTCAACCGTAGCCATGTTGCGGGCGCTCGTAGCACTAGTCAGGCAGAGGTGCGTGGATCTCGCAGTGAGACTAGGACAAATCGCGTGATTTGCGGGATTTCCGCCAGCTGCCGGCGCGGGGGATCGGCCGAGAACCCGATTTTCGCCCAGGCCGGCGCGCGCCTCGGGCGCTTCAACCCGGCAATTTGAAGATCACGAGCCGCCGCATTGGGTAGGCAAAAGTCACGAACACCACGAACGTACCGACGAAGCTCACGAGTTCCGGAGGCAAGAACGTGACTTTTGGCACCAGCCAACGAAACAGGAAATAGTTCATCAAAAGGGCGGCGAGCTCGACCGCGACGAACAGGCGGGCCTGCCGCGAGAGGCTCCCGGCTTGCGCCCGAAAAGTGAAGCTTCGGTTGCCGAAGAACTGCAGCGATGCGCCCGCGCACAAGGCGGGTAACCGCGCCGCTGTCGGCGTCATGCCGATCAGTCGAATGCAGGTCGTGAAGAGCGAGAAGTCGACCAGTGTCGCGCCGCTGCCGACGATGAGCGCGCGCGCGAAGCGTAACGCGCGGTCCGTCAAGCGTTCGCCTTCGCTCACCTTACCGAACCTGCCATAGCGCGCGCCCCGACGAAACATCGGAGGACCGCACGCAGCTATCGTCACGCGATCGTCACCGGCCCGCCGAGCTCAGCTGGGCGGGCTCAGCGTACAGCGCGTGAGGCTGCCGTTCACGGTGTCGCCGCCGAGTGTGACGTACAGCTGACCGTCGGTGCGCACGAGCTCGAATTTCTCGTTCTTCGTCAGCCGATTGGCGAGCGTGTCGAGGAACGCGGCCTCGAAACGCCAGACCTCGATCTGTTCGACGCGATGGATGACGCGCGCGCTGGCTTCGCGCAGCAGCAGCGGCAGCTCGACGTGCGTGAACAGCGCCACGCGCGCGGCCGCCTTGCTCGCCTTGTGCAAGCGCTCAGCCGACGGTTGACCGATGTCGATCCAGGATCTCAGCACGCCGGTCGCATCGCGCACGGACAGCGGCGCTTCTTCCGCGGAAGAGAGCCCACCCTTGCTGAAGGCAATGCCCGCCTCCCAGCTCAAACAGTAAGCGAGCGTGCGCGTGACCAGGTAGCGCATCGTCTCGGAGGGGTGGCGCGCGACTCGCAGGTCGAGCGCTTCGTACACGCCGCGATCCACGTCGGAGAGCGTGATCTGAAAGTGATACATGGTCGCGGTCAGAGCCATTTCAGCCCTTTTACACCAAGACGCCGGCGCTCGCGGGTTAGTCCTCCCGTTCCAGCCAGACCGAGACCTCGCCTGGGCAATCGCCCGGAGATACGTGCACGATGCGCGGACGGCAGCAGACCGCGCAATCCTCGGTATAGGTCTGGTGCTCGCCGCCGCCGAGATCGACGTATAGCTCTTCGGCTTGTCCGCAGAACGGGCACACCGTCTCGGCGCGGGCTCTTTTCTTCTTCACAGCGAACGCAAAAATGCGATCAAATCTGCCTGCTCGTCAGCTGAAAGCAGCGCGGGCTTGCCGTGCGAAGTGCCGCCGCACGGCCCAAAGCGCTCCGCGACGCTCTTGGCGCAACCATCGTGAAAGAGGGGCGAACGCAGCCCGACACCGAGCAGCGACGGGGTCACGAACCTGCCGCCCGTACCGACGTCACTGAGCTCGTTGTTCGTGTACTGAGTGCCGCTGTGACAGCTGGCGCAGCCTACGTCGTCCCGTTGAAACAGCGCCGCGCCGCGGTTGACGGCTTCGGGATCGAGGCCGCCGGCTGGGCCCGGCTCGGGTAGCTGCTCGAGAAACGCGCCGAGCGTGGCGATTTGCTGGGCCGTAACGTTGGCCTGGAGGTTCATCCGTTTGACCATGACCTCGCTGAATAGCGAGCCCATATCCGGCAACGTGCCGTCCCAGTGAAAGGGCGCGCGCTCCATCACGCCGCCTTGCAGCGGCAACGTGCGACGCAAACCCGACGGGAAATGCCAGACGTGTCCATCCTCCCCGCCCTCTGGGTGACAGGAAGAGCAAGAAATGCCGATGCCGGTGTCCATGTGAAACAGCACGTGACCGGTGTCGTCATGGGACTCCGAGCTCAGCGCGACGCTCGTGCCGTCCTCGAATTCCAGCGTGGCCGGTTCACGCGACTGCACGACGTACGACCCGGCGTGGAACGCGACCGCCACCGGTTGCCCGCGCACCTGCAGCGCGGAGCTGGCCGTGGTGAACCCAGCGGGCGCGTTGATCGTGGCCAGCGGCACGAGCCAGAGCGATGCTCCGGGAACGGTGTTGAAGATAGTGCCCGAGATCATCCCGCTGCCGCCGCCCAACTTCGGGCCAACGCTCGGCCCGCTGCTGCCACCCAATCCGAGCATGGGCGGCGGGGTATCCACCGCGATCATGGCGAAGCGGCTCGACGTCGCGTCGAAGGCCACGTCAATCGGGCCCGCGGCGGGCACGAGCTGCGATTGAAAGGTCATCGGCAGATCGAGCGTCTGACTCGCGTCCGAGGGAGCACCGGTATTCGTGACGAGCGGCACGCTCGACGGCGTATCGACATCCACCGTGCTCACGGCGCGGGATACGAGGCCCCCGCCACACCCGGAGGAGCCGTAACCGCCGACCGTGACGTTGACCATCTCGTCACTGGAAATCTGGTGGGCCAGCGCGATCTGACCGCTTGGCAAAAGGAGCGCGCGGGACAGCACCGTGGCCGTCGCGCAGCCGGGCGACGGCACGGGTGTGGCGCGCTTGGAGATCTCGCCGCTCGGAGCGACGACCAGCACTTCCGCGCTCAAAAAGCGCGTGAGTACCAGATCTGCCGCGCGCACGATCACGTCTCGCAAATCAGGGGCGACGTTGAGCGTGCGCTGGATTGACAAGTCGCTCGTGCGGAGCGTGACCAGCTCACCGGAGCGGCAGGCCACGTGCAATAGCGCGTTCTTCGCGTCGTAGGCGAGGCCGCGCGGGGACGCGCAGACCGAGACGCGCTGCTGAACGGTGGCAGACGCGGTGTCGATGGAGACGAGAGCGCCGCCGCGGCGCAGCGCGACGTACACCGTGCCGTCGGCGCCTTCAGCGACGCGCCCCGGCTCGTCCCCCGGCTGGAGCGGGACCGGCGTCACGGCGTGGGACGCTGCATCGACCAAAAACACCGTATCGCGATCGGGATCGGCAGCGATGATCTTGCCGTCGCGCGTGGCGAGCAGCGTGCCACCCACGACCGGAGCCGCGGACTTTGCGCTCACCGCCTTCGCCTGGAGGAACGTCGAGCCAGAGCCGGGAGGAGGAACCGAACCACCGCCGGCGACGCCGGTCGTCGGTTGATCGCTCGACGGCAGGGGTGTCTCGGTGCCGGAAGAGCAAGCGCCGAGCCCGCTCAGCAGAGCAACGACCTCTAGAACCCCAACGACTTTTCGCGTGCGGTGCATCACGGACTCCCCGGTGTAACGATCCATGGATCGGGCTTGAACAAATCCCCTGTGAGCGTCTCGATGATAGTCGCAATCGGCGCGGGCGCCGCAAAGTAGTTGGCGTTCGGCAAGGCGAGCGCTTGATCGTAGCTCAACTCCTCCGTGCCAATTCCGGGAAGAGACGGGCCCGGTTCGGGACTCAACCCGCCGGCGCTGCCCACACCGGAATCCGCCGTGCCCGGAGCGCCAGCGGCTCCGAACGGGAGCGAAGCGAGCGGATCTACCCAGGTGCAAAGCGCGTTCTGCGCCCAGACGGGTTCGTCGGCGCTGTTCGGGCAGCTGCGGATATTATTCAGGAATCGGGTCAGCTGCCGAATATTCGAGTTCAGCCGATCGAGCGCTGGTTGCGTTCCAAAGGACCACTCTTGGATCGCGGCCAAATTGCCGACCAGAAACTCGCGGTAGCTCAACCCCCCACCCTGGCAGCCCGAAATCGCCGGATCGAAGAAGAGCGCGCCGATACGCTCGGGATGCGCGAGCGCGTCGGCCGGGGCTACGGGTCGTTCCTGGCCGTCGAACACGGCGAGCGTGCCCGGCTGCAGCACCGCGACGTAGGCGTCCGGCTTGAGCACGATGCGCAGCAGATTCCCGCCCGGATCGTGGCCGGGCCAGCCCATGCGGATCGCCCACGGCTCGGGCCAGGCGTAGCGCCCCATTTTGAACGCATCGCTGAGCGCGCGAGCCAGCATGGTTTCGTCGGACGTGGCGTAGATCGGGCCGACGAGCAGGGGAAAGGGCGCGCCCGTGCCCGCACTTTGGTTGAAGAGATTTTTGTCTTTGCGCAGCGCCGCCGCATCCTCGTCGCTCACCCAGCTGTAGAGCTCGCGAGCGACCAATGTCGGGCCGGCGACGACTTGGTCGGCGAACGTGGGCAGCTCGCTATCGACGGGCGTGCAGGGCGTCTCGGTACCGCCGTCCGTGCCGAAGCCCGCTCCAAAACCGGGGCCACCGGCAAAATCGCCGAGGGAGCCGCCGCTGCCGGCGGAAATGGGGGGCGGGGGCGGCAGCTGCCCTTGATCGGCGAACGCGTTGCAGCCGGCGAAGCAGAACGCGCTCCATAAGTGGAGTGTCCGCGCGGCGCTGCTCGAAAAAAGCACTCGCGCTCGCCCCCGAACCCGCGTCGTCCTAGCCATCCCCCACGAGGCTATCACCGATCCGCGCGGACGCACGCCCGAGCCAATGCTAAGGGCGGGGCCCCCCGAAGCAAGGAAGGACTCGTTCTTGGGAGCCCGCAGCGGATCGCTCACTTTTACTCGATTTTTCACGCAAGGCGCGCTGCCGAAGGATCTGCGGCGACGCTTTTTGGAAGCCGCGCGGCTGCGCGTGTTCCAGCCGCTCAAGCCCGAGGACGAAGCGCTCGAAGCGACCGGCTGGTGCGTGATCGAGCGCCCCTTCGACCTCGAGCTCGACTCGGCGAAGATCTTCCACGACAGCTACGTGCTGCTCGGTTTTCGCGTCGACCGCTATCGCATCCCCGGCGCGCTGCTCAAGTCGCAAATCACCGACGAGGAGCAGCGGCTGCTCGATCGCACCAAGAAGACCAAGCTCAGCCGCAACGAAAAGCTCGAGATCAAAGAGCGCGTGGTGATGCGGCTGCGCAAAAAGGTGATCCCGTCATCCAAGGCGATCGACGTGTGCTGGCATTTGGACGCCGGTACCGTGCTCTTCTTCGGCCACTCCAAGCGCATGATCGCCGATTTTTGCGCGCTATTCGAAAAGACGTTCGGATTTTCGCTGCTCGAGGACAGCCCGTACACCGCGGCCACGCGCGCCGGACTTTCGCGTGAGCTCGAGCGCGCGCTCAAGGACGTCGAGCCGCTGAGCTTTTCGAGCGGGCGCAAGCTGCTCGGCAAGGCAGCGGGCAAGCCCGAGCGCCCGAGCGAGGACGAGCCGAGCGAGCCCCGCGAACCCGCGGCCGACGGGGAAGATCTACTCGAGCGCATCGAGACGACCCGCTTTCTGGGTCCAGAATTTTTGCTTTGGCTCTGGCTGCGCGCAGAAATCATCAATCAGCCGATCGATCTCGGAGAGCTCGGCGCGTTCGACGTCTGGCTCGACAATCAGCTGACGCTGCAGTCGGATCTCGATCCCAACGAGCGCGTCACCGTGCGCGGAGCCGCGCCGTCGGGCAGCGCCGAGGCGCGCGAGGCCGTGCGCGCACAGAAATTTCCCGTGCGCGCGCGCCTTGCGCTGCGCAACGAAGAGCGGGATTTCGCCTGCGTGCTCGTGGCACAACGCTTGGCCGTCGCGAGCGGCGCGATCCCGGCCGTGCTGACCAAAGAGACGGACGACGCGTTCCTGGAACGCATGACCCTGGTCGAACGACTCTTACTCAGCCTGGATCGACTGTATGCCGCGTTTCTCGCAGAGCGCTTGACTGAAATCTGGCGCGTCGGCTGGCAGCCCGCCGTCGTCTGCTGGGCCGACGGCGAAGCGATTCCCGCCACTATTTTGGCGGAGCTCGCGCCGAGCAGGCGCGCGCCGCGGAAGAAGGGCAAGAGCCGCTAGCCGACCGAGCTCACGCACGGCGGCGCTGTGCTATTTCCGGAGGACCATAGCTTCGCTCACGTTTGCCAACCGTGAAAAAGACTCCGTCGACTCTGATTACGTCACCGCTCTCGTTCGCGGACTTCGTGGCGCGCCTTGCGTTCTTCGCGCTCGCCCCGTTCGCCATCGTGCTCGCGGCGGAGCTGTTCCCGGTACGCGGCGCGTTGATCGACGTGGGCCTCGCGCTCACCGTCTTCATTCTGGGCGAAGCGCCGCGCCGCTTTGCCGCGCGCTTTCGTCCGCTCGGCTTCGTGCTCAAAGAGGCGTTGGCCTTCGAGACCTACTACCGCGAAAAACGGCCGCGCCGCTTCGCTTATTACCTCGCCTATCCGCTGCTCTTCCCGTTTTGGCTGAGCAACCGCGAAGCTCGTGAAGAGTTCTTGGTCTTTCGCGGCTACACGCTGCCAAGCTTCCTGGTTCTGCTCGGCGGCCTGGTCTGGCAGTACTTTCGTGATTGGGCGCCCGAACTCGACGTCCAGGATTTCTTGCCTGGGGTGGCAATTTCGCTGGCTGTCGAAACGCTGCTCGTCTTGTCGCTGCTCATGCCGATCGCCACGACCGTGGTCTGGTATCACTCGAGCTTTCGCCGGCGTCGCTTGCTCGCCATGCTCTTGGTCGGCGTACTTTCGACGAGCTTTGCCCTGACCCGCGTGCTCAATCGGCGCGATCCGATCGTGTCGTTCCTGACCAAGCAGCGCGTCCGCCTGCGTACGGCTAGAGCTCGCAAGAATGCACACCACGCGTTGTTCAACGCGGTGGAAGTGGCCTACCGCGAGCTCGTCAAGGTGCGCGGCGTCGACGGCGACGGCAAAGTCGAGGGCAAGCCGCTACAAGACGCGCGCGCCGCGCTCGAGAAGTTTTACAAGCACGACGAGGCGTTCGCTTTCGATCTCTGGGCCAGCCCGCGCAGCCGGCCGCGCGTGCTCGTGTTGTACGCGCAGAGCCGCCGCAAGCAGCCGTCGATCTGGGTCGCTTTGAAGGACGGCGCCGAGGTGCGGAAGCCGGATGCGTTACCCAAAGGCGCATTTCAAGCCATGCGCTCGGCTGAGGACACGACCGATGCGGTCGGCATGATCTGGGATGAAGACGCTTCGGCCCAAAGCACGCGCAATAGCCGCTGAGCCTCACTCGAACCCAGCACGCTCGCGCCCGTTCCCGAATCGCTCGCGGGCCTTAGAGGGCCCGCCCTCAGTCTCCTTTGCGCGCGTATTTGCCGGTCATGAATAGCTTGAAATCCGCGTCACCCGGGAACTTGTTTTCAATCGAGAACTGACAGGTGTCGGCGCTGATCAGATAGGTGTAGCGGGCTTCGGCGCGCGGCGAGACGCGTGTCAGGGTCAGCACCTCACCGTCGAAGCGGCCGCGAGCAGGGCCGTCGGGGGGAAAGCCGAACGAGTCGAACCAATACCAGAGAATGTCTTTGCTCTGGGGGTCGACCGTGAACACGCCGTGACCGCGGAAGGTGATGCGGCTGTCCTTTTGTTCGATGTATTCCTGAATCACCGCGAAGCCATCCAGATCGCTGCGAAAGCTCATGCGCCCGAAGGCGAGCCCGCCTGGGCCCCACGCCGACGGCGCGAGCTGCTCGTCCCCTTGCCACTCACCCACGAACGCGAGCAATCGCTCGTGCTCGGGACCGGTTTTCGGCATATCCATGACGCCCATTCTATCACGGGGCGAAAGCAGTGGCAGGCCGAGCGCACGCGCCCGGTGCTCAGCTCAAGGCTTCGGTCCGAGCTCGAAGGTCGTCATGTCGATCAGCTCGGGCTCCGCGCCGGGCGCGAGCGGATCGGTGAGGCCCAGACACCAGAGATCGACCGCGCTGCCGTCCTTTCGCACGCGTAGGCGCAGAAAATGCTTGAACCCCGGGTGATCGAGCGCAGTAAAGGCCTGCGTCTGCTCCAGCCCGAGGAAGGTCAGCACCGCCAGATACGCGCCGAAGACGAACGCGCCGTAAAATACCGCGACCACGAAGGTGAGCGCCGCGATCAACCACACCGACGGGATCAAGTGGGCGCAGCGAGCGAGCCAGGTGAACGCAAGTGAGGCAAAGATGGGAATGCCGGCGGTGGTCAGCCCGGCTGCGAGCGCCAAGGCGAGCACCACGGCGCCACCCCGACGCACCCCGCCGATCAGCGCGTAGATCAGCGTGGTGAGCGCGGTGATCAGGATCGGCGCAGAGACGATGAAGCCGAAGCGCTGGAAGTTGTGCACACCGAAGTTCATCGCCGGCATGAACAGCACCGCGAGCACGATGTGCGGCAAAAAACCGGAGTTGCCGCGCATGACTTTCCACGGCACTTGCCACAGAAGAACCCGGCTCTGCGCCGGGTTCGGCCACTCTGCCGCGGCGGGCAGGCGAGCGCGGCGTCCGAGCGGCGCGGGGTGCAGGAATGCGCCGCCGCCGCCGGCGGTCACGTGCAGCGCCGCGCCGTGCTCGAGCCGCTCGTAGTGATGCACGTCGCCCGAAAGCAAGAAGTGCGGTTTGGTCTCGAAATCGAGCCCGAGCGCCTCGATCATTGCGGTACCGGTCGGGCTCGGTCGGCCGAACGCAAAGACCGGGTCGGGCAGCATCACCCACGGGCTTACGTCCGGGTGCTGCGTTCGCCACGATTCGAAGAAATGCACTTGGCGAATGTCCAAGCTCCGCAGCTGACGATCGACCGCCAAGAGATGTAACCGCGGCGTGAGCGGCAATCCAAAGTAGCTCGCGCTTTGCACCGGCGTATAGCCGCGCAAGGCGAGCGCCTTCGGCTTTTCGATTTTCCCGCCGCGCACGAACTGCGTGGCCCACTCGGCGTAGCGCTCGATCATGCGCTGCGAAATCCCGACGACGCTCGGCCGCGCGACGTCGTCGGCGTCGTCGTAGCGCCGGAACATGCGGGCGAAGCCGTCCAAGCCGTCGTACCAGTCGTGGTTGCCGGGAATGCCGAGCAGAACACGCGGGCGATCGTCGGGCACGGTTTCGAGCACTTGGTTGAACGGGACGATCACGCGATTGGTGATCTCCTGCGCCGTCGCGACGGGGTATGCGGTATCACCGCCGAAGAACAGGATCTCGCCCCGTGGCGCGTGCAGGAAGCCGCCGGCCAAGCTGGGATCCGGCAGCTCGTAGGCGGCGAACATCAGGCGCGCGACCGCGCGGCTCACCATCACGTCATCGCCGGTGTCGGCCACGAAATCGCACCACAGGTCGCGGCCGAGCGCCTCGAGCAGCGTGCTTGCGTTTGGATCCCCGCCGAGCACCTCGACCACGCGGCGGTTGAGCTCGGCCGGAGGATCCGCCGTCATCCAATCGCGCGAGTCCACGTCCTCCGTGGCGATGGCAGCGGCCAGAAAGTGCCGCAAATGCCCCCAAAAGGAGCGCACCCCGAACCAGACCACGCCGCGCGGCCGCTCGCTACCCCGCACGAAGCGCGAGCGCGGCTCGAGCTTCACCCGCGCCGGGCGAAACGCGGTCGAGTCAGGCTCGGGAGCCGTTCGAGCGACGTGCGAAGAGGTGGGTGAGCCCGGAATCCAGGCAGTAAAACACGATCATTTTGAGCCGGCAATCGGAGGCGAGCCCCGCCGGGTGAGCGCCTCCTGCGGGCGGAGGGGAATGCTAAGGGCCCGGGAATGGCTGAGTCGGTCGATGATCGCGGTCGAGGCGCCCGGCTGGCGAGGCGCGACGAAGGCGCATACTGCCAGTATGTAACTGAGGAGCAACGAAGCCAGGCGGGATGCATCGGTCGCGAGAGCGATCGACTTAGCCATTCCCGGGCCCTAAGCTGCGCGGAGGTGCCCCGCTTCGCCTCGTTCCGCCTTGGTCTTCGCTGCTCGCGCGTGCTTCCGCTCGCGCTGCTCGCCATTTGCGCCTGCACGCAGACGCAAATCGATGACGGTCCTTCCGTGCTGACGCGCCAGGTGCCCTCGACCAGCGCGAATAGGGCGCTCGCCTTCGACGGCATCGACGATTACGCCACCACGGGCACGGCGCAATTTCCGTCCGGCCTCAGACCTCAAACGATCTCGGCCTGGTTTCAGGTCGAGACCATCGGCGGCAAGCACGCGCTGATCACGCTGCGCAAAGACCGCGACAGCGGCATCGAACTGGGCCTGAGGGAAGGGCTGATCGGCGCTTGGCGTGTGTTCGGCAACCGCACGTTGGCGATAGCGACGACGCCAGTCAGCACCGGGCAGTGGCACCACGCGGCGTACACCTTCGACATGTTCACCGTGCGCCTCTACCTGGACGGCACGCTCGTCGCGAGCAGCACGAACCCGCCCGACGAGCGCACGCCCACCACGTGCTGGCTCGGCACACTCGACGGCGTAAGCGATCTATTCCAAGGTAGCCTCGACGATTTCCGGGTCTTCAAAGCCGTGCGCACGGCAGAGCAGATCGCAAACGAGGCGGCGGGCAAGTCTTCGAGCAGCGATCCCGATTTGGTGCTGGACCTGCCGTGCGACGAAGACGGCGGAAACGTCCTCTACGATCGATCCCCCGCCGCCAACGACGGCGAACTCGGTGACGGAGTGGACCAGCGCGCGCCCCGTCGCATCGATTTGGGGACCTCGAACGCCACGAACTGATACGCCTCGAGGCTCGCCTCAGCGCCCCGAAAAGAGTCTGCCCGAACGAGTCACGCGCTTGAGGCTGATCGCCGCGTCGTCCACGTAGATCTGGGGTGGGATGCGGTCGCTCGTTCCGCCGGTGCTCGGCGCTCCAGCGTCGCCCGAGGCGCCACCTGCGCCACCTGCGCCGCCTTCACTCGAGCTGTCAATCGGCGTGCCCAGTGGCTGCACGTCTTCGCCGATGTTGCAGGGCGACCACAGCACGTCGTCCGAGCCGGCGGTCTTGCGCTGCTCCAAATCGTACACCAAGCGATCGTTCAACCAGACCAAGATCTTGCCCGTCTCGTCGGTGCGCGGCCGATACAGAACCTCGATTTGAAACCAAGTTTCGATGGGCACGAACGCCGGCGGATCGGCGAGCGGCGCCTGCAGGTAGGTCGCATCGTGGCTGTACACGTACAGGATCATTTGCCCACCCGGGAGCGCGCGCAGATTCAAGTCATGTCCGTGGCTGATCGTGTCCGGATTGGCGTCCGAGCGCGCGCGAAACTTCATGATCGTCCATTGCGATCGGGTTTGATACGCGCGCGGAATGAAGTACCAGGCGCTGTAGTAGGCATCGGGTGGCGTGACGAGCTCGCGGAATACGCCGGGACCAATCGAGTCAGATTGCGCAAGATCGGTGAGCTTCAAGGAATAGCGGCCGCTGTGCGCCGGTCCGGCTGCGATCTCCACCGGGCTCATCGAGGTGTCCGGAGCGAGACCGCCAGCCGGCGGCGCATACCAGCCGTTGAGGTCGCCCGTCTCGTGATCGGTCGCCCAGAGCAGGTCACTGCCCAGGTCGAGCTGGGAGCCACACGCGCTGGTCGCAAGGGCGAAGAGCGTCGAGCAGAGCAACCGCTGCGACTCGCGAAGGACCCTGAGGCGGCGCATTTCAGAGTCCAAACGATACCCCCGCGCTGCCACCGAGCCACAAATAAGGCAGGTTGCCGAACACACCTTGCGGCAACGCCGAGAGGTCTCTCGGCGCCGGCGCGACCCAGACGAATGCGCCGAAGAACGGCGCAATATTCGCGCCGAGCTCGGCCTGAAACGAGAGTCCGCCGCGCACGCCGAGCTCGAGCGCGCTCGCTGCGCGAGAGGATGCGAGACCGGTGGCGCGAACGCGCTGCACCACCGCGAGCAATCCGAGATCGCCTGCCATACGCAAACCGCCCAGGTCGGACGTCACGCGCAGCCCGGCGCTCATCGGCAGCTGCCACAGATCGCCCACCACGCCGCGCAGCTCGAACTTGGCGCGCGACGTGTAGGCAACCGAGAGCGTGCTCTGCAACGCGCCGCGACCGAGCGCCACCCGAAGCTCACCGCCGAACGCCGAGAGCTCCGGTGCACCGACGATAGCCGGTGCATAGCCGAAGAGCGCGCCCAACTCGATGTGCGCGAGCGGCGGACGCGGCAGAGCAGGCGGAGGCGGAGGCGGAGGCACGACCACCGCTTTCGGCGGCACGAGCGGCTTCGGCTCCGGCAATTGTGCGCTCGGAGCATCCACACCCAGCTCGGGCGGCATCACCGTGAGCACGGCGAACACGGCCGCAAAGCGCGCGCGCGCTTCGCAATCGCGCGCCGGATCCGCGTAGCGCTTTTTTAGCGACGCGCCGTCCTTCGAGACCAGTACGCGGTAGCTCTCGCCGAGATCCTCGAGCTCGATGCGGACGCCGTGGCGCAGTAAGTCGTGTCGCTCGGGCGGGATCAGGCGCAGCACCTCGCGCTGCACGACGCTTGGCTCGGGGCAATCACCGGCGCCGAAAGTGAACGGCTCGACGGCGCTGTCGGCAGTTTGAGCGCTCGCGCGAGGCAGCGCCGAAATCGCCAATGAAAACCATAGCCCGGCGCATGGAACGCAGACGAAGCGCAGGCCACGAAGAGCCGTTCGCAAGAGCCGGGGTCGAACACACATGGCGCGGGGTGAAAGGGCAGGATACTCTGAGCGGATCTCGCCGCCTCAGAAACATCGCTGGGTGGCGGGTCTTTAGTTTTGCGAAAGGTTCGCTTGAAAGAGCCCCTTGAACAGATGATGCCGGTCATGAGCCAGGCCAAGCAATGGCCCGTCGAAGATCTGGTCGCGCAACCGCGGCCGGAACCGCCGGCTCCCTTGGAATTTCGCGCGATCTACGAGCGCTGGTTCGACGATGTCTCTCGCTGGATCCGGGCCATGGGAGGCCCAGAAGCCGACCGGGAAGATCTCGTGCAGGACGTGTTCCTGGTCGTGCACCGCCGCCTGCCGGACTTCGACGGCCAAAACGTGGCCGGCTGGCTCTATCAAATCGCCCGCCACCGCGTGCGAGATTTCCGACGTTTGCTGTGGGTGAAGCACATGCTCTTCGGCAGTGTGCCGCTGTCGGACACGCTGACCAAGGGCGGGGCGTCACCGGCTGACTCGCTCGAGACCAGCGAGAAGCGAAAGACGCTCGAGCGCCTGCTGGGCAAGCTGAACGACTCGGAGCGTGCCGCGCTCGTGCTGTTCGAGATTGACGGCTACACTGGCGAACAGATTGCCGAAATTCAGAGAGTGCCCGTCAACACGGTCTGGGCGCGAATTCATAAATCGAGAAAGAAGTTGAAGGCGTCGCTCGAGAAAATCGAGAGCCGAGAGCAGAAGAGGGCCTGGTGATGAAGCGCCTCATCGACGAATCAGGCTTGGACAGCACAGACGAACGGCTGGCGAATCTTTTCCGCGCGGCGGCGCCATTCCAACCCGATCCCTTTCGCAAGCGGCGCGTGCTGGTGAGCCTATCGCGCAGCGAGCCGCAGCGAGCGCCGCGCTTTTGGCTGAGGCCCGTGGTCGTTGCCGCGCTCTTGGTGAGCGGGACAGCGACCGCCGCGCTCGGTCATCGCTATGTCGCGCGGAGCGGCGGTCTGCTCGGGCTCGGCGCGCCGAGCGCGAGCGTGGCGCAGGCTGGGCAGTCCGGGTCAAAATCGGCCAAACACCGGCCCGTGGCTCGCCAAACGACGGCCACTGACGCGCCGGCAGATGATAGCGCGGCCGGTCCGGCACCCGTGGCTACCGTCGAGGCGCCCAGCGCACCGCACGTCGCGCCCCGAGGCGCCACACGTGCGCGCGCGGAGTCGAGCGAGGATGCGACACACGTTGTCGAGGCAATTCAAGCTCTACGCACCGAGCGCGATCCCTCACGCGCTCGAGAGCTATCGAATGACTACCTGAAGACCCATCCGCACGGTGTCTTG
>Ga0207667_10001732_pt1 | contig 27447 bp, 24 predicted proteins | sample KBSCornC52_FD_184301 | JGI IMG/M metagenome (GOLD analysis project Ga0207667, IMG submission 184301) | Corn rhizosphere microbial communities from Kellogg Biological Station, Michigan, USA - KBS Corn C5-2 (SPAdes) (version 2) | ecosystem: Host-associated > Plants > Roots > Rhizosphere > Soil ...
GCCGGTCGCGTTCCTCGTTTATGCCTTGGCCGCCGCGATGGGCCTCGCGCTCGCATTTCCCGGCACCAATGCAACGCCGTTCTGGCCGCCTACCGCGATCGCGCTGGCATTGCTGTATCGCTACGGGTTGCGCTTGTGGCCGGTGATATGGGCCGGGGCGTTTACGATCAACCTGCTGTTCATGCTGCGCTCCGGTGTCGCGCCGCTGCCCGCCGTCGCAGCGGGCGTCGGCATCGGTGCCGGCAATTCACTGGAGGCGTGGCTTGCCATCTATGCACTCAGACGCGTTGCCGGCGATCAATTTCCGTTCGATGGCCTGCGCGGTCTGATCGGATTTTTCCTCGCCGCGGCGTTGGCGCCGGTGATCTGCGCCACGATTGGCGTAACGTGTTCGCGACTTGCTGGCATGAGCGGCGCCGTCTCGTATGGTCAGAACTGGTTTACCTGGTGGGTCGGCGATACCAGCAGCGCGTTGACGATGGCGCCGATCCTGATGATCGCCGTGCAGGCACATTGGCGCATGCCGAAGCGCGCACGGGTGCTCGAGGCGGCCGCACTCGCGCTGGTCCTGGTGTCGGGTTCGATGGCGGCATTCGGCATCGCTCAGACCTACGGCGATTATCGCTATCCGATGGCATTTCTCCTGCTGCCGATGATTTTTTGGGCCGTGCTGCGCTTTCAGAACGCCGGTGCCGCAAGTGCGGTGTTCCTGATTTCAAAGATTGCGGTGCTCAGCTCGATTGCCGAAGTTGGACTGTTCGCGCGCACCGACGTCAACGAATCGCTGGTGCTGTTGCAGGTCTTCATCATTGTTCTGGCGGGCACGTCGTTGAGCCTCGGCACGGTATTGACCGAACGCGGCAGACTCATCGCGCGACTCGCCACGTCGAATGCCGAACTCAACGCGCTGGCATTCAACGATCCGTTGACCGGACTGCCGAACCGGCGCGCGTTGCTCGACCGGCTGCAGCAGGCCGAACGGAGCGCGCGCCGACACCGTAAACGCGCCGCGCTGCTGTTCCTCGACCTCGACCGTTTCAAGCGCATCAATGATTCGCTCGGGCACCAGGTGGGCGACGAATTGCTCAAAACGGTCGCGCTGCGCCTGCGCCATGCGCTGCGCGACGAAGACACGGTGTGTCGTCTCGGCGGCGACGAATTCGTCGTTCTGCTCGGCGAGATCGACGCGGCGACCGATCCGGGCGTCGTCGCGCGCAAGCTGATCGAAACGTTGCAGGAGCCGATGAAGCTGGCGGAATACGATCTCGGCGTTTCCACGAGCATCGGCATCGCACTGATCCCTGACGACGGCGCCGACGCGAAGCTATTGATCCGCTACGCGGACATGGCGATGTACCGCGCGAAGGAGCGTGGCCGCGGCAATTTCCAGTTTTACAAGGAGGAAATGAATCTTGCCGCGATCGCGCGTCTGGAGCGCGAACACGAACTGCACAAGGCGCTCCAGGACAAGCAGTTCTGTATTTTTTACGAGCCGATCGTCGACGTGCGCACGGCCGCGATCATCGGCGTCGAGGCGCAACTGCACTGGCGCCATCCGCAGCGCGGTCTGCTCGCGCCCGAAGAGTTCATTCCGCTCGCCGAGGAAACCGGACTGATCGTCGAGCTCGGGAGCTGGGCGCTGCAGCAAGCCTGTGCCGAAATCGGACAACTACTCGACGACGGCCGCCAGAATCTATCGCTGTCGATCAGTATGTCGTTGCGCCAACTGCACGACCACAATCTTGCGGAACTGATCGAGCGCTCGCTTGGGCGCACGCGCATCGAGGCGCTTTGGCTGAACCTCGAGATCACGGACCGGCTGCTGCGCGAGGACGTGCTGGCCGAGCTCAAATTCCTCAACCCGCTTGGTCGCACCGCGATCGCGTTGACGGTCGACGATTTCGGCTCGACCGAGTCGGCGATGCGTCTGCTCGCGAGCCTGCCGGTTGCCGCCATCAAAATCGATCACAAGCTCGTCGCGCGCCTGTTTGATGATCCGGCGGCGCGCGATATCGCAGTGGGAGTGGTCCGGATGGCCCGACGGTTCGGTGTCGAAGTGCTTGGCGAACACGTCGCCACGCAGCAGCAAAGGGACTTCCTTGCAATCAATGGCTGCAAGTACGCGCAGGGCTTCTGGTTCCATCGTCCGCAGCCGATCGCCGAACTCGCCACGCTGCTGCCGCGGACGGGCGCGGCGCTCGCTGCCAGCTGAGGCCGATTCGCTCAGCGATCTCACCCCGGGCGGTTGACAATTATCCGGATACAAATGAGAATCGTTCTCAATTAGCTTCGTGAGAACAAAATGCAACGTGCTCATTTTACGATCGCCATCCTGGCGATCGGCTCGATGTCCGCTGTAAACGCCCATGCCGATGACGCGGCATTGCACGCCGAAATCGACGCACTGCGCGCCGAAATCGCGGCGCTCAAGGCCGAGGTCCGACATATCGAAGAGGAACACGGCACCGGTAACGTGACGCCGGCGAGCGCGCCCGCACCCACGAGCGTTTCTTCCGCGCCGACGCCACAAACGGCGACAGCGGCCGCGACGACGCTGTGGGGTTATGGCGAGATGAACTACAACCATCCGACCGCGCGTGCGGCCGATGCACAGGCCGATTTGCGCCGCGCCGTGATCGGTTTCAGCCACGCATTCGATGACGCGACGCACGTCTACGGCGAACTGGAATGGGAACACGCGGTCGCCTCGGCCGAGGACGCCGGCGAAACCGAAGTCGAACAGTTGTATGTCGAGCATGCGCTGGCTCCGGATTACGGCGTGCGCGCCGGCTTGATGCTCGTGCCGCTCGGATTGCTGAACGAGCATCACGAGCCGACCCAGTACTACGGTGTCGAGCGCAATTTCGTCGAAACCGCGATCATCCCGAGCACCTGGCGCGAAGGCGGCGTGGCGATGTACGGCAATACCGATTTTGGTCTGAGCTGGAACGCCGGCATCGGCACCGGGCCGGACCTCGGCAAATGGGATCCGGCTTCCGACGAAGGCCGGCAATCCCCGCTCGGCAGCATCCATCAGGAACTGCAGCTGGCACGCGCGCGCGACCCGTCGCTTTTCGCGGCGCTGAACTGGAGCGCGGTTCCGGGTTTGAATGTCGGCGGCGGCGCGTTCACGGGCAAAATCGGGCAGGGTGCGGACTTCGCCGGCAAGGATGCGCGGCTGCTGCTCGGCGAAGTGCACGCGCGCTGGCAGACCGGACCTTTCGATTTCTCGGCGCTGTACGCGCGCGGCACGATCAGCGACACGCAGGCACTGAACCTCACCTTTTCCGGCGAACCGACCCCGGTGCCGAAAGCGTTCTGGGGCGGCTATGCGCAAGGCGCCTGGCGCGCGCTCGCGTGGAACGAGTCGAACTTGTCGCCGTTCGTGCGCTACGAGCAGTTCAATACCGGCGCGGCGTATGCGACGCAGCCACTCGGGCTCGACACGCCGGCGCTGCCGACCGAAAAAGTGTGGACCGCCGGCATCAATTACTATCTGAACCCAAACGTCGTATTCAAGATCGATTATCAGGATTTCAATCGCGACGACGTGGCGCTCGGTTACGGCAATCGATTCAATCTCGGCCTCGGTTACCAATTCTGATCATGCACGCACGCTGGCTCATTCCGATCGGTGTGGGCGCCGCGCAGGCCGCGCACGTCGCCCATGCGACACAGTACATGACCGTGGAGCAGGCGCAGCGTGCGGCGTTTCCGCAAGCGACGACGTTCGAGATGACCCGCGCCGACCTTCACGCGTCGGCACTCGACGCGCCCGCGGGCTGGTCGCCGCGCATCTGGCAGGCGCGCAACGGCAACCAGTTGCTCGGCTGGTTCTTCGCCGACGCGGTGATCGGCAAGAGTGAAGCGATCGACTACGCGCTTGCGCTCGATGCGAACGGCTCGGTGATCGCGCTCGAAGTGCTGCAATACCGCGAGTCGCACGGCAGCGAAGTGCGGCTCGCGCCGTGGCGCAAGCAGTTCGTCGGCAAGACGATACGCGATCCGGTCGCGTTGAATCAGGACATCAAGAATATTTCCGGGGCGACGCTGTCGTGCCGGCATCTCACCGAGGGCGTGCAGCGGCTGCTGAAATTGCATGCGCACGCGCTACTGACTGCGCCGGCGTGATCACATGAGCATCGTTCGACGCGCGCGTCCATTGCTCGGGACTCTGATCGAAATTCGTGTCGAAGGCATGCAGCGAAATCTTGCGTCGAGCGCGATCGATATCGCCTTCGCGGAAATCGCGCAGATTCATCGCCTGATGAGCTTTCACGAGCCCGGCAGCGACCTCTCGCGCCTGCATCGCGCGCGCACAGGCGCGTGGGTGAGCGTGGACGCGCGCACGCGCGAGGTACTCGCGTACGCGCTGCGTGTGGCACGGGAGTCGAACGGCTGTTTCGATCCGACCGTTGCCGCCGAACAAGTCGCCAGTGGCTATCTGCCACAGCCGCATTCGCCGTTTGTGCCCGACTCGAACGCGAGCTGGCGCGATATCGAGTTGAACGATGACGGCGTGCGCCTGTGCAAACCGTTGTGGATCGACCTTGGCGGCATCGCCAAAGGGTATGCGGTCGACCGTGCTGTCGAGATTCTGCTCGAGACAGGCGCGCCGCAGACGTGCGTGAATGCGGGAGGCGACTTGCGCATTGCCGGCCCGCGCGCGGAGTGCGTGCACGTGCGCGACGCGTCCGGCGCGATCGCCGCCGCGGTCGAACTGGGCGACGCGGCGATCGCCAGCAGCACGAGCGTACCGGCACATGCCACTGCGGCGCACCGAGACGGCGAAAACAAGCAACCGATCGAAGGCGGCGTTACCGCTTCGGTCATCGCCGCGAACTGCATGACAGCCGACGCCCTGACCAAAGTCGTGCTCGCGCGCGGCGCGGCGAGTGCGCGTACCCTGGCCGCATTCGGCGCCCAGGCGCGCGTGCACGATCTGCGAAGCGGCCGCGACACGTTCGGCGTGGCAGCATGAAATCGCGCCAGCGCCACGCCGCCACGCACACCCCGCGGCTGTATCTCTCGCGGCGAGCAAAAGTCTGGATTTACGCTGCGCTCGGGCTGACCTGGGGCAGCGGTGTACTTTGGCTCATTCTCCACTATTTCTTTACGCGTCAAGGCGAATTCGGTGACGAACCACCGGCGCTGCAGCACCCATTGCTCATGCTGCACGGCGCTTGTGCGTTTGCCATGCTGTGGCTCGCCGGCTGGTTGTGGAACGCCCACGTGCAGCCGTGGTGGAGCAGCCAACGGCGTCGCGGCAGCGGCGTCGTATTGATCGCGCTCGGCGCCGTATTGATCGTCAGCGGCTGGCTGCTCTACTACGCCGACGGCGACGACGTGCGGCGCTGGACCAGCGTAGTCCATTGGGGAATCGGCTTGGCGCTTGCCGTGCCGCTGCTCGTACACGCATTGCGAGCCGGGCGCTATCGACGCCAGGCGGAGATGCCGCGGATCCATCGCAAGCCGTAGGCGGCGATCGCTCGCCGGCGACCTCAGCGCCAATTATTTATTTCGTAGCGCCGGCGATTGGCTCTGCTCGGCCTGCCGCTCGGCCGACTTCCTGCTCAAGAACGGCTTGGAGCAGAGGGACTGAGCTTCACGAGCACGACTTCGCCGCCGCCGTTGAGCACGATGCGATCGGTGCTCGCATCCGGCATGAGCAGCAGCGATTCGCCGTTTTCGAGTTCCTGCACGGCACCGGCGAGTTTGAAATCGGCGCGGCCGCCCGCGAGGTAGACGAACCACGTCACGTTCTCGGACAGGAACACCATCGGCCCGACCAGCGGCCGGTGCAGCACCTCGGCGGTGTACGCATCGCGCCGCACGATCACGTTGAAATCGCGCACCGGGCCGGAAATCAGCTTGCCGTACGTGTTCGCTGCGCCGTCGAAATGGATGAATTGCAGGCGCCGTTCCAGACGCAGCGGCTCGCTGACGTCGCTGCGCAGCTCCATGCCGATGCCGTCGAGCAGCGCAATGTATCGATCGCATTGTGGAAAGGTGGAGAACGCGCCATCGCTCTCGACATCGGCGATGCTGATGCGCCAGTCAAAAGCGCCGTCGCCGTTCGTGGGCGATGCTGCCAATTGCGTGGTCCAGCCGCCGCCGTTTTTCCAGCGCATGCGCTGGTAGTCGGCCGCGCGCAGCACGCACGCACGCATCAGGGCGCGCTCCACGAGCGCAACGCGAGCAGGGTGACGGCATAGCCGAGCACGGTTGCCGCGCAGCCGGCGCCGAGACTGATCCAGAAACCGAAGCCGCTGCGCAACATCAGCGGCATGACGGCGAACAGCAGCAGCGAAGGAATCACGAGCCAGAAAATCCCGGTCGCGAACGCCGCGATTTGCACCGCTTGCGTGCCGTCGCGCCACAACCAGATCATCGCCAGAATCGAGGTCAGTGGCAGTGCGGCGATCAGCGCACCGAACCAGGCCTGGCGGCGCGCAAGCTCCGAGGCGGCAGCGACAATCAGCGCGGAGATGGCGACTTTAAGCAGAAACTGGATCACGTGCGTTGCTCCGCGCCAGCAGTGCGTGCAATTGTGCCGTCGAGCGGCCCAGCGATTCGTGCCATGTCCAACCGACGATCGCATCGCCGCTGTGCGCGTCGCGAAAACTCTCTTGCTGGCCGGGCGCGAGCAGGTGCCGGTAATCGACGGTGATCTCGACACCGGCGGCCAAATCGGTCGCCGCGAAAATGAAACCGAGGTGCCATAGCCCATTCGGCTCGAACGCATGATTGACGTAGCACTCGTCCGGCCAATCGGTGCTGATCGTGTAGCAATCGGCGAACCAGCGCACGGTTGCCTCGAGCAGTTCCGCTGCGTTCGGCAGCGCCTCGATGTCCCGCCATTTGTATACTTTGCGGATGTCGTCGGGCGCGACGAGAATGTCGCCCGCCCGCACGGCGTCATCGAGAAACAAACCCTTGCCGGCGCCGGGAATCGTGGAGGTGGCGACGTGGTAGCGGGGCAGAATCATGGTGGTCGGTCGGCTTCGGCAGGGCGGAAGTGTAGCGGAAATGCGAACCAGCTAAACTGGGCGTCTTGCCCAGCGAGTGGTCATCATGGATTCCAGCCAGACGCGCGATTCAATTTCCGGACTGTGGGACAGCCAGATCGTTCCGCAGCTCGTCGAATACATCAAGATTCCGAACAAATCGCCGATGTTCGACGCGCAGTGGGCCGAGCACGGCTACATGGACGCGGCCGTCGAGCAGCTCGCGGCATGGGCGAAGGCGCAGCCGGTCGACGGCATGCAGCTGGAAGTCGTGCGCCTGTCCGGGCGCACACCGCTGATTTTCATCGATGTCCCCGGCACGGGCACCTCCGCGGCCAAGGACGATTGTGTACTTCTATACGGACATCTCGACAAGCAACCGGAGATGACCGGGTGGGCCGCGCATCTGGGCCCGTGGAAGCCGGTGATCGAAGGCGATCGTTTGTACGGACGCGGAGGCGCCGACGACGGCTACTCGCTGTTCGGCTCGCTCGCGGCGATCATGGCGCTCAAGGAACAAGGGCTGCCGCACGCGCGCTGCGTGGTGATGATCGAAGCCTGCGAGGAATCCGGCAGCTACGACCTGCCGTATTACGTCGATCACCTTGCCGCGCGCATCGGCAAACCATCGCTCGTCGTGTGCCTGGATTCCGGTTGCGGCAACTACGAACAACTGTGGCTGACGACATCGCTGCGCGGCCTGACCGGCGGCAATCTCACCGTAAAAGTTCTGGAGGAAGGCGTGCATTCGGGCGACGCCTCCGGCATAGTCGCCTCGAGCTTCCGCCTGCTGCGCCAGCTGCTGTCCCGGCTCGAAGATGAAGTCACCGGCAAGATCAAGCCGCAGGAACTGTATGTGGAGATTCCCGCGCAGCGCCTGGCCCAGGCGCAACGCACCGCGCAGGTGCTTGGCGACGCGGTGTATTCCAAATTTCCATTTGTCAGCGGCATGCGCCCGCTCGAAATGGACCCTGCCGAACTCGTGCTCAATCGTACATGGCGGCCCGCGTTGTCGGTGACCGGCGTGGGCGGCATGCCGCCGCTGGATTCGGCAGGCAACGTCTTGCGTCCTTTCACGGCGGTGAAACTTTCGCTGCGCCTGCCGCCGACGCTCGAAGGCGACGCGGCCGGCACGTTGGTCAAGCGCCTGCTCGAACGCGATCCGCCGTACGGCTGCAAAGTCGAGTTTGCGCTGGAAAAAGCCACGAGCGGCTGGAACGCGCCGGCGCTGGCGCCGTGGCTGGAAGCTTCAATCGACGCCGCCTCGCGCGAATTCTTCGGTCCGCCGCCGGCCTACAACGGCGAAGGCGGCAGCATTCCGTTCATGGGCATGCTCGGCGAAAAATTTCCCGGTGCGCAGTTCCTGATCACCGGCGTGCTCGGCCCACACTCGAACGCGCACGGGCCGAACGAATTCCTGCACATTCCCACCGGCAAGCGCGTCAGCATGTCGGTGGCGCGCGTGATCGCGGACCACTACCGGGCGAGTGAGCAGGGACTCACGAGCGGGGCGGCCGCGAGCGCGGGGCACAGTCATCACGGCGACAGCTGCTGCTGATTTGCCGCATCGACGCGTTCGAAGCAGCGCCGTGACCTAGTGATTGCCGGTCGGCATCGCCGGCACGGTCTGCAGATAGGCCCAGAGCGCATCGAGTTCGACGTCCGTCATCGTCGCAAACGCTTTCCATGGCATGAACGTGTTGAGCGTGCGCCCGTCCGGCCGCTTGCCTTCGCGTATCGCGGTGAAGAACTGTTCTTTCGTCCACTTGCCGATGCCTGCAGGCGTGATATTCGCGGCATCGGGGAAATCCGGCGGCGTGCCAGGCACATGGCCGCCGCTGAAATGTTCGCCGTGACAGCCGGTGCAGGCCCGCGCGACGTAGTGGCCATATTCCGCCGTCGGTGCGGCCGCGACGCTGGCCACGTGTGGCGCGTGTTGATCGACTTTCAACGCGTACACGAGCGGCGCCTTGTCGAGCAGGAACAGTACGCGCATCAACGGCCCGGCGACGGGCGGCGGCATCTCGCGGTCGACCGGCGGACGCGTGCTCACATAAGCCATGAGGTCGGCGACGTCGGCGTCGCTCAGTGCGGAGAAATCCGTCGTCGGCATGAACAGCAGCAAGCGTCCGCCGACGCCAAGACCATGGCGGATCGCAAGTTCCATGCGCGTGGCGTCGAGCGGGCCGACGCCACCCTTGCCGGTGGTTAGGTTTGGTCCGGCGAGACGGCCGAGCGGCAGCGCTTCGGCGACGATGCGCCCGCCCAGATCCGCGGCATGGCAGTCGGTACAGCCGCGCGTGACGGCGAGATGTTCGCCGCGCGCGATCGCTTCGGCATCGGTCGGAATCGACAGCGCCGGTTCATTGACCTCGATGCGTTGCGCGAGCAGCGTATTGGTGCGCCAATAGACGAAGGCCAGCGCGAGGCCGGCGATGACGACGAGCACGAGCAGCAGTTTCCCCAGAATACGAACGATCTTCATGATTTCCCCGGAGTGCAATGAGTTTATCGGGAGGCCGGAATTTTCAGCGTGCCCATCCGGCACGTGCTGCGCGTGCGTCCGCCGCAGGCCTGCGGCGCGAGCGAATCCTTGTTCAGACACACGCGCACTTCGGTCAACTCGTAGCCGTCGTGGCAGGCGACGCTGATCATGTTCTCGCCCAAACCGGGATTGGCCTGCGTGAACGCGCTGACGACCTCTTTTGCGCTGATCGCCGGCGGCTGTTGCGCAGCGGCCAGCGCGGATGGAATTTTAACGCTGGCGAACGCGCGGTCGGCAAGTTCAAAGTAGCCGTGCGGATCAAGCCCGCTACAGGCGCCGTGCGTTTCCCATTCGTGTTCGATCAGATGCCGGCTCGGCATGAACGCGAGCGTGTGTTCAATCGTGGTTTCATCCGGCGCCGCATGGGTGCTGCAATGCTGCGGCCAGCTGCCGTTGCGGTTCTGCGGCCAGAGGCCGTGCAACACGAAGCCGTAGCCCTGATGATTGCATTGCGAGGCTTCGTCGGGATGCGTCTCGCAGAAGCTCGGCGACCACGACAACGACATCAGGTAATAGTCGAAGCGGCCGGCGACATCGCTGGCGCCCTCGTGATGGCCGTGTCCGCGCGCCAGCGCACCGACCGCAACGGTGAGAGAAAATATACAAAGCACAAGCCGCACTGCGCGCATCGAAAGTCTCCTGCTTCGTTGGCGCGAGTTTGCCAGATTCGCAGCGCGCGCTCCAAGCGCGGTGCCGGCTATAATCGAGAGTCCTCGTCCAAGCGCAGTCGTCATGTCGAAACGTTTTGTCCGCCGCAGCTCGCCGATTCATGGCAACGGTGTGTTCGCCACGCAGGATCTGTCCGCCGGAATCGAACTGATCGAATACCGCGGGCGGCGTCTGACTCACGCGCAGGCCAATCGCACGTACGGCGGCGATACCGACAGCGGGCATACGTTCCTGTTCACGCTCAACGAACGCTACCTGATCGACGGCAATGTCGATGGCAACGACGCGCGCTGGATCAATCACAGCTGCGAGCCGAATTGCCAGGCCTGGGTGATCGAACACGAGAGCGGCGACCCGACCCGCGATCGCGTGGTCATCGAGACCAAGCGCAAGATCCGCAAGGGCGAGGAACTGACCTACGACTACGGCATCAAGCTCGAAGAGCGGCACACGCCGAAGCTCAAGCGCATCTGGGCGTGCCGCTGCGGTTCGCCGAAGTGCACGGGAACCATCCTCAAACCGAAACGCTGATCTACTTGCCTTCGTTGCGGCCCATGCGCACGAACGTGGCAAGCGCGAACGCGAGCAGCGCGCCGGCGATCGTCACGCCCGAGTAGAACGTAAACCCGTCAGGCGCCTCGCCGCGCCCGCCGCTAATCGCGGGCGGCGTCATGCGTTCGGGCGGGACTTCCACTGCGGGCGGCGTCACGCGCGGGGCGGCGGCAGTTGCCGCAGGCCGGTCCGGCGCTGGCGCTGCGGGCTCGACCGGTTTCACCGCCGGTGGTGCGTCGGCTTTGCGCACGGCCCCGGCGGGCCCACTCGCTTCCACGGTCATCGGCGGCGTCGCATCGCTCGGAGCGTTGCGCTTATCGAGCCGTCGCATCGTTGATTCGTACGCCGGTGCCTGCGCAGGTGGTGCCGCCGGTGCGGCACTCGGCTGCCCGGTCTGAGCCGCGTCGGCACTGTTGCCGGCGGTGGCGGCATCGGTCGGCGCATTTGTTGCGGCGGGTATTGCCGCGCTTGTCGCAACGACGGCAGCGCCGGCTGAAGAGGCGGGGCTGTTCGGTGTCGAGCCATTTTGCAGCTGCTGGTTCTGCTGCACAAATCCCGAAGACTGCGCCTGCACGTCCGGAGAAGGCTCGTTGCTGTTGCCGACCGTCGTCGTCACGCCGGCGGAGGTTGCGCCGACACCGGCGAACGCCGAGCCGGAAAAGGCAAGGCTGCTGAGGAACAGGATGGCGAAAATCGAACAGCGCATGACATCACGGGCGACGAAAAGAGTCGGTCTATCTTAGCCCGTTCGTGCCAGCGGGTGGCAGTACAACGATTAAATATGTCGGTGGCTTCCCGGCCGTCGTTCTGAGCGTGCCGAGTAGACACCGTCCAAGTGTGTGCTTGCGCGGCGCATCCCGATCGGGTGTACTTCCACCGGCGTCTGCCCGGATCGCGTGAAAAATTCATTTCGAGCGGCGCTGTTCAAACAAGCGGGGCGATCCCTTGCTGCGAGCGCAAGGCTGCCGCTCAAGCGCTCGAAAAACATGAACCGGGGGAGTTCAATGGCGCAGAGTTTTGGAAGATCGGCATCGCGCGGCGGACCGCTGCGCCGCGGGTTGGATGCCATTCTGGGCACCACGCTCGGGCGCATGCTCAAATGGACCGCGATCGCGGCGACGGTGCTGCTCGTTATCGGCGCGGTTGGCTTCGTGGTGTTCGTCGTTTATCCGGCGCATTCGATTCCGAGCTACGAGCCTGTCGACGAGTACGTATATCTCGACCAGGGCTGGGGCGTGCAGGCCGACACGCCGGACCGCCAGACGTATTACTACACGCCGCAAGGCACGTCGATGCCGCAAGGCGCGCTGATCACGCCGCTGCGCTATTCGTGGTTCGTGAACCTGGAGATGCCGCTCGACGAGCATCGCTTCGCCGAGCCCGAACACCTGCAGCGCTATCGCTTCATCGTCGATCCGCAACCGACGGAACGCAATCCGGATCGATTGCCGATCGGTTTCACGCGTCACTTCGATACTGCGCTCGGCCAGTACGTGCTCGACATCACTTGCGCGGCCTGTCACACCGGCGAGATTCACGCGCACAAGGACGGCAAGACCTATGCGATCCGCATCGACGGCGGTCAGGCGATGCATGCATTCACGGACATGCAGCGTGGCGCGTTTGCACCGACCCTCGTCGCCTCGATGGCGGCGACGTGGGCGAATCCGTGGAAGTTCGACCGCTTCGCGCGCAAGGTAATCGGACTGCGCTATCCCGAGGGCAAATCGGCACTGCGCGCTGAGCTGTGGACGACGATCAAGGCCTTCGCCACGCAAGGCCAGAGCAGCCCGCTGCGCCACCTGTATCCCGTGCGCGAGGGTTTCGGCCGCACCGATGCGCTCGGCCGCATTGCCAACACGGTGTTCGGCGACAACCTGACCGCCGACAACTATCACCCCGGCACCGCTCCGGTCAGCTATCCGTATCTGTGGAATATCTGGAAGTTCGATTGGGTGCAGTACGACGGCTCGGTCAAGCAGCCGCTCGCGCGCAATATCGGCGAGGCGCTCGGTGTCGGCGCGGTGATCCGTCTGACCGATACCTATGGCAATCCGGTACCGGAAGAACAGCGCTACACGAGTTCGGTAAACATTCCGAACCTCGACACGATCGAACGCACTTTGCAGAAACTGACGCCGCCGCGCTGGCCCGAGAATCTGCTCGGCCCGGTCGACCAGGCACTCGCGGCGCGCGGCAAGAGCCTGTTCGAGTCGCATTGCCAAGGCTGCCACGGCCCGCATCCGAACGATCGCGCCGGCCAGCAGGCGAGTGCGCCGGGCAAGCCTTCGCCCGACGTCGAATGGATGATTGAAGTGATACCGGTCGAGCACGTCGGCACGGACCCGACGGCAGCCCACGGCTTCATGACCAATCACTACGACCTGACGCGTGCCGGCCTGAGCCAACCGGAAGTAGAGCGAGTGTTGCGGCCGTTGCTCGTGCGCAATCTCGCGCGCGATGCGCGCTGGCGGCTGCAGGAGACGATCGCAGCGCGGCAGGTCCAGGGCATCGATGCCAAAACACTGCCGGCGCTGCTCGCCGCGTATCCGGACCCCGACGCCGATGCGACGCCGTCGATCCCGCAGTCGAGCTTTGCCGCGATTGCCGCGGAACTCGGCGGCGCCGCCGCGCTCGACAAATCAGGCGGCGGCGAGCCGCCGCCTGGATCGCTGTGTCATCTGGATTGCCAGACGCAGGCGCTGTTGCGCGATGTCGTGAACGGCAGCGCGGATATCGACGCACAGCTGCGCAAGATCGACGTGGCACGCATGACCGAAGGCGAGGGGCTCAACGTCCTCGGCCTGCTGATCAAGGCCAGGTATTTCGCCGACAATCATATTTCCTATGCGCGTCAGCAGTGCCTCGAAGGCTTCGGCATTCTCGACCTGCCGCAGCAGATCGACGGTTACAAGCCGCGGCCACTCGAAGGCGTATGGGCGACACCGCCGTTTCTGCACAACGGCTCGGTGCCGAACCTGTATTCGATGTTGCTGCCGCCGGCGCAGCGCAGCACGCGCTTCTTCGTCGGCCGTCGCGACTTCGATCCGAAATACGTCGGCTATGTCAGCACGCCGGCCGACCCGAACGAAGCCGATGGTTTCTGGCTCGACACGAGCGTGGCGGGCAATCACAACAGCGGTCACGCGTTCACTGCGACGCCGGAGCAGCTCAGCGCGTATCACGCCGACCCGAAAGCGCATCCATTGCCATCCGGAGTGATCGGTCCGCTGTTGAGCGACGACGAGCGTTGGGCGATCGTCGAGTACCTGAAGGTCCATCGCGATCTGCCGGGGACGCCGCCCGGCTTCACGCCAGCGAGCTGCGCGCAATGATATACATGGCCGCAATGTATACTTTTGCGCAATGCCGGAGATTGCGGCGATGAACGAGCCCGGGACCGGCTACAGCGCGGATTTCGAAGCCGTGCGCGCGGGCGAGGCGGCCTGGCTCGCGCGCCGGCGCCAAGCCGCGGACTTGCCGATGCCGGCCGGCGATCTGGTCGGCCTCGCGTTTTCCGGTGGCGGTATCCGTTCGGCGACCTTCAACCTCGGCGTGCTGGAGGCCCTCGAAGCCGCAGGTTTGCTGCGCGAGGTCGATTATCTGTCGTCGGTGTCCGGCGGCGGCTATGCCGCTTCGTGCTACAGCTGGCTCAAGGCGAAGCTGCCGCCGGCGCATGCCGGCAGCAGCGTGTTCGCCGCCGAGCTCGTCGACCGTGGTGGACGCGTCCTCGACTGGATCCGCGGGCACGGCAAGTATCTGGTCAGCCATCGCGGCTTTTCGATCTGGACGCTGATCGCGTCGATTCTCGCGGCGACGTTCATCAACGTGCTCGTGCTCGGGCCGCTGCTGCTGTTCGCGGTCTATGCGCTGACGCTCGCGTGGTTGCCGGTGCAGTGGCCGGCCTGGCTCATGTTGCCCGGTACGCACGCACCGCAAGGACACCACGGCTATTGGCTGCTGCTGGCCTTGGGGCTCGCGTGCCTGGCGATCTTTCCGTTTGTGGCGACGCTGTTTGCCCTGTTCACCGGCCTGCCGCGTCTGGCCAGCGTGCGTCGTGTCGACCGCTTGCGCGTGTTGCTGGGGCGCTTGCTCGCGTTCGGGCCCGCGCTGATCGCGATCGGCTTGATCCCGGTCGCGGCGATGCTCGGCGAGATGCTCGAACACATGTTGGCAATGCGGCATGCACATGCGCTCGGCAAGCATGCGTCGTACCTCGCGCCGCTGCTGTCGGGCGTCGCGTCGATGTGGTTCGACAAGATCAAGAGCGGCGGCAGCGGTCGGCTGATGACGATCGGCCTGAGCCTGCTCGTCTACGGGCTGCTGATCCTGTGCTACCACGTGGTCACCGACAACGATCTGCGCACGCCAGGGTTTCTTGGCATCGTCGTGCTGGCCGTCGTGCTCGCATTCGTCTGCGATATCAACCGTGTGTCGATTCACGCGTATTACCGCGCGCGCCTGAGCGATGCGTTTCTGCCCGAGGTCGGTGGCGACACCGATCCGGGCGACTTCCGCCTCGACGAACTCGGCCCCGATCGCGGCGCACCGTTGCATCTGATCAATACGACGCTCAACACGACGAGTTCGCACAACGAGCGTCTGCGCAGCCGCCAAGGCGCGAGTTTCTTTTTTTCGCCGCTCTACGTCGGCTCGACGCCAACGGGCTGGCGCCGCGTCGACCGCTACGCCGGCGGGGCAATGGCGCTGTCGAACGCGTTCACGATCTCCGGCGCTGCGATCGACCCGGATACCTTCGCCACCAATGCGCGCGCGGTGTCATTTCTCATGGCGCTGCTCAACGTGCGCCTCGGCTACTGGGCGCACAATCCGCGTTGCGCGCGCGAACGCGACCCGTGGCGCCCGTGGTGGTGGATTTTCATCGCGCGCGAAATGCTCGGGGTCGGTCTCGACGAGACGCGTCGCCACGTGCATCTTTCCGATGGCGGCGGCTTCGAGAATCTCGGCGTCTACGAGCTGATCCGGCGCCGCGTGCGTTATCTGGTCGTGACCGATGCGGGCGCCGACCCGCAGACGACGCTCGCCGATCTGGGTCAGGCCATCGAACGCGTGCGCGTGGATTTCGGCGCCGAGATCGACCTCGCCGCGGATCGTTTGTATCATGATCGCGACGCCACGCTCGCCCAGCAGCCGTTCGCGCTCGGCACGATCCGCTACGCCGATGGCAGCAATGGGCAGATCCTCTACATCAAGCCGGTGCTGTGCGCGGGCTTGAGCGCCGACATCTATTCGTACTGGCGTGCGCATCCGGCATTTCCGGACGAGCCAACCTCGGAACAGTTTTTCGGCGAAGCGCAATTCGAAGCGTATCGCGCGCTCGGTCAGCAGATCGTACTCGGGTTACTCGGTACACAGCCGCAAACGAGCATTGGCGCGTGGTTCCAGCAGTTGCAGGCGATGCGTGCGAACGCCTGAGCGATCCGGCTACAAGCTCTTCAGATATTCGAGCAGGTCGCGCTTGTCGCCGTCGCCGAGCGTAGTGCCGTACGTGTGCCCGGCGTTCGAATTGCCGGGCAGGGTCACGTCGAACTCGGTAGCATGCTCGCTCACGCCCGCCGCGAGCCCGACCGCGACCGGATCGAATTCGCGGCTGCCGACGTAAAAGCGTCGCACGCGTTCGCCGGGCGGCTTCAACAGCTCGGAGAGAGTCGGCACCGATCCATTGTGCAGATAGGGCGCCGATGCCCAGATGCCGCTGAGCGGGCGCGCCTTGTAATAGTCCGGATGGCTGTCGACCGCGGCCTTGATCACCTTGTGATAGCTCGCAATCGCGTCGCGCACCGCCGCAAGCGGATGACGCAACGCCGCGCCGACGGCCGCATGCACGACGAGGTCGGGTGTCGGTGCCTGCGCGCCCAACGGCGCGCCGAGCACGACGCCTTCCTTGCGCCCGGCGAACGCGCCGGAGTTCGATGTCGATGCGAGGAAATTGTCGACCATGCGCGGATCGGTCCCGACTTCGCTGATCGGCGTCAACGTTGCCTTGAGTTCGCGCTTTGCATCGTTGCGGTCCGACAGCTGATGGCACTGCAGGCATTGCTGCGCATAGATGTGCGCGCCGTGCGCGACGCGCTCGCCATCGAGTGCGCCCAAGACGGACGACGGCCACTGTGGAGCGCGTAACGCGTACAGGTCGTCTTCGATCTGGGCGAGGTGGGCGAAATCGACATTGGATGGATAGCCGTCCAGACCTTTGTGCTGCGAGATATCCAGCGAGCCATAAACGGCCAGTGCCGTGGTCACGTTCTGCAGCAGCGGACCCGGTCCCGCGTTCGGCGCCGAACCGTTCCATTGCACGACGTCCAGATGCGGCGCATCCCACAGCACCGGATAGCTGACCGGTGCATCCGGCGCGCGGCGATTCGCCGGCAGGCCGAGGAATTCGACGGCGACCGCGTTGAAGATCTGACCGAATGCATCGAGCCGGCCGTGACCGTACGCGACTTCGACCTGATTCATTGCGTGCCGCGCGGCGAGCTTTTCGGTCAGCGTCTCGAGTTCGTCTTTAAGGCCGGTTTGCTCGGTGCCGGCAATCTCGAGGTGGTGCGCGAAACGTTCAAACTTGGCGGCGTCGGCCAGCGTTGCCTGCAGACTTGCGATCAATTCGCCTTCGAGCGCATTGAAGTCGAGCATCGCGGCACCGCCGTCCAGACGGATGCGCTTGCCGTGATAGCGCACCTCGCCGGTGTGGCACGCCGCACAGCCAAGCCCGGTCCAGGCGCGCCCTTGCGCATCGGATTCCTGCGTGAAGCCGACCGGGAAGCCGTTCGGATTGGCGGTGGTGGCCGATTGCGTCAACAGGCCCAGCGCATCCATGTGCGGGTCGGCCATGAACCGCTCGGCGCTTCCGGACTGCTCGAGCACTTTCAGCCACGCTGTCGGGATCAGACGCGAGCCGAACGAGGTGAACCACGCGCGTTGCTGAACGGCCGCGCTCCAGCCCTGTTCGAGATTAATCGCGCCGCCGCCGCCGGCTACCGCTGTGCCGTTTTCGATGGGTGGTTCCGGTGCGCTGCACGCGAGCAGCGCCGCGATGGCCGCGGCCAGCGCGGACAGAAGCAGCGTTCGCATGATCGACTCCCCTGCAAGCGATTGCCTGCTATTCTAAGGCCTGGTGTATTCCAACCCAACTTTCCGTCGCAAGGGGCACATGTTCCGGCTGCGCATCGTTCTGACGCTACTCGTCGTCGCGCTCGTGCTGTTCGCGACGGTTCGCGCAGCGACGACGAGAGTCGATGCCGCGTTCCAGCGCGTCGCGCTCGGACCGCGTGTCGAAGTGCTCGAAGACCCGAGCGGCGAGATGGATTTCGAAGCCGTACGCACGTCGGGCGCATTCACGCCAGTGCCGAATTTGGGCACGAATTTCGGTTTCACGCACTCGGCGTGGTGGGTACGCATCACGGTCGCGAATGCCGATTCCACCGCGCGCCGCGTTTTCCTGCGCGAGGATTATCCGCTGATCGATCACCTCGATCTGTGGGCGCCCGATAACAACGGCGCATGGCGCCACACGGCCACGGGCGACCGCACCGTATTTTCAACGCGCGAATTCGCGCACCGCGACTTCATTTTCGAACTTGATCTGCCGGCGCAGTCCGAGCGCACGTTCTACGCGCGCGGCGCGTCCGACGGACCGGTCGACCTGAATTTCACGCTGTACGAGGCGCATGCGCTGATCGGCGCGTTGAGCCGCGAGCAGCTTGCCTACGGGATCTATTACGGCGGCTTCCTCGTGCTCGTCCTGTACAACTTCTTCATTTTCCTGATCGTACGCGACCGTGCATTTTTCTATTACCTGCTGTACGCGACGAGCTACGGCCTGTACTTCGCGATCCACAACGGCCTCGCTTTCGAGTTCCTGTGGCCGAACGATCCGGCGTGGGGAAATCAATCGCTGCTCGTGATGCTCGCGCTGGCGCTGATCTTCGGTCTGCAGTTCACGCGCACGTTTCTCGACACGAGTGGTTTTGCACCGCGCTTGGACAAACTCGCGGTCGCGTTGCAGGCGCTCGGTGCGCTCGCGCTGATCGCTTCGTTCTTCGCACCGTACGCGCTGCTGATCCTGCCATTGGCAAGCGTTACCGTACTCGTCACGGTCCTGATCATGGCGCTCGGCACGCTCGGTGTGATCAAGGGTTATCGGCCCGCGCGCTTTTTCATGATCGCGTGGGGCATGCTGCTGATCGGTGTGCTCGCCTACATGCTCAAGGTGTTCGGTCTGCTGCCGCACAATGTATTCACGCAGAACGGATTCCAGGTCGGTTCGTTGATGGAGATGGTGCTGCTCTCGCTTGCCCTGGCCAGCCGCCTGCGCGATCTGCGTCTGCAAAGCCTCACCGACACGCTGACGCAGGTGCCAAACCGGCGTTTCTTCGACGAGCATGTCGCGCTTGAATTCGAACGCGCGCGGCGCAATCAGAGTTCGGTCGCGCTGCTCGTCGTCGATATCGATCATTTCAAGCAGTTCAATGACCGCTTCGGTCACGCGCGCGGCGACGAAGTGCTGAAAACGGTCGCCGATCATCTGTGCCACGGCGTGCGCCGCGGCGACAGCGTGTGCCGCTATGGCGGCGAGGAATTCGCGCTGATTCTGCCCGGAGCAAGCAGTGATGAAGCCGCCGGCGTCGCCGAGTCGCTGCGTCGCACGGTCGAGACGACCGCTTCGCCCGAACAGCCGATCACGATCAGCGTCGGCGTCGCGAGCACGCGTGATCGCGAATTCCACAATGTCGACGAGATGTTCAAGGCCGCTGATGGCGCGCTGTATCGAGCCAAGGATCTGGGGCGCAACCGGGTGGTTCGATTCGCCGCCTGAACTGGGCTCATCGACGGCAGGGCGGGTGCGGAATCCATTTTCATCGACGCCTTTGCGTGAGGTCTTGTGCGTGTTGGCAGCGGCGGCGCGTGAGCTTGCGCAGCGAATCTCGCCGACTGCGATCTAGGTATTGTCGAATACGATGGCTTTCCATTCCGGCTCAGGGGTCTTGGCCACCGCAGCAGCGATCGACTCACCCACTTTGCGCTGCGCCTCTTCCATTGAGCGATAGATCGGCTTCGTTCGCGTGACTGCCGTCGTCGCGGTGCTGGGGTGGAACACCTGGACAAAATACAGTCCCGTTTCTGGATCGGGACAAACCTCAATCCGATAATCCGCCATGTTCGATTCCTCGGCAGCCGTGGAGCGGGGCAACCTGGTTACAGTACACCCTCCCGTATGTCGCTTGATTGATGTGGGTTGCGTCGATCATTGCAACGATCTGGCCGGTCTGTCTGCCATTTCAAAACGATTCGTGAACGACGCGGGGAAGAATCGCGCACCAATCCGCGCGCTGCGTGTCTGAATGGGTGGCGTGGGAAAAACACTCCCCCAACGCAGCCGTGCGTGAGCACCGCGGAAGCGGACAACTTCGCCAATGGACGGCGGCCAAGCGAATACCAACCCCACATTCGCAGGCAAATGGACGGGCCAGCATCCCCACTGGCCCGTCACTATTTTGAAAACTCGAACCATTCACGATCCCGTCGCGCTGTCCCGGCGAAGCGAAAGCGTCGACTCGCCGTTCGCGACATCCCGCGTTTTGAGTATCGCCGCCAGCAGCGCGAGCCCGGCACCCGCGTGCACGAGACCCCCCGGCACCCACATCAGCAATCCGGCAAGTTGCTGGTCCTGCGCAGGCGAGAGCCCGAACGCATCCAGACCGCTTTGCGCATAGCCCGCGTACCAGGGGCTGCTGGACAGCGCCATCAACGCGCCGAGCGCGCCGCTCACGGTTGCCGTAAAGAACAGGCAGCCGACGACAAGTCCCACATGCGAGCGTGCTCGCCCCACGAGCATCGCCCACCAGAACAGCAGGGCCGTGACGAGAAAACACAGGTGCTGCACGATGTGCCATCCGGGATGCGCGAGCGCAAGGTCGAACAGTCGCGGCGCGTGCCAGAGCCAAAGCGCCACCGCCTGCACGAGCGTGGCGACGATCGGCCTCGTGATGAAACGCCATGCCGTGCCGACTGCATGTCCGCTGCGCGAGAGCGCGAGCCGCGCGCCGCGCGGCAGCGCCCACAGCGCCACACCGATGGGCCGCGAGATGACGAGCAACGGCGCGGCGACGAGCATCAGCAATTCGTGCTCGAGCATGTGCGCGGCGAACGATCGCTCGCCGGCAGCATGCAGCGGCGTGACCAGCGCCAGCGCGAGCGCGGCCCAGCCGAGCAGGAACCAGCGGGCGCGGCTGCCATCGTGCGTGCGCGATCGGCTCGCCAGCTTGCGCCAGCCGAGCAGATACCACGCGAGCGAGCACGCGAGCGGCAGGATGACCCATGGATCGAGCGTCCATCCTGGCGCGCCGATCGCAGGTGACAGATGCGCGAACGCCAGCTGCGCGAGCGATGCGCGTATCAAAGGCATGGCGGCACCGGCACGATACCGGCGATCACGGGGCGATCCTCTCGTAATCGTCGGCGCTGCCTTGCACGACGAGCGCATCGGCCTCCCAGCGCAGAACGTTGCGCCATGGCACCACGACAGCCGTGCGCTCGCGCCAACCGAGGCGCTCGAGCAGACCGAGCCGGCCGCAGAGCAATTGCTCGATCGCGCGGCGCTCGCGTCGAGGCTCGTCCTTGTCGTTGCCGCGACTCTGCAGTTCCCAGAGGCGTCCGAGCGTTTCGCCGGCCTCGCTGACGATGCGCACACCTTCCAGGTGCGAAAGACGCATCATTTCGGCTCATATCCCGACATCGGCAGACGCGCGAGCCAGCGGCCGACGCGCCGGTCGGTCACGCCAAGGCCGAGCGCGACGGCGGTCGAGCGCAGTCGGATCTGCTCACTGATTTCAGCCACTTCCGACCACGGCACGCGCACGAGACGCGAACCCGCGAGCAGACGGCTGATGATCGCGAACAGCGCCGGCAGGCGCGGCGTCCACGCCGCCGGGCCGACCAGCAACGCGACGATCTCGAGTGGCTCGCCCGGCTTGCCCGCGGCCTCGATTTCGTCGACGGTGCCGCAGGGCAGGCCGTCGGCATCGACGAGCCCGTGGTCGAGCACGCGCCGATAGAGGTCGAGGTTGCCGCGCGGCTTGCTGCGCCTCATCCTTCGCCTCCGTGCGTGAGCACGAGCAACGGGATCGCCGCAGCGGCGGCGATGCAGATCACCACGAAATAGAACCAGCCGAGCGTATTGGCGATCACGCCGTTCACGTGTACGCCCATTACGTCACGATCGCGCGACAGCGCCATCAGCGGAAAATACGTGAGCGGCAGGATCACCACCGAAAACACGATCGAGTACTCGACGACGCGGATCGGATCGACGCCGGTCAGTACGACCACGGCCGAGAGCACGAACGCGACGATCCACGCGAACGTGAACCGCGATGCCGTACGCGGCGCGCGCACCTTGCCGAATGGCCAGCCGAAGAACTGCGCGATGTTGTATGCGCACGAGAACGCGGTCTCAATCGCCGCGCCGGCAAACGCAAAGAACATTCCGGCGAGAGCGCAACACAAACCCGCGCGGCCGAGTTCCACTGCCACGACGATCGCCGCCGTTCCGGGCAGTTGCGCCTCGACATTCAACGGACCGAGCAGTGACTTGCCCGCGATCATGATCGCTGCCGCGAGCGTGCCGCCGAGCAGGAAACCCAGGATCACGATGACACGATTCGCCGGAACGTATTTGGCCGTCCATTTGTCCTCGATCGCTCCGGCCGCGTAGAAATAAGTCTCGTACGGGAGCATGACCGACGACAGCAGCGCAACGGCGTAGTACGACTGCAACAGTCGCTGATCGGTTGGTCCCTGCGGCAGCGATGGCACGAGGCCGGCAACAACCGAGCTCCAATCCGGAGAGACCTTGCAGGCGAGGACGATGAAAATCACCATGAACAGCCCGAGTAGCCCAAAGATGCGTTCGATCCACTTGAACGGCAGGAACCACGAGGCGAGCAGAAAGAACGCGAGTGCGAGCACGATGAGCAGCCGGTATGGCAGGCCGCTCATGAGCTGCCACAACAGAGCGATTCCGCCGATTTCGGCGGCGCAGGTGAGCAAGCAGACAATCGTTGCGGCAGCCAGCGTCAGCAGCCCGAGGCGGATGCCGGCACGCTCACGAATGACGTGGAACAGACCTTGACCGCGCACCGCGGCGATGCGACCGGCAATCTCGCCGAACACGATGATGCCGATCGTGCCGAGCGCCACAACCCAAAGCAGCCGGTAGTCGAACTTTGAGCCGGCGTTGAGCATGAACGTCAGTTCGCCGATTTCAACGAACCCGCCCATCGCCGTGAGGATACCGAGAAAGATTTCGAGGAATTGCACCTTAGCTTCTCGGCTCCCTGGGAACGTGCAGCATGTCGATGCGTGCACCGAGGCGTTCGAGCTCCGCCGCGGCTTTCTCGCTCGTGAACGCCGGATCGTCGGCGACCGACGCCAGAACGCTGCTGACACTTCGTGCGAGTTCCTCCGCTTCGCGTCGCGCCGGCTCGAGCGACGCGAGTGCGCGATTGCCGTGCAGGGAATTCGCCAGATCCGCTGCATGTTCGCCGAGTTCGCGCGCATGCTGCCGCGTAAAGGTCGCGTACGCGATGTGCTCCGTGTCGAGTCGCACGAGCTCTCGCGCTTCGTGCGCATCCGAGCGCAGCTGGCCGGTAAGGATCGCCAGCGTGTCCTGATCGAAGGGGCGAAGTGCTCCGAGCAACAAGAGCGCCGCAAGCACGCCAATGCAGGCGACGAGAGACATGCCTTGGAACCACGCCCAAGTGCGGTTCGCGCCGTGCATCCTCGAGTCCTGTTGTCGCGACGACAACATCGGAGCAAGGCGCATGCCATTGCGCGCTCGGCAGGTGAACAGCCACACACACAAATGGCCGTTTACGCGAGCGGGTCTACGCAAAGCGAGATCAAGTTACTTCGAAAGCCCTGCAACGGCGGCGGACCGGTGCAGTTTGCACGGCCGAAGTCGGCGCACCATGCGCATTGAGGCCGCCACGTCGCGTACGCGACGATCAGGCTTCACCGCCGCGAAGCGGCAGCGGCACGCGTTTTTTGCGCAGCGCCGGGCGATCGCGGAAAGCCAGGCTGATGCGTTCGCCGACCACAGCGCGCGCCTTGGGCACGCCATGATCGAGATGCAGCTGAGTGTCGTAACTCATCACCAGCAGGCTGCCGGGCTCAAGATCGAGATGCAGGTGCCGACGCGGCACCGCTTTGGTCGTCATCGTGAAGCGTCGAGTGCTGCCGAGCGACACCAACGCGATCGGTGCGCCGCGCACGAGGTCATCGAGTCGGTCGTTATGCGGCGCGACGCTGTCCTTGCCGTCGCGATAGCGATTGACGCCGACGCTGTTGAACACGTGAGCGCTCAGGCGCTCGGCAACGGAGCGTGCAGCGCGGATGGGCTCGGGCAGATCGGCGGCATCGAGATCGAACGTGGCGACCAAGCGCGGCACATCCACTTCGCGTTCGTACATCACGCGCCGCAGCGAACTCCACTGTACGCCGTCGCGCAGTGCTTCGAACCAGTCCCGCGCGAGTCCGGAAGGAATGCAATCCGGAAAGTAGCGTACGCAACCCGATTCGCCCTCGAGTACGACGTGCGAAAGATTGTCGAGCAGAGAAGACATCGAACGAGTGGTGGTGCGGAACTCGCCGGCATTGAATCATGCGGCGGTCTCAGCGACTGAGATTTTTGATGCTTGTGGGTCTGCCCCGGATTCCATGGAAGCAGCGATGAAGGGTCGGACGACACGCCTAGGATTGCCCGGCCGCTATCGCGGTGCACGGGGCGGACGCGCCGACACAACCGTAGCAGAGTGCGGTTTACTGGACGTCCGGGACGTTTACAAGGTGCAATTGGTGGGCAGTACAGGGATCGAACCTGTGACCCCCACCATGTCAAGGTGATGCTCTACCGCTGAGCTAACTGCCCGTGGGGACGCGCATCATACATCGTGGACGCCGCAGCGCCAAGTGCGACGTGTTCAGCTGATGAAACCCTGCGTGCGTGCGCGATGCAGTTCGTCGCGCGCGCGCGCGGCGTCCTCGAATTCGAGGTTCTGCGCGTGTTTGTACATTTTCGCTTCGAGCTTCTTCAGCTCGGCGGCGAGGCGTTCCGGCGACAGCGCGGAGTAATCCATGACCGGTTCGGCGACACGGCGCCCGGCCTTGCCGCGCGACTGATCGCGTTCGTTCGCCGCGTCGGCACGCGCGCCTTCCATGATGTCGGTGATCTTCTTGATCACGCTGCGCGGCGTGATGCCGTGCGCGATGTTGTATTCGACCTGCTTCTGCCGGCGCCGGTCGGTTTCCTCGATCGCGGCGCGCATCGAGTTCGTGATCGAATCGGCGTACATGATCGCCTTGCCGCGCAGGTTGCGCGCGGCGCGGCCGACCGTCTGGATCAGCGAGCCGGTCGAGCGCAGGAATCCTTCCTTGTCGGCGTCGAGGATCGCCACGAGCGAGACCTCGGGCATGTCGAGGCCTTCGCGCAGCAGGTTGATGCCGACGAGCACGTCGAACTTGCCCAGGCGCAAATCGCGCAGGATTTCCACGCGTTCGACGGTTTCGATGTCCGAATGCAGATAGCGCACGCGGATGCCGTGTTCCTGCAGGTAATCGGTGAGGTTCTCCGACATGCGCTTGGTCAGCGTCGTCACGAGCACGCGGTCGCCCATCGCCACGCGCAAGTTGATTTCGGAGAGCAGGTCGTCGACCTGGGTGCGCACCGGGCGGATCTCGACTTGCGGATCGACGAGGCCGGTAGGGCGCACGACGAGTTCCACGACGTTGCCTTGCGTGTGCGCGAGTTCGTATTTGCCCGGCGTGGCGGAAACGAAGATGCAGCGCGGCGCGCGGTTTTCCCATTCCTCGAATTTCAGCGGGCGGTTGTCGAGCGCTGACGGCAGGCGGAAGCCGAATTCGACCAGCGTCTCCTTGCGCGAGCGGTCGCCCTTGTACATCGCGCCGAGCTGCGGGATGGTGACGTGGGATTCGTCGACGACGAGCAGCGCGTCGGCCGGCAGGTAATCGAACAGCGTCGGCGGCGGCTCGCCGGCGGCGTGGCCGGTCAAGTGCCGCGAATAGTTTTCGATGCCCTGGCAGTAGCCGATCTCGGCCATCATTTCGATGTCGAACAGCGTGCGCTGCTGCAGGCGCTGCGCCTCGACGAGCTTGTTCGCCTTGTACAGTTGTTCGAGGCGTTCCTTGAGCTCGACCTTGATCGTCTCGACCGCTTCGAGCACCGTGCGCCGCGTCGTCACGTAATGCGAGCCCGGATAGATCGTGAAGCGCGGCACGCGGCGCACGACCGCGCCGGTCAGCGGATCGAACAGCGCCAGGTTCTCGATCACGCCATCGAACAACTCGATGCGCACCGCTTCGATTTCGCTTTCGGCCGGGAATACGTCGATCGTGTCGCCGCGCACTCGATACGAACCGCGATGCAGCTCGTATTCGCCGCGCTCGTATTGCAGCTCGGTCAGTCGGCGCAGCAGTTCGCGCTGATCGATGCGATCGCCGCGCACGAGGTGCAGCACCATGCGGTGGTATTCGCCGGGATCGCCGAGACCGTAGATCGCCGAGACGGTGGAAACGATCAGCGAGTCGCGGCGTTCGATCAACGCTTTCGTCGCCGACAAGCGCATCTGCTCGATGTGCTCGTTGATGCTCGAATCCTTGTCGATGAACGTGTCGCTCGACGGTATGTAGGCCTCCGGCTGGTAGTAGTCGTAATAGCTGACGAAATATTCCACCGCGTTATGCGGGAAGAATTCCTTGAACTCACCGTAGAGCTGCGCCGCGAGCGTCTTGTTCGGCGCCAGCACGAGCGTGGGTTTTTGGATCTGCTGCACGACGTTCGCGATCGTGAACGTCTTGCCCGAGCCGGTGACGCCGAGCAGGGTCTGTTTTGCGAGTCCGTTCTCGAAACCGGCGATCAGGCGCTGGATCGCGTCCGGCTGATCGCCGGCGGGCTGATAAGGCGCAACGAGTTGAAAACGATCGGACGACATGCTTCGAATCTGCGGGCGAACCGGGAATTGTAACCCCTCCAGCGACTTGGTCGCCGCCGCGCGGAGCGCGGGGATACGCATTCAGAGGGGTCCGGCCTTGGACAACGCAACCCGAGCGTTGACGCGGGCCCAGAGAATCGAGAAAATAGCCGGCTCGACCAAACATTCCCCGATAGCTCAGTCGGTAGAGCAAGTGACTGTTAATCACTGGGTCGGCGGTTCGAGTCCGTCTCGGGGAGCCAGTAAAATCAAGGCCTTGCAGCGATGCAGGGCCTTTTTTATTTCCGGCACATTTACAACAACGATACTAACAACGATACTTTGACCGGAAGTTGAATCTTTGACTCACTGAGGTGCAGTGAGACGCAATCTGAGAACGTTCGTGATTGGAAGTGAACACAGCACACCACATGCAGACCTCAGTCGTTCTGATGCATTTTACGATCGATCCTCCCGATAATATTTGGCACGACACGCACGCATATGCTCCGAACTTCCTGGATGCGGCGTACGCGGATCTGCCAAATTTTTATTGTATTTCCTTTATTCGCGAAGCATCAGGGAACAAGGCAATTGTTGGCGGGATGTTCGTGAGGACCCAATTACATCACCAGGCGCCGAATTTCGCTCACGCCATGGCGGCATT
>Ga0207667_10001737_pt1 | contig 27400 bp, 24 predicted proteins | sample KBSCornC52_FD_184301 | JGI IMG/M metagenome (GOLD analysis project Ga0207667, IMG submission 184301) | Corn rhizosphere microbial communities from Kellogg Biological Station, Michigan, USA - KBS Corn C5-2 (SPAdes) (version 2) | ecosystem: Host-associated > Plants > Roots > Rhizosphere > Soil ...
GCTGTCCGAGCACGGGTTCTTTCCGCAAAGCGAGGATGTTTTCCATCTCACCCATTACGAGCTCGAAACAGCGATCATCGACCTCATGTCCGCGTGGTCCGCGGGTTCCGCGCCACGCGGCCCCGCCTACTGGCCGGAGGTGGTCGTCGAGCGGCGCGCGGCGCTCGAAGTCTGGGCGAAGCACGACACGCCGCCGGCCCTCGGCGAGGTCCCCGAGGTCATCGACGATCCCGCAATTGTCATGCTGTGGGGAATTACACGAGAGAGTCTCGATGCGTGGCTATCCGCGGGCGCCACCGGCGACAGCAACGAAATCCGGGGTTTCGCCGCGTCCAGCGGCGTCGTCGAAGGCCCCGCACGTATCGTGAAGTCGGTGGAGGAGATCGCGCGTCTGCAGAAGGGCGATATTCTCATCTGTCATATTACGAACCCAACCTGGGCGCCCGTGTTTCAGAAGATCGCCGGTGCCGTCTCCGACATCGGTGGCTCGATGAGCCACGCCGCCATTGTTGCGCGCGAGTACGGCCTGCCCGCTGTCGTGGGCACCGGATCGGCCACTTCGAGGATCAAGGACGGTCAACGCGTCCGCGTCGACGGCGCCCGCGGGATAGTCACCATCCTTCAGTAACCGAACAGACTGACAGGTGCGCGTATGCGCTCGACCGACACCATCGGCTGGTTTTCCGACATCGGACTCGACGACAGACCTTACGTGGGCGGCAAGGGAGGCAGCCTCGGCGAGTTGCAGCGAGCGGGCATCGACGTGCCGCCGGGGTTCGTCGTCAAGACCGGCGCCTTCGAGCAATTTGTTCAGGCGCTCGAGCGCGAGGCGCCGCTGCGCGCCCGTATCGCAGCGCTCGATCCTGACAATCTCGAGGACGTGGCGGCTTGCTGCCAGGAAATTCGAGCGCGCATCGAGCACACCGCATTGCCGCCAGCGGTGTCCGATGAGATTTCCTCAGCGCACAATGCGCTGTCTGAGTCCGGCCGGCAAGAGCCGGTCGCGGTGCGCTCCTCAGCCACCACCGAGGACGCGATCGATGCAAGTTTTGCGGGCTTGCAGGATACCTATCTCTGGGTGACCGACTTCGAGCAAACCCTCCAAAAAGTGCGCAGTTGCTGGGCGAGCCTCTACTCCATTGAGTCCGTCGCGTACCGCCGCAAACGCGGACTGCCCGAAGAGGGTGTCGCCATGGCGGTCGTCGTGCAGAAAATGGTGGACGCGCGTACCGCCGGCGTAATGTTCACGCGTAGTCCGGTCACGGGCGACCGCTCGGTGATCACGATCGAAGCGGCTTGGGGACTGGGTTCTGCGGTCGTTGGCGGTGAGGTGACCCCTGATCGATGGGTCGTGGGCAAGGTTACTGGTGAGATCTCCGTACGGGAGGTGTCTGAAAAGCTCATTCAGCACCGGCCCGTCACGAGCGGTGGCATCGAGTCGGTATCCGTTGCGCTAGCTCTGCGTCATATCCCCTGTTTGACCGATGAGGAGCTCAACGCGTTACGGGACATTGCCCGCAAGGTCGAGCGCCACTATGGGCGGCCGCAGGACATCGAATGGGCGGTCGAGAACCACACAGAGAAAATCCTGCTCCTGCAAAGCCGACCTGAGACGGTGTGGTCCGCGAAGGATGCCGCGCCGGTTGCGACAGTCGCGCAGGATCCACTTCAACATCTGATGTCGATTTTTGGAGGTCGTCGGTGAACCTGACCGCTGCGGAAGTGGTTGAGATCATGCGTCTCGTGGAGAGCTCCCACTTCGAGGAGTTGAGCCTCGAGCTCAATGGAACAAAACTCAACTTGAGGCGCGGCGGTGGGCCCGTCGAGGATAGCCCGTTACAACGTCCGCGCGCCGCTGCGCTGCCGGCGACGCCAGCACCCCGACCTGCCCCATCCCAGCAGCCCACAAAACCCACCACCGCAGATCCCTCACTTCATGAGGTGACCGCACCACTGCTCGGGACATTCTACCGCGCACCCAAACCGGGTGCCCCCGCTTTCGTGGAACAGGGCTCCGCGGTCGAGTCCGATACCGTCATCGGCATCATCGAGGTCATGAAGCTCATGAATACCGTACGCGCCGGCGTTCGCGGCACTGTAGTGGAAATTTTCTCCGGCGACGGCGCGCTGGTGGAGTTCGGCGAGACGATTCTGCGCATCGCGAAGTCAGGTTGACAATGGCGATTCGTCGGATTTTCGTCGCGAACCGCGGAGAAATCGCGGTGCGTATTATCCGCACCTGCCGCGCCCTGGGAATTCAGACGGTGCTTGCCGCCTCTACCGCCGACCGCGACAGCCTGCCAACGAGACTGGCCGATCGCACGGTCTGCATCGGCCCGCCGCGCCCGAGCGAAAGCTATCTGCGCGTTGAGACCATTGTTGAAGCGGCGCGCGCCACCCACTGCGATGCCATTCATCCAGGCTATGGTTTCCTGTCCGAACGCGCTGCGCTTGCGAAGCTCTGCGAGGAGGAAGGCGTCATATTCATCGGACCGACAGCGGCGCAAATCGAGACGGTTGGCGACAAGCTACGCGCGCGCTCAACGGCGCAAGCTGCGCAGGTTCCCGTCGTCCCAGGCGGTGCAGTCTCGGGTATCGATGCAGCTGTCGAGTTGGCGCAGAGCATCGGGGTCCCGCTCCTCGTGAAAGCCGTTGGGGGCGGCGGCGGCCGTGGAATGAAGCGCGTCGACCGGCTCGAAGACTTCCCGGCAGCTATGGAGTTGGCTTCAGCCGAAGCAGGCGCCGCTTTCGGTGATGCGCGCGTGTACCTGGAGCGGTTCATTGCAAGCGGGCGCCACGTGGAGGTGCAGGTGCTCGGTGACGGTCATGGCCACGTGATCCATCTGGGCGAGCGCGACTGTTCGGTTCAGCGCCGCTATCAGAAGCTCGTGGAGGAAACACCTGCGCCGAGGCTTCCCGAGCCTCTGTGCCGTGCGTTGCATGAGGCTGCGGTCCGATTTTCGGAGTGGATTTCGTATCGCGGCGCCGGCACGGTCGAGTTCCTGGTCGATCGCGAGCGCGAGGCCTTCTATTTCCTCGAAATGAATGCCCGCATCCAGGTCGAGCATCCCGTCACCGAGCTCGTGACGGGGTTGGATCTGATCGCTGAGCAGATCGCCATTGCCAGCGGCGCCGGACTGCGCCTGACGCAGTCCGCGGTCCACCGGCACGGGTGTGCGATCGAATGCCGCGTGAATGCGGAGGATCCGGCCAACGATTTTCGCCCGAGCCCTGGAGTGGTTCGCGAGGTGTCCTGGCCGGAGGGCGAGGGAGTCCGCGTGGACACTCACATTGTGACGGGCTCACGCGTACCGCCATTTTACGACTCTCTGATGGCGAAGATCGTGGCTTACGGTCCCGATCGCGCCACTGCGCTCGAACGGCTGCGCAACGCAATCTCCGCGACGCGGGTTAGCGGTATTTCCACGAACCTTTCGTTCCACGCCGTTGCGCTCGCGGATACCGAATTTCAGGCAGGCGGCATGGATACCGGGTTTGTCGCCCGCCTGCTCGAACGCGTGCCCCCAATGACGGAGAAGACGCGACGTGACTGACATCCAACTCGTCGAAACCTCGCTTCGCGACGGCAACCAGAGCCTATGGGCCGCACTCGGCGTCGATACCGCCAGAACGTTGAGCATCGCTCCCGTGATGGACCGTGTCGGCTTCAAGGCCATCGACTTCACCACCTCCACACACATGGGCGTCGCAGTCCGGTACAAGAAGGAAGATCCCTGGGAGCGCATCCGGCTCATGGCGGAGGCGACACCCAACACACCGCTGCAGTTCATGTCAACCGGCTTCCGTTTCATCGCTTGGGAGGCGGCGAGCCCAGAGTTCATGGGACTCGCGTTTCGTGTCCTCGCACGCAATGGCATACGCCGATTCTGCCTCGCGGACCCCATGAACGATGCGGATGCGAACATCGCCTGCGCCCGTATGGTGAAACACGGAGGTGGCGAGTACGTGATTGCCGCGCTCGTCTTCACCTTGAGTCCCGTGCACGACGATGCGCATTACCTCGAGCGAGCCCGCCGCCTGGCACAGTGCCCAGACATCGACGCGCTCTATATCAAGGACCCAGGAGGCTTACTCTCGGCAAATCGCGCACGTACGCTCATTCCCGCAATCAAGGCCGTTATCGGGAACAAACCGCTGGAGCTCCATTCCCACTGCACGATAGGCCTGGCGGAGCACACCTACATGGATGCACCCGACCACGGAGTGAGCGTGCTCCAGTGTGCATCCGGCGCCGCCGCAGATGGCACATCCAACCCCCCGTGCGACCGTATCGTGTCCAACTTACGCGAGTTGGGTCACACCGTTAACGTCGACGATGAGGCGTTGGCGGCCGTGACACGCTATTTCACACAGCTTGCGGAATCAGAGGGTTTACTAATCGGACGACCGCAGGCGTTCGACGCCGCGTATCTACGCCACCAATTACCTGGTGGCATGGTGGGCACCATGCGACGGCAACTTGCCGAAAGCCGCCTTTCCCACCTCGAAGGCGCAGCCATCGAAGAGCTCGGCCGCGTGCGTGCGGAGCTGGGCTGGCCGATCGTTATGACGCCTTTCTCGCAAATGATGTTGGGTCAGGCTGTCATGAACGTGACCGGAAAGGAACGTTATCAGGTCGTGCCCGATGAGGTCATTCGCTATGCCCTCGGCCGATTCGGTAAGCCGAATCTTCCCATCGATCCGAATGTGATGGATCGGATCGACTCACTGCCGCGCACGCGCGAGCTGCGGGCCGAGCCTGTCATGGCCCCTGTCGACGAGCTCCGCCGCCGCATTGGCGTGCGCCTTTCCGACGAGGAGTTCCTGCTGCGCGCCGTGATGCCGGGTGGCCTCGTGGATGCCATGCTCGCAGCCGGCCCGGCGCCTCGTAGCTACGATCCCTCTCAACGCCCCTTGCTGAGCCTCATTCGGCAACTGACCTCGAGGCATGACTTGTCCCAAGTCATGGTTGAGAAACCCGGGTTCCGACTGGAATTGCGCGGCGGACACTGTTCCGCCCGCGCAGCGGGAGCGTCATGAACGCCGTCATTTCAGATACACCCTCACCGGACGAGCTGCGGCCCGTGCGGGGCTTCATGTTCGATGTCGATGGCACGCTCCTGTTGAGCAACCGCACACTCGGGGAATACGAGACGTTGCCGGGGGCCATCGAGGTGTTGACCACCCTGAACGCGCGCGGCATTCCTTTCGTTCTGTTGACGAATGGCAGTGCCTACCCGCCCGCGGAACAGGCGGGACGGCTGCGGAAAATCGGCTTGCCGGTGGCGGACGGCCAAATGTTCACGCCCTCGAGTGTGACGGCCGACCACATGTCTCGCAATCACATCCGGCGAGCACTGGTTCTTGGCCTACGTGGCGTCGGACACGGCCTATCCGAGGCGGGTGTTGAAACGGTCTTCACAGGTGAGCCACGTGCCAGCGAGGTCGACGCGGTATACGTAGGCTGGCATCCCGAATGCAACATGAAGGACATCGAGACCGCGTGCAACGCCATATGGTCTGGGGCGAAATTATACGTCGCCTCGGACGTACCGTTCTTTGCCACGAGGCACGGCCGCTCGATGGGCTACTCTCACGCCATCGCCGGCGCCATCCGTCGCGTGACACGAGCCCCTATGATTCTCAGCGGCAAGCCGTCGATGTACGCGCTCCGGTTCGTCGCAAAGAAGCTGCGCATCCCCACCCGCGCCGTCGGTGTCGTGGGTGACGACCCTGCCGTGGAGATCATCATGGCACGCCGCGGGGGCGCCATAGCACTTGCCGTTACCACCGGAATTACAACTGGCGCAGACTGGGCGCGCCAGCCTGCAATGCGGCAGCCCCATCGGGTTCTTGCCCGCATCGACGAGCTACTCACCTGCGGCGTAGTGTCGCTTTCGAAGGGCGCGTCATGACCGCTGAAGGAAAGTTGCTTTGGACGCCCAGCACGGAGCGGTGCGACCAATCCCAGCTCACCGCCTTCATGCAATGGCTCAGCGCTGAGAAGCAGTTGCCTTTCCAATCCTACGATGAGCTTTGGCGTTGGTCCGCGACCGACATCGAGTCGTTCTGGCGAGCTGTCTGGGATTACTTCGATGTACGCTCTTCGTCCCCGTTCACCGAAGTGCTGCGCTCGCGGGAAATGCCGGGCGCACAGTGGTTCCCCGGTGCGAGGTTGAACTACGCCGAACGCGCCCTGGCACACGAGCGTACCGGCGTCGATGCGCTCCAGTATATGAGCGAGACCCAGGCCCTGACCCGAATGTCCTGGACGGAGCTTGCGGGCAAGGTACGCATTCTCGCCACCCAACTTCGCAAGATGGGCGTGCGTAGGGGTGACCGCGTCGTCGCCGTACTCCCCAACTCGCCGCATGCCGTCATCGCGTTGCTGGCGACAGTCAGCATCGGCGCGATCTGGTCCTGCTGCGGTCCCGATTTCGGCCCGATGGGTATTGTCGAGCGCTTCGCCCAACTCGGTCCTAAGGCTTTCTTCTACGTCGACAGTTACCAATACAATGGCAAGCGCTTCGATCGCAAGCCGCAGATGAGCGAGGTGCTGGCGCGGCTCGAATCTATCGAGGAACGCATTTACGTCCCCGCTCCCGAGCCCGCCGACCACGCACAACTTCTACCGGGCACGCGCATCTGGGACGAGCTGTTCGATCATCCCGAAGTGAGGCGCGCCGACTTTCACTTCGAGCAGGTGCCCTTCGATCATCCACTGTGGATCCTGTTTTCCTCCGGCACCACCGGTCTTCCCAAGGCGATCGTCCACGGGCACGGGGGAATCCTGCTCGAGCACTTGAAGCACCTGCACTTTAACTACGACGTGCATGCCCGTGAATCGCTGTTCTTCTTCAGCACCACAGGTTGGATGGTGTGGAATTTCCTGGTGAGCGCGTTACTGGCGGATGTCATGCCCGTTCTCTACGATGGCAATCCGGCCTTCCCCCATGCCGACTCACTGTGGGAATTGATCCAACGATCCGGCGCGACAGTGTTCGGCACGAGTCCCACATTCATAGCACACCAGCAGTCGGTCGGAACTTTGCCAAGAGCCCGGTTCGACCTGTCGCGACTCAAATCGGTCACGCTGGCGGGCTCGCCGGTGACGCCCGAATGTATGGAATGGCTATATGACAACGTCGGCCGCGATCTGTGGGTCGCCTCCGGCAGCGGCGGCACCGACTGTTGTACCGGGTTCGTTGGCGGCGTTGCCACGCTTCCCGTGTATGCCGGCGAGATCCAGGCGCGTGCGCTCGGGTGTGCCGCCTTCGCATTCGATCCAGAAGGCCGCGCGGTGGTCAATCAGGTTGGCGAGCTCGTCATCACTGAGCCGATGCCGTCGATGCCATTGTATTTCTGGAACGATCCGGACGGTGCACGGTACCGGGAAGCCTACTTCGACGAGTTTCCGGGTGTATGGCGGCATGGGGACTTTGTACGCTTCAATGAGCGGGGCGGCGCCTTCGTCCTGGGGCGATCCGATGCCACCCTGAACCGACATGGTGTCCGCATTGGAACCGCGGAAATCTATCGGTCCCTGACCGGGCTGCCAGAGATCGAAGACAGCCTCATCGTGAATCTCGATCTGCCGGGAGGACACTTCTTCATGCCTTTGTTCGTGAAGCTACGCGATGGCTATGTTCTGGATGAGGCGCTGCGCGAGCGCATCCGGCGCCGCTTGCGCAGCCAGTACTCCCCGCGACACGTGCCGGACGTGATCTGCCAGGTCGAGGCGATTCCCACAACCCTCACTGGAAAGAAGCTCGAGGTCCCCGTGAGGCGCATCCTGATGGGAATGAGCCCCGAGAAGGCCGTGAACCAGTCCGCCATGGCGAATCCGCACGCCATCGACTACTTCATCCAGTACGCACGCAGCCAGACCGATTATTCACTGAGCGCCTGATACTCCCGGCGCGCCACTGTGGATCGCTTTGAGGCAATGAGGGTGTTTGTGCGCGTTGTCGAGACGGGTAGCTTCGTCCGCGCGGCGGAAAAGCTCGCCCTCTCGACGACCGCGACCTCGCGGCTCGTGGCCGATCTGGAAACCCACTTGGGTACGCGGCTGTTGCAGCGAACGACTCGGCGTCTAAACATCACAGACGAGGGCAAGCGGTTCTACTCGAGGGCTGCACAGTTGCTCGCAGATCTCGAAGAAGCGGAAGCAGAAGTCGGCCATATCACCCGAACACCAACCGGTTCGTTGCGCGTCAGCCTACCCGCGTCCTTCGCCGTGCTGCACCTCGCCGCACGGCTTCCTATATATCGTACGCGCTTTCCGGAAGTGAAATTGGAACTCTCGGTGACCGACCGTCTGGTCGATCTAGTGGAGGAGGGCTTCGATGTCGCGGTGCGCTTGTCGGCACAGAGCCCCCCGACCTACGTGGCTCGACGACTGCTGCGCATCCGAATGGTGGCCTGCGCATCGCCAGCGTACCTCGCGCGGCACGGTCGGCCAGAAACACCCGATGCACTGAAAGGGCACAATTGCTTGACCCACCCCACTGGGGCGTATGCACAAGCCTGGAGCTTCAACGGGCCGGACGGGCCCGTTTCGGTCCCCGTTGACGGCGACTATAGCGCCGACAATGGCGACCTGCTGCGAGCCGCGGCGCTGGCGGATGTTGGCATCATTCTGGAGCCGACATTCATTGTCGGCGAGGACCTCGCCCGCGGCGATCTGGTTCCCATCCTGCCGCAGTGGAGCGTTGCAGATGTCGAGGCCACGGTGATCTATCCCACGCGGCGCTTTCTGTCGGCCAAGGTGCGCACCTTCACTCAGTTTCTACAGGAAACCTTCGCCGGCGAGCCCCCTTGGGACCGCTGGATGAATCGTTGCCCCTGCACCAGTCACCTTAGCTCCCGCGTGCGGCCGAACGCAAAACAAGAATACGCTTTACCTCCCACCACATCGGTGAATGACTGCTGCCCGGGATCATCACCCGCTGCCCCCGCGGCAACCATCAAGGGCATCAAATGATCTTCTCGCGGGTGGCATGCCCGGGCGCTCGGCGCCCTGTGCCATTCCACCAGCCGGGCATTGCGTGCGTTCGGTGCGCACTCCACGACTGTCTCGTACAGCCAAGCGTCGAACTCGAACGAGGCCCGGTCCGGGCCGGTAAAGATCGCTCCCAGGTCGTGGAAGCTGCTCCCGCTGCCGAGGATCAGCACACCTTCGTCCCGCAAAGGCGCGAGCGCCCTCCCGATTGCAACATGATGTGCGGCATCCAAGTCGTTGCACAAGGATAGCGTCACCACGGGAATCCTCGCCGGCGGATCAATGATCAACATTGGGACAAACACGCCGTGGTCGAAGCCGCGACGGTCATCGGTATCCGCCGCGATGCCCGCTGCCCGGAGCAGATCGCGCACCTGCATTCCGAGCTCCGGGAAACCCCGTGCCGGATACCGCAGCTCATACGTATGGGCCGGAAATCCGTAATAGTCATACAACATGGACGGAGCGCTCGCCGTGCCCACGGTGGCTACGGGCTCTTCCCAGTGCGCCGAAGTGACCAGGACCGCCCGCGGAAGTTGCGGCAGCTCGCCCAGCAGACCGGCGAAATAGCTCTTGAGCCGGTCAAACGCATGCGGCCCGTACGGGTCCGGGAAGCTCGTCCAGAAGCAGGGGCCACCCCCGTGCGTCAGATAGAACACAGGTTGTTTCTTGGGGGGCTCCAAGGAGGGCACCTGCGGTGGTTTCAGTTGCCAGGTCACGCGGTTCGGCTCGGCTTGAGCGCGAAAGCGCCATCACCGAGCAGCGCGAGCACCAGCGAGCTCACGGCCAGAAAGACTGGATATTCCCAACCGCCGGCCGGCGCGGTGAACATCCAGCCGTTATGCAGGTGAACGGTCGCAGCGCCTGCCAACTCGAGGGTAAGAACTGCGGCGATCCATCGGGGAAATACGCCGAGTACCAGCAGCACACCCCCGAGCGTCTCGGCAGCGATGACCGGATACGCCAGCCAGCCGGGAAACCCCACCGACTGGAAGAACTGCGCGGTTCCGGCAGGCGTAAAGACAAGTAGTTTCAGCAATCCATGCGCCAGAAACATGACCCCGAGCGCGAGGCGCAGGAGTAAGGCGGCAAACGGACCCGTGCGAGCGTCAATCATCGTGTGATCTCCCCGTGCTGTGATAGACCAACGCGAGTGTGATTCGGGCGATTCCCTGAATACAGATCACTTGGCGGCATAGATTGTTGCGGTTTCCGCCACAATTCACCGCCGCCTCGCGCTCATCCCCAGTGTAAGCGGGCGACCCTGTGCCGGCGCCGGCCCTTTGGGTTCAATTGTTTTGTCCCGAAAATCGGGACAATTCCTCTCAATACGTCGTCTGTTTCTCCGCGGCAATAACAATTAGCGTGTCGCCACTCGGTTCGCGCTCAGCAGCACCGTACCGAAGAACGTTTGTCTACATCAGGATATGCAAATGAACAAACAGCACCTACAATTCTCCACCATCGTCCTCATGGGACTGCTCGCGTCCGAGGCGACATACGGCCAGAGTACCGAGGCAGCCTACAGCTACCCGACTCTCTCGCAACACTATCATCAGACCAACCTCGTGTCCGACTCACCGGGGACCGCAATCGCCAGGGCGTACGATCCCAACATGAGCAGTAGCTGGGGAATCGCGCAATCCTCCACCGGCCCCTGGTTCGTCAACCAGCAGGCCAGTGGCCTCACGACAATCCACAGCGGCAGTGGAGCGACGCAAAGCCTGGTCGTCAAAATCCCAACAGCCGACCCGTCAAAGGTCAAGCTCGGCAGCCCCACCGGAGTCGTTTTCAATCCCAGCCACGCGTTCCTGCTCGCCAACGGCAAGCCGGCGACTTTCCTGTTCTGCACCCTGGATGGTCTGATTCTCGGCTGGAATGAGGACGTACCCAACAATATCGGCCAGGTGCTGGTCAATCAGAAGGACACCTCGACTTTCGAAGGCTTGGCCATTGCCTCCGTATCCGGGCATAACCGCACGGAGACTTATCTGTACCTCCCTGATTTCAAGTCTGGCCACGTCTATGTCTACGACGGACAGTTCAAGCACGTGACAAAGATTGAAAAGGAGATCGAGCGGGCGATCAAGGCGACGTCGCTCCCGGAAGGCTTGACCCCGTTCAACATTCAGACCGTGGGGCCGAACCTGTACATGACGTTCGGCAAGCCGGATAGTGCGTTTGGCGGCATCTTTCCGGTCGTCGGCGCCGGCACAGGTCGGGTCATCGGCATCAGTCCGAAAGGCGAATTGATCCAGGTCCTTGAGCACGGACCTTTTCTCGATGCACCCTGGGCCGTGACGCTCGCCCCCGGAAACTTCGGCCGGTACAGCCACCACCTGCTCGTCGGCAACAATGGCGACGGCGCGATCAACGTTTTCGACCCGGTGACCGGCGCCTTTATCGACCAGCTCCGCGATTCAGCCAACAAGCCGATTCTGATCAGCGGCTTGTGGGGGCTGTCCTTTGGCAATGACACCGCGAGCGGCGGGCCAGCGACGTCACTCTTCTTTGCCGCCTCCGCCGGGCCTACCTTCCTGGGTGGGTTGTTCGGAAGCCTCACACCCGTGGAGAACGCCTTCGGCAACAGTAACTAACCTGTTATCCCCACTGCGCAAATTTGTGAAAGCCCGGTGCAGCCTCGTTCTGCATCGGGCGATCACACTCATCGACGCGCGCACTCCAGGGCTTGTCGACGGTAATCGGAGGGGAGTGAGGCCGTAGCGCGCCTTGAAACAGCGCGCGAAATGAGCCTGGCTCACAAACCCCAGCGAAAGGCGATCTCACCTATCCTTGATTTGATCCATAGAATGTTGCTGAACGCGTTGCGCCGAACGTCGAACGCCAGATGTCGAATGGCCGGGCACCCAGGGACTCTCAGTGGCAAATTCCTTGCGCGCACGAGGGTGTAGCGGCATTGCACCAGAGTGCAACTGCTCAGAGTGCACCGGGCGGTCGCACTCCGCGCACACCCTTCGCAATCGCGGCGAGGCTGTTGACGGAATTCTCCTGAAATAACTCAAACACCAACCCCCGCAGCCACTGACTGCGCGCATCGTGCTGCACCTTGCGATGCCAGAACTGTTTGATCGCGATACGCGGTGGCTCGAACGGCAGTTGCACCACGCGAACCCCGGCCGCGACGGCCGAGAAATAGCGCGCCAGCGGCTCGGGTATGGTCGCGATGAGATCCGACTGCGCGATGATGATCGGTACGCTCGCAAAGTGGGGTGTAGACAGCACCACCCGCCGCCGGATCTTCTTCCGCGCCAGGTAGCTTTCGATGACCTCTTCGGTGCGGCTCTCCGCACGCACCACGGCGTGCTCGAGCTGCAGATACTCCTTGATGGACAGTTTGGCGGCGCGCACGCGGTGTCCGGAACGGATCAGGCTCGCGAACGTATCGGCGTACAGCGCCTGCTGGTAAAAATTATGCTTCTTCAGATCTGGAAAGTAACCGACCGCGAGATCCACCTCGCCGCTTTCCAGATGTGGACCCACTTCGCTCGCCGGCAAGGTAATCGACTGCACCATCGCGTTGGGCATTCGCTCGCGTAGCCGCATCAGCAGCGTCGGTAGCAATACCACCTCTCCCACGTCCGAAAGCACCAGAGTGACCGGTTTGCTGCTTTTGGCCGGATCGAACGCCGGCTCCGCCACGATGTCCGAGCCAATCCGGGCCAGCACGCCCCGGGCAGACTCGATCAACGTCGTCGCGCGTGGCGTTGGTTCCATCCCATTTCCGGACCGCACGAACAAGGGATCACCGAAGAAAGCGCGCAGCTTGCTGAGCGCCACGCTCACGCCGGGCTGGCTCCGATGCAGCTTCCTGGCTGCGGCACTGACGCTGCGGCACTCATCGAGTGCCACCAGGATATACAGCAGGTTGAGGTCGAGGGTGGCCATAGGTTATTCGGCATCTTAATAGAGTGTATAGCATCTATTCGATTGATTGACAGCCGGGTGGCAGCCCATCATGCCTCGAGGGTCGCCCCGAGCGCCCATGTTCTTCACACTCCAGCGGGCTTGCGTCACGTGAACCTCGAACCCCTTTTGCAGCAGTCCGGTAATCCGGTCGAGTTGCTGCGCAACTCGCAGATCGGCGCTTACGTGTACCCGGTGGTCCCCGCCGAGTTCAGCAACTGGCGCACCGAGCAACAGGCGTGGTCCTCTACTCGGTAGCCGGACAGGACGCCGGCAAGAAGGAATGAGATCCGTCCACGGCGCGTTGATCCGAAGGAGATATTCATGACGGCCGCAAACAACATCCTCCAACGGCAGTGCGCTCTGCTGAAAGGGTACTCCATCGAAATGACCGCCAAGGACATCGCCCACCTGGAGGAGGCGGCGGATGTCATCCCGCCGGGAACCAAGATCCCGGTGCCCTTCCTGCCGGGTGAAACATTCGACATGCGGATCGCCGCGGCCAAGCGGGTACGGGAGCTGGGGTTTCTGCCCATCCCGCACCTCTCCGCACGGCGCCTGCATTCGCAAGAGGAGCTCGAAGGTTTCCTCGCTCGACTGCAGCAGGAGGTTGGAACCGATCACGCCTTTGTAGTGGCCGGCGACCCACCGCAACCGCTGGGCCCCTACGAGGATGCGCTATCGATCATCCGAAGCGGCCTGCTGGCGAAATATGGCATCCGGCGGGTCGGCATCTCCGGCTATCCCGAAGGACACCCCGACATCGGCAACGAGAAGTTGTGGCAGGCAAAGCGGGACAAACAGGCCGCAATCCTCGAGCGCGGCCATGACTTTGCCGTGGTCACGCAGTTCACTTTCGACGCCGAGCCCGTGCTCTCCTGGTTGGAACAGGTGCGCCAGAGCGGCATCGAGGCCCTTGTCCGGGTGGGTGTCCCAGGGCCTGCCACCGTCAAGCGGCTCCTCGCCTTCGCCTCCCGATGCGGCGTCGCCACCTCGACGAAAGTCATGAAGAAGTACGGCCTGTCGGTCACCAAGCTGCTCGCGAGCGCCGGCCCCGACGAGCTGATCGAGGACTACGCGACCGGACTGGATCCGGCGCGGCACGGCGAGGTGCTGCTGCACTTTTATCCCTTCGGCGGCTTACGCGCGACGGCCGAGTGGATCCGCGACTTCCAGGCGAAGAATGGCTGTTAGAACCTCCAGCAACGGCAAGACACCATGCACACGCAACCCACCGCCGCACCGCCTGCGCCGTCGCAGGCCATAACACAACAGTTCATCCTGACACTGTCCTGCCCCGACCGCCCTGGCGTGGTGGCCGCGGTGGCCGGATCGCTGTTCGAGTTGCATAGCAACATCCTCGAAGCCGCGCAGTTCGAGGACCGCGAGCGCGGTGCATTCTTCATGCGGGTCCATTTCGAGACCCCGCAAAGCCGCGCAACACTGGAGAAGGCCCTGGCGGCCCTTGCGGAGCGTCTGGCGCTGAATTGGCGCCTGCGCGCAGTCGGCGAGCGCGGCCGGGTGCTGCTGCTCGTGTCGCAGTTCGATCACTGTCTGGGTGATCTCCTGTACCGATCCCGGATCGGCGAGTTGCCCATGGACGTGGTCGGCATCGTCTCCAACCATCCCCGCGAGGTGATGAAGATCTCGGTCATCGGCGACATCCCCTTTCACTATCTGCCGGTCACCCGCGAAACCAAGCCGCAACAGGAACAACAGATCAAGTCCCTCATTGAGTCGACCCGTGCGGAGTTGATCGTCCTCGCGCGCTACATGCAAATTCTCTCCGACGATCTGGCCCGCTTCCTCAGCGGGCGCTGTATCAACATCCATCACGCCTTCCTACCCAGTTTCAAGGGCGCAAGGCCCTACCATCAGGCGTACGAGCGGGGCGTCAAGATCATCGGCGCGACGGCGCACTACGTGACCTCCGACCTGGATGAAGGCCCGATCATCGCCCAAGATATCGAACACGTGAGCCACTCCGACACGCCTGAGGACCTGACTCGCAAGGGCCGCAACATCGAGCAACGCGTTCTCGCGCGCGCCGTCTCTTACCATCTTCAGTCGCGAGTGTTGCTCAATGGCAGCAAAACGGTTGTGTTCAGAAACTGACCTGGAAAGTACCGCGCTCATCGCTCGAAAAGTGGCCAGCCCGCGCAGGGGTCTCAGCGACTCCCTAGTCCCAACACCCGAATGGCGTTTTGCCGCAGGATGAGATCATGAACTTCGGGCTTGAAATTCGCCTTGCGAAAGTCCTCGATCCAGCGCTCCGGGGTGAGCAGCGGAAAGTCTGAGCCGAACAACATCTTGTTCTTGAGCTGCGTGTTGGCGTATTGAATCAGTTGGGGCGGAAAGTACTTCGGCGACCACCCGGACAGATCGATGTAAACATTAGACTTGTGGAGCGCGATTGACAGAGCCTCGTCCGTCCAGGGCCACGATGGATGGGCCATGATAATTGTCATGTCCGGAAAATCCGCGGCCACTTCGTCCAGATAGATCGGCTGCGAGAACTTGAGCTTCAATCCGCCGCCACCGGGCATGCCCGTGCCGATGCCGGAGTGTCCGGTGTGGAAAATCGCGGGCAATTTGTGTTCCGCGATCACTTCGTATAGCGAGTAGGCGAGTCCATCGTTGGGGAAGAAACCCTGACAGGTCGGATGAAACTTGAAGCCGCGAACACCGTGGTCCTGGATCAACCGCCGCGCCTCGCGGGCACCCAGCTTCCCCTTGTGGGGATCGATGCTGGCGAACGCCACCATCACATCGGCGTTGTCACGCGCCGCGTCGCAAATTTCCTCGTTCGGTATGCGACGATTGCCGATCTGAAATTCGGTGTCCACCGCGAACATCACCAGCCCGATCTTCTGAGCACGATAATGTGCAATCGTTTCCGCGATGGTCGGCCGTCTGGCCGCCTTGAAATAGCGGCTGGCCGCGTGCTCGTATTCCTGCCATACCTCATCGGGAGGCTGGCGGCACGAGACTTCCGCGTGTGTGTGGACGTCAATCGCAATGAGCTCGTCGACCTTCATGCTGACTCTCTGCCGTCTAAGTTGCCCCAATGTCGAGGGACGTGCCCGAGTGCGTTGATGCAACAGATCCAACCCCGCGTCCCAACACCGAAGGTACCCTGATAGGGCCGGCCCTACAACTGTGGTAAATGTTCAGCCGAGAGCCTGACTTCAGCAACGCGCGGCAGCGTCAGGACCGCCCCTTGCATTTTGCAGCCTCGTCCTACGAGTTTGCACTAACATCCGCGCACAGCTGTGGTGCACGCGACTACGCTGCCCCTTGTTGCGTACCCGGAGCGGTTGTGTTCAGAAACTGAGCCGAAGTAGGGAAGGGCGCAGTGCCGCGCGGCTACGGATACCGGTGCCCGAACGGATCGTCAGCAACGCTTTAGTGCTTGGCGGGAATCGCAAGACTTCGAAACTGCAGCGGTGGCTGCCCGAATTGCTGGCGGAAACGACGCGCGAAATGGCTCGGGTCCATGAAACCGCACTGGGCCGCCACCTCGGACACGGGCAACTCCGCGAAGCGCGCGTCGCTGAGAATCTCCTGTGCACGCTGCATACGCAACCGCATGAGTTGCTCGATGAACGTCGTGTTGGCTGCGGCGAATGCGTAGTACAGGCTGCGTTTGGAGATCCGATGTTGATTGGCCACAACGAGCGGCGACAGCTCGGGCTCATGCAGGCGGCTGCGCAGGGTCCTCTTGAGCTCCTCGAACAAGGTAGGCGCGGGCCGCCCCGCGGCCAGGCCATCCCCCATGGCCAGCACCAGCAGTGCAGCGATCTGCTCGGCGACCGCTTCGCGCGGCAATGCAAACGCATCGCACGAATCGACCTCGAGGGTACCCAACGCGGCATTCAGCGCAGCACTCCAGCCGCCACCGGTCAACAGTCGGGCGGGAGAATGTTCCGGGTGGGGAAGCCAATGTTTTAGCCACGGCTCTGGCATGCGCAACGCGAGTGAGCTCGTGGGCCGCGGGCATTCGAGCAGGTATGGCTGCGTACCGTCGATGAACACACTTTCGCCTGCCTGCACGAGCACTTCTTGACCGCGCTGCTTCAGCCGCACCTGACCTTCGCGCAGTTGCAGGAGAACGAACACTGGGTCGCGAGAGCGGGCGAGATTCGCATGGGTGCGACGAACTCGTTGGATTTCCGCCTGGATGCAGTTGACCGTTGCGGGTCCGAGGTCGACCTGGTCGAGACGTGCGCGAAAATGATCGTGCAGCGGACTGTCGATTTCGAGCGCGAGAAATCGGTCGCACACCGTATCGACCCAATACGACAGGGCACGGCGCTGATCGACCTCCTCGGTGGACCAGCGGCGGGGTCGCTGTAGTGGAAGCGTCGGGCGCGTCACTCGGATTTGGACAGCATCAAATGCTCTTATGCTGCTACGCTACCGCGATTTCCGCAAGGTCGCCCGTCACAACGCAAACCGCGCGCGGCTCCCGAACGCCCAACCTCCGGTCTGGCTTAAGAGCGAGCGACCGGGCCACGGTCCCGGCCTGCGCAGAGTGGCTAGGGATTGGCTAGCACAATTTGGTAAGTCCTTGATCCGTAGTAAACGGTTTGAACCGGATTACTTGTCTAAGTCATTGAATCTTCGGGGGAGGTGGGTCTTGCCAAGGTCGGGGTCGCGAGTTCGAGTCTCGTTTCCCGCTCCAAAATTCAATAAGTTAGCAAGCATCGTTACTCCACTTGCCACGCAACCCTTGGTGTTCAGGATCATCGGGGTTCGGCTGATCGATAAGCTCCCGCCCCTTGAACGGACGCTTTATGTACGCTGACAACTCCTCGAACAGAGATTCGACGCCCTCGCTGACACTGCGCAGGTACTCGGGCCGGCGATGCTTGTAGCGTCGCCCAGTCTTGCTGCCATCCTCCTGATGGCCCATAAAAATGTCCGCCTCTGAATCGGGTACTCCAATCTCGGCGAGCCACGTGTGCACCGTATGGCGAATGATGTTCGCACCGCCATCGACGCCGGCGCACAGGGTGAGTGTCTTCCAGAAATCGCGCGTCCGTAACGGTCGTCCGTAGTAGCTGATGACGTACTCGCCATGGCGCCATCCAGGAGGCGAGCTCCGCGGCCAGCGTCGGAGCGATTGGCACAGTCGCTCGGCGCTTCTTTGTTTGCCGACGTCCTTCGGGATTTAGTTTGATCCGACCAATACGCAGGTCCACCTGATCCCATTTCAATTCTCGTATGGCCGCTTCGCGGGAAGCTGTGCCGACGGCCAGCACGAGAAAACGTCTCCAGTGCTCGCGCTCATACCGCTCGTCGTTCTCGGGGTGGAGGCCGACCGAGGTTGCTAGATAGGCGGCAGCGCCGTCGGACTGTATGCCAAGGCGCTCAATGTGTCCCTGGATGACTCTCACCATACGTAGCCCGAGTCAGACGGAGATATTGTGTCCACGGGTGTGTGGAAGAGATGGCAGTCACGTTGCTGCTCAGCACCTTCGCGCCTGGCGCTGGCGGCGAATGTCGCTAACCCTGCATACTCGGATACGTGCGCGGGCTCGTCAAGCACGTGGGGAGAACAGCGGTACATAGGAGTGAGATTGTGACGCGAGCGCACGCCGTGGAAAACTCAGCTGGGAAAGCCCCATCACACTAAGGAAAAGTCGCGAGTGCTCACGAACAAAAGTGGGTTATGCACGCCTCTGCGGGGTCCGTTACCGCGTCTGCGCCGAGGTGGGATGCCGATGTCCAGTACGCCGCTACGTTGGGTCCGTTCGATACGCGTAGAGAGAGCATGCGGGTAACCCGCCCATCCTCCGCACGGCTGTAGGTGCAAACGATATCGAAGCACAACGGCAATTCCCTCGACGATGGCTTCGCAAAAGTATTGACAGGCACACGCCGCATGGTCGGCCGCATTGTTGCTCTCCGCATCGCGTTGAGTTGCTTTTTCGATCGTCCCGAAGTCGAAAGCAGGCCATTCTGTTGGGGCGGATATTGGTGAGCATGAGAATTATTCAGCTCGGGAGCCGCTCACCCATGGTTCCCGGGTATCGAATGCGGTGAACAGCTCTGTGCTGCTTTTGAGGCGCTCAAAGCAACTCGTTGCGAAGTGACAATGACTCTGGACAGGCCGTTCTTCTGGCGACCGCTTTATCCCACTCCACGGAAGTTGAGTTGACGGCGTGTGCTTCTTGCCAGCAGATCGTAATCATTGACCCTCTGAGCAACATGACGCGGAAGTGCGAGGAGTGCAGCCTTTCAGGCGAGACCGATTCCCAAGTTATGGCGGCCGCTTTACAAGACAGAGAATCTCATCATGTATCGGAAATCGCGACCGAGCCGCGGTCGGCTAGCGCTTTGCAGATTGGGAGCCGGTCGTTCCGTGATGACTAGCTGGCGGCGCTGCCGATCGGAGTAGGGCTGATCATATTTGTCCTGCATTTTTCAATGGGAGCCAGGGTCACAAGCCCCTGCTGCGACCCGGCGCGATGGCGGCGAGAAGGCGCGGGTCCTCCTGTTTGATTTCAGTGCCGGTGAGCAGGCGGGCACCGCGGCCGTAGGTGAACCAGGCCCAGGTCCACTTGAGATACACACTCAGACGGCTTCTGAAATCGACCAGCAGCATCAGCCGAGCGAGTGACTACATGACCCGGGCAAAACGCCGCGCAGCGCTCTGATGCCGATGTCGGCAAGCGCAGTGACCAAACCCATGAACCGCCGGCACTGCCCCGTCACCCCAGCTGAACTGTGTGGCAGCAGCCAAGCCTGAACTGCACCGATTTCGCGCAAACGGTATAGTCGCGCGATTCCAGTGAAGGGTAGCGCATGGCCGAAAAATCACTTTCCCGGAGCACATCCCCGACGAGGGGTCCCGCCAAACCCCGCCGCACGGGCCGACCGGATGCCCAGTCGGCCGAGGCCCTGGACCAGCACATCCTGAGCACCGCGACCCGACTGTTCATCGAGCAAGGCTACGCCGAAACCTCCATGGAGCAGATCGCCGCCAGCGCCGGGTCCGGCAAACAGACCCTGTACCGTCGCTACGCCAGTAAGGAAGACCTGTTCAAGGCGGTCATCGGCGCTTGCAGCCACAGTCTCCTGCAGTACGCCAGCGTGGCCGAAACCGTCTCCTCCGACCCGCTGCAGGGCCTGCGCGAGGTCTGTCGCGCGATGTTGGAATTGGTGCTCACTCCCCAGATGGTCGACATTTACCGAGTGTTGGTGGCCGAAGCGCGCCGCTTCCCCGCACTCGCCGACCACACCATGGATCACATCGCCGCGCCGATTAATGATGTCATCCGGCGATTGTTGCGGGCCGCGCGCAAGTCAGGTCAGGTGCGAGCCAATTGCGACATCGAGACCATGCTGCAGACCGTAACGGGCCTGATCACCGGCTGGGCCACGCAGCAGCAGTTGCTCGGCCGCAAGTGTCTGCAGCGCAAGCAGGAGCGGACAACGTTCTTCGACATGGCCTGGAGCATTTTCCTCCAGGGCGTAACCCCCCGCTGAGGCAGCAGCGCGAGCCATTGGCGCACCCGCGTAATACGGGACGCGGCTTTCTCGAGGTGTGCTGACCGGCTGCCGGCGCATCCGCGCTCGCACCGCAGATCGTTCGCATTTAACGACACGATCTCGTTCTGTCAAAGACACGACCTCGTTGCCCAGCATTAATAATACGAGACCGTATCGTTCCTTTATTGTGACACAACGCCAGAATCCCGGGTTGTCACGGCTTGGTGTTCCGCTATAATGGAACGAGACGGTCTCGTTTAGTAATGAAATGACCCAAAATGCCCCGACGCAACCGCCCCCGGCCGGTACCGACCCCGCCGCTCAGCTCGCCGCCGCTCGACCCGGGGTTCTCGGGCGCCGACGGGCGCTCCTCATTGGCGGCGTAGTCCTGCTGAGCGCTCTGTGCGCCTGGCTGGTGCGCTACTGGACGCACGGCCGTTTCATAGAGTCCACCAACGATGCCTATCTGCAGGCCGACCAGGTGAATGTCGCCTCGCGCGTTGCCGGGTTCGTCGAGCAGGTGTACGTGCGGGACAACGAAGCCCTGGTCATCGGCCAGCCTCTGGCGAAGCTCGACGAGCGCGACCCGCGCGCCCGTCTGGAGCAAGCCCTTGCCCAGGCGCAGCAGGCGAAGGCGGCGATCGCACAGGCGCGAGCGCAGATAGACCAACAGCACGCTCAGATCGCAGAGCTCCGTGCGCAGGTGGAAGTTACCCGCACGCAATCCCGGTTCGCGGATAAGCAGGTCGAGCGTTATACCGGTCTCGTCAAGGCCGGCGCCGAAACCGACGAGCGTTACGACCAATTGCGCCAGAGCCGCGACCAGAGCCACGCCCAGATCCAGAAAGATGCGGCCGCCGTGTTGGCCGCGGAGCGCGCGATCGAGACCTACACCGCGCGAATCCAGGAGGCGCAAGCGCAGATCGAGCAGGCGCAGGCCCAGGCCGGAAGAGCCCAGGTGGATCTGGATGCCACCCTGCTGCGTGCCAGCATCAACGGCCGTGTGGGTGACAAGACCGTCCGCATCGGCGAATACATTCAACCCGGGGACCGCCTGATGACCCTGGTGCCCGTTCAGGACGTGTATCTCGTGGCCAATTTCAAGGAAACCCAGATCGGGCATATGCGCATCGGCCAGCCCGCGAGCATTGCGGTGGACGCCCTGGATGGACACAAGATCCACGGCAAGGTGGAGAGCTTCTCGCCCGGCACCGGCGCGCAGTTCGCACTGATCCCTCCTAACAACGCCACCGGCAACTTCACCAAGATCGTACAACGCGTCCCGGTCCGCATCAGATTGCATACACCGGACGAGCTGCGCGGCCTCCTCGTGCCGGGCCTGTCCGTCACGGTTGATATTGATACCGGCGGAGGGTTGCAGTGAGCGAGATTGCCATCGCCGGCCCCGACGCCAACAAAGCCAACAGAGCCGACAAAGCCGACACCGCCGCGTGGCTCGCCGTTGCCGCGGGCACCATCGGCGCCCTGATGGCCACGCTCGACGTCTCCATCGTCAATGCCTCACTGCCGACCATCCAGGGTGAGATCGGCGCCAGCGGCACCGAGGGAACATGGGTCTCCACCGCCTACCTGGTCGCCGAGATTGTCATGATTCCGCTGGCCGGTTGGTTGGAGCGCATTCTCGGCCTGCGCAGGTTCCTGCTGGGGGCGACGGGGCTGTTTGTCCTGTTCTCCATGTGGTGCGGCTTGTCGCATACCTTGCCCCAGATGATCGTGGGCAGGGTGGGCCAGGGTTTTACCGGGGGCGCCATGATCCCCACCGCACTGACTATCGTCGCCATCCGGTTACCCCCGCGACAGCAGCCAGTTGGCATCGCCTTGTTCGGTATGACCGCCGTGATGGGTCCAGTGCTGGGTCCCGTGGTCGGCGGCTGGCTTACCGAGAACCTGAGCTGGCATTACGCCTTCTTCCTCAACCTGCCGATTGGCGTGGGACTGATGGTGTTGATCCTGATCGGACTGCCGCCCCGCCGGATGAACAGCAGCGAGCTGCGCAACACCGACGTCCTGGGTCTGCTCGGTCTGGTGCTGGGCCTGGGAGCGTTGACCGTGGTCCTGGAGGAAGGCCAGCGCGACCGCTGGTTTGAATCGGAGCTCATCCGCTGTCTGACGTCCGTGTCACTCCTCGGCTTTGTTCTGCTGCTCCTCGGGCAATTGACCGCGCGCGTTCCCATTATCCGCTTGAGCGTGCTGCGCGGACGCAACTTCTGCGGGGCCTTCCTCATGAACTTGATGATGGGCGCCGCGCTGTACGGAATCCTCTACATCATTCCGCAGCTTCTCTCCGCGGTCGCGGGCTACAACTCTGAGCAATCCGGCTATGTCGCAGCGATCAGCGGTATTCCAACGGTGCTGATGCTGGCGGCTTTTCCCGTTCTGGTCCGGATCATTGATGTCCGTCTGGCCGTGGCGATCGGCATCGGCCTGTATTCCACCAGCTGTTTCGTGGATGCTCACCTGAACCCGGAATTCGCTGGGCCTCAGTTCATCCTGACCCAGGTCATGCGCGGCTTCGCGCAGTTCTTCTCGTTCCTGTTCCTAAACCAGGCGGCCACCAGCTCCGTGCCACCCGAGCTGGCGGCGGACGCCTCAGGCTTGTTCAACGCCGCGCGCAATCTCGGTGGCTCCTTCGGCCTGGCGGTGATCGCCATCCTCCAGGATCAGCGTACCACCCTGCACATGGACCGCCTGTCGGAAGCCATCACCACTAACTCTTTCGCCGCCCGACATGTCGTGGGGCACACCGCCTTGGAGCAACTCTCCAACACCCTCATGGGTCAGGCCACCGTCATGGCCTACGCCGATCTCAACTGGGTGTTCGGCGTGGCTCTCATCGCCATGATCCCGCTGGTTTTCGCACTCGAGCCGCTGCCTAAGGACGTGCATGTCAGCGCGGGGCATTGACATCATGAAACTCGTGCCGTCCCGCGGTGCTACGAGCCTGGCCTTGTTGCTCTCTCTGCTCGCCAGCGGCTGCACCGTAGGCCCCAACTACAAAGGCCCCCGCGACGTGGATACGCCCCCTGCATTCAGCCGCGCCGCGCTCGTACGCACGACGCCGCCCGAGTCCGCACTGCCTGGGCGTTGGTGGGAAGCCCTGAACGACCCACTGCTGACCCGGTTGATCGAAGCGGCTCTCCAGAACAGTCCCAACGTCAAACTTGCCGAAGCCCGGCTGCGGAACGCGCGTTTCACCGTCATGGAGCGCAGCGCCGGACTTTTTCCCCAGGGCTCCGTCAGCGCGTTGGGCGGCCGCACCCGGATACCGACCAATGCCCTCGGCTCCCTGTCCGGTAATGCCGGATCCCAAGGCTCCGGGACCGCCGCAGTCAACCTGTTCGACGCAGGCTTCGATGCCAGCTGGGAAGTGGACCTGTTTGGAGCCACCCGACGCACTGTGGAAAGCGCACGCGCACAGGCCCAGCAAGAGGAGGCCCGCCTTGCCGATGCCCACGTACAGCTCGCCGCCCAGGTCGCGCAAGCGTATGTCCTGCTGCGTGAAGCCCAACACCGTGGCGACCTCGTCAGGCACTCAATTGAGATCGAGCGGCACACGCTCGAGCTGACACAACTTCGGCGTGACGCCGGCACCGCCTCACAGGGCGACATTGAGCGCCTGCAAGTGCAGCTCATGCAGACCGAAGCCAGTCTGCTGCCTCTGCAAGCGGAGGAAGATCAGTACCTGGACGAGCTGGCGACTTTGTCCGCTCTCCTTCCCGGCAGCCTCGATTCACAGTTGCGCCCTCCCAAACCGGTCCCGCTCCCCCCGCCCAGCGTGGCGATCGGCGACCCGGCAAGCCTGCTGCGCAGACGCCCCGACATTCGCGCGGCCGAGCGCGCACTTGCCGCCAGTAATGCCCAGATCGGCGCGGCCGTTGCGCAGTACTTTCCGACTGTCAGACTGCTGGGCTCGGTGGGTTTCGTGTCGACCGACACGGCGCATCTTTTCGACAGCGGCTCTCTGACCGCGCTGGGCCTGCCTGTCCTGTCATGGAACGTGCTCGATTTCGGCCGCACCCGCGCAAAAGTGCGCGAGGCCGAGGCCGGCTACGATGTTGCTCTTGCCCAGTACCAGGCCGTCGTCCTGTCGGCGCTCCAGGACGCCGAGACCGCGTTATCCCGCTTCGGCCGGGAGCGCGACCACGTCATCAAACTCGCGGCCGCGCAGTCCGCCGCTGCCCGTGCGGCCGAACTGACAGAACACAGGAGAACGTCCGGAACCGCTTCGGTCATAGACGTCCTGGACGTGGAGCGCCAACGCGTTCAGACGGACCAGGACCTCGCCCAGGCGCAAGCCGCGCTGACCAACGATTTCGTCGCCCTGCAAAAAGCGCTCGGCCTGGGCTGGGCGCCCGCGCAGGCTCCGGGCCCGGGCTGAATAAACGAGACGGTACCGTTCCATGTTGGACGGCTTTTCCCTGGACCAGCTCCGCACCTTCATCGCCGCGGCGGACGGTGGCAGTCCGCCGCGGCGCGCCGCTTGCGACGCGCACAGCTCGAACCCGATTTCGCCAGCCATGGCCTGCCCCAGCGCATAGACCGGCCTTCCTGCGATCTGCACGGATTTAAACCGCATGAATCCAACATCGCGCAGCGACTCGCCTGTGGCTTGCACGCAGACCGCCGCGCCTTGGGCCCCGATACCTGAAACTGAAATGTAACGAGATGGCGCCAGCACGCCTCGTACCCACCCTTCGAGAGCAGAAATGCCGAGTACAGTGCGGGTGTCGATTGAGTTCGGAGCACCGCCTCGTCCATCCGCATCAACACTCCTTCGGCTATGACCTTGCCCGCCTGATTGCACTGAATGACGTGCTTGGCCTGGCCCATACCTGGGCGCGATGAACGAGATGCTGCCCCAGCGTATCGTCCGCTGGCGGGCATGACGGATCGCCGTACCTTGGGACCGCAGACTATTGTAACCCGCTCAATATCTTCCAAAGCGATCGGCAGTTCCTGCCGCGGTGCCCTCAGAGCAATCTACCGGCGCTGTTTGCCGCGGCACGTCTGAGAGTTTCAATATTCTCAGCGACCAGAGCGCGGAACGATTTTGGTGGGCGACCCGTCAACTGCATCACGTCATCGCTCAGCAGCGCAAATCTACCGTTGCGTGTTTCCCTCTCGTAGGAAATCATGTCATCGCTACACCACTCGAATCCCCCGACATTGAATTCTTGAAGAGCATTGCGGGGAATCCCTGCGGCATCAAGATGAGCGTACATTTCCGCCTCACTCACCTGCTGCACCTCGATCGGGGTCCCCGTGACCTCGCTGGCCAGAGCCGCCATGTCTGGAAAGGACCAAAGTTCCGGCCCCAGAATGTTGTAGAGGCGATTCTCATGGCCTGCGGAGCTCAGGACAATGGCAGCGCTCTCTATGCAGTCCTGCCGATCGACGAGGTTGACCTTGCCCTGACCGGCGCATGTGATCCATTTGCCGCTCGCGATGGCGGCCGGCATGGCGGCATTGATCATCGAATCACCATACATCCCATCTCGCAGCACCGTCCACGTCAATCCGCTTCGCTTTAGATGCTCTTCAGTTCCGTGGTGATCGATACACACGAGAGCCGTGTTTCCGGCATCCGAACCAAAATACGAAGTGTAGACGATGTGCTTTACACCAGCGCGACCCGCAGCGTCTATTGCTGCCGCGTGTTGCTTGATCCGATGGCCCACTTTATGGCCGCTGATCAGTAGCAGTTTCTCCGCTCCGCGCAGGGCCTCTTCGAGCCCCTCGGGCTGGTCAAAGTTTCCGTAACGCGTCTGGCACCCCAGTTTCGAGAACTCGACCAGGCGCTCGGGCTTTCGGGATACCAGGATCAGATCCTTGGCCGGCATCCTTCGAAGCAGACGCCGGACGGTTCCGCTGCCAAAATTTCCGGACGCACCGGAGATCGCTATTCGCATGCACAGCCCCCAAAACAAAAGAATTCATCGCCGCTACTGAACCAGCCACCGTTACGTTAAAACATCCCGTTCTCGTTTTGCATCTGCCTCGGGACTTGCTGAGCGACGTCCCAGTGCTCCGCAATCCTGCCATTCTCAATGCGAAAGATGTCTATAACCGCACACCCGAGCTCCCCAGGCTGCACGATTACGTGGACGTGCGCAATCACAAAATCCCCGTCGACAAACACGCGCTTGATGATGTGCTCTGCGCTGGGCGATACACTTTTCGCCCAACGAAGAAACTCCTTCAGCCCCTCGGCCCCCGTGCGAATGACCGGATTGTGTTGGACATAGTCAGGTGCAAAGTATTCATCGACGCGCGACGCATCGAGTGGCTTCAGAACGTTCTCATAGACATCGATCACCAGACGTCTGTGCATGTCATTCTTGCGTTCACTGGTCACAATTGCCCCGTCCTTCATCGACTGCAAAGTACCGGGTCAGACGTGGCTGGTTTGCGGCGGGCGAGCGGTTGACCGCCGCAGTCGCGGGAGTTGCATGAAGGCGAAGAGGGCCCAGAGGCCGATCACAACCGCCATTACCCGACCGCTCGTATCGTGAGCTGCCCCGATCACGGCGCTGCCAATCGTGCCCAGCGCGAACATGAGAATGCCGAGCAGAGCGGAGGCCGCACCTGCGTGCGCGCCCGCTGACATCAGTCCCGCTGCCATGGCGTTAGGAAGAATGAATCCGATCGCGGCGATGCTGAGCAACAGTGTGGCCACGAGCCCGACAACTGAACCGATGCCCGTGGCAGCGGTCACGAAGATCAGCAGAGCGCTTATGAGCGCGGCCGGCACCGCCACCGAGAGGATTCGTCTGGGCTCATGCCATTTCAGGAGCCAGCCGTTGGTCTGCGAGGTCACCGCCATGCTGAGCGCGATGATACTCATATAGAGCCCGCAGCTCGAAGGAGACAGACCGTAATGTTCGATCAGTACGGAGGGTCCGCCGGTGTTGTAGGCGAACTGGGAGGCAGCGGCACAGGAGGACCCTCCGTACTGAT